>Ga0164290_1000070_pt1 | contig 361917 bp, 342 predicted proteins | sample Micstemetagenome_FD_108782 | JGI IMG/M metagenome (GOLD analysis project Ga0164290, IMG submission 108782) | Contaminated culture microbial community from soil near Moab, Utah, USA - Microcoleus steenstrupii SON62 (Illumina Assembly) | ecosystem: Environmental > Terrestrial > Soil > Soil crust...
CCAGGCGGGTGGCCGGTGGCAGCCGGGGTGCCGGCAGCCGCCGTCGCGGGCGGCGAGGGCGAGGAAGAGCTTGCGGTCGATGAGTCGTTCGCCGCGGCCGAGGTCGAGCACCTCGGAGCCGGCGGCGGTGATGCGGTGCAGGACGATGTCGCACAGCCGTTCCCGGAGGGAGGGGGCGAGGAGCGCATCACCGGTCCCCGACCTGGCCAACCCCGGCAGGACGTCGGGGGTGCAGCAGGTGTCGGTGTGGTCGGCGGTGAGGGCGTGGAGTTGGTCGGGGGTGGTGACGACCAGGCCGGTGGGTCGGTGCTGGCCGCCGCTCACCTTCCCCGAGAGGTAGACGGCGGACAGGTCCACGAGCGCATCCGCCAACTGCTGATCCAGGGTGCGGGCCTCGTCCGGTCCGTCGCCGCAGGTCGCGTGCATCGAGCAGAGCGCGGCGATCACCCGCTCCGCGTCCTCGGACACCAACAACCCGCTCGCGCGGTGCATCCCGGGCTGGTCGATCGCCGGGGCGAGCGTGAACGTCCGCAGGCCGCGCAACCGCGTGACGGTCTCCTCCGCCGACTCCGGGGTGGTGCGGGCGGCGGCGAGGGCGTCGGCGGTGAGGCGTTGGGCGTGCTTGGGTGCCGCGCCGAGCGCGGACTGCAACAGGTCAGCCGCGGCATCATCCGGCAGCGCCTGGTCGCCGACCAATGCGGGGGCGAGGGCGCGGGCGGTGCCGGTGGACAGGAGGCCGTCGGCGATCCGTTCCCCGACCTCCGGGACCGCCTCCAACAACTGGCCGAGGTCGTGCTGGCGTCGCATCTCGCCGTAGGCGGCGCCGGTGTACTCGGCGAGGTAGCCGGCGACGTCCTTCGCCGAGGAGGATCCCTGCCACACCTGCAGCTCGTCGGCGGCCACCACCAGCCGGGCGTGCACCGCCCGCAACGCCTCGATCAACGTCGTGGCCTGCAGCAGCCGCCGGGCCACGAACGTCGACCCGTACCCCGCCCACGCCACCTGGCCGAGCACGCCGACGGCGTCGGCGATCGCCCCGAAGGCGGTCATGATCGAGGTCGGGTCGAGCTCCCCGTTCCCGGTCGGCTGCGGCTGGTTCGACATGCCGCACACGCTACCGAACGGGTGTACGCTTCAACACCCGGATCCGGCACATCCGGAGGGTGATCCTGCCACCAGGCCGGGGTGAGCCTCTGGCGCAGGACGAGGCGAACCAGCGATGGGGGCCGAGGAGGATCCGGTCCGCCGGGCCGGCCTCGCGAGTCGCGGCCGAACGGGAGCCGGACTGCACGCGCCGCAGGCCGCGGAGCGTGCGTTTGGACGCGCCGTCGCCGAGGTCAGGTTGACGTCGCGACAGGGACATCACCCGAGTCGTCGAGCAGCACCAGGTCAATCTGCGTGTGCGTGGCGTCACCGGGTCTCGTGAGAGGTCGGACGACATCACCTGCAAGCGGCGACCGTCGCGCACCCAGTCCCCCGCGCCACACGCAGGGGCTCGTCTCGACGACGGATCCGGGCCGGTCGAGCCGGAGGCCGGCAGGTTGTCAACGTCGTAGCGAATGGCCGTCTCGGGGCTGCCGGCCTGCGTCTCGAACGAACCCGTCGTGGTGCCGTCGTTCGTCGTCGCCGGTTGTCTCGGGGTCGCCCCCCGGAACACCGGCAGCTCGTCGAACTCGCCCTGGCGGACGACCGAACCCCCGCCGCTGCTCGCGCGGACGGTTCGTCACCCGAGCGTGATCGCGGATCGTCGTCGCCGCAGCCGGCGAGGGGCGGCGCCACCACGGTCACCCCAGCCCGACGACCCCGCGGTCCCGCCGGCGGCTCACGCCGGTCTCATCGCACGCGCGCGGCGGCGGCGTCGCCGCCAGACGACACCGACCGCTTGGTCGACCACCAGTGTCCCGAGCGCGCTGACGAGGAGGAGCACGGCGAGCGGGACCGTCGCCTCCCACCACAAGAACGAGAACGGGACGTCCTCCACGTTCTGCGCGACCATGACCACGAGCGCCGCGCCGAGGAGGATCAACAGCAGGAGGCCGGCCGTCACCCCCGTGCCTTCGGAGCGACCGACGGCGGCCTTCGCCCGGGCCTCCCCTCGCACGGCGTCCTCCGGAGGGATGATCCCGCCCGGGGATGCCTCGATGCGCCGCCCCGTCACATCGGTCAACGGTTCCTGGTGTCGTGTGCGTGCCATGCAACGCGGTTCCCCTGCGGTCACGCCCGTGGACGCGCCGGCAGCCTTCGCGACGGCCTCGGCGCGGTGGTGTCACGTGCCCGAGACACCGCAGCACGCCCCGGCTCGGAGCGGTTCACGCCGCGGTCGTAGGCTCGGCCGCCAGTGCAACGACTCCGCGCGGTCGCCGAGCGCCTGCGCGCGAACTTCTTCGTCCTGCCGGCCGCTGCCGTCGTGCTCGCGTTCTTCGGGGCGCGACTGGCCGTCGGCGTCGACGTGGGTGACTGGGTGGGCGACGCCACCGTCGACAGCGCACGGTCGCTGATGTCCACCGTGGCGGCGGCCACGATCACGTTCGCCAGCATCTCCTTCTCCGTGTCGTTGCTGATCATGCAGCAGGGGTCCACGCAGTTCTCGCCGCGCGTGATCCACGGCCTCACGCGCGACCCGTTCAACCGCCGCGTCATCGCGATGGTCCTCGCGACGTTCACGTACTGCCTCGTCGTGCTGCAGCGCACCCGGGCAGCCATCGACGACGGCGGCGAGGCGGTCGTCCCCCGCTTCGCCGTCGCGCTCGGCCTCGTGCTGGGTGTGCTGGCGGTGCTCGCGGTCGTCGCCGCGATCCACCACACCGCTCGGATGATGGACGTCAGCGAGATCCTGGGCGACATCGTCGAGCGCACGCTCGAGGTGGACGAGCCCGTGCCCACGCCCGGGTTGCGCGCCTGCCCGGTCGCCGCCGCTCCGGACGGCGAGCACCCGTGCACCGTGGTCCGCTTCGACGACGACGGGTGGATCGGCCAGATCGATCGCAGCGCACTGCTCCGCGCGACCCCCCGGGGATCGCTCGTGCGGCTCGAGACCGACACGGGACGGTACGCGATCCGGTCCACGAAGCTGTGCACGATCTGGCCGCCGTTGGCTGCCGAGGACGAGCGCGAGGTGAGCTCCCGCGTCCGCGGGAGCGTGCGGCTGGGGCGGACGCGGACCATGGTCGAAGACGGTGCCTACGGCATCCGCCAGCTCGTCGACGTGGCGCTCCGCGCGCTCTCGCCCGGGATCAACGACCCGACCACGGCCCAGGACGCGATCTTCCACCTCGGCACCGTCCTGTCCGCGCGGCTCGACGATCCGCCGGCCCCGCTGGCCTACGAGGACGACGACGATCGGTGCCTCCTGACGCCGCACGCCGCGACCGACGACGCACTCGCGGAGCTGGCCTTCACGGAGCTCCGGGCGGCAGCCGCAGGTGATGCGCGCGTCTCGCTGTACCTGCTGGAGATGATCGCGGCCGTCGCCGAGGTGGCGGCATCGAAGGGCGCCCGCGACCGTGCGGCGCCGTTCGAGGCGCAGGCGCTGTTGCTGGCGCGCGGCGCGACGGCCGCCACGCGCTCGGACGTGCTCGCGGCCTACCGTGCCCGGTTCACCGGCTGACCCGGTCGTGGTGAGCGCGCCGCGCGCCCTCGGGGTACGGCCGTGCATGTTCTTCGACACCTGGTCCCAGATCGGTCGCGTCGTCGTGGCCGGCGCGTCGGCGTACGTCGCGCTCGTGACGATCGTCCGCCTCTCGGGGAAGCGGACGCTGGCGAAGCTGAACGCGTTCGACCTCGTCGTCACGATCGCGCTGGGCTCGACGCTCGCGACGATCGCGCTCTCGTCCGACGTGGCGATCCTCGAGGGGGTCGCCGCGTTCGCGTCCTTCGTGGCGCTGCAGTTCGTCGTGGCGTGGCTGTCCACCCGCTGGTCCGCGGTCCGGCGCGCCGTGCGCTCGGAGCCGGTCGTCCTGCTGCGCGACGGCGAGTTCGACGAGCGGGCCATGGCCACCGAACGGGTGACGAGGGACGAGGTTCGACAGTCGGTGCGCAGCTCGGGCGTCGGCGGCTTGGAGCTCGTGGCGGCGGTGGTGCTCGAGACGGACGGCACGCTCAGCGTGGTCACGTCGCAGCAGGCGGGCAGCCGCTCGGCGCTCGGGTCGATGGCGCCCAGCCCGAGCTGACGGCTACGCGGGCTCCTGCTGGTCCCCTCGCGCCCCGGCGGGTCGGGCGGTGCCGCCCCGGAGGGCGTCGGCCAGGCTCGTCGTCGCCTGCAGCGCGACGATCTCGGCCGGCATCTCGATGCCGGCCTCGTCGAGCCGGTGCTTCACCGCGGTCATGACGCGATGCGAGGTGGCCAGCGCCTCGAACTGGTGCGGGTCGGTCCAGAACCACACCGTCAGCTCCACCACGGACGAGCCGAGGAGCGTCACCATGGCGGTCGGTCCGGGTTCGGGCGCGACCCCGTCGACGCCGCGAGCGGCGTCGACGATCACCTCGGTCGCGGTGGTGAGGTCGCTGTCGATCGAGACGCCCACCCTGAACTCCAGCCGCCGCACCGGGTAGGCCGTCTGGACGCGGATCGCGCTCTTGTACACGTCGCGGTTCGGGATGATCACCAGCTGGCCGTCGAAGGTCCGAAGTCGCGTCTCCCGGATCGTGATCGCCTCGACCGTGCCGCTGCGCTGCTGCACCTCGATCTGGTCACCGCTGCGGAACGGCTGGCGGAACAGCAGCAGCACGCCCGCGAGCGTGTTCTCGAGGATGTCCTGGAACGCGAAGCCGATCGCGACGGAGAAGAACCCGAGGCCGGCGAGCACGTCGACGGGACGCACCGACGGGAAGGTGACCGCGACCGCCAACAGGACGACCAGCGCGAGGAGCAACCACCCGACCACCTTGCTCATCACCTGCGCGAAGCTCGGCGTCTGGCGCCGGGACCAGGCCCGCCGCAGCACCCACCGCACGCCCCGCGAGGCCGCCCATCCGACGGCGACCATCACGAGCGCGGCCCCGACCCGTGGCAGTGCCTCGACCAAGGTCTCCCACATGCTGCGCGCCGACTCCTGCACCTCCGCCGCGGCGGAGCCGAGGTCGTCGTCGCCCTGTCCAGGGCCCGGGAGCGGTGCGCGACGCACGAGGGACCGTTCCCCGGTCCACGCGTGGAGCCACATCGGCGACCTCAGTGGCAGCTCGCACGGACCTCGCCCGCCGGGCCGGCTCCGTGGGAGCCCGTGAGGTGACCCCGACCGTGAGGGCCCTACACGGACTTCGGGCGGTTCTCCTTCTTGTCCCGCTTGGCCTCGCGCTTCTCCTTCAGCGTCTTGCCCGCCTTCTTCGCCGACGGCTTCTGTGGCGACTTCTCGGGCATGCGTGCCTCCTGGATCGGCGTGGGGGCCCACCGTAGCAGTCCCCCCGGCGCCGCCGTCGGGGGCGCAGCCGTCACCTCGGCGGCGGCTCGGCCACCGGTGCCCGGTCCCGGTGCCCCCGTCGGGCCCGCCGGGAGGTGCCGAACCGGGCGGCGAAGCGCGCCTCCGCGGCGGCGTCGCCGACGAGGACCAACCGGCCCCCGGCCGGCAGGGTGTCGTCCACGCCCGGGTTGCCGCGCACGTCACCGCCGCGCTCGATCGCGACCACGTTGCAGCCGGTCTGCTGCCGGATGTGCGACTCGCCGAGCGTGGCGCCCTCCAGCGCACGCGGGACCGGGCGCCTGAACACGCTCAGGCCCTCGGAGACGACGACGGTGTCGTTCTGGCGGATCCGGTTCCAGATCGCCGTCGCCCCCGTGGACGCGTACGACAGCACGTCGTCGGCGCCGGCGCGGTAGAGGGTGGACACGTTCCGGTCCACGTTCGCCCGGGCGACGATGCGGATGTCGGGCCGCAGCCGGCGGCAGTAGATGGCCAGGTAGACGTTGACGTCGTCGTCGTGCGTCGTGATGAGCACCGCCGCGGCCTCACGGATGCGCGCACGCTCGAGCACCGCGAGGTCCGCGGCGTCGCCCTCCACGTACAGGTCCGGGTCGCGAACGCGCTCGGGGCGTTGCTCCACGATGCGGTAGCTCGTGCCCTCGGCGCCGAGGGCCGCGCCGACCGCCCGCCCGACGCGGCCACCCCCCACGACCACCATCGGAGCGTCCGGCAGGCCGACGACCGAGTACGCCGCGTCGTAGCTCGCCAGCTGCTCGGCCGTGCCCCCGAGGAGGAGCACCGTCGAGCGGTCGAGCACCGTCCCGGCGGTGGCCACCTCGAAGCTGCCCCGCTTCCAGAGGCCGATGATCGCGATCCCGAGCTGCGCGCGCAGCCGCACCTCGCCCAGGGTCCGGCCCACCAGCGTGTCGCTTGCGATGCTCGCCTCGGCGATCTGGAGCCCCGCGAACGCGCCGATGACGTGGGTGCGCCCGTCGGGCCCCAGCGTCCGCTGCGCCATCGCGCGGCCGAGCATCTCCGCCAGCTCGAGCACCTCGTCCGCGCCGGCGAGGCCCAGGATGTCGAGCGACGCCGGCGAGGAGACCGTCGCCACGATCGGCACGCCGGGGGAGATCTCGCGCACGGTGAAGGTGATGTTCGTGTTGGCGACGTCGGTGCGGGTCGCGGCGACGAGCGCCGCCGCGTCGACGCGCGCCCGCCGGTAGGTCTCCGGGTCGTCGAGGTCGCCGACCATCACGCTGTACCCGCGGTCGTGGTACCCCAACGCCTCGTCGAGGTCGCCCACCAGCACCACGTACGGCACGCCGGCCTGATCGGCTCGCCGCACCAGTGCCTCCTCGATCGGTCCGAGCTTGGTGAGCACGACGTGACCGCTCGTCGCGGGCGGCAGCGAGCGCGGCGCCCTCGCCGCCTCGCGCATCGACATCCACGGGACGAACACGAACTGGATGAACGTGAACGGCAGCAGGACGAGCAGGAACAAGGTCCCCGACAGGAGCACCAGGACCGAGAAGATCCGCCCGAGGTCCGACTCGAACGTGATGTCGCCGAAGCCGAGGGTCGTCATCGTGACGAGCGTCCAGTACACGCCCGTCGCCCAGCTGTGCGACTGGTCCTCGCGCTCCATGATCACGTGGAACATCGCGCTGTACGCGGCGACGAGGACGACGAACACCGCCAGGAGCGCGATGAGCAGCCGCACGTTGCGCCGCCGCACCGACTCGGAGACGAAGCTGAGGAGCAGGCCGATCGTCTTCATCGGGGCGCCCGGCCGGGGTCGGCCGTCAGGACGGCGCGTACCAGGGGTCGCCCCCCAGCAGGACTCGGTCGGCCTCCGCAGGTCCCCAGGAGCCACGGAAGTACGGGTGCACCGGACCCGCCGTGTCGAGCGCCGGTTGGATCACCCTCCACGTCTGCTCCACCACGTCCTGGCGGGCGAACCGGCGCGGGTGCCCGGCGATCGCGTCGTCGAGCAGCCGCTCGTAGGCCTCGCGCCGCTCGCCGAGCGCCGCTGCGAAGTCCACGGCGATGTCGACGTTCTGGCTGTCGAGGTGGGGCCCGGGCGTCTTCGCCTGCAGCGTGAACGTCACCCCGTCGTTGGAGCCGAGCCGGAAGCGGACGAGGTTGCGGTGCGGGACGGGTCCACCTGCCTCGTCGAACAGCAGCCGCGGGGGCTCTCGGAACTCCACCACCACCTCCGTCGCGGTGGCGGCCAGCGCCTTGCCGCAGCGGATGTACCACGGCACCCCGGCCCACCGCCACGAGTCGATCGACAGCGCCGCCGCCGCGAACGTCTCGACGTGCGAGTCCGGTGCGACGCCGAGCTCGTCGCGGTAGCCGACGTACTGGCCGCGGACGAGCTGCTTCGGGTCCACCGGCTGCATCGCCGCGAACACCTTCGCCTTCTCGTCCTGCAGGTGGCTCGACTCCGGCCCGACGGGGGGCTCCATCGCCACCAGCGCGGCCACCTGGAGGAGGTGGTTCTGCATCACGTCCCGGATCGCCCCCACGCCGTCGTAGAAGCTGCCGCGACCTTCGACGCCGATGGTCTCCGACATCGTGATCTGGACCGACCGCACGTAGTTCCGGTTCCAGATCGGCTCGAGCAACGTGTTCGAGAAGCGGAACACCAGCAGGTCCTCGACGCTCTCCTTGCCGAGGTAGTGGTCGATGCGGAAGATCCGCTCCTCCGGGAACACCGAGTGCAGCGTCGCGTTGAGCTCCCGCGCGCTCGCCAGGTCGCGCCCGAAGGGCTTCTCCACCACGATCCGCCCGCGCTCGTTGAGCCCGACCGACGCCAGCGACTCCGCCACCGTCGGGAACATCGACGGCGGGATCGCCATGTAGAACACCGCGTGCACGCTGCCGCCGCCGCAACAGCCGTCGAGCGTGGCGCGCAGGGTGTCCCAGGTGGCCGCGTCGGAGTAGTCGCCCTGCACCAGGTCGAGCCGGGCGATCAAGGAGTCGAGGACGGCCTCGTCGACGCGCTCGACCGCCTTGGCGACCGACTCGCGCGCGTTGTCACGGAACGCGTCGTCGGTCCAGTCGCTGCGGGCGACACCGATGACCGGCACCTTCAGCAGGCCCCGCAGCTCCAGGTGGTAGAGCGCCGGGAAGAGCTTGCGCTTGGCGAGGTCGCCCGTCGCGCCGAACAGCACGAGCGCGTCGGCCACGGGCTGGTCCTCGGCGATCACCGGGCCACCTCGGCGTTGCCCTCGACGTCGATCACGCGCTGGATGACGACCTCCTGGTGGTGCACCTCGGCGTGGCCGCCGAACTGGGCGCGCATGGCGGACAGGACCTTGTCCGCCACGTCGGAGCGCCCCCTCGAGGAGAAGCGCTGGTACAGCGCGGCGCTGAGCACGGGCACCGGGACGCCCTCGTCGATCGCGGCGTGGACCGTCCAGCGGCCCTCGCCGCTGTCGCTCACGTTGCCGGCGAACGCGTCGAGCCGCGGGTCCTCGTGCAGCGCGGCGGCGGTGAGGTCGAGCAGCCAGCTCGCCACGACGCTGCCGCGACGCCACAGCTCGGCGATCGCGGCGATGTCGAGGTCGTAGCGGTAGTACTCGGGATGGGTGAGCGGGGCGGTCTCCGCGTTCTTCGACCGCACCTCGTTGCCCACGTCGGCCTTCGCGAGCACGTTGAGCCCCTCCGCGTACGCCGCCATGAGCCCGTACTCGATCCCGTTGTGCACCATCTTCACGAAGTGCCCGGCACCCGCGGGTCCGCAGTGCAGCCAGCCGCGCTCCTCGGCGGACGGCTCGCCGGTGCGGCCCGGCGTCCGCGGCACCTCGCCGATGCCGGGTGCCAGCGCGTCGAAGACGGGAGCGAGGTCGCCGACGACGGCCTCCTCGCCGCCGACCATCAGGCAGTAGCCGCGCTCCAGGCCGAACACGCCGCCGCTCGTGCCGACGTCGACCCAGTGGATGCCGCGCGGGGCCAGCGCGGCGGCGCGGTCGACGTCGTCGCGGTACCAGCTGTTGCCCCCGTCGATGACGACGTCTCCCGGTTCCAGCAGCTCCGCGAGGCGCTGGACCGTGGCGCCCACGAACGCGGCCGGCACCATGATCCACACCCGCCGGGGGGTGTCGAGCGCGGCGACGAGCTCCTCGAGCGTCGTCGCGCCGCGCCGGCCCTCCGCCTCCAGCGCGGCCACCGCCGCGGGATCGACGTCGTGCACGACGCACTCGTGGCCGGCGGCGCCGAGGCGGCGGACCATGTTGGCGCCCATGCGCCCCAGCCCGATCATCGCGAGTTGCATGCGTGCAGGTTGCCACGTCCCGCAGGCCGGTAGGTTCGCGACGTCATGGACCGGGAGCTCGATCGCGACGTGGCGGGCTGCGCGGCGGCCCACCAGCGGCTCCTGGCGGCGCTCGACCCGCTGGTCGGGCGACCGGGCGACGATCCCGCGAGGCGCCCGTCGCTGGTGCCCGGATGGACCGTCGGCCACGTCCTGACCCACCTCGCACGGCAGGCGGACAGCCAGATCCGCGTGATCGACGGCGCCGAGCGCGGCGAGGTCGTCGAGGCGTACGAGGGCGGTCTCGCCGCCCGGGCGGCGGCGATCGAGGCGGGCTCGCCGCGCGGCGTCGACGAGCTCGTCGACGACCTCCGCCGCTCGATCTGGCGGCTGGAGCAGCGCTGGGCCACCACGACCGAGGTCGGGTGGGCGGGCAGCGGGCTGACGCCGGCAGGGCCGGTCGCCGTCGTGGAGCTCCCGTTCCGGCGCTGGCGCGAGGTCGAGGTGCACCACGCGGACCTCGGCCTCGGCTACGGCCCCGCCGACTGGCCGGCGGAGTACGTCCGCGTCGAGCTCCAGCGGATGTCGATGCTGTGGGCGAGCCGGCGGCCGATGGGGATGACCGAGCTGCCGGAGGCGGCGATGCGCCTGGCGCCGCACGAGCGGCTCGCCTGGCTGCTCGGGCGGGCGCACCCGGCCGGGCTCCCCGACGCGGGCCTGCTCGGATGACCCGACCCGGGGGGCGGCGGCCGCGGCGGCTCCACAGCCTCGCCGCCGCCACGCTGGTGGCGGTGCTCGCCGTCGTGCTGCTGGCGCCCGCACGGCCGGTCGCCGCGCACGCCGATCTCGAGTCGAGCACCCCCGCGGCGAGCGACGTGCTGGAGCAGCCGCCGTCCGCCCTGGTCCTCGACTTCGACGAGCCCGTCGAGGCGGCCACCGCCGACCTCGCGCTCTACGACTCGTCCGGCGCGCCGCTGCCGGTGGGGGAGCCCTCCACCGGCGGCGACGCCACGGTCGTCACGGCGGCCGCGCCTCCCCTCGGCGAGGGCACGTTCGCCGTCGTCTGGCGCGTCACGTCCGAGGACGGGCACGTGGTCGACGGCGCGTTCAGCTTCCAGGTCGGCACGGCGAGCGCGACCGACGCCGCCGCGCTCGTCGAGCAGGTGCGCGGCGGCGTGCAGTCCCCGCCGGTGGTGCGCCGGGTGCTCGGCCTGGCCCGGCTCGTCACCTACCTCGGCCTCGGGCTGCTGATCGGGGGCGGCGTGCTCGTCGCGGCGCGACGGCGGACCTGTGCGCTCGGGGAGGGGACGCGGACGCTGTTCGTGCTGGGCGGCGCCTCGGGCGTCGGCGGCGCCACCGCCACCTTCGCCCTCTACGCCGCCACCGTGGTGGCCGGGGGGTTCGGCGACGCAGCGCGCCCGTCCGTGTGGGAGACCGCGCTCGACACGCGCCCGGGCCGGATGCTCGCGATCCGGATCGCCCTCGCGGCGGTGCTGGCCGTGCTGGCGGTGCTGCTCCTGCGCCTCGCCCGGCGCGACCGTGCGCTGCCGTCGTGGTGGCACGGCGGCGCGATCGCCGCCGCCGTCGCCGTGAGCCTCACCTACCCGTACGCCGGCCACGCGACGACGCTGAGGCCGGCGGCGCTGTGGGCGGTGGTGGCCGGGGTGCACACGGCCGGGGTGCTCGCGTGGACCGGCGGGCTCGTGCACCTCGTGGCCGGGCGGCCGGACGATGCCGCCGTCCGGCGCTTCTCGCGCCTCGCGACCGTCGCCGTGCCGGCCATCGTCGTGACGGGGGTCGCCGAGGCGCTCGCGCTCGCCGACGACCTCGACGACGTCACCGCCACCTCCTGGGGGCGCGTCCTGCTCGTGAAGACGTCCGTGGTGATCGTGCTCCTGACGCTGGCCGCGGCGACGCGGTGGCTCCTCCAGCACCAGGGCGCCGCGTCCATCGGCCGGACCGTCCTCGCCGAGGCGGCGACGGGGGTGCTCGTCCTCGGGCTCGCCGCCGGGCTCGTCGCGCTCCCGCCGGAGGCGCCGGAGGAGGCGGAGCTGTTCACGGCGGCGCTCACCCAGGCCGGCGTCATCGCCGACGTCACCCTGACGCCGGGCCGGGTCGGCGCCAACCAGGTGCACGTCGTGGTGACGCCACCGGGCGGCGCGCTGCAGCCTGTCGCCGGGGTCACCGGCCGGATGCGGCTCCCCAGCCGCGACCTGCCGGACGCGCCGATCTCCCTCGCCCCGGAGGGGGCGGACCACTGGTCCGGCGACATCACGCTGCCCTTCTCCGGCGACTGGACGATGGAGCTGGTCGTCGAGGTCACACCGGGCGCGACCGTCCTGCTCTCGGCCACCGTCCCGGTGCCGTAGCGCAGGGCTTGATCGGCGCCGGGCGACGGCGTACACCTGACGGTCGGGAGGGGGGTGGCGCATGGCGGCAGCGGAGCCGGACGGATCGGCGCCGGAGGTGTGGACGCCGTGGCGGGTCGCGCCGCGGTCGGCGTTCGAGGTGCGCGGGACGGACGGCCACGTCGCCCTCGTCCAGATCGACGACTCGCGGTTCCTCCTGTCGAGCACGTTCCGGTTCAGCGACCCGCGGGTGCTGGCGATGCTCGCCGAGCGGCTCGAGCGCGACGGGATGCCCGCCGACGAGGCGCGGCGCGCCATCGAGGACGCGCGGACCTTCACCCCCTCGACGGAGAACCCGACGGACATGGCCTCGATCCCGCGGTTCATGCGCTGGTTCGAGAACCCGTACGGCACGCACACGCTCGCCGCGGTCATCCACGACGACCTGATCGTGAGCGAGCCGAACGGCGGCGCGCTCCGCAGCGACACGCTGGCCGACCGGTTCTTCCGGGAGATGATGGCGTCGGCCGGGGTGCCGTGGCTGAAGCGGTGGATCATGTGGGCGGCCGTCGCGCTCCGCTCCCGCTGGGCCGCCGGCGGCCTCCGACGGATGTCGCTGTGCCTCTGGCTGCTGCTCGCCGTCACGGGCATCCTGTCCGCGTTCCTGGCGATCGGCGGTGGGCTCCTCGGATGGCCGCACCCCCTCGACGCCCCGGTGCTCGCGATCCTCGCCGTCGTCCTGCCGCTCGTGTCTGCGCCGCTGTGGGGCGAGCAGTTCGGGGCGAGCCTCGTGGCCGCGCTCGCGGCGCTGTGGGTGCTGCCGGCGGCGCTGGTCGCGGCCGCCGGGTTCGTCGTCTACTCGGTCCTCGAGCGCGCCGCCCGCACGGTGGGCCTCCGCTGAGCGGGGCCCGGTCCGCACCCCGGGTTCAGGTCCCCCCGCACGCCTCCTCGCCGACGAGCGGGTTGACGAACGTGTGCACGAAGCCGTCGAGCTCCTGGCGCAGGGGCTCGTCGACCGGCAGGCCGTCGACGTACTCGACGAGGCGGTCGTAGGTCTCCGCCACGGCGCAGGGATCGCCCTCGTCGATGCCGTCGAGGTCCAGGCGGTCGAGCGCGTCGGCCGGGACCCGGCCACGCTCGACCAGCTGGTGCGTCACCGCGACGGTCGCCACCACCGCCGTGTCGGCGACCCGGCTGCCGAAGCGCGCCCGCGCCCGGGCTCGGCCCGTGGCCGCGTCGGGCGGTGCGAGGCCCAGCGCCGTCAGGTGGTCGCGGATCGGTCCCCAGGCGAACGGGGCGACCTCCTCCACGACCCCCGACGCCGACGGCGCGATCCGCTGCACGAGCGGCGGCACGAGCATGCCGGCGACGCCGAACACCACGTCGGCCATGGCCGCCGCGGCGGTCGCCGCCTCGATCTCCTCCTCACGGAGGATGACCTCGACCGTGGCGATCGTGGTCGCGAGGGAGCGAGCGGTGTGGCGGTCGACGTGGCCGTCGCCGGTGAGGAGGGTCCGCGCGTCCAGGGTCCCCAGCCACGCGTCGACCTCCTCTCGGAGCCGCCGCGCGGCGGTCGGTTCGTCGAGCACCCAGCGTAGGGCGCCACGACCGTCGTGGCGGTCCCACCCCCAGTCGTCGGACTCGCCCGCGAACTGCGGCAGCCACCGCGCCGTCACGGTCCCGAGCACGCCGAGCCCGTGGTCGTACACGGGCGGGTGGCTCACGACGAGCGCCTCGTCCCGCGCCAGCTCGCGCAGCATCGCCCGCACGATCAGCCCCGCGTCGCCGGTGCTCGTCGTCGCCGGGTCGGTGCCCGCGAGGACGAGCGCGTCGAGCGCCGTGAGGTCGTTGGAGGTGAGGACGAGGTCGGTCCAGCGCCCCTCCATGCGCACGAGCAGCTCGGTGGCCGCACGGGGCCGGCTCGCGAGCGTGCGCGCCACCAGGTCGGTGGCGGTGGGCGCGCCGGGCGCCGGCCCGGGCATGCGATCGATCGTGTCGGCCGTGCGGTCGAGGTCGGCCGCGGCGCGCTCGATGATCCGCGCGGCGACGGCTGCGGTGGTGACCGCGGGCAGCGCGAGGTGGGGGAGGAGCAGCGCGGTGACGTACGGCTCCACGCCGTCGAGCGCGGCGGGGACCCACGGTCCGTGGCCCCGTGGGGCGTCGGCGTGGCGCAGCACCACCACGACGCGGCCGACGAGCGACTCGACCGTCGCCACGTCGGCGGCCCTGCTCGGGTCGAACAGGGCCTCGGTCGCGAGGCGGTGGTGCAGCTCGCCGAGCGACGTGAGGAGCTCGTGCGGATCACCCAGCGCGTCGCTGAGCGCGGCGAGGAGCGCCGGGTCGTCGACGATCAGCGCGAGCCGGTCGTGGAGGGCGGCGAGGCCCAAGTGGTCCGCGGGTACGCCGCGCCCGCCGGCCAGCCTGGTCCCGAGCTCGGCGGCCTCGGCGACCGACACCGTCGGCCGTCCGGCCTGCGGGACGAGGTCGACCACCTCCAGCCCGTGCCCGCCACGGGTCGGCGCGACGGCCGTGCGGAGCACCGCGTCGAGCACGGGCAGCCACCGGCGCTCGAGCAGGTCGGCGGCCGCTCCCGCGGTCGCGACGGCGGACGCGGCGGCGACGTCGTCGGAGCGCAGCCCGCGCAGCTCGTCGATGACCTGGCGGGCGGCCCTCCGCAGGTGCGCGACCAGGTCCGGGTCGAAGCCGACGAAGGTGGAGCCGCTCACCTCGGCGCAGCCCCCGTGCGGGCCGCCAGCTCCAGCGACTGCGCACGCCGCTCGAGCACCACCGCCTGGGCCACGAGGTCCTCGGCCGCGCCGCTCAGCGCGCGCCACGACCGGGTCACGTCGTCGGTGAACCGGATCGCGGCAGGGCCTCGCCACGTCTCGTCGCCGCACCGTGCGAGCAGCGACGGGAGGGGGACCCGCTCGATGCGTGCCGCGAGCCGGCGGACCGACGCCGCCCGCGACCGCAGCCGGATCGGATCGAGGTCGCTCATCGGGCGCCAATGGGGATCCGGCCGTGCGGCCGGCGGAAATCGGGGCGGTCAGTCCCGCAGGCGGCGGACCACGACGTGGTGGGGGAGCTGCGTCACCGGGTCGACGAACCCGTCGCCGACGACCTCGAACCCCTCACGGCGGTAGAAGGCGAGGGCCGCATCGCGGGCGTTGGCCCACACGAGGCCCACGGCCGCCGCGGCGCGCGTGCAGCCCGCGTCGATCAGCAGCGCGCCGAGGCCGCGCCCGCGGACCGCGGCGTCCGTGGCCATCCCCCGCAGCTGCACCGCCGGCTCGCCGTGGAACGGCCGCGGGATCCAGGTGCTGGTGGCGACGACGTCGCCGGGCGGCGGCGAGGTCCGCACGCCCAGGTGCACGACGCCGTCGAGGGCGTCCTCCGCGAACGCGGCCGGCGTGCCCGGCATCCCGGCGCGGAGCACGCGCTCGCGCAGCACGAGCGCCTCCTCCACGGTCAGCTCGACCACCCGGAACCCGAGCGGGGCGGCGTCCCCGTCAGCCACCGCTCAGCTCCACGGCCGACCCGCCCGCCGCGGCGGAGCGGTACATCGCGTCGACGATGCGGTGCGCGACGAGCGCGGTGGCGACGTCGGGGTGCGCCGGCGTCCCGTGCGCGACGGAGCGGACGAACGCACCGTCGGGGTTCGCGTGGCCCTCGACGAAGGGCGCCACGGCGTCGACGATCTCGGCGCTCGCACCGGTGCCCCCGAGCGTGCCGGTCGTCCCGTCCGCGTCCGTCCACGACACCGGGCCGAACCAGTCGTCGCCCTCGATCACCACGTGCCGGCGCTCGCAGAAGACCTCCACCCGGCGCAGGCTCGGGCGCGCGAGGTTGTCGTGCCACACGCTCGTCAGGGTGCCGGTCGCGCCCGAGGCGAACGCGACCGTCGCGGTGGCGACGTCCTCGATCCCCTCGTGGCCGTGGAAGTTCGCCGTGCGGGCGCTGACGGAGACGACCTCGCCCGCCAGGAAGCGGAGCATGTCGACGTCGTGGATGCTGTGCTCGAGCAGGGTGCCGGCGCCCGCGCGGCGGCGGTCGGCGCGCCAGGTCGAGTCGTAGTGGCCCTGCACGGGGATGAACTGGTCGTCGCGGAACACGACCGTCATCACCCGGCCGGCCGCCGGGTCCGTCACCAGGTGGTGCCCCCACCGGTACGCCGCGGATCGGCGCAGGACGAGGCCGACCTGGTTCACGACGCCCGCGCGCTCCACCGACGCCACGAGCTCCTCCGCGAGCTCCAGCGACACCGCGAGCGGCTTCTCGCAGAACACCGCGAGCCCCCGCTGCGCGGCCGCCGCGACCAGGCGGGGGTGCTCGCTCGTCCACGTGCACACGTACACCGCGTCGCACCCGTCGAGCACCTCGTCCTCGCTCGAGCAGACGTGGTGCCCTGACGCCGCCGCGAACGCCTCCGCCCGCGCCCGGTCCGGGTCGTACACGCCGGCCCGCACGACGTCGTGCTCGGCTTCGACGCCGCTGCGGCGGAGGCTCTTCGAGTGGTAGGTCGCGATCAACCCGGCGCCGAGGAACCCGATGCGCATGCGGGCGAACCCTAACGGGCCGGCGTCTGCAGCTGGGAGAGCGTCGTCACCCGGTCGGCGACCGTGCGGGCCTCGTCCGCGTCGTGCGTGACGAGGAGCGCGGTGGTGGACGTCATCCGCAGCGCCGAGCGCAGCTCCGGCGCCAGGACGTCGTGGAGCTCGCGGTCGAGCCCCGTCAGCGGTTCGTCGAGGAGGAGCACCGACGGGCGCGGCGCGAGCGACCGCGCCAGCGCGATCCGCTTTGCCTCGCCGCCGCTCAGCGACGCCGTCGCACGCCGCTCGAACCCGGTCATGCCCACCAGCTCCAGCACCTCGCGGACGCGTGCCTCGCGGGCCCGGCGGTCCCACCCCGCCATCCGCAGGCCGAACGCCAGGTTCGCGGCGACGTCCAGGTGCGGGAACAGCTGGTCGTCCTGGAACACCATCCCGATCCGCCGCCGGTGCGTGGGCAGCGCCGTGACGTCCCGCCCGTCGAGCGACACGGTGCCGGCGTCCGGGGCGAGGAGCCCGGCGATCACGCGGAGCAGCGTGCTCTTCCCCGATCCCGACGGGCCCTGCAGCGCGACCACGTCACCTCGCGCGAGCTCGAGGTGGACGCGGTCGAGCACGACCCGCGCGCCGAAGCGGACCGTCACGCCCCGGACCACGAGCGCGGCATCGGCGGGGGTCTCAGCCACGTCGCCGCTCTCGCTGGAGGCCCTCGACGCCGAGGACGACGGCGAGCACGAGCGCGGCGAGGATCGTCGCCAGCGCGAACCCCTGCGCCCGGGGCAGATCGCCGGCGCGGGCGAGCAGCCGGTCCACCGCGATCGGCACCGTCTCGTCGCCGGTCCGGCTGAGGAAGGTCGTGGCGCCGAACTCGCCGAGCGAGATGGCGGCGGCGAAGGCGGCGCCGACCACGAGCGGGCGGCGGACCAGGCGCACGTCGAGCTCCCACCACGCCCGCAGCGGCGACGCGCCGAGCGACGCGGCGGCGTCCGCCCACGACGATGGACGGGCGCGCAGGGCCGGGAGCGCCGCCCGGACCACGAACGGCACGGCGATCAGCGCGTGGCCGAGCGGTACGAGCCACGGTCCCCCCCGCCAGTCGAACGGCGGGCCGTCGAAGGTGATGAGCATCCCCAGCCCGATCGTCACGGCGCTGGTGGCGAGCGGCAGGGCGAACGCGGCGTCGGCCACGGCCGCGGCGCGGCGGCGCCGCGCCGCGGCGAGCGCGAGCGCCGCGAGGCCGCCGAGCGCCACGCCGACGACGGTGGCCACGACCGCGGTCCGCAGCGACGCCACGACCGCGGCGGCGGGGTCCACGCCGAGCGACAGGCCGGGGCCGGTCGTCCCGTCGCCGAGGTCGCGCCAGGCGCGGGTGGACCAGCGCCCGCCGGGGCGCAGCGACGCGGCGGCGAGCACCAGCAGCGGGGCCGCCACGGCGGCGGCGGTCGCGCTCGCCGCGGCCGTGACCACGGCGCGCTCGCGGCGGGTCCTCGGGCGTGGCCGGCGGGGCGGGACGAGGGGCACGCCGCGCGTGGCGGAGGCCTGCACCCGCGCCGCCCAGGCGACCAGCGCGGCGAGGACGACGAGCTGCCCGAGCGCCAGGACGGCGGCACCGCCGACGTCGCCGAGCTGCGTCGCGCGGCGCACGACCTCGACCTCCAGCGTCGGGTGCCGCGGGCCGCCGAGGATCCGGACGATCCCGAAGGAGGTCGCGGTGAAGAGGAACACCACCGACGCGGCCGCGGCGACGGCCGGCCGCAGGAGCGGCAGCGTCACGGACCACGCGACGCGCCAGGGCGGCGCGCCGAGCGTGCGCGCCGCCGCCCCGAGGTCCGGCGGGACCTGCTCCCACAGCGCGCCGACGACGCGGACGACGACGGCGACGTTGACGAACGCGTGGGCGAGGACGATCGCGGGCAGCCCCCCGTCGACCCGGTCGGGGAGCAGGGCCAGGAAGGCCGCCCCGACGACGACCGTCGGCAGCAGGAACGGCACGGTCACGAGCGCGTGCAGCGCCCGGCGGCCGGGGAAGCTCCAGCGGGCGAGGAGCCACGCGACCGGGAGGCCGACCACGAGCGTCAGCGAGGTGCTGAGCAGCGCCTGCCACAGCGTGAAGCGCACGACGCGGGCGAGACCGGGCCGCTCCAGCGCCGCCTCGACGGTGGAGGCGGAGACGACCTCGGCCACGAGCGTCGCGACCGGCAGCGCGTAGAGCAGCACGAGGAACAGGACCGGTGGGAGGGCGAGCACCGGCACGAGCCACCGCGGGCGCCGGTTCACCGCAGCACGATCTGGGCCCACTCGTCGATCCACGCCTCCCGCCCCGCGTCGATCTCGGCCGGCGGCACCTGCCACGTCCGCGCCGGGACCTGGCTGTGACGGGTGAAGAGCTCGGGCAGGGCCACGTCCGTGCGCGCCGGGTGGACGAACAGCGTCAGCGCGATCTCGGACTGGAGGGCCGCGCCGGCGAGGTGGTCGACGAGCTCGCGGGCCTCGTCCTCGTGCTCGGTGCCGCGGAGGACGCCGGCGAACTCCACCTGGCGCACGCACGTCTCGGGCAGCGACGCGGTCGGTGCGTCGCTGCGCGGCGGATCGGCGAACAGCACCTCGACCGGCGGGCTGCTGGCGTAGCTGACCACGAGCGGTCGCGGCCCGTCGCCGCTCGACCCGCTGAAGCGCTCGTAGTAGGCCGTCGTCCACGAGTCGACCACCTCCACGCCGTTGGCGCGCAGGTCGCGCCAGTACGCCTGCCAGCCCTCGCCGCGCCAGCCGTCGTCGCCGAACGCCTCGATCGTGCCGAGCAGGAACGCGAGCCCCGGTGAGGACGCGCCGGGGTCCTCGACCACGAGGAGGTCGCGGTAGGCGGGGTCGGCGAGGTCGTCGAACGTCGTGGGCGGGTCGAGGCCACGCTCGTCGAACCAGGCGATGTCCAGGTTGACGCAGACGTAGCCGGCGTCCACCGGCGTCACCTCGTGGCCTGGTGCGAGCGCCACGAGCTCCGGGTCGAGCGCGTCGAGCTCGGTGCTCTCGTACCGCTCGAAGACGCCCGCGTCGAGGGCGCGCGACAGGAGCGCGTCGTCGATGCCCCACATCACGTCGCCCTCCGGGTTCCCGGCGGTGAGCACGGCCTTGCTCACCATCGTGCCGGCGTCGCCGGCGACGACGATCTCCACCTCGGTGCCGGTCGTGGCGGTGAAGGCGTCGAGCGCGTCGTTCAGCGGCGTGCCCCCGGTCGGGAACGAGTCGTACGTGAGCAGCCGGAGCGTGACGGGATCGCCCGCGCCGCCCCCGCCGTCGCCGCAGCCGGCGACGGCCACCGCGGCGAGCACCGCCAGCGACACCAGCACCGCTCGCGCCCGCGTCACGACGCCACCTCCGGCGGCACGACGACCGTCAGCACGCCCGAGCCGACCTCCACGCGGGCGGGGGCGGAGCCCGAGGTCTCGTTGCTGACACCGAGCGTGCTGCCGGGTTCGAGCACGGCTCCGGCGAGCGGCCAGCGCGCGGGCGCGACGTCGACCCCGGTGCAGCGCCCGTGGAGCGCGAGGAGCGAGAAGGTGCGTCCCCGGCCGCGACCGCCGGGCACCCCCTCGACCACGGTCGAGCGCCCGGGGTGCACGACGCGCACGGACGTCGGCGGGTCGCACCCGAGCGGGGGCGCGAGGAGGGCCCGCACGTCGTCGAAGGCTGCCAGCGCTGGGTCGCCGAGCGCCCCGAGCGTGCCGAGGAGGTGGTCGAGGCGGTCCATGCCCGCGGAGCCGAGCACGAGCAGGGCCCGGTGGCCCGACGCGAGCGCGACCCGCAGCGCGAGGGCGGTGTCGGTCTCGTCCTTGTCCGCCGGGTGGCGCTCGACCGGCACGCCCCGCTCGTGCGCCCACGCGAGGCCCTCGGCGCTGACGCTGTCGAGGTCGCCGACGAGCACGTGGGGTGACAGCCCGGCGGCCAGCGCGGCGTCCAGCCCGCTGTCGGCCGCGACCACGAGGTCGGGCGGCGGCCCGGGCGGCGCGACGACACGACCTCCCCCGACGACCACTGCGACCGTGCCGACGTCGCTGCGCATGGCGACTCCCTCCGCTGGCATTACCCAGATCAGGTTCTCGGGTCGGTGGCGGCGACCACCCTCTCAGCCCGCCGGTCCAGCGAGCTCCCCGTCTTCCGTTGTGGCAGGCAGGCTACCCCCGCCGTTCCGCCGCGCTCGCCTCGATCGGCGGGAACGGCGCCGGCGGCGCCGCCGCCTCGAGCCGGGCGCTGCGGCGCGTGAGCGTGACGACGGCGACGAGCCCGGCGATCACGAGCGCCATCCCGAGGAGCTGGATCGGCTCGAGGTCCTGGTCGAGCAGCAGGTACGCCCATCCGACGGCGAGCGCCGGCTGCGCGACCTGGAGGATGCCGATCGTGCCGACCGGGACGGTCCGCTGGGCGAAGACGATGAAGCCGTGCGCGAGCGTGCCGGTGAGGACGACGAGCGCGCCGATGAACCACACCGAGCGGGCCGTCACCGTCGTCACCTCGCCGCGGACCAGGACGATCGGCAGGATCGCGAGCGTCGCGACCGGCATGATCGACGCCATGATCGTCTGCACGTCCATCGTCTCGCGCAGGCGCCGGCTCGTGAGGAGGTAGATCGCCCACAGGCCCATCGACGCGGTCACGATCAGGTTCCCCTCCCACGACGCGACGCCGTTCGGCGGCGCGTTGAACAGCACGAGCACCAGCCCGGCGAGGGAGACGAACCCGAACGACAGCGCACGGAGGTCGACCCGCTCGTGGAACAGCAGGGCTCCGGCCGGGACCAGCACCAGGGGGGTCAGCGCGCCGATGAACTCGGCGTTGGCGATGCTGGTCTTCGTCACGGCGGTGAAGAAGCAGGTGATGTTGAGGCCGAACGCGATGCCGGGCACCACGGCCCGCCGCAGGTCGGCCCGGCTCGGGATGCGTCGCTGTGTGAGCCAGAGGATGCCCCACCACGAGAACGACGTGACGAACATCCGCCAGAACGCCATCGTCGGGCCGGGGATGCCCGCCTTGCGGATGATCGTGGAGCTGATGCTGAAGCAGAGCACCGCGGCGCACATGGCGAGGAGACCCAGCGAGCGGACGCGTGCGGGGCGGGCCGGCGCGGCGGTCACCGCCTTCCCGCTGCCTCCCTGCACGGACCTAGGTTGCCACGTGGAGCCGGGCGCGTGGCAGGCGGCCGGAGGCGACCGCGACGACGAGGGAGGACAGGGATGGCCGAGCTGACGGGCCGGGTGGCGCTGGTGACGGGAGGGGGCCGTGGCATCGGCCGGGCGATCGCCGAGCTGCTCGCACGACGTGGAGCGGCGGTCGCCGTCAACTACCGGCGCGACCGCGACGCGGCCGAGGACGCGGTCGCCGCGATCGAGGCGGCGGGCGGCACGGCCCGGGCGTACGCGGCCTCGGTCGACGACCCGGAGGCCACGGCCCGGATGGTCGAGGCCGCCGTGGCGGACCTCGGCGGCGTCGACCTGCTCGTGTGCAACGCGGGCATCGCGTCGCGCGGCCACGCGGTGGCGGACACGGACCCGGCCGAGATGGTCCGGGTCGTCGCGACGCACGCGTTCGGGGCGCACCACCTGTCGCGGCTGGTCCTCCCGTCGATGCGCGAGCGCGCCGCGCAGCACGGCCGCGGCGACATCGTCATGATCTCGTCGGTCGCCACCACGCACATGGCGGCCAACGGCGCGCCGTACAACATGGGCAAGGCGGCGCTCGAGGCGCTCGCCCGCACGCTCGCGAAGGAGGAGCGGCCGTACGGGATCCACGTGAACGTGGTGGCCCCGGGGCTGGTGGAGACCGACATGGGCATCCGCCTCGCCCGCGCGTTCACCGGCGACCGCAGCATCCAGGACCTGCGCGCCCTGGACGCGACCTACCCGTTCGGGCGGGTGTGCCAGCCGATCGACGTCGCCAACGTGGTCGCGTGGCTCTGCAGCGAGGGCGCGGGTTACGTCACGGGGCAGCGCATCGAGTGCGACGCCGGGGGCCCGGCCGCGTGAGGCCCGGTAGCGTGACCACGTGAGCCCCCTCGCGAGCGACACCCAGCAGCCGGCCTCCGAGCTGATCGTGACCGTCACGCCCGAGGCGCACGCGCAGCTGGTCGAGCTGCGTGACGCCGAGCCCGACGGCGGCCGCCTCGGTCTGCGGCTCGAGATCGTGTCCGAGCCCGGCGAGGACTTCCGCTACGACCTCAGCTTCGACGTCGTCACCACCGCCGCCTTCACCGACGAGGTCCGCACGCACACCGCCCAGGACGGGAGCTCGATCAAGGTGATCATCCCGGCGAAGGACGTCGAGGCGCTGCAGGGCGCCACCCTCGACCACACCGCCTCGCAGGGCCTGGTCATCCGCAACCCGAACCGCCCGCAGCCGCCCGTGGTCGAGGGCCTCACCCGGGACGACGCGCTCAGCGCGGAGGTGGAGGCGGTGGTCGCGTCCGAGGTGAACCCCGCCCTGGCCGCCCACGGCGGCTTCGTCACCTACGTCGGCCACGACGGCGCCGGCACGGCCTACCTGACGATGGGCGGTGGCTGCCACGGCTGCTCGATGAGCCGCATGACGATGCTCGAGGGCGTGCAGACGATGCTCGTCGATCAGGTGGCGGGCGTCGAGCGGGTCAAGGACATGACCGATCACACCTCCGGGGAGAACCCCTTCTACCGCTGAGGCGAGGGGCGCCGCTGAGCGGCCGCCACCGCTGACGGGAGTTGGACCGGCCGGCTCCCCGCGGCGGACAGGGGCCGGCCGGTCACGACAGGGAAGACGCCGGTCGCGTCCGATCATGACGCACGAGCGCGAAGTCCCCACGACGACCCGTCCGGCGCTGCGTGCGTGGCGGCCGGGCGTGCCCGCGTAGTGTCCGCGCCATGGCAGGCATCGTGGCCTACGGCGTGTACGTCCCCTACTGGCGGCTCCAGCGATCGGCGATCGCCGCGGCGCTCGGGACCGGCGGCGGACGCGGCACCCGCAGCGTGGCGAGCTACGACGAGGACACGACGTCCATGGGCGTCGAGGCCGGCCGGCGAGCGGTCGCCGCCGCACCGGCGGGCTTCGAGCCGCGCTCGATCTGGTTCGCGACCGCGGCGCCGGCGTACCTCGACAAGACGAACGCCACGGCCATCCACGCCGCCCTGGCCCTGAGCGACGACGTCGCCGCGTACGACGCGATCGGAGGCGTCCGCTCCGGGACGGGCGCGTTCCGGGCGGCCTCCTCGGGCGGGCCGCAGCTCGCCGTGCTGAGCGACGTCCGCACCGGCCTCGCCGGCGGCGCCGACGAGGCCGCGGGTGGCGACGCCGCCGCTGCGATCTGCTTCGGGGACCGGGACGTGATCGCCGAGGTCGTCGCCACGTCCTCCGTGAGCGCGGAGTTCGTCGACCGCTGGCGCAGCCCGGGCGAGTCCCACTCGAAGCAGTGGGAGGAGCGCTTCGGCGAGTACGCCTACCTGCCCCTCGTGCAGGCCGCGTTCGAGCGGGCGGTGAAGTCCGCCGGGCTCTCCGCCGACGAGATCGACCACGTCGTGGTCGCGGGGCTGCACGCCCGGGCGGTCAAGGCGGTCCCGCGGGCGATCGGCGTGCGTGCCGAGGCCGTGGCCGACGACCTCACCGCCGTGATCGGCAACGCCGGCACCGCGCAGCCGGGCGTGCTCCTGGCGCACTGCCTCGACGGCGCGGCGCCCGGTGCGACGGTCGCGCTGGTCGTGCTCGCCGACGGCTGCGACGTGACGCTCCTGCGGACCACCGACGCGCTCCCCGCGTGGCGCGAGCGAGCCGGCACGACCGTGGCGGCGCAGCTCGAGGCGGCTCGCGACGACCTCCCGTACGCGAGCTTCCTCACGTGGCGCGGCCAGCTCCACCGGGAGCCGCCACGCCGCCCGGAGCCCGAGCGCCCCGCGGCGCCGCCGTCGCTGCGCACCACGACGTGGAAGTACGGCCTGTTCGGGTCGCGCGACGAGGCGGGCTTCGTCCACCTCCCGCCCGCCCGGGTGAGCATGGAGAGCGGTGCGATCGACCGGATGGAGCTCGTCCGGATGGCCGACGTGCCGGCGACGATCGCGACGTTCACCGTCGACCGCCTCGCGTTCAGCCTCAGCCCGCCCGTCGTCGCCGCCGTCATCGACTTCGACGGGGGCGGGCGCTTCCAGTGCGAGCTCACCGACGTCGACCCGGCCTCGGTCGCGATCGGCGACCGGGTCGAGATGACGTTCCGCCGCCTGTACACGCAGGACGGCATCCACAACTACTTCTGGAAGGCGCGGCCCCTCGCGGGGCCCCGCGACGCAGCGAAGGGAGCCTGAGAGATGGCATCGCACGGGATCCGCGACCAGGTCGCGATCGTCGGGATGGGGTGCACCGCCTTCGGCGAGCACTGGGACAAGAGCACCGACGACATGCTCATCGAGTCGTCGTCCGCGGCGCTCGCCAGCGCCGGGATCGCGCTCGACGACGTCGACGCGTTCTGGCTCGGCACGATGGGCTCCGGCCTGTCCGGCCTCACCCTCAGCCGGCCGCTCAAGATCCAGCACAAGCCGGTCACCCACGTCGAGAACTACTGCGCGACCGGCAGCGAGGCGTTCCGCAACGCCTGCTACGCCGTCGCCAGCGGCGCGTACGACATCGCGATGGCGATCGGGGTCGAGAAGCTGAAGGACAGCGGCTACTCCGGGCTCGTCGTGGGTGCGCCCGCGAACGACGGGACGGCCGCCACGGTCACGGCGCCGGCGTCGTTCAGCCTCCTCGCCCCCGCCTACGCGAGGAAGTACGGCGTCGACCCGCAGGAGCTGAAGGACGTGATGACGCGCATCGCGTGGAAGAACCACCGCAACGGCGCGCTCAACCCCCGGGCGCAGTTCCGCAAGGAGGTCCCGAAGGAGACGATCGCGTGCAGCCCGCTCGTGGCCGGACCGCTCGGCATCTTCGACTGCAGCGGGGTCAGCGACGGATCGGCGGCGGCCATCATCGTCCGCGCCGAGGACGCCCACCGGTACACGGACCACCCGATCTACGTGAAGGCGCTGTCCTTCGTCGCCGGTCCGGCCTCCGGGCCGATCGACCCCTCGTACGACTACACCTCGTTCGACGAGGTCGTGCACTCGGCGGAGGACGCGTACGCGCAGGCCGGCATCACGGACCCCCGGTCGCAGCTGGCGATGGCCGAGGTCCACGACTGCTTCACGCCCACCGAGCTGGTGCTGATGGAGGACCTCGGCTTCGCCGAGCGCGGCATGGGCTGGAAGGAGGTGCTGGCCGGCACGTTCGACCTCGACGGCGAGCTCCCGGTCAACCCCGACGGCGGCCTCAAGTCCTTCGGTCACCCGATCGGCGCCTCCGGCCTGCGGATGCTGTTCGAGTGCTGGCTGCAGCTGCGCGGCGAGGCGGGGGACCGCCAGATCGCCTCGATCGGCGCCGGCAAGGACAAGGCGCTGACGCACAACCTGGGCGGGTCGCCGGGCGCGTGCGTCAGCTTCGTCAGCGTCGTGGGCTCGACCCCCGGCTGAGCCGCGCCAGGAGCCGGTCGACGGCGCCCACGATCAGATCGAGCTCCGGGCCGAGCGTCGCGACGTGCCCGCTGCCGGGCAGGTGCACGTGCTCGACCGGGCCCCGGAGGGCGCGCGCGACGATCGTGCCGGCGGCCGGGTCGACGACGTCGTCCCGCAGCGACGTCACGAGCACGACCGGCTGCGTGATCGCGGCGAGGTCGGTGGCGAGCACCCCGTCGGTCATCTCCAGCAGGGCCCCCAGCGGCAACCGGTCGTAGGCGGCCTCACCGGGGTCGGCCGGCGGGGCGTCGGTCCACGTGGCGCCGCGCTCCATGCGCCACCGCAGCCCCTCCACGGCGTCGGGATCGGGCGCCAGCGGGTTGATCGCCACCACGGCCCCGACCTCCGGGCGCTGCGCCGCGGCGGCGAGCGACAGGTTCGCGCCCATCGACTGCCCGACGAGCACGTCGGCGGCGGGCACCGCCGCCAGCCACGTCTCCCAGGTCACGTCGAGCAGGTCCTCCGGTCGCGTGCCGTGCCCCGGCAGGGTCGCGGTGGCGACGTCGTGGCCACGCGCGCCGAGGGCGGTGGCGAGCGGCGCCATCGTCAGGGCGGTGCCGCCGAGGCCGTGGACGCAGGCGATCCGCACGCCGGGTCAGCCGGGCAGCGACGCCGCGACCGCGTCGAGCGCGCGGAGCACGTCACGGAGCACGTCCGCCGGGTCCTCGAGCCCGACGGAGATCCGCAGCAGGCCCTCGGTGACGCCCGCCTCGCGGGCCTCGGCCGGCGTGAGGCTCGCGTGGGTGGAGCTGGCGGGGTGGCACACGAGCGTCTCGGGCCCGCCGAGCGAGGTCGCCACCCGGGCGAGGCGGAGCGAGTCGAGGAACGCGGCCGCGGCGTCGCGCCCGCCGTGCAGCTCGAGCGCCACCAGCGTGCCGCCGGCGCGCATCTGCCGCTTGGCGAGGTCGAACTGCGGGTGCGACGGGGAGCCGGGGTGGATCGACGCGGCGACCGCGGGATGGTCCGCGAGCGACTCCGCCAGGTGCAGCGCCGAGTCGAACTGGTGCGCCGTCCGCACCGCGAGGGTGCGGATGCCGCGCAGCCCGTTCAGCGCGTCCGTGGGCGACGGTGTCGCCCCGTGCAGGACCGCGTACGCCCAGATGGCGCCGACGAGGTCGCGCTCGCCCGCGATCACGCCGAGCGTCGCGTCGTTGTGGCCGGCGATCCCCTTCGTCGCCGAGTGCAGCGCGAGGTGCACGCCGTGCGACAGCGGCTGCTGCGCGAGCGGCGTCGCGAGCGTCGAGTCGACGACGGTGATCGGGCCCCGCAGCGACGCGACCTCGGCCAGGTCCACCAGGTCGAGGCGCGGGTTCGACGGCGTCTCCGCGAGCACCAGCATGGTCCGGCCCGGTCGCACCGCGGCCGTGAACGCTCCCGGCTCCCGGGCGTCGACGAGGGTGGTCTCGATCCCGAGGCGTGCGCACGGGCCCTGGAGGAACGCGAGGGTGCCCGCGTACATCTGCCGGTGGGCGACCACGTGGTCGCCGGCCGAGCAGAGCGCGAGCACCGTGGACGCGATCGCTCCCATGCCGGAGGCGAACGCGAGGGCGTCCTCCGCGTCCTCCAGCTCGGCGACGGCCTCCTCGAACGCGCGCACCGTCGGGTTGGCGTAGCGGCTGTAGAAGCACGCGGCCCGGGTGGCGGTGGCCCGCCGGTTCGCGTCCGCGAGTCCCTCGGACTCCCAGGTGGTCGTCGCCCACAGGGCGGGTGCGAGCGACGTGCCGTTGACGCTGCGCCCGGCGGTGACGGCCCGGGTGCCGGGCTGCGGCTGGGGCTCCGTCATCCGGCCGACGATAGTGCCCCCTACGCTGCCCCCGTGAGCGAGGTCCACGGCGCCCCGGCCGACGTCGACCTCGGCGGGCTCTACCGCTCGGCGCGCCAGCGGATCACCGGGCTGCTGACCGGCGGGAGCGGCGACCTCGGTCGCCGGCCCGTGCCGGCCACGCCGTCGTGGACCGTGCACGACGTGATCGCCCACCTCCGCGGCGTCGTCGAGGACGCCCTGCGCGGCAACACCGCGGGCGTCGCCACCGACCCGTGGACGGCGGCCCAGGTGGAGCGGCACCGGGGGACGACCCTCGCCGACCTGCTCGCGCAGTGGGCGGCGGAGGCGCCGCTCGTGGAGGCGTTCCTGTCGTCACCCGACGGCGCCCGGGCCGAGCGCGCCGTGATCGACGTCCACACCCACGAAGCCGACCTGCGCGGCGCCCTCGGCCTGCCGCCCGAGCTCCCGGCGCCGTACGGCCCGTGGATGGTCGCGCGCCTGGCCGCGGGGGTGATCGACGCCTGCGCGAGCTCGGGCCTGCCGCCGCTGCGGATCGAGACCGTGGAGGGCGACGCAGCCGGTCCGGCGACGGCGGAGGTCGTGCTGCGGATCTCGCGCCACGAGCTGCACCGCGCCGTGCTCGGCCGGCGCTCGCGTGAGCAGGTGGTGGCCTACGACTGGCGCGGCGCCGACCCCGCGCCGTACGCCGCGAACCTGGCCGTGTTCGGTCCCCGCACCGAGCCCCTCGACGACTGACGCGGGCGGGCAGGCCGCTCAGCCGAGCGCGGCGATCTCGCCGTGGAGGCGGCCGTTCGAGCTGATCGCCGTGTCGCTCGTGAAGGTCCGCGTCCCGAAGCGGTCGGTGAACCGGCCGCCCGCCTCCTCCACCACCACCATGACGGCCGCGGTGTCGTAGGGCTGGAGGCCGACGGCGTCGATCGCGAGGTCGACCGCGCCCTCCGCGACCAGCACGTGCTGCCAGAAGTCGCCGAAGCCCCGGGCCCGGTGCGCCCGCTGCTGGAGGGCGACCAGCTCCCCCGTGAGCCCGAGGTCGTCCCAGCCGCGCGAGAACGTCACCGACACCTGCGCGGCGGCGACGTCGTCCACGTCCGACACCCGCAGCGGGCGCTCGCCCGGCGCGGTCGTCGTCGACCCGTGGGCGCCGAGGCCGCGGGCCGCCCACCACCGGCGGCCCATCGCCGGCGCGGACACGACCCCGACCACCGGACCGTCGTCCACGTGCGTCAGCGCGACGAGCGTCGCCCAGACGGGGACGCCGCGGACGAAGTTGGAGGTGCCGTCGATGGGGTCGACCACCCACCGCCACGGTGACGAGCCGTCCCCGCTGAGGCCGTGCTCCTCGCCGAACATGCCGTGCGCGCCCCGCTCCGCGAGCACGCGAGCTGCGATCACGGCCTCGGCGCCGCGGTCGATCTCGGTGACCTCGGACCGGTCCGCCTTGCGGTCCAGCGTGAACGCCCGCTGGTCGAACGCCGGCAGCGTGATCGCGTCCGCGAGGTCCGCCAGGCCGTGCGCGAACGCCAGCTCGGCGCGGAGGTCGACGTCCGCCGCCGCGTGCCCCGTCACGGGCCGAACTCCGGGGCCCGCTTCGCCTGCAGCGCGGCGAGGCCCTCGGCGGCCTCGTCACCGAGGAAGCCGAGCATCTCGTAGGCCAGCGACGCCTCGAACGCCGGGAGCGCCTGGCGCAGCCAGTGGTTGAGCGCGCGCTTGGTCAGGCGGGTGGCGACGAGGGGCCCGCGCGCCAGGCGCTCGGCGACCGCCAGCGCCTCCGGCAGCACCTGCTCGGCCGGTACGGCACGGCTGACGAGCCCGATCCGCTCGGCCTCGCGCCCGTCCACGAAGTCCGACAGCAGCAGGTGGTACTTCGCCTTCGCCATCCCGCACAGCAGCGGCCAGATCGCCACCGCGTGGTCGCCGGCGGCCACACCGAGGCGCAGGTGCCCGTCGGTGAGGCGTGCGGCCTCGTCGATGATCGAGATGTCGGCCATCAGCGCGACCGCGAGGCCGGCTCCGACCGCGACGCCGTTGATCGCGCTGACGATGGGCGTGTCGCAGTCGATCATCGTGCGCACGATGTCGCCGGCCTCCTGCATCACCCGCATGGTCTGGTGGTGGTCGCCGACCTGGGTGGCGATCCACGCCAGGTCGCCGCCGGCGCTGAACGCACCTCCCTCGCCGGTCACGACGACGGCGCGGACCGACTCGTCGCGGTCCACGTCGCGGAAGACGGTCGCGAGCTCGGCGTGCATCGCCGCGTCCGTCGCGTTCAGCTTCCCCGGGTTCGACAGGGTGATCAGCAGGACCCCGTGCTCGCGCCGGTCGAACCGCAGCCGCTCGTACCCCTCCAGTGCCACGCGGCGACCCTACTCAGGTCACCGCGCGGCTCAGCGGGCGGCGCGGACGGCCGCGACGATGCCGTCGGCGTCCAGGCCGAGCGCGGCGAGGATCCGGTCCGGCTTCGCGTGCGGGATGAACCGGGTGGGGACGCCCAGCACCTCGACGCGCACCGACGGGTCGATCGCGTGGACCTCGCGTGCGATCGCCGAGCCGATCCCGCCGTCTCGGATCCCGTCCTCGCAGGTGACCACCAGCCGGTGCCGCGCGGCGTCGGCGATCATCGCCGGGTCGAGCGGCGAGCAGCACCGGACGTCCCAGACGGACACGTCCGTCCCGCTCGCCGCGAGCTGCTCCGCGGCCTTCTCGGCCGCGCCGACCAGCTTGCCGATCGCCAGCACGCAGACGGCGCCGTCGCCCTCGCGGGTGCGCCGGGCGAGCGTGCCGCTGCCGACCTCGAGCTCGCCGACCTGGCGTGCCGGCCCCTTCGGGTAGCGGACCACCACGGGCCCCTCGTCGGCGAGCGACATCGCGTCGTGGAGCATCACCTGCAGCTCCTGCGCGCTCGACGGCGCGAGGACCCGCATCCCGGGCACCTTCGACAGCAGCGCCATGTCGTAGACGCCGTGGTGGCTCGCGCCGTCGTCGCCGGTGATGCCGGCCCGGTCGAGGCAGAACACGACCGGCAGGCGGTGCAGGGCGACGTCGTACACGACCTGGTCCCACGCCCGGTTGAGGAACGTGCTGTACAGCGCGACCACGGGCCGCAGGCCGCCCATCGCCATGCCGGCCGCGCCCGTGACGGCGTGCTGCTCGGCGATCCCGACGTCGAAGAACCGCTCGGGATAGCGCGCCTCGAACGGCAGCAGACCGGTCGGCCCCGGCATCGCCGCGGTGATGGCGACGATCCGCGGATCGGCCTCGGCCTCCTTGATGATCGCGTCGGCGAACGCCTGCGTGTACCCGGTCGGCACCGCCGGCGGCGGTCCCACCGCCGGATCGAACACCGGCGTGTCGTGGAGGTGCTTCTCGTCGTCGTCCTCGGCGGGTGAGTACCCGCGGCCCTTCTGGGTCAGCACGTGCACGAGGATCGGCCCCTCGGCGGAGAGCTCGACGGCGTTGCGGAACGTGAACTCCAGCTCGTCGATGTCGTGGCCGTCGACGGGCCCGACGTAGCGGACCCCGAGCGCCTCGAAGAACGACGGCGGCTGGAGGAACTCGCGCACCGCGGCCTTCAGCGCCTCGACGCTCTTCTCCGCCTGCGGCCCGACGTAGGGGAGCTCGCGCAGGAAGTGCTCGAGGCGGCGCTGGCGGCGGACGTAGACCGGGTTGAGGCGGATGGTGGTGAGGGTGTGCGACAGGCGCTCGGTGATCCGCGCCGGCAGGCTCGGGGGGTTCGACTGGCTGGGGTGGTCGGCCATCGCCCGCTCGAGCGCCGTGGGCGCCCCGGCGCTCAGGTTCGAGATCGTGGGCGCGTACGAGCGGCCGTTGTCGTTGAGCACGATGATGACCCGCCGGCCGGAGTGGCCGAGGTTGTTCAGCGCCTCGTACGCCATGCCCCCGGTCATCGAGCCGTCGCCGATCACGGCGACGATGTGGCGGTGCGCGTCGACGCCGGCGTCGCGCGCGACGGCCAGCCCGTACGCGTACGACAGCACCGTGCTCGCGTGGCTGTTCTCGATGTGGTCGTGCTCGCTCTCCTCGCGCGACGGGTATCCCGAGAGCCCGCCGGCCTGGCGGAGCTGCTCGAAGCCGTTCTGGCGACCGGTGACGATCTTGTGCACGTAGGCCTGGTGGCCGGTGTCCCACAGGATCGCGTCGGTGGGTGACTCGAAGACCCGGTGGAGCGCGAGCGTGAGCTCCACGGCGCCGAGGTTCGACCCCAGGTGCCCTCCCGTCTCGGCGACGGCCTGCACGACGAAGTCGCGGATCTCGCCCGCGAGCTCCTCGAGCTCCTCCGCCGACAGCTGTCGGAGATCGCCCGGCTCACGGATGTCGCGGAGTGGCATGCGGCTCCGAGGCTACCCCTGGCCTCGCAGGCAGGCACCGTCGCGCCCTAGGTTCGGCCCGTGGCGACCACCCAGCTGTTCGACCTGTCCGGCCACGTCGCCCTGGTCACCGGGGGCAACGGCGGCATCGGCCTCGGCATGGCCGAGGCGCTCGCCGCGCACGGCGCGGACGTCGCGATCTGGGGCACGAACGCGGACAAGAACGCCGCCGCCGCCGCCCGGCTCGAGGCGCACGGGCACCGGGTGCTGCCGATCGTGTGCGACGTGGGCGACCACGACGCCGTGGTCGCGGCGACCGCCCGGACCGTCGACGAGCTGGGCCGGGTCGACTCGTGCTTCGTGAACGCCGGGGTGCCCGGGAGGGCGCCGAGCTTCGTGGGGATGGACGAGGACGAGTGGCGGCGGGTCATGCGGGTGAACCTCGACGGCGCGTTCTTCACGGCCCAGGAGGCGGTGCGCCACATGGTCGCCCGCCACGACGGCGGCGACCGCGCCGGCGGGTCCGTCGTGATGACCACGTCCGGCTCCGCCCTCTACGGCCAGCAGAAGGGCCAGCACTACGGCGGGTCGAAGGGGGCGCTGATCGCGATGATGAAGGGGATCGCGGTGGAGCACGCGCGGCACGGGATCCGGTGCAACGCGATCCTCCCGGGCTGGATCGAGAGCGACATGACCGCCCCCGCGCTCGGGTGGGACAAGTTCGTCGCGAACGTGCTGCCGAGGGTGCCAATGCGCCGGTGGGGCTCAGCGAGCGACTTCGGTGGCGTCGCCGTGTACCTGGCCAGCGCCGCCAGCAGCTACCACACCGGCGACGTGATCACGATCGACGGCGGCTACCACAGCTTCTGAGGCCGCCTCGCCGTCCCGCTCGGGGCGGAGGTCGACGATGTCGATCTCGATCCGCCGCGTGGCCCGCCCGGTCCGCCGCGTGACCCAGCACCCGACCGCGAGCACCGCCGCCCCGCCCACCGCGTCGAGCACGTAGTGGTTGCCGGTCGCGACGACGGCGACGATCGCCGCCGCCGAGTAGGCGACCGCGAGCGCCCGGACCGTGGTGCGCCACCGGCCGCCCCGGGACGCCCGGCCCGGCGCTTCGCTCCACAGCACGAGCGAGCACCACAGCGCCCACCCGACGTGCAGGCTCGGCATGGCGGCGAACTGGTTGCTGATCGCCGCGGCGCTGTCGCCCTGGTACGTCCACGGCGCGCCGAAGACGGCGAGCGCGTCGATCACGCCGTCGCCGGGCGTGAGGCGGGGCGGCATCAGCGGGAACGCGGCGTAGCCGACGAGCGCGAGCGAGCAGGTGACCAGCAGCGCGTTGCGCCAGCGGGCGTAGCGGTTGCCGCGGACGGTGGAGCGGCGGCGCAGGTACAGCCACAGCATCACGCTGCCGGTCACGATGAAGTGGGCCAGGGCGTAGAACGTGTTGAGCGGGCGGATCACGAGCGGGTGGTCGAGCAGCGTCTGCACCGTGTGCTCGTGGAACAGCCCGAGGCGCTGCTCCCACCGGATCAGCCGGTCGGCGTGGAGCAGCGCCGCCCCCTCGTCGTCGCCCATCAGGTTCCGCACGAGGGAGTAGCAGCCGTACCCGAGCGCGAGGAGGCCGATCTCCCGACCGCCGCGCAGCACGCTCGCCCGCTCCATCGGCGCCAGCCTACGCCGCTCGCGCGATGCTGTTTCGATGACGACGCAGATCGATGGGCACGCGGGCGAGCAGGCGGTCGCGGCGATGCTCGCGTTCGGCACGGACGTGATGTTCACGCTGAACGGCGGGCACATCTGGCCGCTCTACGACGCCGCCCGCAACCGGGGGATGCGGGTCGTCGACACCCGCCACGAGCAGACGGCCACGTTCGCCGCGGAGGCGTGGGCCAAGCTGACCCGCCGCCCCGGGTTCGCCGCGCTCACGGCGGGCCCCGGGATCACCAACGGCGTGTCCGCGATCACGACGGCGTGGTTCAACGGCTCGCCGGTGGTGGTCATGGGCGGCCGCGCCCCGCAGCGCCGGTGGGGCTCCGGGTCGTTGCAGGAGATGGACCACGTGCCGGTCGTCGCGTCGATCACCAAGTCCGCCCGCACCGTCACCGATCCCGCCTCGGCGGCGAGGATGGTGCACGAGGCGGCCGCGCTCGCGCTCAGCCCCCACCGCGGTCCGACGTTCCTCGACTTCCCGCTCGACGTGTTCGGGCCCGCGGCGGCCGAGCTCCCGGACGTGGACGTGTGCACGGGCACCGGTGCCGCGCCCGACGACGACGAGGTGGCGACCCTGGCGGGGCTCGTCGCGTCCGCCGAGCGCCCGGCGTTCGTCGTCGGCAGCGACGTCTACTGGGACGGGGCGTGGGACGAGCTGCGTGCCGCGGTCGAGCACCTGCGGGTGCCCTGCTTCTTCAACGGCCTCGGGCGGGGCACGCTCCCCGCGTCCCACGAGCTCGCGTTCCTGCGCACCCGCGGGCTGCTGAAGCAGCGCGCCGACCTCGTCGTCGTGCTCGGGACGCCGCTCGACTTCCGGCTCGGGTTCGGGCGGTTCGGCGATGCGGCGGTCGCGCACGTCGTGGACAGCGAGGCGCAGCGAGCCGGGCACGTGAGCGTGCCCACCGTCGCCGGCGACGCGCGGCTGGTCCTGCGGGCGCTGGCCGACCACGCGGGCGACCGCCGGGACCACGAGGGCTGGATCGCCGAGCTCCGCGACGCCGAGCGGACCGCCGCCGCCCGCGACGAGCTCCTGCTCGGCTCGGAGGCCGAGCCGATCAAGCCGAGCCGGATCTACGGCGAGCTCCGGCGGCGGCTCGCCGACGACGCGGTCGTGATCTGCGACGGAGGTGACTTCGCGTCCTACGCGGGCAAGTTCGTGGAGGTCCAGCAGCCGGGGTGCTGGCTCGACACGGGCCCGTACGGGTGCCTCGGCAACGGCCTCGGCTACGCGATCGCGGCGCGCGTCGCCCGGCCCTCCAGCCAGGTCGTGGTGCTGCTCGGCGACGGCGCCGCGGGCTTCAGCCTGATGGACGTGGACTCGCTCGTTCGCCACCGGCTCCCGGTCGTCATGGTCGTCGGCAACAACGGCATGTGGGGGCTCGAGAAGCACCCGATGCAGGCGGTCTACGGCTGGGACATGGCCTGCGACCTGCAGCCCGGGTGCCGGTACGACCAGGTGGTCACCGCCCTCGGGGGCGGCGGCGAGCTCGTCACGAGCGCGTCCGAGATCGGTCCGGCGCTCGACCGGGGGTTCGCGTCGGGCGTGCCGTACCTCGTCAACGTGGTCACGGACCCGGCCGACGTGTACCCGCGGTCGTCCAACCTCGCCTGAGCACGTGACCGCGCTCGACGCGTCGCCGCCGCTCGCACCGCCGCCGGCTCCACGGCGCCCGCGGTTCGCGTCCCACGCGATCGTCGTCGCCGCGGCGTTCACGATCCTGCTCGGCGCCGCCGGCACTCGCAGCGCGCCGGGCGTCCTGATCGATCCGCTGCGGGAGGAGTTCGGGTGGAGCCGCGGGACCGTCGGGCTGGCCGTCAGCATCAACGTGCTCCTGTTCGGGATCATCGGGCCGTTCGCCGCGGCGCTGCAGCAGCGCTACGGGCTCCGCCGCGTCACGGGCTGCGCGCTGGTCGTCATCGCCGCCGGCGCCGCGCTCACGACGCAGATGACGCAGCCGTGGCACCTGTTCCTGCTGTGGGGCGTCGTCGTCGGCACCGGCTCGGGGTGCATGGCCACCGTCTTCGCCTCGACGGTCGCCGCCCGCTGGTTCGTCGCACGCCGCGGCCTCGTCACGGGTGCGCTCACCGCCGCGAGCGCGAGCGGCCAGCTGGTGTTCCTGCCGCTGCTGACCCGTCTGGCCGACGGCGTCGGTTGGCGGTGGGTCGGCGCCTCCGTCGCGATCGGCGCCCTCGCGGTCGTGCCCGTCGTCGTGCTGTTCCTGCGCGACCGCCCCGAGGACGTCGGGCTGCGGGCGTACGGCGCGCCCGACGACCACGTGCCCGTCGGGCAGCTGACCGGCAACCCGATGGCCGCCGCGGCCGGCGCGCTGCGCGTCGCGTGGCGCAGCGGCACGTTCTGGCTCCTGTGGGGGAGCTTCGCCGTGTGCGGCCTGTCGACGACCGGCCTCGTGCAGACGCACTTCATCTCCGCCGCCCACGACCACGGCATCGACGCGCCGACCGCGGGGACGTACCTCGCGATGATCGGCGTGTTCGACATCGCCGGCACGCTCGTGAGCGGCCACCTCACCGACCGCTACGACCCGCGGGCGCTGCTGCTCGGGTACTACGTGCTGCGTGGCCTCAGCCTCTTCGTGCTCGACCCGGCGCTCGCGACGGGCGGCGGCGGGCTGTTCGGCTTCATGGTCTTCTACGGCCTGGACTGGGTCGCGACGGTGCCGCCGACCATCGCCCTGTGCCTGGCGCACTTCGGCCGCGAGCGCGGCCCGCTCGTGTACGGCTGGGTCTTCGCCGGCCACCAGGTCGGCGGCGCCCTCGCCGCCTGGGGCGCGGGAGCGCTGCACGACGCCACCGGGAGCTACCGCCCGGCGTTCGTCACCGCCGGCGTCGCGTGCCTCGTCGCCGGGGTCGGGGTGCTGCGCATCCGTCGGGACCCGCTGCCATCGGGCGACCCGCCGCCCCGCGCCGCGGCGCCGGCGCGCTGACGCGCTCGACGTCGGGGGTCGACCCGCTCAGGTCGACTTGTCGACGAAGGTCTGGACGTCGACCACCACCCGGGTGACCTTGCCCGCGCCGACCAGGCCCTTCGAGTCCGAGGCGGAGACGGTGAAGGTGAGCCGCCGCCCCTCGATCCGCTCGAGCAGCGCCTCCGCGACCACGCGGTCGCCGATCGCCGTCGGCTGCAGGTGGTCGAACTGCACCCGCATCCCCACGCTCGTGTGACCCTCCGGCAGGCGCCCGTCGACGGCGTCGACGGCGGCCTCCTCGCACAGCGCGATCACCCGGGGCGTGGCGAGCACCGGCACGGACCCGGAGCGCAGCGCCACCGCCGTGTCGGCGTCGCCCACCACCAGCTCGGCCTCGCCACGGAGCCCCACTTCGACGTTCACGGCTCCCGAGGCTAGGGCCGTCGCCGACGCCCCGTCGGTAGGCTGCCCCGATGATCGACCACGACGTGCTGGAGCGTGTGCTGGGGGCGGCCGTCCGTGACGGCGCCGACTTCGCCGAGGTCTTCGCCGAGGACAAGCGCTCCACCTCCGCCGGCCTCGACGACGGCCGCATCGAGCAGGTGACGAGCGGTCGCGACCGCGGCGCGGGCATCCGGGTCGTCGCCGGCGACACCACCGGGTTCGCGCACACCGCCGACCTGAGCGAGGCGGGGTTGCGCGCCGCGGCCGAGGCCGCCGCGGCGGCGGCCCGGGGCGGGGGCGGCGGCGTGCGGACGGTCGCGCTGACGCCACGGGCGGCCACCCAGGTGAACACGGTCGCCCGGTACCCGGACGAGGTCGCGAAGGCCGACAAGGTCGAGCTGCTGCGCCGCGTCGACGAGGCCGCCCGCGCCGCGGGCGCCGCCATCGTGCAGGTCTCCGCGGGCTACGGCGACAGCCGCCGGAGGATCCTGGTGGCGAACACGGACGGCGTGCTCGCGCACGACGAGCAGGTGCGGACGCTGCTGCGGGTGAGCGCCGTCGCGAGCGGCGACGCCGGGATGCAGACCGGCTACCAGAGCATGGGCCAGACGATCGGCTTCGAGGTGTTCGACGACGTCGACGTCGAGGAGATGGCGCGCACGGCGGCCCAGCAGGCCATCACCAAGCTGCGCGCCCGCCCCGCCCCCTCCGGGTCCCTGCCGGTCGTGATCAAGCAGGGCAGCGGCGGGGTCCTGTTCCACGAGGCGTGCGGGCACGGGCTCGAGGCCGACCTCGTCGCCAAGGGCGCGAGCGTCTACCGCGGCAAGACCGGCGAGCTCGTGGCGTCGCCGCTCGTCACCCTCGTCGACGACGGCACCATGAGCACCGAGTGGGGCGCGATCGGCATCGACGACGAGGGCCACCCGAGCCAGTACAACGTCCTCATCCAGGACGGCGTCCTCACCGACTACATGTGGGACCACCTCCGGGCCCGCAAGGAAGGCCGCCTGCAGAGCGGCAACGGCCGCCGGCAGAGCTACATGCACCTGCCGATGGTGCGGATGACCAACACCTACGTCCTGAACGGCACCGAGGACCCCGACGACATCGTCCGCGCGACGGACCACGGCGTGTTCGTCGCCCAGCTCGGGGGCGGCAGCGTCAACACCGCCACCGGCGACTTCGTCTTCGGGATGACCGAGGCCTACCTGATCGAGGGCGGCGAGATCACCGAGCCGCTGCGCGAGGGGAACCTGATCGGCAACGGACCCCAGGTGCTGCGCGACATCGACCTGCTCGGCGACGACTTCGCGATGGGCATGCCCGGCACGTGCGGCAAGGACGGCCAGGGGGTGCCGGTCGGCGACGGGCAGCCGACGCTGCGCGTGAAGGCCCTGACGGTCGGGGGGACCGCGGCGTGAGCACCAGCACCGAGCCCCGGGCCTCCGGCGTCGACGACCTCCAGGCGCTCGCCGATCGCGTGGTCGCGCAGGCCCGCCCGGGCGAGCAGCTCGAGGCGTTCGTGTCGCGAGACCGCGAGACCGACGTCCGCGTCTACGGCGGCGACGTCGAGCACTTCGTGAGCGCGCAGAGCGAGGGCATCGGGATCCGCGTGATCAGCGAGGGCCGGACCGGGTTCGCCTACGCCGGCACGCTGGACGGGTCCGCCATCGCCGAGGTGCTCGCCGAGGCGCGGGACAACGCCGGCTTCGGCAGCCGCGACGAGTGGGCCGGCCTGGCCGAGCCAGACGGCGTCGAGGTCGTCCCGCAGGAGCTGTGGAACGAGGCGCTCGCGTCGTTCGCGACCGACCGCAAGATCGAGCTGACCAAGGAGCTCGAGCGGTTGACGCTGGCGGTCGACCCCCGGGTGCGCGTCGACGACGCCAACTACGCCGACGTCTCCAGCGAGTCCGCCGTCGCCACCACCACCGGCATCCGCCGCGCTGGGCGGGAGAACGGGTGCTACGTCAGCGTCAGCACCCTCGCCGACGACGGCGACGAGACGCAGACCGGCTTCGGCTTCAGCGTCGGGCGCTCCCCGCACGAGTTCGACCTCGAGAAGGCGGCGCGGGAGGCCGCCGACCGGGCCACCCGGCTGCTCGGCGCGGTGAAGCCGGCGAGCCGGCGGCTGACGGTCGTCCTCGACCCGTACGTCACCGCGATGTTCCTCGGCGTGATCTCCAGCACGCTCAACGGGGAGTCGGTGATCAAGGGCCGGAGCCTGTTCAAGGACCGGCTCGGCGAGTCCGTGGCCAGCCCGCTGGTCACGCTCGTGGACGACCCCACCAACCCGGCCGCCTACACCGCGACGGACATCGACGGCGAGGGGTTGGCCGCGCGCCGCAACGTGCTGATCGACGGCGGCGTGCTGCGTCGGTTCGTGCACTCGTCCTACAGCGCGCGGCGGGCCGGCACCACCAGCACCGGCAACGCGGTGCGCGGCGGGTTCAAGGGGACGCCCGGCGTCGGCTGCCTCGCGCTCCAGCTCCAGCCGGGCACGCGCACCCAGGAGCAGCTCGTGGCGGACGTCACCGACGGCGTGCTGGTGCAGTCCGTCTCCGGCCTCCACAGCGGGGTCAACCCGATCAGCGGCGACTTCTCCACCGGCGCCTCAGGGCTCCTGATCGACGGCGGCCGCCTGGGCGGGCCGGTGCGCGAGTTCACGATCGCCTCCACGCTGCAGCGCATGCTGCTCGACGTGGTCGAGGTCGGTGGCGACGTCGACTGGCTGCCGATGCGGGCGGCGGGCGTCAGCCTCGTCATCCGCGACATGACCATGTCGGGCGCCTGAGCCGGGCGCAGGTCAGCCCAGCGCGTCGTCCAGGGACCGGCAGCGGATCCCGATCGACGCCGCGAGCGACGTGTCGAGCACCACGTTCGCCGGTCGCACCAGCCCCGACTCGGCGATGGTCGAGGTCCGGATCGCGCCCGGGTCGTGGCCCATCCACCGCGCGAAGCGCCGCGCCAGCTCGGCGCGATCGAGCGGCTGCGGGCCGGCGACGTGGAGCGGCCCGGCGACGTCGCGCCGGCGGCTGAGCTCCACCAGCGCGGCGGCGAGGTCGCCGGCGTGGACCGGGCAGCGCACCTCGTCCGTGAAGAAGGCGGTGCCCGCCCGCTCACGCAGGGCACGCTCCACGTCGAGCTGGACGTGGCCGAGCTCGCCCGTGCCGTAGACGAGCGAGGTGCGCACCACGACGGCCGACGGATCGGCCGCGGCGACCTCCCGCTCCGCCAGCGCCTTCCACGTGCCGTAGTCGGTGACCGGGGAGCACGCGTCCTGCTCGAGGTAGGGACGGGGGCGACCGCCGAACACGACGTCCGTCGAGACGTGGACCAGCCGCGCCCCGCTCGCGGCCGCCGCCCGCGCGACGTTGGCGCTCCCGGCCACGATCGTGCGCGGGTCGTCCTTCCGGTACGCGAGGTGCACCACCGCACCGGGCCGCCAGCCGCGCACGGCGTCGGCCACCTGGTCCGCGGAGCGCACGTCGAGCGACGCCGACGGCGGCGCGACGACCTCCCACCCCGGCGGGCACGCGGCGACGACGTGGCGGCCGACGAACCCGCTCCCGCCGGTGACGAGCACGAGCTTCGTCCGCCGGTTCCACCGCACGGCGGCAGCGTACGCCGGGCGGGTACCCTCGGGCCGTGCCCCCGCCGAGCCCCGACGCCGTCCGGCGCCACCCGCACCTGGCCGCGGCGGTGCCGACCGGCTGGGTGCGCGTCGACCTGCACTCGCACACGATGTGGAGCGGCGACAGCACGACGACGCCGGACGAGATCGACGAGGCCGTGGTGGCGAGCGGGCTCGACGTGCTGTGCGTCACGGACCACCACGCGATCGCCGGCGCGCTGCAGCTCGCCCGCCGGCTCACGTGCCGGGTCGTGGTGGGCGAGGAGCTGCGCACGCACGCCGGCGAGATCATCGGGCTGTTCCTGACCGAGCGGATCCCGTTCGGCACGCCGCCCGCCGACGCGGCCCGTGCGATCCGCGACCAGGGCGGGGTCGTGTACGTCCCGCACCCGTTCGACCCGATGCGGCGCAACCTGTCCGAGCCTGCGCTCGAGGCGCTGGTCGGCGCAGGGCTCGTCGACGCGGTCGAGGTCCTGAACGCGAAGACGTCGCTGCCGAGCCTCAACCGGCGCGCCGGCGAGCTCGCCGCCGCGCGCGACCTGGCCGCGGGAGCGGGGAGCGACGCGCACGTCCCGCACGCGCTGGGCGCGGCGTACGTCGAGATGCCGGACTTCGACGGGCCGCAGGACTTCCTCGCGAAGCTCCGCGCAGGTCGGGTCGTCGGGCACCACTGGGACGAGGCGCGCCCGTGGAGCGCCCGCATCGTCCCGAGCGTCGCGAGCTCGTAGCCGCCGATCCGTGCCGATCCTCCACGCCGTCGTGCTCGGCCTCGTCCAGGGGCTCGCGGAGTTCCTGCCGATCTCATCGAGCGGGCACCTGCTGCTCGTGCCGTGGCTGTTCGGCTGGGACGACTTCGACGACATCGGCACCAAGAAGGCCTTCGACGTGGCGCTCCACATCGGGACCCTGGTCGCGGTGATCGGCTACTTCCGCCGCGACCTCGTCGTCTACGTCCGCGAGGGGCTGCGCCTCGTGGCGTCGCGGGAGCGGCCGGACACGGCCGAGGGCCGCCTGGCGTGGCTCCTGGTCCTCTCGGCGCTCCCCGCCGCGGCGGTCGGTGCCCTGTTCGAGGACGTGATCGACGAGCGGCTGGGGACGCCGACGCTGATCGCGGTGTCCTTGATCGTGTTCGGCCTCGTCCTCGCGTGGGCGGACCGGAAGGCCGGGCACCGGCCGCTCGACGGCTACCGGGCGCGCGACGCCCTGGTGGTCGGCGCCGCGCAGGCGCTGGCGCTCAACCCCGGGACGTCGCGGTCCGGGATCACCATCACCGCCGCGCGCGCCATCGGGTTCGACCGCGACGCCGCGGCGAGGATGAGCTTCCTGATGAGCCTCCCCGTCACCGCCGGGGCGGTGGTGTTCAAGATGACGGAGCTGGTGCTCGACGGGATCCCCGACGGCCTCGCCCTGCCGATGGCGGTCGGGATCGTGACCGCCGGCGTCTCGGGCTGGGCCGCGGTGTGGGGCACCATCCGGCTGGTGCGGACGCGCAGCTTCGCGCCGTTCGTGGTCTACCGGTGCGTGCTCGGGGTCGTCGTGCTCGTGGTGGTCGCGGGCGGGTGGCGCTGACCCTCACGGCGCGCGCAGCGCGAGGGTGGCGACGCGCTGCTGCGCAGCCATGGCCACGGCAGGCGCGTCGGCGCCCGGCATCCCGACGGTGACCGCGAGCTCGCCGCGGTGCACGACCACGGCCCGCTCGGCGAGCACGATCCCCTCGGCGAGCACGACCACGACGTCGCCCGGTGACAGCGGTGGCGCGACGTCGTCGACGCCGACCGCGATCGCGAGGTGGTCGTCCGGCAGCGTGGCGAGGAGGCCGGCGCCGGCGTCCGCGGCGGTGAGCACCTCGCCGTCGGCGACGTGCTGGACGACGTGGTCGCCGGCGCCCGGCGCGGCCAGGGCGGCCGACGGGACCATCGCCGCGGGCAGGTCGACCGCTCGCGCGGCCAGGGGGTCGCCCGGGCGGAGGTCACCGGTCGCGACCCACACCGTGCGGACCTCGCCCCACGCGCGCCGCTCGGCGCGCAGCCGGCCGTGCTCGGCGGCGAGGGACCCGGCGACGACGGCGGCGAGCGCGGCCACGGCGACCCAGTACGCGAGCGGGTGGCGGGCGAGGAACGTCCTGAGCAGCGCGAGGTGGCGCACGTCGACCTCCAGGGCAGGGGACACCGTGGGGGAAGGTCGTGCCCCCGGGGGAGCGCGCCCGGCGAGGCTACCGGCGCCGGGGTGTCAGCTCGCCGCGGCGGCCGGCGCGGGCGTGGTCGCCGCGGGGGTCGCGGCCGGCGCCGGGGTCGCACCGGCTCCGTCGCCGGACGCCGCGGCGGGCGTGGCAGCGGTGTCGCCACCCTCGGCGGTGCTCGCCGCCTTCTTCGAACCGCCGCCGCGGCTGTCGGTCTTGTAGAAGCCGCCGCCCTTGAAGGTGACGCCGACGGGCGTGAACACCTTCTTCACCGCCATCGTCGCGCCGGTGCCGGGGTGCACCGCCTCGGTGAGCGTCTCGTCGGTGAAGCCCTGCTGCACCTCGATGGTCTCACCGGTGTCGATGAACTTGTACACGTAGGTCGGCATCCGTGGCTCCGTGATCCGTTGGCACTCGACGGGGACGAGTGCTAATCGTAGCGCGGGCCGGCGCGGCGTGTCACCCTCGTGCCGCCGGAGCCCGTGCCCGTAGGCTCGTCGGCCATGCGCGTCCACACCGCCGTCGTGCCCGCCGCCGGGATGGGCACCCGCTTCCTCCCCGCCACCAAGGCCGTGCCGAAGGAGCTGCTGCCCATCATCGACACACCGGCCTTGCAGCTGATCATCGACGAGGCCGTGGGGGCGGGCGTCGACCACATGGTGATCGTGACGAGCCGGTCGAAGCCGGCGATCGAGGCGTACTTCGAGCCGGCGCCGGGCGTCGTCGCGAAGCTGCGCTCCTCGGGCCGCGAGCAGCTCGCCGACCGGCTCGAGGCGATCGGGCGCGACGTCCGCGTGAGCTTCGCCTACCAGGACGAGGCGCTCGGCCTCGGGCACGCTGTCGGGTGCGCGCGCGACGCCGTCGGGGACGAGCCCTTCGCCGTCCTGCTCCCGGACGAGCTGATGGGGTCCTCGGAGCTCCTCGACCAGATGGCGCGCCTGTGCGAGTCGAGCGGCGGGAGCGTCGTCGGGTTGAAGGAGGTGCCGCACGAGGACGTCGGCGCGTACGGCGTCATCGACCCCACCGGCCCCGTGGACGCGGCGGGCGTGGTCGGCGTGCGGACGATGGTCGAGAAGCCCGCGCCGGACGACGCGCCGAGCGACCTGATCATCATCGGCCGCTACGTCCTGACGCCCGACGTCTTCGACGAGATCGACCGGGTGGAGCCCGGCGCCGGCGGCGAGATCCAGCTCACGGACGCCCTCAAGGCGCAGGCGGCGCGGAGCCCGTTCCACGGCGTGGTCCGCGACGTCCTGCGCCACGACACCGGCACGCCGCTCGGGTGGTTGACCGCCGTCGTCGAGCGGGCGCTCGAGGACCCGTCGCTCGGCCCGGCGCTGCGACCGTGGCTGCGCGACCTGGTCCGCTGAGCGGCCCGCGGGCGGCGAGGCATCAGTCGAGGCGGCGGTACCGCGAGGGGTAGTCGAGCACGAGGCCGTGGCGGTCCACGTCGAACTCGACGCCGAAGCCGTCGTCGAGCCGCGTGAACGACCAGCGGCGCTCGCCGAGGCGCGTGTACCGCTGCCGGTCCGGAACGACCCCGAGCGTCTCCACGTCGATGGACGCGACGGTGATGTCGGCGGTGTCGCCCACGTGCAACGGCAGGCGCCGGATCGGCAACGTGGTGGTGAAGGGGGTGCAGGCGAGCCCGACGTCGGAGCAGCCGTCGAGGTCGGTGCGGTGGGCGCCGTTGACCTCGCCCCACCGGGCGCTGCCGTCGGTGGCCAACCAGAGGTCGGGGTCGTCGAGGTCGCGGAACAGCAGGAACTGGCGGACCTGCCAAGTCGCCGTCAGGCGCACCACGTACTGGACGCGCTCGCGGCCGACGACGCCGGAGGCGGTCCACCCCTCGTTCTCCCACCCGAGCGTCAGCTCCTCGCGGCCGTCGCCGTCCCAGGTCGCCCAGCGCGCCGTGAACCCGTCCGGCGGGAACGGCGCGTAGTGGTCGGGCACACGTCTACTCTGCCAGCGTGATCCCGGAATCCGAGGCCCGCGAGCACGTGCTCGCGCGGTCCCCGGCGCTGCCGGTGGTCGCCGCACCGCTCACGGGCGCGCTCGGGCTCGTGCTGGCCCGCGACGTGGTCGCCGCCGAGGACGTGCCGCCGTTCGCGAACAGCGCGGTCGATGGGTACGCGGTCCGAGCCGCCGACGTCGCCGAGGCGCCTGTGGAGCTCGAGGTGGTGGACGAGGTCGCGGCCGGGGCCGCCAGCTCGGTCACCCTGGCTCGCGGGCAGGCCGTCCGGATCATGACGGGTGCGCCGATGCCGGAGGGCGCCGACGCCTCCGTGATGGTCGAGGACACCGAGCGGCTCGACGGCGGCGCGCGGGTCCGGATCGGCCGCTCGGTCACGTCCGGCACCGCGGTCCGGACCCCGGGCGACGACGTGCGCGCGGGGACGACCGTGTTCACGGCCGGCACCGTCGTCACGCCCGCCGTCGCCGGCGTCCTCGCGAGCATCGGGGTGAGCGAGGTCCACGCCGTGCGCAGGGCCCGCGTGGCGGTGCTGTCGACGGGCGACGAGCTCGTGGCGGACGGGTCGCCGCTGCGCCCGGGGCAGATCCGCGAGAGCAACCTGACGATGCTGCGCGGGGCGCTCGCCGACGCCGGCTGCGACGTGCTCGACCTCGGCGTCGTGCGCGACGACGAGGAGGCGCTCGCCCGCGTGCTCACGTCGGCGGCGGCGACGGCCGACGCCGTGGTGACCAGCGGTGGCGTCTCGATGGGGGACTACGACGTCGTCAAGGCGGTCCTGTCGAGGATCGCCGACATGCGGTGGATGCAGATCGCGATCAAGCCGGCCAAGCCGTTCGCGTTCGGGCTCCTGCCCGGACCGGGGGACCGTCCGGTCCCGGTCCTCGGGCTGCCCGGCAACCCGGTCAGCTCGCTCGTGAGCTTCGAGCTGTTCGCGCGGCCAGCGCTGCGGCGGATGATGGGCCACGCGCGGCTCGACCGGCCGGTGGTCGCGGCCGTCGCCGACGAGCCGCTGCGACGCCGCCCGGACGGCAAGACGCACTACGTCCGCGTGGTGGGCGCCTTCGGCGACGACGGGCGCTACCACGTGCGCTCGGCGGGCGGGCAGGGGAGCCACCAGCTCGCGGCCACGGCGACGGCGACGGCGCTCGCCGTGCTGCCCGACGGTGACGGGGTCGAGGCGTCCGGGCCGGTCCGAGCGCTGCTGCTGTCGGTAGTCTGACGCAATGGACCTCGTCGACCCGTTCGGACGGACGATCCGCGACCTGCGGATCTCCGTGACGGACCGGTGCAACTTCCGCTGCACCTACTGCATGCCCTCCGAGGGGATGACGTGGCTGCCGCGGTCGGCCGTGCTGTCGTTCGAGGAGATCGAGCGCCTCGCCCGGATCTTCGTCGAGCGCTTCGAGGTCGACGGCCTGCGCCTCACCGGCGGCGAGCCGACGGTGCGCGCGCACCTGCCCGTGCTGGTCCGCAAGCTCGCCGCCCTGCGCGTGCCGGCAGGCTCCGCCTCGCCGCTGGCCGGGGCCGCGCCCGACCTGTCGATCACCACCAACGGCGCGACCTTCCGGCTCGTCGCGCACGAGCTGCGCGACGCGGGGCTCGACCGGGTCAACATCAGCCTGGACACGTTGCGGGCGGACCGCTTCCTCGCCATGACGCGGCGCGAGGAGCTGCACCGCGTGCTCGACGGGATCCGGGCCGCGCAGGAAGCGGGGTTCTCGCCGGTCAAGGTGAACGCCGTCGTCGAGCGGGGCGTCAACGACGACGAGGTCCTCGACCTCGCCCGCTTCGGGCGCGAGCACGGGGTCGAGGTGCGGTTCATCGAGTTCATGCCCCTCGACGCGAGCGGCCACTGGGTGCACGACAAGGTCGTCAGCCAGGACGAGATCGTCGCCACGATCGCCGCGGCGTACCCGCTCGAGCAGGTGCCGGCGAGGGGTGCCGCGCCCGCTGACCGGTGGCGCTACCTCGACGGCGGGGGCACGGTCGGCGTGGTCCCCACGGTCACGAAGCCGTTCTGCGGCGACTGCGACCGGGTGCGCCTCACCGCCGACGGGCAGTTCCGCACCTGCCTGTTCGCCACCGACGAGTTCGACCTGCTCGCGCTCATGCGCGCCGGCGCGACGGACGATGACCTGGCCGTGGAGATCCAACGAGCCGTCGGCACCAAGTGGGCCGGCCACCAGATCAACCAGGTCAACTTCGTCCGCCCGCGCCGCTCGATGAGCCAGATCGGTGGCTGACCGGCGGACCCTCGCCGCCGGCACCCTCGTCCTCGCCACGCTCGCGCTGGCCGCCGCGGCCGCTGCCGCGCCCGGCGATCCCGTGCTGGACCGGGCCGCGACGGCGGCCGCACCCGCCCGGCGGCACGTCCCGGCCGGCGGGCCCACGATCGCCGGGTGCCCGGTGTTCCCCGCGACGAACGCGTGGAACACCGACGTCCGTGACGCGCCCCGCCACCCGCTGTCCGCCCAGATCATCGCCACCATCCGCTCCGTCGGCGGCGACCGGTTCCACCCGGACTTCGGCGAGGATCCGACGTACGGCATCCCCTTCGTCGTCGTGCCGGCGGACCAGCCCCGGGTCCCGATCCGCTACACCGACCACGGTGACGAGAGCGACCCGGGGCCGTTCCCCATCCCGCTCGACGCGCCCGTGGAGGGCGGGGCGGCGAGCAGCGGCGACCGCCACGTCATCGCCGTGCAGGAGGGCTCGTGCGAGCTGTTCGAGCTGTTCGCCGGCGTGCGCGACGGCGCCGGCTGGGCGGCGGCGTCGGGTGCGCGCTTCGACCTGCGGACCGGCGCGCTGCGTCCGCTCGGCTGGACCAGCGCCGACGCCGCCGGGCTGCCGATCCTGCCCGGACTGGTGCGCCACGAGGAGGTGGCCGCCGGCGAGATCCGGCACGCGCTGCGGGTGACCTTCGCCCGCACGCAGCGCGGCTTCGTCCTGCCCGCGACCCACTTCGCCTCCCGCCTCACGGACCCGACCCTGCCGCCGATGGGGCTCCGGCTGCGGCTGCGGGCGGACCACGACATCGGCGGCCTGTCGGGCCAGGCGCGGGTGATCGCGGCCGCGCTGCAGCGCTACGGCCTGATCGTGGCCGACAACGGCAGCAACTGGTACGTCCAGGGCGCGCCGTCGCCGTGGTGGGACGACGAGGACCTCTCGCAGCTGAAGCGGATCCCCGGCAGCGCGTTCGAGGTCGTCGACACCGGCCCGGTGCGCACCGGGTGAGGTCGCGCGGGACGCGACTACGATCGGGTGCCACATGAGCGAGCTCTCCTTCACCCACCTCGACCCGCTCGGGCGCGCGCGCATGGTCGACGTGACGCCGAAGGAGCCGACGCACCGGCGCGCCGTCGCGCGCTGCAAGGTCTTCATGCGACCCGAGACCACGGCCGCGGTGGCCAACCGGGAGGTCAAGAAGGGCGACGTGCTGGCGGTCGCCCGCGTGGCGGGCATCCAGGCCGCGAAGCGGACGAGCGACATGGTCCCGCTGTGCCACCCGCTGCTCGTGGGGGCGGTGAGCATCAACTTCGAGATCGGTGACGACTTCGTCGCCGTCGAGGCCCACGTGGACACCGTCGACCGGACCGGGGTCGAGATGGAGGCGCTGCACGCGTGCTCGGTGGCGGCCCTCACCATCTACGACATGTGCAAGTCGGCCGATCGCGGCATGGTGATCGGCGACCTGGCCCTGTGGGAGAAGACGGGCGGGCGCTCGGGCACCTATCGCCGGCCCGACGTGGTCGACGAGATCGACGACCTCGTCGCGGCCGACGGGGATGTGTCACGCGACGTCACGAACGTCGTGGATTCGTAACGCGCGGCGCTGCCGCTGCTATCGTCGTTCACCGCAGCGCCACCGCGCCGTCACCGCACCATGACCCAGACACCGATCACTCAGCCGTCAGAGCGCAGGACCAGGTAACCGTGGGAAAGATCGTGCTCCTCGCAGTCGCCGCCGCGTGGGCGGCGGTGCTGCTGCCGCCGTTGCTCCGCTCCCGCATGGAGAACCGTCCGGGATCCTCCGTGACGGACTTCCGGCGTCAGCTGTCGACGCTCGAGCGGACCGTGCCCACCCGCAACGTGGGTGCGATGCGGTCGATGGCCCGCCCGCTCGCGCCCTCGCCGTTGCAGCGCCCCGCGGCGACGGGGCGGCCCGGGCAGATGGGCCGCACCCACCTCGTGGCGGTGCCGCACGAGCGCACCCGCGACGACGCGCCGCGCCCGGGCGGGCGCAGCCACGTCCGCACGCACGATCACGGCCGCCCCGTCCGGCGCGCCCCGCAGCTCAGCCGGCGCGAGATCATCCGCCGCCGCCGCGCGAACGTGCTCTTCGCGCTCGTCACGTGCACGGCCACCACGCTGTTCCTCGCCGCGACCACCCAGGCGCAGGCGATGGTCTACGCGTTCGCGCTGGCCTTCGTCTCGCTGTGCGGCTACTGCTACAAGCTCGCGCAGCTGCGCCAGTTCGAGCAGGAGCGCACGTCCCCCGACCAGCGCTGGTTCCACGCCGCCTGACCCTGCGCCCGCGGTGATCCGTTGGTCGCCGCGTCCGCCGCACCGCTACACTGCGGTGTCCCCATGGGGGTGTAGCTCAGTTGGCAGAGCGCAACAATCGCACTGTTGAGGCCAGGGGTTCGATTCCCCTCACCTCCACCCGAGGAGCACGTGGACGAGGCCCCGCCGGCAGACCGGCGGGGCCTCGTCGCGTGCGGGCGCAGGGTCACTCGAGCTGCACGTACTCGTCGAGGCCGGTGATCCGGAGGAGCTTGCGGACCTGGACGGGCGCGTCGCGGACCACCACCGCGGCGCCCTCGCCGCGTCCGATCGCCTGGAAGGCCCGGACGATGACGTTGAGGCCGTTGGAGTCCATGAACGTGACGAGGCCCAGGTCGAGCACCAGGCGACGGCTCGCGCGGAGGGCCTCCTCGATCACGTCCCACAGGTCCTCGGTGTGGGCGACGTCGATCTCGCCCCGCACCGACACCACCGCCTCGCCGCGCTCGTGGGAGAACGTGGCGGCGAAGGTCGTGCCGCCCGTCGTCATCGGATCGCCGCCGGCGTCGGTCCAGCCCGCACGAGCGGGATCGTAGAGCCTCCCCGTCGCGGGGCGGATGATTGGGACCCGGTCGGGGCGGGTACCCCCCAGGCCCTCCGGGGGGCCCGTCCCCCGGTCCCGTGAACCCGTCCTCCCAGGAGCGGACCCGTGCCGGCAGCCTTCCCAGCCGACCTCGTCGTCGAGATCGACCCGCACCCCTCGGCACCCGCGGCGGCACGTCGTGAGCTGCGCGTGCTCCTGGGCGCCGGCGCCGGGCTCCGGCCCGACCTCGTCCGTGACGTCCTCGTCGTCGGGAGCGAGCTCGTCACGAACGCGCTCGTGCACGCCGGGGGCCGCTCGACGCTGGCCGCCTGGGCATCGCCCGCGCAGAGCTGGGTCCGGCTGGAGGTCGCCGACACGTCCCGCCAGCTGCCGCGCATCCACCACCAGGCGCCGGCGCGCGTCCGCGGGTGGGGCCTGCCGCTCGTGATGCGGCTCGTCAGCAGGTGGGGCGTGGAGACGCGCGCCGGCGGCAAGTCGGTGTGGTGCGAGCTCCAGCGCCCCGACCGCGCGGGCTCGGCCGCGGAGCACGGGGGCCACGGGGCGGCCGTCCACGCGTGACGGCGCCGACGCCCGGCCGTCGTCGACCGGCTGATCGCCCGGCGGACGCTCAGCTCGCCGCCGGCACCAGCACGGTGTCGATGACGTGGATGACCGCGTCGTCGGCGGTGACGTCGGCCTCGATCACGTTCGCCCCGCCGATCGTGACGCCGGTCTCGGTCTCCGCCACGGCGAGAGACCCACCGCCGACGGTGGCGACGCTCTGGAAGATCCCCAGCGTCGAGGCCTCCTGCGGCAGCGGCAGGAGGTGGTTCTCGAGGACGGCCGTCAGCGCCGCCGGGTCCGCGAGCAGCGCCTCGATGGCGGTCTGGCCGAGCGTCGCGAACGCGTCGTCGGTGGGCGCCAGCAGGGTGATCCCGCCCTCGGCGAGGGTCTCGGTCAGGCCTGCCGCCTCGACGGCCGCCAGCAGCGTCGTGAACCGGCCGTCGGCGCTCAGGACCTCGACCACCCCCGCCGCGGCGACCGTGGTCGTGGTCGCCGGTGCCGTGGTGGTGGGGGCGGCCGTGGTGGCCGGCGCGCCGGTCGTGGCCGGTGCGGAGGTGGTGGCCGCGTCCGTGGTGGTGGCCGCGCTGGTGGCGGCGACCGTCGTGGCGGGAGCGCCCGTGTCGCCGGGCGTGGCAGCCGGCGCCGCCGTCGTGGCGGTGTCCTCGTCGTCGTCGCTGCAGGCGGCGAGCGTGAGCAGGGCGACGGTGGTGGCGGACGCGGCCAGGCGGAGGGGGAGGCGGGCGCGGGACATGAGGGCTCCTGGGGCTGGGGGTGCTGCCAGTGCTAGCGCACGCGACGCGGCTCGCCCCCCTCGATCCGGCCGCTGTGCCCGATGTCATGCCGGGCGGCGTGCGCCCTAGACCGGCGCCTCCACGCGGCGGCGAGGGCGGGCCGCCACCGGCTGGTGGTCACGGAGATCCGCGAGCAGGTCCGAGCGCAGCGCTGCGAGCGAGGCGTCGTCCCACCGGTTCTCGTGCTGCAGCGGGTCGTCCGCGAGGTCGTAGAGCTCGCCCTCCGTGCCGTCGTGCTGGGTGCCCCGGCCGTAGGTCGTGCACACCCACCGGTCGCGCATGATCGTCCGCAGGTGCACGTCGACCCCGAAGAGCTCGCTGTCCCACTCGGTGAGGACCCGTTCGAAGCCGCGTGCGTCCGCGTCGTGGTCGTCCACCGGCAACGGGCGTCCCTCCATCGCGCCCGGCACCTCCACGCCGGCGATGCGGCAGAACGTCGGCGCGAGGTCGACCAGCCCGACCGGCCGGTGCACCGCCGCGGCGACCACGCCGGCCGAGGGCGCCGGGCGCCACACGAGGGGGAGGCGCATCAACCCCTCGACGTGGTACGGCCCCTTGAAGAGCAGCCCGAAGTCGCCCTGCAGCTCGCCGTGGTCGGTGGTGACGACCACGTCGGTGTCGGCGTCCCAGCCACGCCGGCGCACGGCGGCCAGCACGCGCCCGATGGCCTCGTCGATCAGCTCGACCTCCACCGCGTTGCGAGCCCACACCTCGCGCACCTGGTCCGCCGTCAGCGTCGCCGGCACCCACCGCAGCGGCGCCTCGTAGTTGCTCACGAGCCGGCCGTCGTACCAGGCCCGCCAGTGACGTGGCTTCGCGTCGAGCACCACCTCGCGCGCGTCGCGCTCGGGGAGGTAGCCCGCCGGCAGCGGCACGTCGCGGCGGTCGACCCGGCCGAGCTCCGCGGCGGGCGGATCCCACGGGTGGTGCGGGTCGGGGAAGCTCATCCAGCAGAACCAGTCGTCGTCGGCGCCGAGCGAGTCGAGCCAGGCGATCGTCCGGTCGGCGACCCAGTCCGTGTGGTACCACTCGCGTGGGATCGGGTTGTCCCACACCTGCGGGGCGCCCGTCTCGCCGCCGCCCATCGCGTTCACCTCCAGGTCGCCGTCGAGGACGGGGTAGAACATCGACGCGGCCTCGGGATGCGTCGCGGCGAGCCACCGTGCGTAGTGCAGCGGGCCCGCGGCGCCGTGCGTCGCCGACTCCACGTGCTCGAAGCCACGGTGCGGGCCGAACGTCCCGGCGCGCGCGAAGCCGTTCTCGGCGAACCGTCCGAACGGGTCGAGGAAGGGCTCGAAGTGCGGCTTGCCGACGATCGCCGTCCGGTACCCGGCGCCGCGCAGCACGTCGGCGACCGACAGCGCGTCGTCCGGCAGGGGGACCCCGTTCATCCACACGCCGTGGGTGCTCGGATGCTGGCCCGTCAGCATCGTCGAGCGCGACGGCATGCACACGACCGACTGCGGGTGGGCCCGCTCGTACCGGATCCCGCTCGAGGCGAGCGCGTCGACGACCGGTGTGCGCGAGACCGTCCCGCCGTTGCAGCCGAGGGTGTCGTAGCGCTGCTGGTCCGTCGTGACGAAGAGGATCTTCCTGCCCATGTCGGCTCCTCAGCCGGCCGCTGCCGCGGCGGGTGGTGGTCCCGGTGCCGTCCCCGCGACCGGCGGGTCGAGCCGGCGGCGGAGCTCGTCGAGGGCGGAGCCGGCCGCACCGCCGATCATCAGCGCCATGGTGCGTGGATCGGCCTCCGTCGAGTACACGGCGAGCGACCCGCCGTCACCGAGGTCGATCACGTCGATCGTGCCGCGGTGGTGGCGCACGAGGGGACCGGTGATCCGGTACACGAACCGGCGGGCCACGGCGTCGATCACCAGGATCTCCTCCGGCATCCGGATCCCGGTCGCGGTGGTGATCGTGCGCGTGGTGCCGTCGACGGTGCAGGCGACGATCCCCGGGAACCACTCGTGCAGGCGCGCCGGGTCGCCCGCCAGCGCCCACACCTCGTCGGGCCCGCGGGCGATGCGGACCTCGTGGCGCACGGAGCCGATCACCCGCGCGTCCGCTCGATGAACCTCGCTACCAGCTCGCCGAGCTCGGCGCCACGATCCTCCTGGAGGAAGTGGCCGCCACCGGTGATCGTGGCGTGCTCCTGGCCCGCGGTGCCGGGGACGTCGCGCAGGAAGACCTTCTCGCCGCCGCGCGTGATCGGGTCGCCGTCGCTGAACGCGCAGAGGAACGGGCGCTCGAACCGCCGCAGCGACGCCCAGGCCGCGCGGTTGTCGGCCGCCGCGGGATCGTCGGGCGACGTCGGCACGAGCGCCGGGAGCGCGCGGACGCCGGCGGTGAACGTGTCGTCGGGGAACGGCGCGTCGTACGCGTCCACCACCTCCGGCGCCGGCGGCGTGGCGCAGCCCCCGGCGACCAGCCGGCCCACCGGCAGCGACGGCGCCTCGCGCGCGTGGCGCTGCCACGCGAGGAACGCCTCCGTCACCGGACGGTCACCCGTGGGGAGCCCGGTGTTCGCGACCACCACGCGCACGAAGCGCTCCGGGTGCTCGGCCACGAGCCGGAGCCCGATCAGCCCGCCCCAGTCCTGGCCGACGAACGTGATGTCGCGCAGGTCGAGCTCGTCGAAGAGCGCGGCGCGCATCCACTCGACGTGGCGGGCGTAGGAGTGGTCGGCGATGGACGCAGGCTTGTCCGACCGGCCGAAGCCGACGAGGTCGGGCGCGACGCAGCGGTGCCCGGCCCCGACGAGCGTCGCGATCACGTGGCGGTAGAGGAAGCTCCAGGTCGGCTCGCCGTGCATGAGGAGCACCGGCGCCGCGCCCGGTGGGCCCTCGTCCACGTGGTGCACGCGCAGCAGCCGGTCGGATCCCGGCAGGACCGGGACGTGGACGTACCGCGGCGCGAAGGGGTGGTCGGGCAGGGACGTGAACCGGTCGTCGGGCGTCCGCAGCACCTCGATCGGTGCGGCGGGCGCGCTGGTCACCTCAGCCGCCACGCCGGGGAGAGTACCCCGCCCCGCTCAGTGCGCGTGCTCGAGCTCGCGCTGGTCGGGCGCGTCCTCCAGCGGCGCCGGCGCGCCGCGCGCGGGGACGCCGAGGGCGTCGCGATCGGCACGTGCGCCGTACATCGGCAGGAGGTGCTGGTCGGCCCACGCCACGCCGAGCGCGATCGCGCCCGCCACCGCCGCGTCGAGCCACCAGTGGTTCGCGGTGAACACGATCGCGGCGAGGGTGACGGTGGGGTGCAGCACCGCCACCCACCGGAGCGGGTGGCGCAGCGCGCGGACGACCGCCCACGCGGCGATGGCCGACCAGCCGAAGTGCAGCGACGGCATCGCCGCGATCTGGTTCACCGTGCCGGCGACGCTGGGGTTCTGGTAGATCTGCGGCCCGTACCTGGAGATCGTGTCGACGAACCCCATGCTGGGCAGCATGCGCGGGGGAGCGAGCGGGAACAGGACGTGCACGACGAGCGCCACCGCCGTCGTGCCGAGGAGCACGCGCCGCACGCGGCCGTAGAGGTCACCGTGGCGGACGTACAGCCACACCAGCAGCGTGATCGTCGCGCTGAAGTGGACCGTCGCGTAGTAGTGGTTCAGGAACCAGATCAGCTCGGACGAGTGCAGCACCAGGCGCTGCAGGTCGTCCTCGACGAGCAGCCCGACCGCCGCCTCCCAGTCGGCGACCCGTCGCGCGTTCTGGAACGCGGTGCCGTAGTGGTCGTTCGTGAGGCGCCGCGCCCACTTGTACCCCTGGTACACCACCACGACCAGGAGCGCCTCCAGCCCGAGCTGGCGGCCGAAGCGACCGCTCCACCACCGCTGGGCCCGCGACGGGCGGTGCGCCGCTCGGGCGACGTCTGCGTGCACGACATCCACCGGCCACCTCCTCGTCTCAGGTCCGACACTGCGCAGACACGGGATCGTAACCCCCGGTCGGGTCCGGTGTCAGCGAGTTGCGCACCGCTCGCACCTGTGACGCTCGTCAACCGGCGGCGGGGCCGCGGGGGACCCGCACCCGCACCGCCGCCGGCACGACCTTGACCTTGAGCCGGTCCGTCGGCGGCCGGTCGCCGCCGTCGACCTCGTAGGGCCGCTCGCGGGCGAGGCGGATGTCGATCCGGCGGGCCTGCGTGATGTCGACCAGCGGCGACCTCGCGGGATCGCCGAACGCGGCCCGGGCGAGCGTGCGGGCCCACTGCAGCCCACCGGAGGCCGTGACCACGCCGACGTCGAGGCGCCCGTCGTCGGGGCGTGCGTGCTCGAAGGCCTTGATCCCGCCGAGGATCTCGCCGACGTTGCCGACGAGGACGCAGCCCGCGTCGCCCTCGAACCACGTGTGCCCGTCGATCTGGACGACCGTGCGCACCGGCGCCTCGCGCGCGTTCCGGATGCCGGTCACGACGTACGCGGCGCGCCCGAGCCGGTCCTTCAACCCCCGGTCCGCGTCGCGGATCAGCAGCGCGTCCATCCCGGTGCCCGCCATCACCGCGAAGTGCTCCCCGTTCAGCTTGCCGACGTCGATCGCGCGGTCGCGCCCGTGGAGCGCGACGTCGACGGCGGACACGAGGTCGTGGGGGATGCCGAGGTTGGTCGCGAGCAGGTTGGCCGTCCCCGCGGGGATGATCCCCAGGGTCGCGTCACGGCCGGCGAGCGCGTCGATCGCCGCCTGCACCGATCCGTCACCGCCCCAGACGAGGAACAGCTCGGCCCCCGCCGCACGCGCCTCGTCGATGCGTGCGCCGATCTTCCGGCTCTTCGGCACCTCGTACCACAGGGGGTCGTCCACGCCGTGGCGCCGGAGCTCCTCGCGCAGGGCCGGCAGGCCCCCGTCGAGCCGCTTCTTCCGGTGCGCGACCACCGCCACCACCCCGCGCGGGGGCGCCGCCCCGGCGTCGACGTGCGACGGCTCCTCGTCCTGGTGCTGTCCCATCTGCGACCTCCTCGCCGTGCCTGCCGACGCTCGCCCGCTCATCGTCCGCGCGCCAGGGCGTCCTGCGCCGGCCGCTGGGCGGCGCGCCGGGCCACCTCGACCGGATCGCCGAAGTGCAGCCGCCTCCCGCCGAAGGCGATCGAGCACACGGCGAAGCAGCTCCACCCGACCGCTGCGCCCGCGAGCACGTCCGTGACCCAGTGGACGCCCAACAGCACCCGGGTGGACGCCACCGCCGCGGTGATGCCGGCAGCGGTCGCGACCAGCGCGGCCTGCACCCGGCGGGAGCGTCCCCGACCCGCCACCAGCGCGATCGCCGCCCACGCCGCGGCGGCCGTGGCCGTGTGCCCCGACGGGAACGACGAGCCGGCGTGGCCGACGAGGCGGGCGATGTCGGGTCGCGGGCGGTCGACGATCGCCTTCACGGTGTTGTTGACCACCAGGGTGGTCAGCAGCGTGGTGGCGAGGAAGGCGGCGGCCGCCAGGCGGCGCGTCCGCACCCACGCGAGCACCGCCGCGGCGGCGGCGGCCACCACGACCGTGCGGGTCGCGCCGAGCTCGGTCACCGCGCGCAGCACGTCGCCGGTCGTCCCGCGTGAGCGCCGGGCGCCCCAGCGGGCGGCCGCGTCGTCCCACCGGGCGAGCCACGTGCCCCGGCGTGCCATCTCGAGCAGCACGCCGACCGCCACGATCGCACCGGCGATGGCGGCGATGGCCACCGTGAGCAGCGTCGTCGTCTCCGTCGCGGCGTCACCGCGCTCCAGCCAGCGGCGCGCCCGCGGGTGCGTCGCGAGCTCGGCGCCGACGTCGTCGGGATGTCCCACCACGTCGCCGGGCGCGCTCGCCCGCGGCCGTCGCACGACCGCGAGCATCGCCGCGGACACCACGGCGGCGGTCAGGAGGGCGACGACGACCGGCACCCGGACGTGGTACCCACCGCCGCACCGGCGCGAAACGCCGCTCGCGCGCCGGCGGTTTCAGGTGTCCCCCGATCGGGCACCGCTGCGAACGATGGCGGTCCGGCGTGCAGCAGAGGTGGCGGCGAGGGCGCCGCGCGCCTCAGGACCCGACGAGCAGCTCGAGCACGCCGCCGTGGTGGAACGTCCGCTCGACCGTCGCCCTGGGGTTCACCACCCGCAGGGTGCCACCGAGGTCGCGGAGGCGCTCCCAGGTGGTCAGCAGGAGGCTGATGCCGACCGAGTCGACGAACTCGCAGCCCGCGAGGTCGATCGTCAGGTCCGTCACGCCCCTCTCCAGGTGCTCGGCGATCGCGGTGCGCAGCACGGCGGCGCCCTCCAGGTCGAGGTCGTCGTCGACCGCCACCACGCCGCCCGTCGCGGTCGAGCGCGTGGCCGTGGCCGCGAGCGCGTGCCCGCTCGTCGACGTCGCGTCGCCGCGCCAGGGGGTCGGCTCGGCGCCGTCGCGGATCTGGGCGACGAACTGCTGCAGCGCCCAGCGCCGGTAGGCGAGCTCGTCGGGCGGCGTCGTCATCGTGACGAGCTCGCCGGAGGCGCAGTAGCGGTCCACCTCGTCGAGCAGCGCGTCGAGGCGCTCGGCGGCGTCGGCGACCTCCGCCGGCACGTCGTAGGTGAGGTCCACGCTGGACACGTCGCGCGTCCAGGCGTCCTCCACCAGGGCGCGGGGCGCGGCGGCGAACCGGCCGTAGCGGTCGTTCAGCTCCTCCGAGAGCTGCAGCAGCCGGCGCGCCACGTGGTCGGGCTGGTCGGCGGCGTCCACGAGCGCGAGCTCCCGGGTCAGCGTCAGGTGGCGCTCGCGCACGCGGTGCGACAGCGCGACGGGGACGGCCCGCAGCTGCACCGTCCGGAGCTGGTCGCTGCCGGCCGGGCCGCTCATCGCGCCGACGGGCCGATCTCGAACCAGACGGTCTTGCCGTGAGGGAGCACCTCGACGCCCCACGCCGTCGTCAACCGGTCGAGCAGGTGCAGCCCCCGGCCGGTGGGCGAGACGCCCTCGAACCGGCGGTGGACGGGGAGCACGGTCGAGCGGTCCGTCACCTCGACGCGCACGCTGTCGCCACGGACGCCCGTGGCGGTCACCGTGATCGGCGTCGACGCGTGGAGCACCGCGTTCGTCACCACCTCGCTGAGGCACAGCAGCAGCTCGTCGAGGCACGGGTGTCCGGAGAAGCGGCGTGCGAACTCCCGCCGCACCGCTCGTGGCGTGCCGGCCTCGGCGGCCATCTCGATCTCGAGCGGCGTGATCACGCCGTCTGCAGCTCCACGGCCGGGAACACTAGCCACGGCGATCCGGCTGCGACGCGACGAGCGGCGGAGACCCCCCATGTTTCGCGCTCCACCCGCTCGGGTACCGCAGCTCGACCCACCGACGACGCGGAGACCCGAGATGGAGACAGAACCCGAGTTCGCCGTGCGCGTGGAGGCGCCCGGCGGCGCGGACGGGCCGGCGGTGCTCGTCCTGCGGGGGGAGCTCGATGCGGTGGGCGCGGCGGAGCTGGCGCAGGCGGTGCGGCAGATCACGTCCGACGCCTCGGGGGTCGTGTTCGACATGGAGGACGTGTCCTTCATCGACTCCAGCGGGCTGCGCGTGCTGATCCAGGCGCGCCAGCGCTTCCGGGACGAACCGGGCGCGGTCATGCTCCGGCGACCGCAGGCGTCGACGACCCGGCTGCTCGACCTCACCGGGCTGTCCGAGTTCTTCATGGTCTCGTCCTGACCGAGCGACGGAGCGCCGGTCGATGACGTCGTTCTCCATCGCCGTCCCGCCGTCATGGTCGGCTCCCGTTCGGACGGCGATCGCCACCTGGCCCAGCGCGATCCGCGTCTCCCTCGCCGGCGCCCCCGCTCCGGACGACGCGCTCCGCGTGACCGCGTTCGAGGCGCTGCCGCCCGTCCCGGTCCTGCCGTCGCCGCTGCCGGCGCCCGCCCACGCGATCGTGGTCGGGCCGGCGCCCATGCACCCCCAGCGCTTCGGCGCGTACTGCCGCCGGATCGTGGGTTCGGTGGCCGAGGGCGACGAGGTGCTGCGGTCCTGGGAGGCCGTCGAGGTCGTGGAGCGCTCCGAGCTGGTCGCGACCTCGCGGGCCTCGCACGCCGCCCGGTTGTTCGTGCGCGAGCAGGCGGCGGGGTTCAGCAAGTACGACGACGTCGTCCTCGCGACGTCCGAGCTGACGGCGAACGCGCTGCAGCACGGCGGCGGGCCGGTGGCCGTCGCCACGTGGACGTCGGGCCGCGCCTTCGTCGTCGAGCTGACGGACCGGCGCCCGGACCGGGTGCCGACGGTGCTGCAGTCGACGTTCGCCTCGGCGTCCGGGCGCGGCATGGCCATCGTCGACGCCATCTCGGACCACTGGGGCATCACGATCCTGGCGGACCGCAAGATCGTGTGGGCGGAGTTCGCGACGTCGCAGGCACCCGCGCCTGACGTCGTGCCGAACGGAGCGGGACGGGAGGGGACGACATGACGATCCGGGTGGCGGTGTTCAACGACTTCGAGGTGATCGTGGCCGGGCTGGTCGGGATGCTCGAGGAGTTCGACGACCTGGAGGTCGTCGGCGTCGGCGTCGGCGGCGACGACCGGACGCTGCACCAGACCGCCGACGTCGTGCTGTACGACACGTACGGCCGCGCCGGCATCCCGTGGGGCGAGATCAGCGAGCTCATCGCGCAGCCGACGGCGCGCCACGTGGTGCTGTTCACGTTCTCGCTCGACGACCACGTGGTGTCGCACGCCCTGGACGCCGGCGCGCACGGGTGCCTCTGGAAGGGGTTGTCCCGCCAGGAGCTCGCCGATGCGATCCGGCGCGTGGCCGCGGGCGAGGTCGTCGTGTCGGACGCCGACGGGCGGCCGCGCACGCCGGCGGAAGGTCACCGCTGGCCGTTCGACGACCTGGGGCTGACGGCGCGGGAGAGCGAGGTGCTCGCGCTCCTGTCCGAGGGGCTGCCGAACGCGCGCATCGCCGAGGCGCTCTACCTCAGCACCGAGACCGTCCGCTCGCACGTGAAGCAGATCTTCAAGAAGCTGGGCGCGCACACCCGCTCCGAGGCGACGGCGAAGGCGCTGCGCGCCGGGGCCTTCAGCCGGCGCTGACCGGGCCGTTCCCGGCCGCGGCGTCCGCCGTCCGCCGCACCAGCAGCAGGCAGGCGTCGTCCACGTTGGACCGACCCACGAGCAGTGAGTCGACCACGTCGCCCACCAGCGTCCCGAGCGGCTGGGGGCCGGGCGCGCGCAGCCGGTCCGCCAGCTGCGCGATGCCGTCGTCGATCTCGATCCCGCGCTCTTCGACCAGGCCGTCGGTGTACATCGCGAGGAGCGCCCCGCCCTCCAGCGTCGACTCCAGCTCGTCGTAGGTGCCGATCGGGACGCCGAGCGGCGGCCCCACGCCGTCCTCCGGGGCGCTCCAGCCGGCCTCGCGCACGACGACGAACGGCGGGTGACCCGCCCGCGCCCACCGCAGCGCGCCGGTGGCCGGATCGAGCACCGCGTAGAGGCACGTCGCGAAGCCGCTGATCCCGCTGCGACGCAGGAACCGGCCGAGGGTGGCGAGCACGGCGCCGGGCAGTCCTCCCTCCATCGCGAGGGCGCGGAGGGCGTTGCGGAGCTGCGACATCGCCACGGCGGCCGGGAGGCCGTGGCCGGTCACGTCACCGACGACCAGGCCGAGCCGGCCGGCAGGCAGGTCGAACGCGTCGTACCAGTCGCCGCCGATCCGCTCCGCTGCGATCGCCGGTCGGTACCGCGCCTCGATGAGGAGCCCGGGGGTGTCCGGGAGCACGTCGGGCAGGCACGCGCGCTGCAGGGTCGCCAGCGCGCGCCGCCCCTGCTCCGACTCGTCCCGCGCGCGGCGCAGGTCGGTGACGTCGCGGATCGTGCCGCGGAACACGCGCCCGGCATCGGTCTGGGCGACGTCGCCCTGCACGACCATCTGCCGCGTGCCGCCCGGCAGCACGATCCGCTGGTCGTAGCGGAACGGCTGCCCGTCCCGCACCGCGGTCGCCACCGCCCGGCGCCACACGTCGCGCTCGTCGGGATGGATCCGCTCCATCGCGAGCGCGTCGCGCTCGTCCACCGGGGCGGCGTGGTCGATCTCGAGCAGGTGGTGGAGCTCCTTCGACCAGAGCCGCTCCCCGGTGTCGAGGTTCCACTCCCAGCTGCCCATGCGCGCCAGGCGCTGTGCCGCTTCGAGCTGCGCGCGGCTGCGCTCGATCTCGCGGCGGGCCGCCGCCTGCTCGGTCACGTCGCGCGTGCTCGCGATGAACCCGTCACCGAACCTGCTGATGCTGAACGCGTACGTGCGCGCGGGCGCGGTCGGGTCGTCCGGCGTGTACACCACCTCCGGTGCCTCGAAGTGCTCACCGGTCTCGACGACCCGGCGGTGGGCCTCGAACAGCTCGGTGCCCATCATCTCCGGGTAGAGCTCGCTCGTGGTCCGCCCGACCATGTCGATCGCGGTCCGTCCGTGGAGGTCGCGCATCGCCGCGTTCGCGAACTCGACGCGGAAGTCGACGATCGCGCCCTGCGCGTCCCGGATGGCGGTGTTGATCGCGACCATGTCCTGCATCGCGTCGAGCGCCCCGCCGAGCTCGGCCCGCCGCCGCTGCCGGGTGAAGGCGAGCTGGGTGGCGGCGCCGGAGAGCACCGCTTCCAGCGCAGAGGCGAAGCTGCGCTCGTGCACGTCGAGCTCGCCGACCGGCAGCGTCAGCTCGACGACGCCTGCGCACTCCTCGGTGCCGTCGTGCACCGGCACCGCCACCACCGCGGCACCCTCGGCGGCACGCTGCGCCCTGCCCGTCCGGAGGGCGATCTCCATCGCCGACCCGGGCTCGAGATCGGCGGCCCGCTCGCGCGCCGCCGTGCGCACCGTCAGGCCCGACAGCGGGTCCTCCACGACGCGTGCGTGCGCCAGGACCTCGTCGACCGACGTCGCGTCGACCAGGGCCGCCGCGAGGGCGCTCAGCGCGAGCGCGCGCCGCTCCGCCCGGCGCAGGGTGCTGACGTCCACCACCAGCACGAGCCAGCGGAACGGCTCCGCGCTGAACGACACACCGGCCACGAGCACGGGGACCCGGTGCCCGTCGGCGTGGACGAACTCCTTCTCGAACGCCGGCGTGTCGCCGAGCTCCATCATCCGCCGCTGCGCCGCCTCGTCGGCCTCGCGGTGCTCGGGCGGGGTCAGCGCGACCCAGTCGACCGTCCCCGCCGCGACCTCCTCCCGGGTCCGTCCGATCATCGACAGCGCCGCGTCGTTCGCGTCCAGCACGGTCGAGCCCTCACCGCTCATCACGCCCACGACGTTCGCGTCGCGCAGCCGGGCGAGGCGCTCGCCGAGCCACCGCGCCCGGACCTGGTCGGTGGTCTCGTACATGGAGAAGCACACGCCCGGCGCGCCGTCCTCGAGGGTGATCGGCAGGTACGAGATGTCGAACGCCCGCCCGGCGTCCTCCCGGGGGGCGGCCCGGTCGTAGACCGCCCGGCGCTCGAGCGGCTCCCGCGTGCGCTGCACCGTGACGATCGCGTCGAGCGCATCGGCTGCCAGGTCGGGCAGCACCTCCTGGATCGGCCGGCCGACGTGGTCGTCCACCGGGATGTCGTTGATCGCCGCGAGCGTCGCGTTGGCGTAGCGGAACACGAGGTGGCCGTCGACGACCCCGATCCCGACCCGCAGCGCGTCCAGGGTGCGCCGGGCGAGCACGGCCTGCGTCGGCTCGCCCTGCTCCTCCATCGCGCACCCCCTCCCGCTGCTCGGACGCGGTGCACCCGCGGCGACGCGTGTCCCGTTCGAGTATGGCCCACGGCGCCAGCGGCCGCCGCGGCCATGCATGGGCCACCCGATCCGAGGGTACGGGCCGGGCCGGGACGCACCGACGAGGGGTGGCAGCATGGATGGCGCGGACGACGACCGCATCGACGGCGTGGCGAACGACAACACGACGTTGACCGAGGTGCTGGAGCACTACGCGGGTGCCGGCTTCGACGGGTCGTTCGGTGTCCTCGACGGCGACACCGTGGAGTGCGCGAGATGCTCGGCCCGGCTGGCCGCGGGCGAGCTGTCGATGACGTCGCTGCGCCGCTTGGAGGGCGCGTCCGAACCCGACGAGATGATGGCCGTCGTCGCGCTGACGTGCCCGAGCTGCGGCAACCGCGGGACCTTGGTCCTCGGCTACGGCCCGGCCGCGTCGGGGGAGGACTCCGACGTCCTGCGCCAGCTCCGCGACGCCAGAGGCGACGAGGAGCTCCCCAGCAGCATCGCTCCCGGGGAGGGGTCGGCCGACGATGGCCCTGGCTGACCCGACGGCGCCGCGGGATCCCGCGCACGACGTCGCGCCGGCGCGTCCGGCCACGGTCAGCCGTCTGGTGCTCGCCGCGCCGGAGCAGGTGTGGAGCGTCCTCGCCGACGGCTGGGCCTACGAGCGGTGGGTGGTCGGCGCCCGGAGGATCCGCCACGTCGATCCCGCGTGGCCCGCGCCGGGCGCCCGCTTCCACCACGAGGTCGGCGTCGGCCCCGCCCACCTCGACGACTCCACCCAGGTGGTCGAGTCGCGGCCCGGCGAGCGGCTGGTCCTGGGCGTGGGGTTCCGGCCGGCAGGCACGGCGCTCGTCTCGATCGAGCTGAGCTCGCCCGCGCCGGGTCGGACGTCGATCACCATCACGGAGCGCCCCACCGGCGGCCCCGCCCGCCGCGCGCCGTGGGCGCGCACCGCGCTGCGCCTCCGCAACGTCCTCGCGCTGCGGCGGCTCGCGCGGATCGTCGAGACGAGGTCGCGGCTCGCCGGCGGGTGAGCGCCGGCGAGCAGGGGCCCGTCAGATGGCCGTGCCCCGCTCGCGCTCGACGACCGTGCGGCCGTCGTCGGAGACGTGACGCTCGCGCGTCGAGCTGAACCCGAGCATCGACCCGCGCAACAGCGAGACCAGCAGACCGATCCCGCCGACGACCATCAGGATGATCCCGACGGCCTGCAGGTCCACGTCCTCCGCGACCGCCTCCACGGCGAACGCGAGGATCGCTCCCGCTGCGATGAGCAACAAGCTGAGCGCTCCCATGACTGGCTCCATTTCCGGGACGCCGCCGTCCCCTCGGGTGCGGCGCGAGTACCCCCGGGTCCGCGGGCGCAAACGTGGGAGGCGGTCTGAGGTGCTGGTGCCGCGGGTACCCAGGCCGCGTGACGGAGCGGTCCCTGATCATCACGCCGGCCGACCTCGCGGCCGAGCGGGCGCGGCTGCACGAGGGCACGAACGTCGACGACCTGGCGCGCGGCGCGACCTCCGGTGCGGCGACGCTCGCCGCTGCGGCGGCCGCGAGCGCCGCCCACCCGGAGCCGCCGCGCAGCTGGTCGGCCGTGCCCTGGCGCACCATCGTGGCCACGGTGGCGGTCGTCCTCGCGACGATCCTCCTCGTGGCGCTCGTGCTCGCGACCCTGCGGATCATCGCGTGGCTCGTCGTCTCCGGGTTCTTCGCGCTCGTGCTCGCACCGCTCGTGCGCCGCCTCGAGGCTCGCCTCGGCGGCCGGCGCAACGTGGCCACGCTGATCGTCGTGCTCGGGGCGGTGATCACGCTGCTCGGGTCGATCGCGCTCTTCGTCCTGCCCATCCGCGACCAGCTCGTGTCGATCATCACCGACCTCCCCGGCACCATCGAGGACGCGGCCGACGGCCGCGGGCCCGTGGGCGACGTGGTCGAGGAGCTGGGCCTCGTCGGCTACGTCCAGGACCACGAGGCGGAGCTGGAGCGGGCGGCCGAGCGGCTCACCGGCTTCGAGATGGTGCAGACGGTCGCGGCGTGGCTCTTCGCGTTCGTCACGATCACGCTCGTGACGATCCTGATGCTGACCCAGTCCTCGACCCTCGGCAAGGTCCTCCTCGGTCTCGTCCCGGCACGCCGCCGCGAGTCGGTCCGGCGCACGTCCGTCGAGGCGGCCGGCGCCGTCAGCGGCTACATGATCGGCAACCTGCTCGTCAGCCTCGTGGCCGGTGTGACCGCCCTGCTGTTCCTGGTCGTGCTGGGCGTCCCCAACGCGCTCGTGCTCGCCCTGCTCGTCGCGTTCACGGACCTGCTCCCGCTGGTCGGCGCCACGCTCGGCGCCGTCGTCGTCAGCATCGCCGCGTTCCTCCACGAACCCAGCGCCGGCATCGCCTGCGTGGTCTTCTTCGTCGTCTACCAGCAGATCGAGAACTACGTCATCTACCCCGCCGTGATGGCCCGCACGGTCAAGGTGAACCCGCTCGTCGTCCTCCTGAGCGTCCTCGTCGGGGTGGAGCTCTTCGGGATCATCGGCGCCGTCCTCGCGGTGCCGGTGTCGGGAGCGGTGCAGGTGGCGATCAAGGCCGTCCGGCGCGAGCGCGACCGCGACCGGCTCGTCCTGCCCGCCTCGCTCGACGAGCCCGAGCGAGCCGGCGCCGGCTGATCGGCGTCAGGGCGCCGGCTCGGTCGCCGCGCGCAGCAGCACGAGCCCCTTCATCGGCAGCTCCAGCTGGCTGCCGTGGTCGAACGTCGCGGCGTCCACCGGCTCGACCTCGGACGTGGCCGTGTCGACCACGAGGTGCCAGCGCTCGCCCCACGTCGGACCCGGGAGCGTGAACGTCACGGGCTCGTGCGCCGCGTTCACGAGCCACAGGAAGTCGGTGTCGTGGACCGGCTCGCCGCGGTTCGAGACCTCGATGTCGTCGCCGCCCAGGTACACCGTCAGCGACGCGAGGCCCCCCTCGGACCACCGCTCGTCGGTGAACTCCTGGCCGTCGGGACCGAACCACGCGAGGTCGGGCGTGCCCCCGCCGTGCAGCGCGCGTCCCTGGAAGAACCCTCGGCGGCGGAACGAGGGGTGAGCCCGGCGCAGCGCCAGCACGCCGCGCACGAACGCCGCGAGGTCGTGGTCGGCGGCCTCCCAGTCGAACCACGAGATCTCGTTGTCCTGGCAGTAGGCGTTGTTGTTGCCGGCCTGGGTCCGGCTGACCTCGTCGCCGCCGAGCAGCATCGGCACGCCCTGGGAGAGCACCATCGTCGTGATCAGGTTCCGCTGCTGGCGCGCCCGGAGCGCGTTCACCTCGGGATCGTCGGTCTCGCCCTCGACCCCGCAGTTCCAGTTGCGGTTGTGGCTCTCGCCGTCGGCGTTGCCCTCGCCGTTGGCCTCGTTCCGCTTCTGCTCGTAGGTCACGAGGTCGCGCAGGGTGAAGCCGTCGTGGGCGGTGATGAAGTTGATGCTGGCGTGCGGGCGCCGGCCCGCGGCCTCGTACAGGTCGCTCGAGCCGGTGATGCGGTAGGCGAACTCGCCGAGGCCGCCGTGCGCCCCGGCCCAGAAGTCGCGGATGCAGTCACGGAAGCGCCCGTTCCACTCGGCCCACTGCGGGGGGAAGTTGCCGACCTGGTACCCGCCCTCGCCGATGTCCCACGGCTCCGCGATCAGCTTCATCCTGCTGATCACCGGATCCTGCTGCACGAGGTCGAAGAACGCGGACAGCCGGTCGACCTCGTGGAGGCTGCGGGCCAGCGCGCTCGCGAGGTCGAAGCGGAAGCCGTCGACGTGCATCTCGGTCGCCCAGTACCGCAGGCTGTCCATCACGAGCTGCAGCGAGAACGGGTTCTGCATGTTCAGCGTGTTGCCCGTGCCGGTGTAGTCCATGTAGTACTGCCGGTCCTCGGCCACGAGCCGGTAGTACGACGCGTTGTCGATCCCCTTGAACGACAGCGTCGGGCCGAGGTGGTTGCCCTCGGCCGTGTGGTTGTAGACGACGTCGAGGATCACCTCGATGCCGGCCTCGTGCAGCGCCTTCACCATCTGCTTGAAGTCCTGGACCTGCTGGCCGTGCCCGTGGCGGTGCGAGTACTGGTGGTGCGGCGCGAAGTAGCCGATCGAGTTGTAGCCCCAGTAGTTGCGCAGGCCGCGCTCGAGGAGGTGCGCGTCGTGGACGAACTCGTGCACGGGCAGCAGCTCGAGCGTCGTGACACCGAGCGAGGTCAGGTGGTCGATGAACGCCGGGTGGGCGACGCCGGCGTAGCTGCCGCGGAGCTCCTCGTCGACGCCGGCGTGGCGGATGGTCGCCCCGCGGACGTGGGCCTCGTAGATGACGGTCTCGGCCCAGGGCCGCTGCAGGGGCTGGTCGGTGCCCCAGTCGAAGAACGGGTTCACCACGAGGCTCTTCGCCGTGAACGGCGCGCTGTCGCTGTCGTCGCGCGAGGCGGGGTCGCCGAAGGTGTAGCCGAACATCGGCTGGCCCCACTCGATGTCGCCCTCGATGGCGCGGGCGTAGGGGTCGAGGAGCAGCTTGTTCGGGTTGCAGCGGTGGCCGGCTCCCGGATCGAAGGGGCCGTGGACCCGGAACCCGTACCGGGTGCCGGCGCCGAGGTCGGGGAAGTACGCGTGCCAGATCGACCCGGACCGCTCGGGCAGGGCGAAGCGCTGCTCCTCGCCGTCGTCGCCGAACACGCAGAGCTCGACCGCCTCGGCCACCTCGGAGAACACGGCGATGTTCGTGCCGACGCCGTCGAACGTGGCGCCGAGGGGGAGCGGCTGGCCCGGCCAGACCCTCACCGCGGCGACGCCGGGGTCGTGGCGGGTGCGGGGGCGGGTCGTCCGGGGGTCATCGAGCCATGTTGGCAGGTCGGCATCGCCGGGGGCACGGCGGCGCCCGGCGCCTCAGGGCACGGGCCGCAGCGCCCGCGTGATCGCCTCGAGGAGCTCGTCGTAGGTGTCGAGGGCGGCGAACGCGGGGAACGCCGCGGCGATCGCCGGCGGGGCGTGGAACCAGAACCCGGCGTCGGCGGCCGCGAGCATGGACGAGTCGTTGTACGAGTCCCCCGCCGCGACGACCCGGTAGTTCAGGCCGCGCAGCGCCTCGACGGCGTGGCGCTTCTGGTCCGGCATCCGCAGCCGGTAGCCGACGATCCGGTCGCCGTCGACGACCAGTCGGTGGCAGAGCAGCGTGGGCATCCCGAGCTGGCGCATGAGCGGCGCGCCGAACTGCTCGAACGTGTCCGACAGGATCACGACCTGCGTCCGCCGGCGCAGCTCGTCGAGGAAGGCGGCGGCGCCCGGGAGGGGCTCCAGGCCCGCGATGACCTCGGTGATGAGCGGCATCGTCAGCCCGTGGGCGTCGAGCAGCGCGAGGCGGCCGCGCATCAGCACGTCGTAGTCGGGCTCGTCGCGCGTCGTCCGGCGGAGCTCCTCGACGCCGGTGCGCTCGGCGACGGCGATCCAGATCTCGGGGACGAGGACGCCCTCCAGGTCGAGGGTGACGATCGTCTGGAGCGGAGGGTCGACGGGGCTCGGCGGGCTCGGCACGGGGACATCGTTGCCGATCGGGCGCGGCGGGCCAGACTTCCGGCATGTCGTTCGGCCAGCAGTCCGGTCCTCCCGCGTCGCAGAAGCAGGTCGCGTACCTGCGCTCGCTGCTGGAGCGGGAGGGGCACGACTTCCGCACCGCCCGCCACGTGTACGGCCTGACCCAGCGCCAGGCGAGCGGCAAGTTCACGACGCGCGAGGCCTCCGAGCTCATCGACCGGTTGAACGGCGCCGACGCGACGCGGGAGGCGGCGCCGCCTCCGCCTGCGCGCGGACGCGGCCCGGTCACGGACGCGCGGGCCGACCTGCTGCGCGGCGTCCCCGCCGAGCAGCTGGCGGCCGAGCTGGAGCGTCGGGGCTGGAGCGTCACGCCACCCGGGTGACGTGCCGGCCGCGCCGCTCCGGCGTCGTGGTTGACGGTCGAACACCAGTTCGATACACTGCCGGCATGGCTGCGGGATCGGTCGACGCCCTCGAGGCGGCTCTGCGTGCGCTCGTCGATGAGGACGTCGACGCGCTCGAGGCCGTGACGCTGCACGACGATCTCGTCCGGTTGTGCCGGGCGGCCCACGTGCTCGACGCCGCGGTGGCGCAGCGGCTGGCGCCGTGGGTGCAGCGGGGGGTGTGGGCCGGCGACGGCTCGCGCAGCGCAGCCGCGCGCTTGTCCCGCGAGGTGGGCGAGTCGCCGACGTCGTCGCAGCGCACGATCCGGCGGGCGCTGGCACTGGCGGAGATGCCGGCCGCTCGTGCCGCGGTCGAGTGCGGCAGGTTGTCGATGGACCACGTCGACGTCCTCGCCCGTTCCCGTGCGCAGGGTCGCGAGGAGGTGTTCGCGGACGCGGAGCCCGAGCTCGTCGGCCACCTCGCCACCTGCCGGTTCGCGCTCGGCTCCCGCATGCTGGGCTACTGGGTGCAGGCCGCCGACGACGTGCTCGGTCGTGATCCCCTCGAAGCCGCGCGGGCCCAGGTGGAGCGTTCGTACGTGCACGCGTCGACGACGTTCGAGGGGACCGTGCGCCTCGACGGCGAGCTCGACCCGATCGCCGGGGCGACCGTCACCGCCGTCCTCGACCGGATCGAGCGCGAGCTGCACCTGTCGGATCAGGCCGCGGGCGCCGTCCGGTCGGTCCCGAACCGGCGCGCCGCCGCCCTGGTCGAGATGGCCCGCCGTGCCGGCGCGGCTCCCGCCGCCGGCACCTCGCCGCGGCCGTTGTTCACCGTCGTCATCGGTGACGACCGCTTCCGTCAGCTGTGCGAGCTCGCCGACGGCACCGTCATCACGCCCGGCCACCTCGTCCCGCACCTCGGCGCTGCCGACATCGAGACGTTCCTGTTCGACGGCATGACCGCTGTCGGCGCCTCCACGCAGCGCACCTTCCGCGGGCGGCTCCGCCGCGCGATCGAGGTCCGCGACCGGCGCTGCCAGCACCCGTCCGGCTGCGACGAACCCGTCGAGCGCTGCGACGTCGACCACATCGTGCCCGCGGCCGACGGTGGACCCACCACCCAGTTCAACGGGCGGCTCGGGTGCCGGCCCCACAACCGCCACGCCGGACGCGACCACCCGGACAAGCGACCACGGCCGGACCGACCGGTCGCCGCCGACGACGTCGACCGCCTGCGACGACGATGGCGAGACGACCACGGCACCGACGCGGGCGCGCGCGGACCGCGCGGCGACCCCGCACGACCCGTCGCGCCGGCGCAGGACGTCGTCGTCGCCGCCCGTCCCGGCGGCTGGTGCCTCGTGCGCGCACGGGCGGACAGCCGTGCCGCGAGCGACGCCGTCCCGGCCGTGGTGGAGGCGATGTGCACGGCAGCAGCCTCCGCAGCCGGCTGAGCCGGCCGATACCCGCCGTCGCACGTGACGGGCGGACCGCAGCGGCTCACGACGGCTCGGTACTGTGGCCCCGCGCCCGGTGGGACGGGCGCCGTCGCACGACCAGGGGGGATCATGCCGATCAGCACGATGCAGGACTACCCGCTCACGATCCGCCCGCTGTTCGAGCACGGCCGGCGCGTGCACGCCGGCAGCAAGGTCGTGACGTTCACCGGCGACGGGTACGCGGAGGCGACCTTCGCCGAGGTCGCGGACCGGGCCGACCGCCTCGCCGCCGCGCTCGCGCGACTGGGCGTGCGCGAGGGCGACCGGGTGGGGACGTTCATGTGGAACAACCAGACGCACCTCGAGGCGTACCTCGCGATCCCCTGCATGGGCGCGGTGCTGCACACGCTGAACATCCGGCTGTTCCCCGAGCAGCTCGCGTTCGTGATCAACCACGCGGAGGACCGGGTCATCATCGTCGACGCGTCGATCGCGCCGCTGCTCGCTCGTGTCCGCGACCAGCTGACGACGGTGGAGCACGTCGTGGTGGTCGGCGCCGGCGACACGACCGGCCTGGGCGACGTCCTGGCGTACGACGCGCTGCTCGCGGCCGAGCAGCCCGGCTTCGCCTACCCGGACGTCGACGAACGCGCCGGGATGGCGATGTGCTACACGAGCGGCACGACGGGCAACCCCAAGGGGGTCATGTACAGCCACCGCTCGACGTACATGCACTCGCTGATGATCACCTCGACGGCGTCGCTCGCGCTCGCGCAGCAGGACCGTGCGCTCGTGATCGTGCCGATGTTCCACGCCAACGCCTGGGGTGTCCCGTACGCGGCGTGGATGGTGGGCGCGGACCTGATCTTCCCGCAGCAGCACCTGCAGGCCGCACCGCTCGCCCGCATCGTCGAGGAGCAGCGGCCCACGGTGACCGGCGCGGTGCCGACGGTGTTGAACGACCTGCTGCACAACGCGCCCACCGCCGACCTGTCCTCGCTGCGCACCGTCATGTGCGGGGGCTCCGCGGTGCCGAGGACGTTGATCGAGGGCTACCGCGACACGTTCGGCGTCGACGTCGTGCAGGGCTGGGGCATGACCGAGACCAGCCCCGTCTGCGCGCTGTCGTGGCCGCCGAAGGACCTGGCGGGCGAGGACGAGGTGGCGTGGCGGGCGAGGACGGGCCGCATCGTGCCCGGCGTCGAGCTGCGGATCACGAACGACGCCGACGAGGTCGTGCCGTGGGACGGCGAGTCGCTCGGCGAGATCGAGGTCCGGGGCTCGTGGATCACGGGCAGCTACTACCGCGACGACGATCCGGCGAAGTTCCACGACGGCTGGCTGCGCACCGGGGACGTCGCCTCGGTCCACCCGAACGGCTTCGTGATGATCAGCGACCGGGCCAAGGACGTCATCAAGTCGGGAGGCGAGTGGGTGAGCTCCGTCGACCTCGAGAACACGCTGATGGGGCACCCAGCCGTGCTGGAGGCGGCCGTCATCGGCGTGCCGGACCCACGCTGGGACGAGCGGCCGATGGCGTGCGTCGTGCTGAAGCCCGGCGTCGAGGCGACCGCCGACGAGCTCAGGGCGTGGCTGGGCGACCGGACGGCGCGGTGGTGGGTCCCGGAGCGGTGGGCGTTCGTGCCCGAGGTGCCGAAGACCAGCGTCGGCAAGTTCGACAAGAAGGTCCTCCGCGCCCGTCACGCCGCCGGAGAGCTCGACGTGGTCGCCGGCGGCTGAGCAGGCTCAGGCGCCCGTGCCCGTGCCCGCGCGCGGGCCGGGGCCGTCGGCGTCCCGTGCTGCGCCCATCGCCTCCGCCAGCCGTCGCTCGCCGTCGGTGCGCGCGAGCAGCCCGGCGGCGATCGCGGCGCGGTCGGCGTCGTCGCGGTTCTGGCTGAGCTTCGCCTTGCCCTCCACGCGCAGGTCCACCAGCTCGATCCCGACGATCCCGCGCAGCAGCCCTCGGACGTGCTCGGCCGGTGCGTCGTCCACGGACCACGGCTCCTCGAACGCGGCCTCGAAGCGGTCCGTGAGGAGGCGGACGAGCTCCAGCTTCCACTCCTCCTCGTCGTGGGCGACGAGGCGGCCGTGGACGTGGACCGTGGTGTAGTTCCACGTCGGGACGACCCGCCCGTCGACCGCCTTCGCCGCGTACCACCGCGGCGAGACGTAGGCGTCCGCGGCGGTGAAGATCGCCAGGGCCTCACCTCCGTGCTGCCAGACCGGGTTGGGCCGCGCGAGGTGCCCGACGAGCGCGTCGCCGCGGGCGACGAGCGGCACCGGGGTGGCGACGAGCGCGCCCGCCGCGGGGTCGATCACGACGAGCTGGGCGAGGGGCTGCGCCGCGATCGTCCGCCACGCCGCGTCGTCGGGCTGCACGAACGCGCGCGGCACGTACACCGCTCGGCCCTCAGCTCCCGCCGGCGAGCGCGCTCGCCAGGCGGGCCTGCTCGCGCTCGAGCAGGGCGGCGTTCACGCGCTGGCGCTCGAGCACCTGGTCCAGGGTCTTCGCGGACTGCGGGATGGGGTGCTCGGCGAAGAAGCTCTGCACGTCCGCGACGACGTGCGGTCGGTTGAGCAGCTTCACGGGGTCGATCATCCGCACGATCGTGTTGGTCGGGAACCGCTCGTTGGCCTGCGTCCACGCCTCGCGGACGAACCTCCAGGCGAGCTCGCCGTGGTGGCGGTTGGCGATGCAGCGCCCGAGCAGGAACGGTGCGTTCTGCGTCTTCACCTCGCCCGACAGCGCGAGGTCGCACGTGCGCCGGACGAGCTCGGCGTCGGGGAACTCGGCCAACGCGTAGAGGTGGCGGAGCTGGTCCTGCGGCGTCGCCGCGGTGCGGAAGCCGTCGAGGAACCGCTCGTAGTCGTCGACGCCGCCGATCGACGCGACGACGCTCGTCGCCGCCGCGACCAGCTCCGGGTCGACACCCGCCGGGCCCTCGAGGATGCGCCGGCAGCGCGCCTGCGCCTCGGCGTCGTCGCCGAGCACCGCGACCATCCCCACGAGCAGGCCGCGCAGCTTCGCCACGAGGTCGTCCTCGCCGGGCGCGGGCTCCCAGCCGAGCCGGTCGAGCGCCGGCTGCGCGAGCGCCCGCACGCGCACCTGGAACGCCGTCAGCGCGTCGCCCTCGAGCAGCCGGCCGACGCCTCGCAGCGCCACCCCGATCGCCTGCCAGACCGCGACCTCCGGTTCACGGCCGAAGCCGTCCAGGAACGCGAGGAGGTCGGCGGCGCCGAGGCGTCCGGCGATCACCTCGTTCCACGCGTCGTCGACGAGGTTGTAGCGGTCGATCGTCGTGAGCTCCTCGAGCGCCGGGCCCGTGAGCCGGTCCCGCAGGACCCCGTCGTAGGCGACTCGTACGAAGCCGTGGCCGCCGGCGTTCACCACGACGGGCGCAGCCGGGTCGTCGAGGTGGACCCGGACCTCGTCACCCTCCAGCAGCACCTTGTCCTCCCGGGCGGCGGCTCCGGCTCCCAGGCGGAGGTGGAGGGGGACGACGAACACCGTCGCCGCGCCCTCGCCCAGCTCGTCCGCGTCGCCGTAGGTGAAGCGGCGCTGCGACAGCACCACGTCGGACCCGTCGAGGCGCACCGACACGAGCGGGTAGCCCGGCTGCCAGATCCAGCTGTCCATCAGCCGCCGCACCGGCTCGTCCGGCGTGACGGCCTCGATCGCGTCCCACAGGTCGCCGGTCTCGGTGTTGCCGTACGCGTGGGTGCGGAGGTAGTGCGTGACGCCCGCGCGGAAGCGGTCCGGACCGAGGTACTGCTCGAGCATCCGGAGCAGCGAGCCGCCCTTCTGGTAGGTCAGGACGTCGAACATCCCCTCGCAGTCCTGCGGCGCCTGCACCGGGTACTCGACCGAGCGGGTCGACGTGAGCGAGTCCGTCTCGAAGGCCATGCTGCGCTCGAGGCTGAACGTCGTCCAGCGCTTCCAGTCCGGGCGGTACGCGTCGCAGCACGCGATCTCCATGAACGTCGCGAACGCCTCGTTGAGCCAGATCCCGTTCCACCAGCGCATCGTGACGAGGTCGCCGAACCACATGTGCGCGAGCTCGTGCGTGACCACGTCGGCGAGCGTCTGCAGCTCGATCTGCGTGGCGGTCGAGGGATCCGCGAGCAGGAGGTTCTCGCGGTAGGTGATGCAGCCGAGGTTCTCCATCGCGCCGGCGGCGAAGTCCGGCAGGGCGAGCATGTCGCACTTGTCGGTCGGGTAGGGGATGCCGTAGTACTCCTGGTACCAGGTGAGCGCCGCCGCACCGACGTCGAGCCCGAACGCGGTCAGGTGGCCCTTGCCCGGCACGTGCACGATCCGCAGCGGGATGGTCCCGCCCCCCAGCAGGGGCACGTCCACGGGCGCCGTCGCCTCGAGCGGCCCGACGACCATCGCGACGAGGTAGGTGCTCATCGGCATGGTCGGCGCGAAGCGCACCTCGTGGCGACCGTCGTCGCGCACCTCGCGCGAGATCTCGGCGCCGTTCGACACCGCGAGGAGGTCCTTGTCGACGACGAGCGTGATCTCGAACACCGCCTTGAAGTCGGGCTCGTCCCAGCAGGGGAACGCGCGGCGGCAGTCCGTCGGCTGCATCTGGGACGTGGCGATGACGCGCTCGACCCCGTCCGCGTCGCGGTAGGTGCTGCGGTACCACCCACGCAGGAGGTCGTTCAGGGTGCCCGTGAACTCGACCTCGACGACGTGCGGTCCGGCCGTGACCGCCTGCTCGACCACGAGGCGCTCGGTGGTCGCCTCGAGGTGGGACGGGCACGCGGCACCGTCCACCCGGACCGCCTCGATCGCGAGCTCGGCCGCGTGGAGGACGACGTCCGGGGCGTCGGCCGACGCGACCACCTCGATCTCGACCCGCCCGCGGAACGAGGCCGCGGCGAGGTCCGGCTCGAGGGTGATCCGGTAGGTGGTCGCGGCGATCGTGCGCGGGAGTCGGTACGGGTCGGCGTCGGCGCTGCTCACCGCACCGATCGTACCGGCGCGAGGGGAGCGGGCCCGGCGGCGTCCGGGCCGGTAGCGTCGCGCCCGTGCCCGAGCAGGACCCCGATCGCGAGGTGGCGCGCCGTGGTGGCCGGTCGAGCGCAGCACCCCGGTTCGACGTCGTCGGGATCGGCAACGCGCTGGTCGACGTGATCGCGCACGCGGGCGAGGACTTCATCCGGGCCAACGAGCTCGTCAAGGGATCGATGACGCTCGTCGACACGGACCGGGCGTTGCAGCTGTACCGCGCCCTCGGCGGCGCCGTGGAGATGAGCGGCGGATCGGCGGCCAACACCATGTGCGGCATCGCGAGCCTCGGTGGCCGCGCCGCGTACGTCGGCAAGGTCTCCACCGACGACCTCGGCGCGGTCTTCGGCCACGACCTGCGCGCGGTCGGCGTCCAGTTCCGGCCGGGGCGCCCCGACCCGGAGGTGCCCACCGGTCGGTGCATCATCGTGGTGACGCCGGACGCGCAGCGCACGATGAACACCTACCTCGGCGTGTCCTCCCTGCTCGCCACGAGCGACGTGGACGCCGTCACGGTGGCCGACGGGGCGGTGCTGTACATGGAGGGCTACCTGTTCGACCGCACCGAGGCGAAGGCGGCGTTCCGGTACGCCGCCGGCGTCGCGCACGAGCACGGTCGCCGGGTCGCGCTGACGCTCAGCGACTCGTTCTGCGTCGACCGCCACCGCGACGACTTCCGGGCGCTCGTGCGCGACGAGGTCGACATCCTCTTCGGCAACGAGGACGAGCTGACCGCCCTCTACGAGGTCGACGACCTGGACGCGGCGATCGAGGCGGTCCGCCGCGACTGCGCCCTCGCGGTGATCACGACGGGCCCGCAGGGGTGCCTGGTGGTCACCCCCGAGGCGGTCACGCACGAGCCGGCGGAACCGGTCGAGCGCGTGCTCGACACCACCGGCGCCGGCGACCTCTTCGCCGCCGGGTTCCTGTACGGGTTCACCCGGGACCTCCCGTTGACCGAGTGCGCCCGGATCGGGTCGATCGCCGCGGCCGAGGTGATCTCGCACGTCGGCCCGCGCCCGCTGGTCGAGCTGCGCACGCTGCTGGCGCCGGAGCGCCGGCCCGAACCCCGAGGAGCTGCGACGTGAGCGATCCGACGAGCGCGCCCGGCGTGCGCGACGAAGCCGAGCGCTGGCTGGCCGCCGAGCCCGACGCGGACATGCGCGACGAGCTCCGCGCCCTGCTCGACGGGCCCGACGCCGAGCTCGCCGCCCGGTTCAGCGGGCGGCTCCAGTTCGGAACCGCCGGCCTGCGCGCCGCGGTCGGCGCCGGGCCGCAGCGGATGAACCGGCTCGTGGTGCGCCAGGCCGCTGCCGGGCTCGTCGAGCACCTGCTGCGGACCGTGCCGGACGCCGCGGCCCGGGGCGTGGTGATCGGCTACGACGCACGCCGCAAGAGCGACGTCTTCGCGCTGGACACCGCCCGCGCGTGCGCGGCGCGCGGCGTCCGGGCGATGGTGTTCAGCGGCGTGGTGCCGACGCCGGTGCTGGCGTGGAACATCACCGGCACGGGGGCGGCGGCGGGTGTGATGGTCACCGCCAGCCACAACCCACCCGCCGACAACGGCTACAAGGTGTACCTCGGCACCGGGGCGCAGATCGTGCCGCCGGCCGACACCGAGATCGCCGCGTGCATCGACGAGGTCGACCCGACGGCGGTGCAGCTGGCGCCCGAGGACGACCCGTTGATCGAGCGCCTGGACGCGGCGCTGACGGGCGACACGCTGGTCGCCGCCTACCTCGACGCGGTGCCGCGGGTGCGGTTCCGCCCCGAGCTCCGCGGCCGACCCGTCGCGTACACGGCGCTCCACGGCGTGGGCGGCGCGACCCTCGTCGCCGCGTTCGAGCGGGCGGGGCTCGCGCCGCCCGTGGTCGTGGCGGAGCAGCAGGAACCGGACGGGACGTTCCCGACCGTCGGGTTCCCCAACCCGGAGGAGCCGGGGGCGATCGACCGGTTGATGGCGCTGGCGGAGTCCGTCGGCGCGCCCATCGCGCTCGCGAACGATCCCGACGCGGACCGCCTCGGCGCCGCGATCCCGCAGCCGTCGCGCGGAACGGGGACCACCCTGTGGCGGCGTCTCGGCGGCGACGAGATCGGCTGGCTGCTGGCCGACCACATCCTGCGCCACACCGAGGGCGACGACCGCCTGGTCGTCACCACGCTGGTGTCGTCCTCGCTCCTCGGTCGCATGGCGGCGGCGCACGGCGTCCGTGCCGCCGAGACCTTCACCGGGTTCAAGTGGATCGGGCACACGGTCCTCGAGCGCCCCGGCGACCGGTTCGTCTTCGGCTACGAGCAGGCGCTGGGGTACCTGGTCACCGACCGCCCCCTCGACAAGGACGGCATCACCGCCGGGGTGCTGCTCGCCGAGGTCGCCGCGCTGGCCGAGGCCGAGGGCGTCACGCTGCAGGAGCGCCTCGACGCCATCGCCGCGACCTTCGGCCGCCACGTCACGGCCGAGCTGTCGATCAAGATGGCGCCCGCCGACGCGGCCGCGGCGGTCGAGCGCCTGCGGGCCGAGCCGCCGGCGGCCGTCGGCGGCCGCGCCGTGACCGAGACGGCGTGGTTCCCGGAGGCGGGCCTGTTGCGGTTGCAGCTCGGCGACGCGCTGCGGCTGCAGATCCGCCCGAGCGGGACGGAGCCGAAGGTCAAGCTCTACGGCGAGGGGCTCGAGATCGACCCCGCGCCGCTGCTGGACGACCTCGCCGCGCTGCTCGGCTGAGGGCGCGCGTCAGCTCTGGCGGGGCAGCAGCGCCGGGGCCGCCTCCGCGAGGTGCTCGACCCACGCCTCCGGCGTCGCCGGTTCGACGATCGGCAGCACGACGAACTTCGTCGTGCCGACCGCGACGAACCGGTCGATCGCGTCGAGCAGGCCGTCCCACCCCGACGGCACGAGCACGGACGGGTCCGCGAGGTCGGGCCGCCGCGTCGCCAGCCCCGCGAGCACGGCATCCGGGACGGGACCGTGGGCGTAGGGGATCAGCGCGCCGTAGTGGTCGTCGTCGATGCTCCGACCGTGCTGGCGACAGGTCGCCTCGATGACCTCGCGACCGCGTGCCGCGTCGTCGGGCGTGACGAAGCTGGGCAGCCAGCCATCGGCCAGCCGGCCGACCCGGCGCAGCTCCGAGGGCGCGATCCCGCCCAGCCAGACGTCGAGGTGGGACTGCTGCGGGGTGGGGAGCACCCGCAGGTCGCGGTAGCGGAACCGACCGCCCTCGTGCGTCACCGGCTCGCCCCGCCAGCACGCCCGCAGCACCGCCATCGATTCGTCGAACCACGCCGCCCGCTCGCCGCGCTCGACGCCGAAGGCCTGCTGCTCGTGCGGGTCGGCGACGCCGAGGCCGAACGCCGGGAGGAGGCGCCCGCCGGAGAGGCGGTCCAGCGTGGCGAGCTCCGTCGCGAGCACCACGGGGTTGCGGCCCGGCAGGACGAGGACGCTCGTGCCGAACTTGAGCCGCCGGGTCCGTCCCGCGGCGAACGCCATGGCGACCACCGGGTCCGGCGCCTCGCCGCCGATCCGCTCGCTCAACCACAGGCTGTCGAAGCGGAGCCGCTCGAGCTCGTCGACGACCGTCGCGAACCCGGCGTCGTTGAGGCGGGTGCGCACGCCGAGGCCGTACCCGATGCGGACCTTCACGCCGGTGCGCCGTCGTGGATCCGGTCGCAGATGCGCTCGAGGACGTCGGCCGTGCCGGCGACGGCGGACAGGAAGGGCGAGTGGTCGGCGTCGAGGGTGTCGACGCGGCCGCAGCGCTCGCTCATCCACGTCTGGTGCTCGAGCGGCACGGCCCGGTCGTCGGTGCAGCGGACGTAGGTGGAGGGGATCTGCCGCCACGGCGCAGCTCCCGGGGGCTGCTGCAGGGTGATGCCGGGCTGCGGCGACAGCCGCCGGACGGCCGCGGCCGCGACGGCGGGGTCGCACCGCCCGTACAGGGCGCCGGTCGCCAGGTCGGCCACGAGCGTGCTCGACCCGTCGTCCCGGCGGACGAGCGCCGCGGCGAGCGCGCTGGGCGCCGGGGGCATCCGGGCCACGAGCTCCATGACGCTCTCGCCGGCGTCGGGCACGAACGCGGCCAGGTAGACGAGGTGCGCCACCCGGGGCGCTCGTGCCGCGGCGGCGGTCACGACCGCCCCGCCGTAGCTGTGGCCGACGAGCACGACCGGGCCGCCGTCCCTGCCGACCGATCGGATCGCGTCGGCGACGAGGTCGGCGTCCGCGTGCAGGTCGCCCAGCGGGAGCGTCGACGCGCCGTGGCCCGGGAGGTCGACCGCGTACGACGCGAGGTCACGCCGGTCCAGCTCGGCCTGGAGCGCCGCCCAGCACCAGGCGCCGTGCCAGGCGCCGTGCACGAGGAGGACGACCGGCGGAGCGGGATCGGGAGCCGTGGCCACGAGTCGATCGTGGCACAGCGCCGCGGGTCAGCGCTGCCGGTGGCGGCGCAGGCGCGCCGGCCGGGGCGCCGGCGGCTGCTCCAGCTGGAACCAGCTCGCCATCGTCGCGAGCACGATGATCCCGACCACGATGGTCGGCTCCGGCAGGTGGCGGCCGAGCGCGATCGCCGCCAGCGCGGCGAGCACGCTCGCGACCGCGCCGAGGCGCAGCGTCGGGACCCACTCGATGCCGTCGGCCTGCTCGCTCGCGTCCACGTTCCCACCCGTCTGCCGTCCGTGCGACGGCGCCCGGTGCGCCGCCCTCGCTGCAGTAGACGTCGGTGGTGCCCGTTCGGATTCCCGTCCGCACGGATCGTCGCCGAACCGCAGCGTTCGTCACGCGATCGGAACACGGCGCGGCCGCGACCGCGCCGCGTCCGGATCGGCGAGCGGCTCCGTTTCGCGCTGGCCGTGGTCGAGGGCTACTCTGCGCTGGCGCGGTGCCGGCGGACGGACCGGCAGCGGACGAGGAGCGACGCGATGGGCGGACGTCGACGCGGACGGGCGGGACTCGTGCTCGCCGCCGTGATCCTGGCAGCGCTGGGCACGGCGCCGGGCGAGGTGGCCGCTGACGGGCCGCCCGGCCGGGCGTGCGCCGACGGCAACTGGTTCGACATCGAGTACGTCGCGACGTACCCGGGCGCGACAGGAGCCACCGACGCCACGTACCGGCGGCAGGTCCCGAGCACGGGCGGCTGCGCGAGCAGCTGGGCGCACCGCGACGGGCAGCTGTCCACCTCGGCCATCGCGGCGCAGTGCCGCACCGGGATCGAGCGGCGCTTCGGGCCCTACCCGATCACGTTGCGCTTCGCGCAGACCGTCGTGCTCCGGAACCGGGCCGACTGCATCCGCGTCTTCACCGCCATCTCGCACGGGCAGCTGGACCCCGGGCGGGCCCCGCTGTTCCCGGCCGGCGCCTGAGGCGCTCCGACCACTCCGACCACCACCAGCACCAGGAAGGGCACACCACATGAAGATCAGCAAGCTGCTCACGGCATCGGCCATCGCGCTCGGCGGGTTCGCAGCCACCGCTGCCGGCGCCGAGGCGCGTCAGCCGTATGACCCGAACGTCGCCCGCGTCGCGAACCCGGCCAACGTCTGCACGTCGATCCCCGGCTCCCTCACGTTCGCCGCATCTATGAACGGACTGCCCGCGCCCGACCTGTCGTGGTTCGACTTCAGCTCGTGCGTCAGGACGCTCGCGCAGGGCAAGGCCTTCGTGCCGGGCCCCGGGTTCGGCGACCCGTACAAGAACTGCGACGTCCTCGTCCAGTTCGGCGTGATCTCCTACCCGGCGACGCTGCACGAGGAGCCGGGCGGGTTCGACCTGCTCCTGCCCGACCTCATCGTCAAGAACCGGAAGGAGTGCGGCAACGCGCTGTACGCCTTCCACACCATCGAGCAGCACCTCCCCGCGGGGCCGGCCTGACGCGAGGGGTGGCCCGGGCCGGCGCGGTCGGCCCGGGCTACGCCTCGCGCGCCGGCGGCTCCCTAACCTCGCGGCATGGCAGACACCGGCACGGCCCCCACCAGCACCCTCGATCCCCTCGCGGGGTTCCGGCTCGACGGCCGGGTCGCGATCGTGACCGGTGCGTCGTCGGGGCTCGGTGACCGCTTCGCGCGGGTCCTGCACGCGGTGGGGGCGACCGTGGTCGCGGTGGCCCGACGTGCGGACCGCCTGGAGGCGCTGCGCGACGAGCTCCCCGGGACGACCGCGGTCCCGGCCGACCTCACGGACGCCGACCAGCGCGAGCAGGTCGTCGCCCGGGTGCTCGAGGAGCACGGCGCGGTGCACGTGCTCGTCAACAACGCCGGCATCGGCCACAAGACGGCGGTCGAGGACGAGCAGCTCGACGTGTTCCGCCAGGCGATGGAGCTCAACGTCACCGCGCTGTGGCACCTGTCGAAGCTGTGCGCGCCGTCCATGATTGCCGCCGGCGGCGGCTCGATCGTGAACGTCGCGTCGATGCTCGGCCACGTCGGCGCGACGCCGGTGAAGCAGGCGCACTACTGCGCCTCGAAGGGCGCCGTCGTCAACCTCACGCGCGAGCTCGCGCTGCAGTGGTCGCGCAAGGGCATCCGCGTCAACGCGCTCTGCCCGGGGTGGTTCCCGAGCGAGATGACGGCGGGCATGGACACGGACCCGGGGAGCCAGCAGTTCATCCGGACGAACACGCCGATCCCGCGGATGGGCTTGGAGCACGAGCTCGACGGGGCCCTGCTGCTGCTCGCGTCGCCGGCGAGCTCGTTCATGACGGGCCAGAGCGTCATCGTCGACGGGGGCTGGACCGCCCGCTGAGGCCGCTCACACCGGCGGGCGGAGGTGCGCCCACGGGCGTGCCCGCTCGAGCTGCGCCGCGACCCGCAGCAGCAGGTCCTCCCGCCCGTACGCGGCGACGAGCTGCACCCCGATCGGCAGCCCCTCGGCGCTGCGGTGGAGGGGGAGGCTGATCGCGGGCTGCCCGGTCGCGTTGAAGGCCGGTGTGAACGGCACGAACGCGGCCGCCCGGGCCATCGGCGCCATCGGACGCTCGGCGTCGTTCGCGAACGTGCCGACCGGCAACGGCGGCTCCCCGAGCGTCGGGGTCAGCAGCAGGTCGAACCCGGCGCCCTCGGGGGCGGGCGCCCACCACCGGTGCACGGCGCGCCGGAAGCGGGCGCCCTCGGCGAGCGCCAGCGCGTGGTCGACCCCGCTCACCGCCCGCGCGTGCTCGGCCTGCGCCCGGTTGACCGCCTCGACCTCGTCGTCGGCGAGCGGGCGCCCGACCTGCTCCGCGATGCGCACGAGGTTGACGGCCATGTTGGTGCTCCACAGGGCCGCGAACCGGCGCCCGAACGTCGGGTCCCCGAGCGCGGCCGGGTGGTCGTCGGACACGTCGTGACCGCACGCGGCGAGGAGGTCGGCCGCGGCACGCGCCGCGGCCGCGCACTCCGGGTGCACCGGGTGGCCGGCCGGGTGGCGGTCCAGCACGCCGACGCGCAACCGGCCCGGGTCGACCTCCAGCTCCTCGGTGTAGGGCCGGACCGGCGGCGGTGCGCTGACGCTGTCGCCGATGCCGGCTCCCTCGACGGCGTCGAGGAACCCGGCCGTGTCGCGGACGGTCCGGCTGACGCACAGCTCCACGCCCAGGTTGCTCTCGTCGCGGGCGGGCCCCAGCGAGATCCGCCCCTGCGAGGGCTTCAGGCCGACGAGCCCGCAGCACGACGCCGGGATGCGGATCGACCCGCCGCCGTCGCTCGCGTGGGCCACGGGGACGAGGCCGGCGGCCACCGCCGCGGCGGCGCCGCCGCTCGAGCCACCGGGGGAGCGCGAGGTGTCCCACGGGTTGCGGGTCGGCCCCCAGATCTCGGGCTCCGTGGTCGGGACGCTGCCGAGCTCGGGGCTCGAGGTGCGCCCGGCGATGACGAAGCCCGCGGTGCGCATCCGGGCGACCAGCGTCGTGTCCTCGGAGGCGACGACGCCGGCGTCGCGCAGCGCCCGGTTCCCGTTGGTCAGGGGCTGACCGGCGAACGACGCCCACAGGTCCTTGAGCAGGGTCGGGACGCCGGTGAACGGGCCGTCGGGGAGCGGACCCCGTGCGATCGCCCGGGCGTGGTCGAACCACCGGATGACGACGGCGTTCAGCGACGGATCGACCGCCTCGATCCGCTCGATGGCGGCCTCGAGCAGCTCGAGCGGCGACACGTCGCGGCTGCGCACGAGCGCCGCCTGCTCCGTCGCGTCCGACCAGCGCACGTCCTCGGCGAGCGAACCCATGGCAGCCGTTGTAGCAGCCAGGGGTAGCGTCCCCGCTCCTGTGAGCGCGACCCCACCCGCCGCCGACCTGCGCAGCGTCTGGCACGACCCCCTGGTGCGCCGCCTGCTCGTCAGCAACGTGCTGCTCTACACAGGCGTCGCGCTGCAGGCGGCGGCGCTGGGCAAGCAGGCGTTCGACCTGACCGGCCGCGAGGCCGACATCGGCTTCATCGGCCTCGCGGAGTTCCTCCCCGCGGCGCTCCTCGTGCTCGTCACGGGCACCGTCGCCGACCGCTTCGACCGAAAGCGGGTCGCGCTCCTCGCCGTCGCGGGCGAGCTCCTCAGCTCGGTCGCGCTGCTCGTCTACGCGACGACGTCGCCGACCTCCGTCGGCCCGCTGTTCGTGATCGCGTTCGGGTACGGCGTGTCCCGCGCGTTCATGGCGCCCGCGCTGCGCTCGATGCCGGCGATGGTCGCACCGGAGGGCGCGCTGCCGCGCACGATCGCGCTGTTCTCGGCCACCTGGACCGCGGCGGTCATCGTCGGCCCGGCGACCTCGGGGTTCCTCTACGCCGTCGATCCGTGGGTCGCGTACGCGGGATCGTCGGCGCTGATGCTCCTCGGCATGCTCGGGCTGACGACGCTGCGGTTCGTGCGCCGGCCCGCGCCGCCGGACCCGGACGAGCGGCCCTCGCTGCACGCCGCGCTCGAGGGGCTCCGCTTCATCCGCCGCTCGCCGATCCTCCTCGCCGCCATCTCGCTCGACCTGTTCGCGGTCCTCTTCGGCGGCGCGGTGGCGCTGCTGCCCGTCATCGCCGAGGAGCGCCTCGGCGTGGGCGACGTGGCGTACGGGTGGCTGCGCGCCGCGCCCGGGATCGGTGCGGCGGCGATGGCCCTGCTCATCGCGGTGCGCCCGGTGCGGCGCCGGATCGGCAGGACGTTGCTCGCGGCGGTCGCGATCTTCGGCGCGGCGACGGTCGTGCTGGGGGTCACCCGCAGCTACGCGGTCGCGTTCCTCGCGCTCGTCGCGCTGAGCGCGGCCGACATGGTCAGCGTGTTCATCCGCGGCTCCATCGTCCCGCTCGTGACGCCGGACGAGAAGCGCGGCCGGGTGCTCGCGGTCGAGAACGTGTTCATCGGCGCCTCGAACGAGCTGGGCGCGTTCGAGAGCGGGGTCGCCGCCCAGGCGATCGGGACGCCGGCCACCGTCGTCGGCGGCGGCGCGGCGACCCTGCTGGTCGTCGGCGTGTGGACGGTCGCGTTCCCCTCGCTGCGCCGCATCGACCGCTTCGACGACCTCACGCCGGCCGCCGCGGCCGTGGCCGCGCCGCGGAGCGGTTGACGGCTCAGAGCTGCGCGGGCGGCAGCTCCGGCGCGACCGCGAGGGGCGCCACGGGTTCGGCCACCGTGCGCAGCTGCGGGACCTCGACGTTCGACGCGACGAGCGTCGCGGCGCCGTCGAGCAGGTTCCAGATCCACACGTCCGCGGGGCCCTCGCAGCCGAGGGGCCGCGCCGTGACCACGACGCGCGCGCCGTCGAGCCAGCCGAGCGGAGCCACGGAGCGGCCCTCGAGCGGCGTGCCGGGGCCCACGTCGACGACCGTCCCGGAGCGCTCGTCGCGCACCCGCGCCGTCGTCGTGCTGTTGCACAGGCCGACCGCCCACGCCACGGTGCCCGCGACGGGCCCCGCCGTCAGCGCGGAGATGGGCGCCTGCTCGCTCGACACCTCCGAGACCGCCAGGTCCTCGAAGCGCAGCTGGTGCACGCGGAACGACGTGCCCGTGTCGGCCACGAACCACAGGGCCGCACCGCCGGCGTCGGGCGCCAGCTCGGGCACGACGGTCCGCTCCGGCGCCAGCACCACCGGCCGCGGCGCGGCGCCGTCGCCGTCGGCGAGCGCGATGCCGCGCCCGCCGTCGAGGAACGTCCCGGCGCCGATCATCGCCGCGCCCGACGGGTGGTAGACGGCGAGGTCGGTCACGGCGAGGAACGTCACCTCCGTGCGGGTGTCCGCCGAGCTGGAGCTGCGCCGCACGAGGGTGCGGCTGCTCGCCGTCGGCGCGATCAGCAGGTCGCCCCCCGGCGGTTGCCAGCGCACCCGCTCGTTGTCCTCGAGGTACCCGCTGCCGCGGACGCCCGCCGCGTCGACGACGGTGGCCGAGCGCAGCAGCACGCGGTCGCCTCGTGGCGACCACTGCACCCGCCCGCGCTGGTCCTCCCGCAGCGTGAGCAGGCAGCGCGCGCCCGAGCCGTCCGGCGCGACGCCGTAGAGGCGCTCGCCCACCGCGAAGGTGATCTCGCCGCCGGGCACCGGCGACCCGAGCGCGCACTCGCCCTCGGGGAGCGCCGCCACGAGCGGGCGGGTCGGGTCGCTGCTCGGTGCGATCGTGGTGGTGGTCGCGGCCGTCTCGACCGGTGCCGTCACGGGGTCCACGAGCGGGGCGAGCGTCGGCTCGGCCCGCTCGGGCTCCGGCGCGCACGCGGCGAGCGCCACGCTCGCGGCGACGCACCGGACGAGCCACCGCGGAGCCATGGCGGCGATGTTGGCACAGGCCGCCGGCCCCGCGGCACCTCCCCGCACGGCGGGGATCAACGGCGCCGGACGAGCCAGCGGTAGCGCTGGGCCTTCTCGAACGCGGACTCCGCCGCGAGCGCGCCGACGCTCGTCGCGAGCGTCGGGTACACGTGCACGAGGCCGGCGAGGTCACCGAGCTGCATCCCCTCGCGGATCGCGAGCGCGAGCTCGTGCACCAGCTCGCCGGCGGCGGGAGCGAGCACGTGGGCCCCGACGATGCGGCCCTTCGCGGTGACGACCACGATCGCGCCCTCGGTGGCCGCGTCGGCGCGTGCCCGGTCGTTGTGCGCCAGGTCGATCCGCCAGACGTCGGTGTCGGTCCCGTGGCGCTCCTCGGCCTCCGCGCTCGTGGCCCCGACGTGCGCGAGCTCCGGGTCGGTGAACGTGCACCACGGCACGAGGTCCTCGACCGTCCCCCGCCCCGGGAAGAACATGTCGCGCACGGCCCGCACCGCCTCGTGCCCCGCGGCGTGGGTGAACAGGTGCCGCCCGGCCACGTCCCCGACGGCGTAGACGGAGCGGACGGCCGTGCGGCTGCGGTCGTCGACCGCGACGCCGCGCGCGGTCACCTCGATGCCCAGCTCCTCGAGGCCGAGCCCGTCGACGTTGGGGCGGCGTCCCGTCGCGACGAGCACCTCCTCGGCGGACACCTCGTCACGCGCCCCGCCGGGACCGCGCTCGAAGGTGACCACCTTCGCCGCTCCCTCCACGCGGACGGACACGGCGCGTGCGTCGAGGTGGAGCCGCACGCCCTCGGCGCGCAGGCGGCCCTCGAGGATCGCGGTCAGCGCCGGCTCGTCGCGCGGCAGGATCCGAGGACCCTGCTGGAGCACGGTCGTGTCGATGCCGAGGCGGGCGAACGCCTGCGCCATCTCGATCGCGATGGGCCCGCCGCCGATCACCACCACGCTGCGGGGCGGCGACGTCAGCTCGAACAGGTCCTCGCTGGTGAGGAACCCCGCCTCGACGAGGCCGTCGACGTCGGGCACGGCCGGGCGGCTGCCCGTGCACACGAGCACGAACCGTGCCGCGAGCGTCCTGGTACCCCCACCCGTGAGCTCCACCCGCACCTCGGCGGGTCCGGCGAGGGTCGCGACGCCCTCGATGAGCTCCACGCCCATCTCCCGGTAGCGCTGCGGGTCGTCGTCGGTGTCCGCGATCGAGCGTTGGACCTCGCGCACCCGCCGCCACACGCGCGCGAGGTCGATCTCCGGCTCGCCGGCGCCGATGCCGTAGGCGTCCGCGTGGCGGATCGTGTGCGCCGCCTTCGCGGACGCGAGCAGGGCCTTCGACGGGACGCAGCCGGTCCACAGGCAGTCGCCGCCGACGCGCCCCCGCTCGACCACGGCCACCGCCAGGCCGAGGCTCGTCGCGAACTCGGCGGCGGTCATCCCGGCCGAACCCATGCCGACGATCACCAGGTCGAACCCGCTGCCCACGGGGCGACGGTACCTCCTCGCCCAGAACGCTGCGCCCCGCCCGGGATCGGGTCCATCGACTTGATCGGACAGGGCGCGCCTGCTCGGATGGGGGGATGTCGCCGGCCAGGCGCCGCTGCGGCGCGCACATCGCCATGGCAGCGCTGTGCGTCGCCGCCGCGGCGTGCGGGGCGGCCGATGCGGGCGAGCCGCAGCCGACGCCGGCGGGCACCGTCGGGATCGGCGTGCTGCCCGAGCCGCTCGGACCCGGGCCCACCGCGCCGGTCGCTCGCGCCGCGCCGTCGGACAGCACCACGACGACCGGCGCACGGAGGACCACCACCACCACCACCACGACCACCCCCGACGTGCCGCCGCGCACGGTCGGCGCGCTGGCGGGCGGCAACCGGGTGATCATGCTCGGCGACTCCATCCTGGCCTCCACGTCGCGGCGCTACGGCGACACGATGTGCGACGCGCTCGTCCCCCTCGGCTGGCGGGTCGAGATCGACGCCGAGGTGAGCCGCACCATCTCGTTCGGCAACCAGGTGCTCCGCGACCGGATGGAGGCGGGATGGGACGCCGGCCTGGTGCTGCTCGGGAACAACCACGACGGCGACGAGCACCGCTACTTCGCCGAGCTGGCCCGGATCGTCACGGCCTTCGGCGACCGCCCGGTCGTGCTCCTCACCGTGACCGAGTTCGAGCCCGGGCAGGCGGAGGTGAACGAGGTGATCCGGGGGGTGGCCGACGCCTTCCCGAACGTCGTCCTGGTCGACTGGGCCGCGATCAGCACCCTGCCCGGTGTGGTCGGGGGTGACGGGCTCCACCTGACCGACCGCGGCCGCCAGGTGCTCGCCGACGCCGTCGCGCCGCACTTCGGCCCGGCACCGGCGGTCGAGGGCCAGCCGGGCGAGTGCCTGCCGACGCGCTACCGCGACGACTCCGCCGGCAGCGTCGACGGCCCGCGGGGCAACGGCTCACGACCTCCGTCCACCCCGCGCCCACCGAGCACCACGCGCCCGGTCACCGCCACCACCCGCCCCCCGACGTCCACGACACGGCCGCCGACGACCCAACCCGTGGGCACGCAGCCGGGCGTGACGCAGCCGCCGGCGACGCAGCCGAGCGGCACGCAGCCCCCGGCGACCCAGCCGAGCCCGACCCAGCCGAGCCCGACGCAGCCGAGCCCGACGCAGCCGCCGGCCACGCAGCCGAGCGTGAGCCAGCCGCCGGCGACGCAGCCGGTCGGTCCCTGACGGCGCTCAGGGCGCCAGCGGCTCGAGGGCGGCCACGGGGAGGTTGCGCGCGACCCCGTACAGGACCACCACGACCAGCGCCGCGGCGAGCGGCGCCCGCCCCCGCGGGAGCCGGATCGGCACGGGCCGCCCCGCCCGCGCCAGCGTCCACGCCAGCCACGACGCCGCCACGGCGACCGCCACGAGCGGGGTGAACAGGTTGCTGGCCACGGCCGCCGCGAGGTCGCCCCGGAGCAGGTGGTGGGTGCCTCGCGTCAGCCCGCACCCGGGGCACCACCACCCGGTCGCGCGGTGGAAGCTGCAGCCCGGGAACGGGCTGCCCGGGGCGCTCGGGTCCCGCGCGCGGACCGCCACGGCCGCGCCGGCGAGCGCGACGCCGGCGGCGAGCGGCACCCGCAGGCGTCCCCGGGGCGCGGGGCCGTCGTGCACCGTCGTCGCCACGAGCGGAGCGTAGGCGGCGGGAACGCGGTTGTCTCCGCCGCGATCGGCTGCGAGCCTGGACCGCCGTGTTGCAGGTGCAGGACGTCTCCGTCGAGGTGGGTGGCCGGCTGGTCGTGAGCCACGCCAGCTTCACCGTCATGCCCCGCGACAAGGTCGGCCTCGTGGGGCGCAACGGCGCCGGCAAGACGAGCTTCTTCCGCGTGCTCGGCGGCGAGGTCGAGCCGACCCTCGGGCGGGTCGTCCGCAAGGGCGGGTTCGGCTACCTCCCGCAGGACCCGCGGATCGCCGGCGTCCTCGACGGCCGCACCGCCATCACGCACGTGCTGTCCGGGCGGGGGATCGACGACGCCCTCGTGCGGATCGAGAAGCTGCGCATCGCGATGGAGGAGGACCCGAGCGAGCGCAACGTCGCCCGCTACAGCCGGGTGCAGGACGAGTTCGCGTCGTCGGGCGGGTACGCCGCCGACAGCGAGGCGCGCTCCATCGCGGCGGGGCTCGGGCTCAAGGCCGACCGGCTCGACCTCCCGATCGGCGTCCTCTCCGGCGGCGAGCGCCGGCGGGTGGAGCTCGCCCGCATCCTCTTCGCCGGCAGCGACGCGCTCCTCCTGGACGAGCCGACCAACCACCTGGACGTCGACGCGAAGGAGTGGCTGCTGCAGTTCCTGCGCACCTACCGGGGCGCGCTCCTCGTGATCAGCCACGACCTCGACCTCCTCGACGAGGCGATCACGCGCGTGCTCCACCTCGACCGTCCGGCCGAGGAGGCGACCGGCACGATCGTCGAGTACCGCGGCACGTACACCCAGTACCGCACGTCCCGCGCCCTCGACGAGGAGCGCCTGGCCCGCAAGGCGGTCCTGCAGGAGAAGGAGATCGCGCGGCTCCAGGGCATCGTCGACCGCTTCGGCGCCAAGGCGACCAAGGCCGCGATGGCGCACAGCAAGGAGAAGCAGATCGCGCGCCTGGAGGCGCAGAAGGTCACCGTCGGCGCGGGTGACCGGGCGCTGCGGGTCCGCTTCCCGGAGCCCCCGTCGTGTGGCGTGACCGTGATCGAGGCCTCCGGGCTGCGCAAGGGGTACGGCGGCCCGCCGGTGTTCACCGACGTGTCCTTCGACCTCGGCCGCGGCGAGCGGCTGCTCGTGCTGGGCCTGAACGGCGCCGGCAAGACCAGCCTCCTGCGGATCCTCGCGGGCGAGACCGAGGCCGACACCGGCACGTTCCGGTTCGGGCACCACGTCAACGTCGGGTACTACGCGCAGGAGCACGACAACCTGCGCCGCGACGAGTCGCTGCTCGACAACATCCGCTCCGCGGTCCCGCTCGGGATCACGCTCAGCGAGACGCAGCTGCGCGGGCTGCTCGGGATGATGGGGCTGTCGGGCGACAAGGTGCACCAGGAGAGCGGCACCCTGTCGGGCGGCGAGAAGACGAAGCTGGCGCTGGCGATGCTGATGGTGGGCCGCAACAACCTGCTGCTGCTCGACGAGCCCACGAACAACCTCGACCCGCCGAGCCGGCAGTCCGTCGCCGACGCGCTCACGGGTTGGCCGGGCGCGATCGTCTTCGTCAGCCACGACACCGAGTTCGTCGAGCAGCTCCAGCCGACGAAGGTGCTGCTGATGCCCGACGGCCAGGTCGACTACTTCAGCGCCGACTGGCTCGAGCTCGTCGACCTCGCCTGAGCGGCGCGGGTACGGTGCGCCGCATGCGCATCGGGGTGATGGGGAGCGCCGTCAACGACGGCACGATCGACCAGGTCGTCGACGAGGCCCGCCGGGTCGCGGAGGACGGGCTGCACACGTTCTGGGTCTCGCAGATCTTCGGCCACGACGCGCTCACGGTGCTCGCGGTCGTCGGGCGGGAGGTGCCGGGGATCGAGCTCGGCACCGCCGTGGTCCCGACCTACCCGCGGCACCCGATGATGCTGGCGCAGCAGGCGCTGAGCGTGCAGGCCGCGTCCGGCGGCCGGCTCGCGCTCGGGATCGGCCTGTCGCACCAGATCGTCGTCGAGTCGATGTGGGGCCTGTCGTTCGACAAGCCCGTGCGCCACCTGCGCGAGTACCTGGAGGTCCTGGTGCCGCTGCTCGAGGGCGCCTCCGTCCAGCACCGCGGCGACGCGTTCCAGGTCCACGGCGCGGTCCAGGTGGCCGGCGGCTCGCGACCGCCGGTCCTCGTCGCCGCGCTCGGGGCGCAGATGCTGCGGGTCACCGGCACGCTGGCCGACGGGACCTCGACGTGGTGCGTCGGTCCGAAGACCCTGCGCGAGCTGACCGTGCCGACGCTGCGGCAGGCGGCCGCCGACGCCGGGCGACCCGAGCCGCGGGTGGTCGCCGCGCTCCCGGTGTGCGTCACCGACGACGTGGACGCCGCCCGCGCCCGGGCCGAGCACGTGTTCGCGGTGTACAACACCCTCCCGAGCTACCGGGCGATGATGGACCACGAGGGCGTCAGCGGGCCGAAGGACCTCGCGGTGGTCGGCACGGAGCACGAGGTGCGCGACCGGCTCGCCGAGCTCGCCGCGGTGGGGGTCACGGACCTGAACGCAGGGGTGTTCCCGGGCGACCCGGAGGAGGCGGCGCGGACGCGGGCCGTGCTGCGCGAGCTCGCCGGCGCGGCGGCCGCCGCGTGAGCGGCGGCGCCGGGCCGCTCGGCGTCGAGCTCGCCGGCGGCGTCGCCACCGTCACGATCGACGACCCACCGGTCAACCTGTTCGACCGGGCGCTGTACCCGGCGATGGCGGCCACCGTCGCGGAGCTCGCCGCCGACGGCGACGTGCGCGTCGTCGTGCTGCGCTCGGCCGTCCCACAGTTCTTCATCGCCCACTTCGACGTCGAGCTGATCCAGCGGATCCCGACGGACCTGCCGGCTCCGACGGAGCTGAACGACTTCCACCGGATGTGCGAGACGCTGCGGACGATGCCGAAGGCCACGATCGCGGTGATCGAGGGGCGGGTCGGCGGCGGCGGCAGCGAGCTCGCGCTGAGCTGCGACATGCGCTTCGCCGCGCTCGGCCGGGCCGTGTTCAACCAGCCCGAGGTCGGGCTCGGGATCCTCCCCGGCGGGAGCGGGACCGTCCGGCTCCCGCGCCTCGTCGGGCGCTCGCGGGCGCTCGAGGCGATCCTCGGCTGCGACGACGTCGACGCCGCCACGGCGGAGCGGTGGGGGTGGGTCAACCGCGCCCTGCCCGACGGCGAGCTGCTCCCGTTCGTCGAGCGCCTCGCCCGCCGCATCGCGTCGTTCCCGCCGCACGCCGTGGCCGCGGCCAAGGCCGCCGTGCTGCGCGCGGAGAAGGAGGTCGAGGCGGACCTCCTCGCCGAGGGCGCGGCGTTCCAGCGCACCCTGGCCGACCCCTCCACGCCCGGCGCGCTGCAGGCGTTCCTCGACGCGGGCGGTCAGACCCCCGACGGCGAGCTCCGCCTCCCCACCCTCCTCGACCCCGCACGCCGGTTGACGTAAAACGCGAAACGCCCTGAGCTGCGGCGACGCATCGGCAGCACGCGACACAGATCGCGAGGTTCCGGGCGGACGCCGGATCTGTGTCACGGCCTCCGGCGGCGGTGGAGGCCGAGGTGCTACGTGAACCGGACGCGGGTGGGGGTGGGGGCGGGGGTGGGGGTCGACACCTGGTCGAAGAAGTCGTTGCCCTTGTCGTCGACGACGATGAACGCGGGGAAGTCGCGGACCTCGATCTTCCACACCGCCTCCATCCCGAGCTCCGGGTACTCGAGCACCTCGACCGAGGTGATGCAGTCCTGCGCGAGCCGCGCCGCCGGCCCGCCGATGGAGCCGAGGTAGAAGCCTCCGTGCGCCTGGCACGCCGCGGTCACCTGCTTGCTGCGGTTCCCCTTCGCCAGCATCACCAGGCTCCCGCCCGCCGCCTGGAACTCGTCCACGTAGCTGTCCATCCGCCCGGCGGTGGTGGGGCCGAACGACCCGCTCGCCATCCCGTCGGGGGTCTTCGCGGGGCCCGCGTAGTACACGCAGTGGTCCCGCAGGTACGCCGGCAGCCCGTCCCCCGCGTCGAGCCGCTCCTTCAACTTCGCGTGGGCGATGTCGCGCGCGACCACCATCGGACCCGTCAACATCACCCTCGTCTTGACGGGGTACTTCGACAGCGTCTCGCGGATCTCGTGCATCGGGCGGGTGAGGTCGATCTGCACGACGCCGGCGTCGGCGCCGGCGGCGTCCAGGTGGTGGTCCTCGACGTCGGGGAGGAACCGGGCCGGGTCGGTCTCGAGCTGCTCGAGAAAGATCCCGTCGCGCGTGATCTTGCCGAGCGCCTGGCGGTCGGCGCTGCAGCTCACCGCCATCCCGACCGGGCAGCTCGCCCCGTGGCGCGGCAGCCGGATCACGCGCACGTCGTGGCAGAAGTACTTGCCGCCGAACTGCGCGCCGATCCCGGTCTGCTGCGCCAGCGCGAGCACCTTCGCCTCGAGCTCCACGTCGCGGAACGCGTGGCCGAGGATCGAGCCCTCCGTCGGCAAGGTGTCGAGGAACCGGGCGCTCGCGAGCTTGGCGGTCTCCACCGCCATCTCCGCCGACGTGCCGCCGATCACCACCGCCAGGTGGTACGGCGGGCAGGCCGACGTGCCGAGCGTCTTCATCTTCTCGAACAGCCACGGCAGGAGCGTGCGCTCGTTCAGCAACGCCTTGGTCTCCTGGAACAGGTAGCTCTTGTTGGCGCTGCCCCCGCCCTTGGCCATGAACAGGAACTTGTACGCGTCGCCGTCGATCGCGCTGATCTTGATCTCGGCGGGCAGGTTGTTGCCCGTGTTGCGCTCCTCGTACATCGTGATCGGCGCCATCTGGCTGTAGCGCAGGTTCGAGGTGAGGTACGTCTCGTACACGCCGCGGGCGATGGCCTCCTCGTCGCCGCCGCCGGTGAACACGAGCTGGCCCTTCTTCGCCTTGACGATCGCGGTGCCGGTGTCCTGGCACATCGGCAGCACCCCGCCAGCGGCGATGTTCGCGTTGCGGAGCAGGTCGAGCGCGACGAAGCGGTCGTTGTCGCTCGCGTCGGGATCGTCCAGGATCGCCCGCAGCTGCGCGAGGTGCCCGGGCCGCAGGAAGTGGGCGATGTCGCGCATCGCCTCCCGGGTGAGCAGCGTCAGCGCCGCCGGATCCACCCGCACGAACGAGCCGAGCGCGGTGTCGACCGTGCTCACGCCCTCGGTCGTGACGAGGCGGTAGGGGGTCGTGTCGGGGCCGAGGGGGAGCAGCTCGGTGAACGCGAACTCGGGCATGGCCGCAGGCTACGGCTGGGGCGCCAGCCCGAGGGAACTGCGCACCAGCGCCAGCTCCTCGGGCGTCGCCGGAGCCCTCGGCGTGATGGCGCCGTCGCGCACGAGCCGCTCGAGGTCGGCGATGCGCACGTCCGGGCTGAACGGGAGCGGACGCCAGTCGCCGCCCACCTGCGTGAGGAGGTCCGACCCGGCGATCAGCTCGAGGACGTTCCGCTCGTCCGTCGCACGGATCGCCCACTGGACGCTGTTCACGCGCAGCAGCGACAGCGACAGCACGGCGGACACGACGAGCAGCGCACGCCCCGCGTGGTGCGCCTCGGTCGAGATCCGCCGCAGCTGGTCGACCGCCAGCGCGAACGCGGGCGCGAGCAGGACCGCGCCCATGTACTGGTACCGCGACACGGCCGCGTTCTCGACGCCGAAGCCGGAGCGGGAGAGACCGAGGCCGACGTACATCGCCGCGGCGGTGGTCCACAGCGCGAGGAGCAGGCTCTGGCGGCGCCAGCCCTGCTGCCGCCGGAGCGCCACTGCGACGGCGGCGAGCGCGGCCACGCCGCCGAGCAGCTGGATGCCGCTGAGGCTCTCGAAGACGGCGAGCGCGCCTCGCGTGGCGTACAGCGGCACCTGGCCGAGCGTGCCACCGGTGTCCTCCTCGGGTGATTCGTGGCCCCAGGTGATCCACCACCAGGCCAGGGCGAGGGTGGACGGGACGGTGGCGACGAGGAGCGCCGACCACCGCCGCCGGAGCGCGAGCAGCGCGCCGACGCCGAGGACGAAGAAGGGGCCGAACGCCGAGGACATCGCACCGACGAGCGCCGCGGCGGCGCCGAGCACGTCGCGGCGATCGGGCGGTCCGTCGTGGTCGACGAGGAGCAGCTGGAGGAGGAAGCCGAGCGTCGTCAGGTGGTACGTGATCTGGATCGCGAAGACGATGTTCTCCCAGCCCGCCCCGAACACGAGGACGCCCGAGCACACCAGGGTCGCCGTCCACGGGCTCACCCCGACGCGTCCGCACAGGGCACGGACGGCCACGACGATCGCGAGGTGCAGCGCCATGTTCAGCGCCAGGTACGGCCAGTAGGAGTCGATGCCGAACAGCTCCTCGAGCCCGCGGTACAACAGGATCGGGACGGTCATCCAGTGGCCGGCGGTGGGTTCCAGGAGCCACTGGTCCCAGCCGAAGTCCTCGCGGATCCGCGCCCGCGTGAGGACGAACGCCCAGTCGTCGCGGATGAACCACTGCCGGCGGCCGACGAGGTACATGACCGGCACGCTCAGCGCCAGCGCGATCCGGAACGCGTGCGCCGGCGCGTCGTCCCGGGCGACGCGTCGGCGGGCGGCGGCGACGGCGGCATCGATCCGCTCGTCGAGGCGCCCTGCGAGCCGCCGCTGTGTGAGCGCCACGTCAGGCTCCGGCCGGCCGGCGCAGGACGAGCACCACCGAGAGGCCGAACGGCAGCCGGGCCCACGCCCGGCGCAGCAGCCGCGCCTCGGCCCGCAGCGCCGCCGTCAGGGGGCCACCGGCCCACCGCAGCGCGCGTGGCAGCGGCTGCACGTCCGAGTCGGCCTCGCGGAGCCCGGCGCGACGCAGCGCCAGGCGGTGGACGGCGGCCAGCGGGAACAGGAGGCAGTTGGCGTACGTGGCGCGCACGACCTCGAACCCCGCCGCCTCCGCCTGGCGGGCGAGGCCGCGGCGCGTGTAGCGCCGGGTCGATCCGAGCGCCTCGTCGTGACCGCTGCGCATCCACTCGTACGCCGCCGCCCGCACCATGGCCACCCCTCCCGGTCGCAGGACACGGTGCATCTCGACGAGGGCGGCGTCGTCGGATCCGTCGCGCGGCAGCTGGACGAGGACGTCGAAGCTCGTCGCGACGTCGAAGCTGGCCGGCGCGAACGGCAGGTCGGTCGACGACGCCTGCACGAGGCGTGTCCGTCCGCGGGCGCGGCACGCGCGCAGCGCGGGTGCGCCGACGTCGAGACCCGTCACGCGGGTGCCGTACCGCTCGAGCCACCCGAGGTTCGCCCCGGTGCCGCAGCCGAGGTCGACGATGTCCGCCTCGCGCGGCGGCCCGGCGCGCCGGCGTGCGGCGTCGGCGACCACGGCGTCGAGGAGCGCCGCCTGCACGTCGCGCATGCCGACGTACCACCAGAAGTCGTCCTCGAGCGCCGCCATGCGCGTGTACTCGTCGTCACGCACGCCGCAGCACCATCCGGTACCAGAGCGCCAGCAGCTGGCGGGCGCTGCGCGCGATCGCCGGCAGCCGGAAGAACTGCGAGCGCCCGTGCGGACGTGCGTAGTGGTGCACCGGCGTCTCGACGAACCGCGCGCCCGCCACGCTCCAGGACCGCATCATCTCGACGCAGATCACACCGCTCGACGAGGTGAGCGGGTGGTCGACGACGAGCCGCCGCCGGAACAGCCGGAAGTCGCAGTCGGTGTCCCGCACGGGGAGGCGGAACAGGCGCTTGACGACGTGGTGGTACGCGCGGCCGATCACCTTGCGGTACCACGGGTCGCCGCGGCCGAGCTTGTAGCCCTGGACGACGTCGACGTCGTCGGTGGCCAGCGGCACGAGGGCCGCCGCCTCGGATGCGTCGTACTGCGCGTCGCCGTCGGTGTAGAAGATCCAGTCGTGGCGGGCGGCCTCGAAGCCGCTGATGAGCGCGCCGCCGTAGCCCCGGTTGCGCTCGTGGTGGACCACGCGCAGCCACGGCCGGTCGCCCGCCAGCCGGTCGAGGAGCTCCCCGGAGCCGTCGCTCGAGCCGTCGTCCACGACGATGACCTCCAGCTCGTCCACGAGGGGGGCGAGCGCGCGCTGGACGTCGTCGACGAGACCGCCGATCGTCGTCGCGTCGTTGTAGCAGGGGAACATCGCCGTGATCGCGCGAGGCCCGGGCCGCTCGGGAGCGGACGTCATCGCCGCAGCTCTGCGGGAGCGATCGCGTCGCCGTCGAGACCCGCCCGCGCGAGCGCGGCCGTCACGTGCTCGACCTCGCGGTCGGTCAGCTCCGGGAAGCACGGCACGCTGACGCAGGACCCGGCCCAGGCCTCCGACTCCGGGCAGGCCGCGCGCCTGCGGTCGCGGTAGGCGGGCTGCTGCGTCAGCGCGAGCGGGTAGTGGACGCCGGTCGCGACGCCTGCACCGGCGAGCAGGCGGCGCAGCTCGTCGCGCCGCTCGCTGCGCAGCACGGCGAGGTGGTGGACGTGGTCGGGGTGGTCGTCCTGCCACACACCCGGCGGCGTCGCGGCCCGGTACCGGGCGGTGATCTCGCGCCGGCGCCGGTTCGAGGGGGCGAGGCCCGGCAGGAGCAACCGCAGCCAGGCGGCCTCCAGCTCGGAGAGCCGGAAGTTCTGCGACACGTCGTGGTGCACGTACTGCTCGCCCATCCCGTGCACGCGCATCCGTCGCACCCGGCCGGCGAGGTCGGCGTCGCCGGTGACCACGGCGCCGCCGTCACCGACGCCACCCAGGTTCTTGGTCGGGTAGAAGCTGTACGTGACGGCCGCGGAGCCCCGGTGGCTGCGCAGCGCCCCGTGCGCCTGCGCGGCGTCCTCGACCACCGGCAGGTCCGTGTCCGGGAGCGGCGCGGGGCGCCCGTACAGGTGCACCACCACCACGGCGCTGGTGCGCGACGTGCGAGCCCCCGCCACCAGGGCCGGATCGAGCGCCGCCGTGCCCGGCGCCACGTCGACCGGTACGGGCACCGCGCCGAGCGCGGCCACGGCCGACGCGGTCGGCACCGCCGTGAAGGCGGGCACGATGACCTCGTCGCCGGCCGACACGCCGACCGCGGCGAGCGCCAGCTGCAGCGCGGCGGCGCCCGACGAGACCGCGACGACGTGGAGCGGCGCCGCGGCGTCCGCCCACGAGGCGAGCTCCGCCTCCAGCGCCTCCGTCTCGGGCCCGAGCAGCAGCGTGCCCCGTCGGAGGACCTCCGTGACCCGCTCCGCGTACCGTTCGAGGTGCGGCGCCGCCCGGCGGCTCAGGTCGACGAGAGGTACCACGGGTGACCACGGTAGAACTCGAGGGTCGCGAGCAGGCCCTCGCGCAGGTCGATGCGGGGCTTCCAGCCGAGCCGGGCGGCGATCGCCCCGCTGTCGGTGCGGAACGAGCCGATGTCGATCCGCTGGTGCTCGCTCGGCCACGGCGTGAGCTGCACGTCGCTGCCGCTCGCCGCCAGCTCGACCAGCAGGTGGGCGATCTCGGCGAGCGAGTGGTCGACCTGGTGCCCGACGTTGAACACCTGCCCGATCGCCGCGTCGTCGGTGGCGGCGAGGACGATGGCGTCGACCACGTCGTCGACGTGCAGGCAGTCGCGGCGCTGGCTGCCGTCGCCGAACAGCCGGATCGTGCCGCCGAGCAGCGCGGTGCGGACGAACACGGGGAGGAACCCGAGCTCGTCGCTCGCGAGGTGCTGGCGCGGGCCGTAGACGTTGGTCAGGCGCAGCGACGTGATCGGCATCCGGTAGGCGTGCGCGTACACGAGGTGCAGCTGCTCCCCTGCGAGCTTGGCGACGCCGTTGACGTCCACCGGGTTCGCCGGGTGCGACTCGTCGACGGGCAGGTGGAGCGCCCGGCCGTACACCTGCCGGGTCGAGGCGTGCACCACGCGCGCCGCGGGCGCCACGGCCCGCACCTGCTCGAGGAGGCGGGCGTGGGCGATCGTGTTGTGGTGGAGGTCGCCCTCCGGGTCGCGCATCGACCGGGTGTGGCTGACCTGGCCTGCGAGGTTGAACAGCACGTCGGCGCCGGCGAGCGCCTCGGCGACGTCGGGATCTCCGACGTCGGCGACCTGCGTCGTGACGTCGAGGCCCTCCACGTTGCGGAGGTCCCCGCCGTGGCCGTCGACGAGCGCGTCGATCACGTGCACCGCGGCGCCGGCGGACGCGAGGCGGTGGACCAGGTTGGAGCCGATGAACCCGAGCCCGCCGGTGACGACGCAACGCGCGCTGCGCAGCGCCGACGCGTCGTGCAGGTGGGTCGCGGACACGGTGGCGCAGCGTAGGCGCCCGTGCGTCACGTCGCCGTCACGTCTCCGGCACGGACGCGACACCGGGCCGTCACGCGGCCGACGCCTCGCTCAGGGCCGGTCCGGGCGCCGGCGCGTCGCCGGCGCCGTGGCCGGGTCGAGGGGCCAGTGGTGCTTCGGGTACCGACCCGCCATCTCCGCGCGGACCTCCCGCCAGGACCCGGCCCAGAACCCGGGGAGGTCGCTCGTGATCTGGATCGGCCGGTCGGCCGGCGAGAGCAGCTCGAGCACGACCGGCACCTCGCCGCGCAGCACCGAGGGGTGGTCCCGGGTGCCGAAGAGGTCCTGGACCCGCACCGACGCCGTCGGCGCGTCGCGGCCGTAGTCGACGCCGACGGTGCGCCCCGACGCGGTCCGGAGCGAGGCGGGCGCTGCCTCTGCGAGCTCCACCTGGTCGTCCCAGGACAGCTGGCTGGCGAGCGCGAGGCCGACGTCGAACCGGCGGAGGTCGGCGGCGCCGGTCGCTCCGATCAGGAACGGGCGCAGCCACGTGTCGACCGTCGCCACGAGCGCCCGGTCCGACCAGTCGGGCCACCGCTCGCCCTCGTGGCGGCGCAGGAACGCGACCCGGTCGCGCAGCCCGGCGGCCGCGGCGACGTCGAGCGGCGCGAGGCGGGTCGCGACCACGCGCTCGACGAGCGCGTCGACGGTCGCCTCGCCCGGCGGCGCCCCGCGCACCACCTCGGAGACGACCATCGCCCCGAGCCGTTGCTCGACGCGTTCCACCAGGTCGCCGCGGGACTTGTCCCACACCAGCGCGCGGCGCACCTCGATCTCGTCGCCGAGGCTCGTGACGAGATCGTCCGGGTCCACGCCGGCCCCGAGCCGGATCCGCGCGCTGGTGCGGTTGCCGTCGAGGTCGAGCGCGACGACGAACCGCTCGGCCGCGACGGGATCCGACGCGGCCACCCAGGCGCCGCCCCCGGTGCGCAGCTGGAACTGCCCGGCCTGGCTGCGGCGGATCCCGACGCGGTCCGGGTAGCCTCGCGCGGCCACGGCGCCGGCGCGCGCCGCGTCGACGTCGTCGAAGCGCAGGGTGGTGCCCGTGCGGCGGGCGATGTCGAGCGCCCGGTCCCGCACCTGCTCCACGGCGCGCCGGTCGGCGCGGGCGTCGCGGAGCTCCCCGCAGACGATCCGGACGCGCACGGTGAGGTCCGCGGGCACCTCGTCGGACCGGCCGCGCAGCACGTCGCGCTCGTCCACCACGGCCGCCACCACGCACGCGAGCGCCCGGTCCGCGGCCGGTGCGGCGACGACCATCCGGGCGAGACGAGGGTGGACGGGCACGGGGAGCATCGCGCGGCCGACGTCGGTGACCCGACCCTCGCCGTCGAGCGCGCCGAGCGAGCGCAGGAGCTGACCTCCGGCCTGCAGGGCCTTGGCGGGCGGGGGGTCGGGGAAGGGCAGGGCGCCTGCGTCCGCGCCCCACGCGGCGAGCTCGAGCACGAGCCCGGCGAGGTCGACCTGGCCGATCTCGGGGGGCAGGTGCGCGAGGCGCGTGCCGTGCTCGAGCGTGCTCCACAGCCGGTAGCAGACCCCCGGCTCCGTGCGGCCCGCCCGCCCGGCGCGCTGGTCGGCCGAGGCGCGGCTCGTCGAGACCGTCGTCAGTCGCGTCATCCCCGTGCGCGGGTCGAAGCGCGGGACGCGGGCGAGCCCGGCGTCGACGACGACACGGACGCCCGCCACCGTCAGCGACGACTCGGCGATGTCGGTGCTCAGCACGACGCGCCGTCGCCCGGGCGGTGAGGGAGCGAGCGCCCGGTCCTGATCCGCGAGCGAGAGCGCGCCTGCCAGCGCGCGGACGTCGGTGTCGCCGCCGACCGTCCCGCGGAGGCGGTCCTGCACCCGGCGGATCTCGCCGATCCCCGGCAGGAACACCAGCACGTCGCCCGTCTCCTCGCGCAGCGCGCGGGTGACGGCGGACGTGACCGCGTCGTCGGTGCGGACGCCCTTGGCCACGGGGAGCGACCTGATCTCGACCGGGTGGGTGCGGCCCGCGCTCTCGACGACCGCGGCCGGTCGCTCACCGCCGAGCAGCCGGGCGAGGCGCGCTGCGTCCAGCGTGGCGGACATCGCCACGATCCGCAGGTCCGGGCGCAGGTGGGCGCGGACGTCGAGCGCGAGCGCGAGGCCGAGGTCCGTCGGCAGGTTGCGCTCGTGGACCTCGTCGAACACCACCAGCGCGATCCCGGGGAGCTCCGGGTCGTGCTGCAGGCGGCGGGTCAGCACCCCCTCGGTCACCACCTCCACGCGGGTGGAGGGGCCGATCCTGCGCTCGTCGCGGGTCTGCAGGCCGACCGTCTCGCCGACCTCCTCGCCCAGCAGCGACGCCATCCGCCGGGCCGCCGCGCGTGCGGCGAGGCGTCGCGGCTCGAGCAGCACGACCCGGCCGGTGCCCAGCCACGGCTGGTCGAGCGCCCACAGCGGCACCACCGTCGTCTTGCCCGCTCCCGGCGGCGCGACGACGAGCGCGGAGCGCTCGTGCGCCAGCACGCGCGCGAGCTCGTCGAGCACCTCGAGCACGGGGAGGTCCTGGACGCCGGGCGGCACCGGCACGGTCGTGCCGCCGATCAGGCCAGGGCGGGGGTGCCGCGGAACGGCCCCGGGTCGCCGGCGGCCGGGATGTTCGGCTTGATCCAGGCGCACGTCACGGCGATCTCGTGCGCGACCGCGTTCCACTCCGCCGGGTTCCAGCCCTCGGCGGCGGCCGGCACCGTGCCGTCGGTGCGGAGGAAGACGAAGGCGGGCAGCTCCGTCAGGCCGAGCGCCCGCACGACCGCTCGGTCGGGGTCGCAGAAGACGAGGAACTGCGACGCGAGCGGCCCGAGGAAGGTCCTCGCCTCGCGAGCGGTGCACGTGAGGAGGAAGTTGACCCGGGCGTCGCTGCCGCGCAGCTCGTGCATGATCCGCGCCGCCGTCGGGAGGATCCAGGCGCTCTCGTTGGTGTACGGGTCGAGGACCACGCTCGCGAGGTGGAAGGTGGTGAGCCACTGCTCGATCGGCCGTGCGTCACCGTCGAGCGGCGCGAGCGAGATGTCGGGTGACGGTGCGGTGGCCACGGGGCGAGACGATAGCGAGCCACCCCGCCGGCGGCCCATCCGCCACCGGCTGGGATCGGGCGTGGACGGCCGGGCACGTCGGGCGGCCCCGGGGTAGGTTCGGGTGGTGCACCCCATCGAGCGGCTCCGCTACGTGGCCCGGGCCTCGGGAGGCGACCAGCGCATGCTGGTGCGCGAGACGGCGGGGGCGATCCGCGGGCTGCGCCTCGAACCCGCCGGGCTCGTGATCGCGTGCCGCCGCATCGTCGAGCGGCACCCGACGTCGGGTCCGCTGTGGTGGTTCTGCGCCTCCCTCCTCACGTCCCCCGACCCCTTCGCCGCCGCGTCGGCCCTCGCCGACGAGGTGGAGCTCGACCGCACCCCGGACCACCTCGTGCAGCTGCTGCCGGACGACGCGACGGTGACGGTCGTCGGATGGCCCGACCTCGCGGGCGACGCCGTGATGCGGCGCGGCGACGTCCGGGTGCTCGCGGTCGACGCGGACGACGAGGGGTCGTCGTTCGTCCGCCGCCTGCAGCGCGCGGACGTCGACGCGGACGTGGTGCCCGTGGGCGGGCTCGGCTCGGCGGTGCTCGCGTCCGACCTCGTGCTGGTCGAGGCGATGGCCTGTGGCGGCGGCGACGTGGTGGCGGCACCGGCGTCGCGGGCGGTGGCCTCCGTCGGGTGGTGCAGCGAGGTGCCGACGTGGCTGGTGGCCGGCCGCGGGCGGCGACTGCCGGACGCCCTCCTCGCGACGATGGTCGAACGGCTCGCGGACGTGCGTGCGCCGTGGGAGGCGCCGGCCGAGGTGCTCCCGGCGGCGCTGTTCCGCACGGTGGTCGGCCCGGCCGGCGCGGTCGACGCCGACCACGCGGGGGCCCTCGCGGCGGAGTGCCCGATGGCCCACGAGCTCGTCCGGCCGAGCCCGATGTAGCGGACCGCCGCGCCCCACGGGGCGCTGGTGCCCACGAGGTACGGTCGGGCCATGTCGAACCGGCGCGCCCAGATCACGATGACCGACGCCGAGATCCGCTCGTACCTCGAGTCGCAGCAGATCCTGAACGTGGCCACCATCGGACCGAGCGGCCATCCCCACCTCGTCGCGATGTGGTACGCGTTCGTCGGCGACCGGCTCGCGTTCTGGACGTTCTCGAAGAGCCAGAAGATCGTCAACCTCCGCCGCGACCCGAGGATGACGGGCCTCGTCGAGAGCGGCGAGGGCCGGTACGACCAGCTCCGTGGCGTCGAGCTGGTGGGCGAGGGCCGGATCATCGAGGACTTCGACGAGGTGTTCGCGATCGGGCGCGAGGTGGGCCGGCGCTACAACGGCGAGGCCGCGCTGAGCGAGGCGGCGCTGCCGTTCATCGAGGCCCAGGCGCGCAAGCGCCTCGGCGTCGTGTTCGAGGTCGAGCGCACCGTGAGCTGGGACCACACGAAGCTCCCCGGCGGCTACTGACGCTCGGGGTCGGTGCCGGTCGAGCCGTCGAGCTCCGCCATGGCGGCGAGGGCCGCGGCGCGCCGCGCCTGCATGACGTACAGGTGGGCCATCGGCTCGCGGGCGCCGAAGCGGAGCTGCGACGTGTGGTCCTCGCTCATCGTCGTCGGCACGCCGCACTCCCACAGGTGGTGCAGGACGAGCTGCGCCTGCCACAGCGGCAGCCACGCCAGCTCCACGACCCGATCGGGGTCGGGCTCCGCCGGCGGTCGGGCCTCGAAGACCCAGCGCACCGCGCGCCGCAGCGCGCCCATCAGCGCTGCCCCAACGAGACGGCGCCGACGACGGCGGCCTCGGCGAGCCGCTTGGCGACGAGCGCGACCTCGTCGTCGGTGCCCCGCAGCGGGCTGAGCGTGGCGCGCAGGTGGTCGAGGTCGGGCTGGACGAGGAACGGGCCGCCCGGCGCGGCGCCGATCCCCTGCGCCGCCAGCGTCAGCAGGGCGCTGCGCTCGTCGGCCACCTGGATCCACAGGTTGATCCCGTCTCGACCCCGAGGTGCGACGCCCTCGCTCGCGAGCACCTCGGCGACCAGGCCACGCCGTCGGAGGTACTCGTCGCGAGCCCGGGCGACGGTGGCCGTCGTCGTGGGGTCGTGCAGCATCTCGAGCAGCACCGCCTGCAGGATGCGGCTGCTCCAGCCGGGGCCGAGGAGCCGCCGGTTCGCGACGGCGGTGACGACGGCACCCGCGCCGCCGACCGCGGCGAGGCGCAGGTCGGGGCCGTGGCTCTTCGAGAAGCTGCGGATGTGGACGGTGCGGGCCGGGAGGCGCTCGCCGAGGCTCACGAGGGGCGAGGCGGCGATGTCGCCGCTGTGGTCGTCCTCGACGACGAGCACGCCCTCGACGGCGCCGACCGCCCGCGCCAGCGCGGTGGCTCGCCGCCGGCTGAGCGCGACGCCGGTCGGGTTGTGGGCGCGCGGCTGGAGGAACACCGCCCGCGGCCCGAGCGCCAGGGCGCGACGGAGGCCGTCGAGCTCCATCCCCTCGTCGTCCACGGGGACCCCGACCACCTGCGCGCCGAGCTGGTCCAGGAGGTCGAGCAACGGCGGGAACGCCGGGTGCTCGACGACCACGCGGTCGCCGAGCCGCACCACGACCTGCGCGACCCGGTCGAGCGCGTCCATCGCCCCGTCCACGACCGTGAGCTCCTCGGGCGGGAACGGCCAGAGCTCGACCAGGGTCTCCGCGAGCGGGGGCAGGACCGGGGCGTCGAGGTAGCTGCTCGTCAGCGACTGGCGGCCGACCCGTGCGACGATCGGTCCGAGCTCGGGGAGCAGCGCCGGGTCGGGCGTCCCCGTGGACAGGTCGAGGTCGAAGTGGCCGGACCCCTCGGTGATCCGCCGGTAGCGCCGTGGGCTCCCCTCGCCCACGGGGACGGCGACGAAGGTTCCCTGGCGCCCGCGGGGTTCGATCGCCCCGACGGACGCGAGCGTCTGCCAGGCCTCGCTGACGGTCGTCGGCGACACGCCGAGCGCACGGGAGAGCTCGCGCACCGTCGGCAGGCGGGTGCCGGGCGCGAGGTCGCCGGACGACACGAGCCGACCGATCGCGGCGGCGATCCCGCGCGAGCTGCGGTCCACGATCGCCGCGGTCAGGTCGTCCGGCACCGTCGCCCCGTCATCCCCACGGTCGCCCCATCGCATCCCCTCATCTGGTCGTCGGCATCCACCACCTGCGTGAACGGGGTGTTGCGGTTTGTACGGTAACAACAGTTCCATTGTCTGGCTCGGCATGTGACAGTACGATCCGGCCATGGCAGCGACCTCCGGCGATGCGACGGCGAACGGCACCACGAGCGGCACGGCTGCGGGCGGCAGCTCACGGGTGGTGCGGGCGGCCCTGGTCCAGACCGACTGGCCCGGCTCCAAGGAGGAGATGCTCGACAAGCACGAGCAGTACGCGCACGACGCCAAGGCCGAGGGCGCGGAGGTGATCTGCTTCCAGGAGCTGTTCTACGGCCCGTACTTCTGCCAGGTCCAGGAGACCGAGTACTACGGCTACACCGAGCACATCCCGGACGGCCCGACGACCCAGCGCTTCTCGGCGCTGGCGAAGGAGCTGGGGATGGTGATGGTGCTGCCGATGTACGAGATCGTCCAGCCCGGCCTGTACTACAACGCCGCCGCGGTGGTCGACGCCGACGGGCGCTACCTCGGCAAGTACCGCAAGCAGCACATCCCGCAGACGAAGGGCTTCTGGGAGAAGTTCTACTTCCGTCCGGGCGACGGCGGGTACCCCGTGTTCGAGACGGCCGTCGGCAAGGTCGGGGTGTACATCTGCTACGACCGCCACTTCCCCGAGGGCTGGCGGGCGCTGGGCCTGAACGGCGCGGAGATCGTGTTCAACCCCTCGGCCACGCACCGCGGCCTGAGCGAGTACCTGTGGCGCATCGAGCAGCCCGCGGCCGCGGTCGCCAACATGTACTACGTCGGTGCCATCAACCGCGTCGGCATCGAGGACCTGGGCGAGAACGACTTCTACGGCCAGAGCTACTTCGTCGATCCGGAGGGGAGGTTCGTCGGCGACGTCGGCGACCCGTACAAGCCGGAGCTGGTCGTGCGCGACCTCGACCTCGGCAGGATCCGGCAGGTCCGCGACCGGTGGGCGTTCTATCGTGACCGCCGCCCGGACGCCTACGACGAGCTCGTCGAGGCCTGAGACGCGAGGGGGACCGCGACCGTGGCCACGATGCTCATCAAGAACGGCCGGGTGGTGTCGACCACCGGTGTGATCGCGCAGGACGTGCTCGTCGACGGCGAGCGGATCGCCGCGCTCGGCGCGCCGGGGTTCTTCGCCGGCGCCGAGCAGGGCGCCGACACCGTGATTGACGCGTCGGGCAAGTACGTGATCCCCGGCGGGATCGACGTCCACACGCACATGGAGCTGCCCTTCGGCGGCACGTTCGCGAGCGACACCTTCGAGACGGGATCGCGCGCTGCGGCGTGGGGCGGCGTGACGACGATCGTCGACATGGCCGTCCAGCGTGCCGGCGAGAACGTGCACGAGGGCCTGGCGGAGTGGCACCGCAAGGCCGAGGGGGAGTGCGCGATCGACTACGCGTTCCACCAGATCATCGGCGGGGTCGACGAGGAGTCGCTGAAGGCGATGCGCTACCTCACCGAGCACGAGGGCGTCAGCAGCTTCAAGCTGTTCATGGCCTACCCCGGCGTGTTCTACAGCGACGACGGCCAGATCCTGCGCGCGATGCAGACGGCGGCCGAGTGCGGCGCGATGGTGATGATGCACGCCGAGAACGGCATCGCGATCGACGTGCTCGTCGCGCAGGCGATCGCCCGTGGCGAGACCGACCCCAGGTACCACTCGTTCACCCGCCCGTCCCCGCTCGAGGCCGAGGCGACGCACCGGGCGATCGTCCTCAGCCAGATCGCCGGCAACGTGCCGCTCTACATCGTGCACATGTCGGCGGGCGACGCGCTCGAGGAGGTCGCCGCCGCCCGCCACCACGGGCGCAACGTCTTCGCCGAGACGTGCCCGCAGTACCTGTGGCTGACCCTCGAGGAGACCCTCGCGCGACCGGGCTTCGAGGGCGCCAAGTGGGTCTGCAGCACGCCGCTGCGCTCCGCCGAGCACGACCCGCACTGGAAGGGGCTCCACGGCCACGGCCACCAGGCCGACCTCTGGCGCGGCCTGCGGATGAACGAGCTCGCGGTCGTCTCGACCGACCACTGCCCGTTCTGCATGAAGGACCAGAAGGAGCTGGGCCTCGGCGACTTCAGCAAGATCCCCAACGGGATCGGCGGCGTCGAGCACCGGATGGAGCTGCTCTACCAGGGCGTCGTGGCCGGCGAGCTGACGCTGGAGCGGTGGGTCGAGACCTGCTGCACCACGCCGGCGCGCATGTTCGGGATGTACCCGCACAAGGGCGTCGTCGCGCCGGGAGCGGACGCCGACATCGTCGTGTGGGACCCGCAGCAGCAGACCACCATCGGCGCGGAGCCCGGCCGCAAGCACCACATGAACATGGACCACAGCGCGTGGGAGGGGTTCGTCGTCGACGGCAAGGTCGACACGGTCGTGTCCCGCGGCGAGGTGATCGTCACCGGCGACCGGTACGTGGGGCGCAAGGGTCACGGCCGCTTCGTGAAGCGCGGCCTGTCGCAGTACCTCGTGTGAGCCGCGCCGGCGGCGCGGACGGAACCGAATGGAGCACCACATGAACCGCATCTCGCACTGGATCGACGGCCGCGTCGTCCCGGGCACGTCCGGGCGGACCGGCGTGGTCTGGAACCCCGCGACGGGCGAGCGCGCCGCCGAGGTGGACCTCGCCGCCGCGAGCGAGGTCGACGCCGCAGTCGCCGCCGCGTCGGCCGCCTTCCCCGCGTGGCGGGCGACGAACCTGTCACGGCGCGCCGAGGTGATGTTCCACCTCCGCGAGCTGATCTCGGCGAACCGCAAGGAGATCGCCTCGCTCGTCTCGTCCGAGCACGGCAAGGTGCTGTCGGACGCCCTCGGCGAGGTGGCCCGGGGGCTCGAGAACGTCGAGTTCGCGTGCGGCATCCCGAACCTGCTGAAGGGCGGCTACAGCGAGCAGGCCTCCACCGGCGTCGACGTGTACTCGATCAAGCAGCCCCTCGGGGTGGTGGCGGGGATCACGCCCTTCAACTTCCCGGCGATGGTCCCGATGTGGATGTTCGCCAACGCCCTCGCGTGCGGCAACACGTTCGTGCTGAAGCCGAGCGAGAAGGACCCGTCGGCGTCGCTGTTCCTCGCGGACCTGCTCAAGCAGGCCGGCCTGCCGGACGGCTGCTTCAACGTCGTCAACGGCGACAAGGAGGCGGTCGACCGCCTGCTGGAGCACCCCGACGTGGCGGCGGTGAGCTTCGTCGGCTCGACGCCGATCGCGAAGCACATCTACGAGACGGGCACGCGCAACGGCAAGCGCGTGCAGGCGCTCGGCGGGGCGAAGAACCACATGCTCGTCCTGCCCGACGCGGACCTCGACATGGCGGCCGACGCCGCCGTCAGCGCCGCCTACGGGTCGGCGGGCGAGCGCTGCATGGCGATCAGCGTCGTGCTCGCCGTCGACACCGTCGCCGACGCGCTGGTCGACAGGATCCGCGAGCGGATCCCGGCGATCAAGGTGGGGCCGGCGACGGAGCCGGACAACGAGATGGGACCGCTCATCAGCGGCGAGCACCGGGACAAGGTCGCCGGCTACGTCGCCGGCGCGGAGGCCGAGGGTGCTCGCGTCGTCGTGGACGGGCGCGAGGACGTGCCCGGGGGCGGCTTCTTCCTGAAGCCCAGCCTCATCGACCACGCCCGCCCCGGGATGAAGGTGTACGACGACGAGATCTTCGGACCGGTCCTCACCGTGACCCGCGTCGGCTCGTACGCCGAGGGCCTGCGCCTCATCAACGACAACCAGTACGGCAACGGCACGGCGATCTTCACCCGCGACGGCGGCGCGGCGCGCCAGTTCGAGTTCGACGTGCAGGTCGGCATGGTCGGCGTGAACGTGCCCATCCCGGTGCCGGTCAGCTACTACAGCTTCGGCGGGTGGAAGGCGAGCCTCTTCGGTGACGTGCACATGTACGGCCCCGAGGGCGTCAACTTCTTCACGCGCTCGAAGGTGGTCACGAAGCGCTGGCCGGACCCCGCGACGTCCACCGTCGACCTCGGCTTCCCGCAGAACCGCTGACCGTGGACTTCGGCGTCGTCCTCCAGACCACCCCGCCCTCGGCGCGCGTCGTCGACCTCGCGAAGCGCGCCGAGGCGTACGGGTTCGGCTACGTCTGGACCTTCGACAGCCACATCCTGTGGCAGGAGCCGTACGTCATCTACAGCCAGATCCTGGCCGAGACGCGCAAGGTCGTCGTCGGCCCGATGGTCACGAACCCCGCGACGCGCGACTGGACCGTGACCGCCAGCGTCTACGCGACCCTCAACGAGATGTACGGCCACCGCACCGTCTGCGGCATCGGCCGGGGTGACTCGGCCGTGCGCGTCACCAACGGCGCGCCGACGACCCTCGCGACGCTGCGCGAGAGCGTGCACGTCATCCGCGAGCTGGCCAACGGGCGCAGCGTCGAGTACCGGGGGAGCGAGCTGCGCTTCCCGTGGGTGCGGCCACCGGCGCCGGGCGCCGAGCTCGAGGTCTGGGTGGCGGCGTACGGCCCGAAGGCGCTCGCCCTGACCGGTGAGGTCGGTGACGGCTTCATCCTCCAGCTCGCGGACCTGTCGATCGCCGAGTGGACGATCGCGGCGGTGCGCGCGGCCGCGGCCGACGCCGGTCGCGACCCGTCGAGCCTCACCATCTGCGTCGCCGCGCCGGCGTACGTGACGGACGGGTCCGACGCCGAGCTCGCGCACGGGCGCGACCAGTGCCGCTGGTTCGGCGGGATGGTCGGCAACCACGTCGCCGACATCGTCGCCCGCTACGGCGCCGACAGCGGCGTGCCGAGCGCGCTGACCGACTACATCGCCGGCCGGCAGGGCTACGACTACAACGAGCACGGGCGCGCCGGCAACACCCACGCCGAATTCGTCCCCGACGAGATCGTCGACCGCTTCTGCGTGATCGGGCCGATCGAGGCGCACGTCGAGCGGATGCGCCAGCTGCGCGACCTCGGCGTCGACCAGTTCTCCATCTACCTCCAGCACGACGACAAGGACCGCACCCTCCAGGCGTACGGCGAGAAGGTGTTGCCCGCGCTCGCCGAGGCGGTGAAGGCGAAGTCGTGATCGCTGTGGGAGCGCACGCTCGATCACCCGACCACGTCCTGAAGGGGGCACAGGCATGACCACGTCCGTCGACGCACCATCCATCCCGATCATCGACATCTCCGGCTATCGCGCCGGCGACCCGGACGCATCGCGCGAGGTGGCGGCGCGGATCGACGCGGCCTGCCGGTCCGTCGGCTTCCTCGTCGTCACCGGCCACGGTGTGGACGGCTCCCTCATCGAGCGCTGTCGCGAGGTGACGATGCGCTTCTTCGGGTTGTCACCTCACCAGAAGCTCGAGTACAAGATGCCGCCGGATCGGTATCGGGGTTACACGTCGCCGGGGACCGAGTCGCTGGCGGCGAGCTACGGCCAGGAGTCGCCACCGGACCTGAAGGAGTCGTACTCCATCGGCCCAGTCGACGTGCCGGACGATGACTACCACTCGTCCGAGCGCGCCGGTGCGTTCTTCGCTCCGAACCGATGGCCCAGCGAGATCGTCGACATGGAACCGATCTGGTCGGAGTACTACCGCGAGATGGAGCGGTTGGCGACCGAGCTGATGCGCCTGTTCGCGCTCGGCCTCGGCCTCGACGAGCACTACTTCGACGACAAGGTCGACCGCCACATCACGAACATGAGTGCCATCCACTACCCACCGCTCGTCGGCGAGCCCGCTCCGGGGCAGCTGCGCGGCGGCGCGCACACGGACTTCGGCAGCCTCACGATCGTGCAGCGCGACCGCGCACCCGGTGGGCTGCAGGTCCTCATCGACGGCACGTGGGTGGATGCGCCATGGGTCCCGGACTCGTTCGTGATCAACATCGGCGACCTGATGGCGGAGTGGACCAACGATCGCTGGGTCTCAACGATCCACCGGGTCGGGCTGCCCTCCCGCCTGGAGGACGCCGCCTCGGACCGCCTGTCGCTGATCTTCTTCCACCAGCCCAACTACGACGCCGTCATCGAGGTGCTCGAGAGCTGCTCGTCACCGGACGATCCCCCGAGGTATGAGACCGTGACATCGGGTGAGCACATCACCCGGAAGATCCTTGCGATGCGGAGCCCGGAGCTCGGCTCGTGATCCACGAGGAGAGCGTGTACGAGATGCAGGTCGGCAAGACCGGCCAGCTCGTCGCCGCCTATCGCGACGAGGGCCTTGAGATCCTCGAGCGCGTCCTCGGGACGCTCGTCGCCTTCTGGACCGTCGACACCGGCGGCGACATCGACCAGCTCATCCAGGTGTGGGAGTTCGAGAGCGATGACGACCGTCGAGCTCGAAGGACGGCGCTGTGGCAGGACCCTGCTTGGCTCGACTTCGCCGGGCGATTCGGTTCCTTGATCACGAAGCGGTCGATGCGCATCCTCTTGCCGGTGGACCTCTCAGGACGCTCGTGACGGTCGTCGAGGATCCTGCGGCGTCAGGCCCTGCCAGCACGTCGGAACTCGTCGCGACCGGGGACGCTCCGGCCCGCGAGACTCGCGCGAACCCGCTCGCACGCGTTCTCCCCGCCGTCGCCGTCCTCCTCGTGCTCGCTGCCACGTGGGAGCTCTACAAGTACCTCGGCCGGGCGTGGGACGACGAGGTGCCGGGGATCGGCTGGGGCTTCCCCGTCGACACGGACGACACCACGATGCCGCACCTGTGGTCGATCGTCCAGGCACTCTCGGAACCCGTGCAGACGGCCGGCGTCACGAAGGCGCTCTGGCGCCAGTTGCTCGACGCAGCGATCTTCACAGGGCGGGAGGCGCTCCTCGGTCTCGTGATCGGCGCCTCGGTCGGGATCCTCCTCGCCTTCCTGTTCGAGGTGGTGCCCGTCCTCGGCAAGGCGTTCGTGCCGTGGATCCTCGTCAGCCAGACGATCCCGTTCGTGGCGACCGCACCGATGGTGGTGATCTGGGGTGGGCGCCGGGGGTGGCCGGCATGGATCTCGGTGTCGATGATCTCTGCCTACCTCGTGTTCTTCCCGGTGGTCGTCAACGTGCGTCGCGGTCTCGCAGCGGCGGACGAGGGCCGGCTCGAACTGATGCGTTCGTACGCGGCGACCCGCACGACCACCCTCTCCAGGCTGAAGGTGCCCGTGGCGCTGCCGTACTTGTTCACGGGTCTGCGCCTCGGCGCGACGGCCGCGGTGGTCGGCGCCATCGTCGGCGAACTCCCCTCCGGCCAGCGGGAGGGCGTCGGCCGGCTGCTCCTGACGTTCACCTCGTTCTACGACCTCGAGCCGGAACGGCTCTTCGCCGCAGTCGTGGCGGCTGCGGTGCTGGGCCTTGTCTTCGTCGGCGCGATCGTTCTCCTCGAGCGGCTCGTGCTCGGACCCCGTACGAAGGAGCACCCATGACCATGTCGGATGCACGTGCGCCCGAACGCGCCACCTCCACGGAGGTGTCGCCGGCGGCGCGCCTGCGTGATGTCGGCGTCGTGTTCACGCCGTCGCGAGCGTCGAGGATCTCGGCCGTCGAACACGTCGACCTCGACGTGGCACGAGGCGAGTTCGTGTCGTTGATCGGTCCGTCCGGCTGCGGCAAGAGCACGCTCCTGCGGGTGATGGCCGATCTCGTGGCGCCGACGAGCGGGAGCGTCGAGATCCTCGGGGGGACCCCGTCGACGGCGCGCGAGCAGCGCCGGTACGGCTTTGCGTTCCAGCAGCCCACACTGTTCGAGTGGCGGACGGTGCGGCGCAACATCGAGCTCCCACTCACGCTGGCCGGGGTTGGCAAGGCGCAGCGGGCCGAGACGGCGATGCGGATGCTCCGCCTGGTCAAGCTCGAGGACTTCGCCAACCACCGACCGTCACAGCTCTCGGGCGGGATGCAGCAGCGGGTTGCCATCGCACGCGCCCTGTCCTTCGCTCCTGAGGTCCTCCTGATGGACGAGCCGTTCGGAGCCCTCGACGAGATCTCGCGCGAGCACCTCCAGAACGAGCTGATGCGGATCTGGCGCGAGACCGGGACGACGATCATGTTCGTCACGCACTCGATCCCGGAGGCGGTCTTCCTGTCGACCAAGGTCGTCGTCATGACGCCCCGCCCGGGCCGCATCCACCGGATCGTGAGCGTCCCGTTCGGTTCCGAGCGAACCGACGACGTGCGCGATTCACCGGAGTTCTTCGCCAAGGTCGGCGAGGTGCGCGAGGCGCTCCGGTCGGAAGGAGTGCTCTAGGTGGACTGGGTCCGCTCCGCGCTGTGGCCGATCGTCGGTGGTGTGTTCATCCTCGGCGTCTGGGAGCTCTGGATCGAGATCGCGGATGTCCAGGCGTTCCTGCTCCCGGCGCCTTCCGCCATCTGGTCAGCGTTGGGGGACGAGCTGACGACCATCCGCGGCGCGGCGGGCACCACCTTCCGCTCCGCCGTGACTGGCCTGCTCGTGGGCGCCGGAGCCGGGTTTCTCGTCGCTCTGCTGGCGAGCCGGTTCTCGCGGCTCGGCGATGGTCTCACTCCGTTGGCAGTCGTTGCGGCGTCGACCCCTATCGTCGTGCTCGCGCCGATCTCCAACATCTGGTTCGGGCTGACGACGCCGCTCGCGAAGGTCGTCGTCGTCGCGATCGTCACGTTCTTCCCGGTGTTCGTGAACGCGGCACGGGGGCTGCGAGCCGTGTCCTCGTCTGATCTGGAGCTGATGCGCTCCTACGGGGCCTCGCGTACCACCTCGCTGCTGCGGGTCCGCATCCCGTCGTCCTTGCCGATGGTGTTCGTCGGCCTCAGGATCGCTGCGTCGCTCGCGATGATCACGACCATCGTCGCCGAGTACTTCGGCGGCTCGCGGCGGACGCTCGGCGTGTACATCACGCAGAAGGCGTCCGTCGTCCGCTTCGACGAGGCGTGGGGCGGCATCGTCGCCGCCTGCGCGCTCGCCCTGATGCTCTACGGGGCGGTCCTGCTGCTCGAGCGGCTGATCGCGCCGTGGTACACCCGCCGCGCTCGCGCGTGAGCCGGCCGGACACAAACAAGGGGAGGACCGATGAAGAGGACCGAGCACGCACGTGGACGGGTCCGGAGATGGGCACTCGCGGCTGTGGTGCCGCTCATCGCGCTCGCTGCGTGCGGTGACGACGATGACGAGGCCGCAGAGGACACGGCTGCGGCGGCCGAGACGACTGCCGGCGACGCAGCGGCTACGACCGCGGCGCCCGACGTCACGACCGGCGAGCTGACGCCGGTGAAGCTGCAGCTCCAGTGGTTCGCGCAGTCGCAGTTCGGTGGGTATTACGCCGCTCTCGACAAGGGCTTCTACGCGGACGAGGGCCTTGACGTCACCATCCTCGAGGGCGCCGTCGACATCGTGCCCCAGCAGGTGCTCGGGTCGGGTCAGGCCGATTTCGCGATCTCTTGGGTTCCGAAGTCGCTCGCCTCGCGCGAGGAGGGGATCGCGATCACCGACATCGGCCAGATCTTCCAGCGCAGTGGGACGCTGCAGGTGTCGTGGAAGGAGGACGGCATCACGACGCCCCAGCAGCTCGAGGGTACGAAGGTCGGTAACTGGGGCTTTGGCAACGAGTTCGAGTTGCTTGCAGGGATCCGGAGTGCCGGACTCGACCCGGACTCCGACGTCGAGCTCGTGCAGCAGAACTTCGACATGCAGGCGCTCCTCGATCGGGAGATCGACTCGGCGCAGGCGATGATCTACAACGAGTTCGGCATTCTCCTGCAGACGGAGAACCCGGACACGGGTGAGCTGTACTCGCCGGACCTGTTCAACATCATTGACTGGAACGACGTCGGGACCGCGATGCTGCAGGACGCGATCTGGGCGCGGACAGATTGGCTCGAGGATCCGGCGAACCGTGACGTCGCCGTGCGGTTCCTCAAGGCCTCCATGCGTGGCTGGGCGCACTGCCGCGACAACCCTGACGAATGCGCGTCGATCGTGGTGGCCAATGGCTCCGCCCTCAACGAGGTGCACATGCGATACATGATGAACGAGATCAACGCCCTGGTGTGGCCGTCGCCGAACGGCATCGGCATGGTCGACGAGGCGGCGTGGGCGCAGACCCTGGAGATCGCCGAGCAGAGCGCTCTGATCACCGAGGATCCCGGTCCTGACGCGTACACCAACGAGTTGGTGATGGAGGCGCTCGCCGAGCTGGAGGCCGAGGGGGTCGACGTTCGGGGCGAGGGGTACACCAAGCCGGAGTTCGACCTGGCCGCTGCGATGGCCGGCTCCTGACGGCACGTCCCGCCGGCGGCACGCCACCGGTCGAGCACGAGGGGGGCGCCGCGCGAGCGGCGCCCCCGCCGCGCCCGAGCACGGGTGCGTGGATCGTGCGCGGCGCGCCGGCGCTGTTCGTGGCGCTCTGGAGCACCGGGTTCGTGGTCGCCCGCTACGGGACCCGCGACGCCGGCCCGCTCACGTTCCTCGGCATCCGCACGACGCTGGCGGCGCTCGTCCTCGCCGCCGTCGCGCTCGCGGTGCGCGCGCCGGGCGCCTCACGGCCGCAGGCGGGGTGGATGGCGCTCGCCTCGCTCGGGCTCCACGTCCTCTACCTCGGCGGGGTGTTCGTCGCCGTCGACCTCGGGCTGCCCTCCGGCGTCGCCGCGCTGATCGCGGGCCTGCACCCGGTCGTGACCTCGCTCGCCGCGGGCCCGCTGCTCGGCGAGCGGCTTCGGCGCGTGCAGTGGGCCGGTGTCGGGCTCGGACTCACGGGTGTCGTCGCGGTCGTCGTCGACCGCCTCGGTGCCGGGTCGTCCACGTTCGGGGCGACGGCGCTGCTGGCGGCGGCGCTGTCGGTGCTGGGGATGTCGGCGGGCTCGCTCCTCCAGCGGGCGCGCGGCGCCGGCGTGCCGCTGCTCGCGGGGACGGCCGTCCAGTACGCCGCCGCCGCGCCGGTCTTCCTCGCCGGCGCGCTCGCCGTCGAGCGGTGGGACGTGCACCTCACGGCGCGGTTCGCGTTCGCGATGGCCTGGGCGGTGCTCGTGCTGTCGATCGGAGCCGTCCTGCTCATGTTGCTGCTGCTCCAGCGGCGGGCAGCGTCCAGCGTCAGCAGCCTGTTCTTCCTCACCCCCGCCCTCAGCGCGCTCGAGGGCGCCGTCCTGTTCGGCGAGCGGCTGGGTCCGCTCGCCGTCGCCGGCCTGGCGGTCGCCCTCGTCGGGGTGGCCCTCGTCCTGCATCGCCGAACGGAGCCCGCGCCGGTGTAGGTTCAGGCTCGGGTCGCACGACGAGGTGCGGCCCGGGGCCTCGGGGGAGGCCCGCCCTGGGGGAGGTGGTCCTGATGACCGACACCGTCTCGGCGCCCGCCGGACGTCCCGCGGACGGCGCCGCGGAGACCGTCGACCGCGTGGTCGTGCGCTTCGCCGGCGACTCGGGCGACGGCATGCAGCTGACCGGCGACCGCTTCACGTCGTCGAGCGCCCTGTTCGGCAACGACCTGTCGACGCTGCCCGACTTCCCGGCCGAGATCCGGGCCCCGGCCGGCACGGTCAACGGCGTGTCCAGCTTCCAGGTCCACATCTCGGACCACGACATCACGACCCCGGGCGACGCCCCGAGCGTGCTGATCGTGATGAACCCGGCCGCGCTCAAGGCCGACCTCGGCCGCCTCGAGCAGGGCGGCCTGCTGATCGTGAACCGCGACACCTTCGTGGAGCGGGACCTCGAGAAGGTCGGGTACACGAGCAACCCGCTCGAGGACGGCTCCCTGTCGGACTACCGGGTGGTCGAGGTGCCGATGACGTCGCTGACGATCCAGGCGGCCACGGCGCTGGGGGTCAAGAACCGCGACGCCGAGCGGTCGAAGAACTTCTTCGCCCTCGGGCTGGTCTCGTGGCTGTTCTCCCGGCCGGTCGAGCCGACGATCGACTGGATCGTGGCGCGCTTCAAGGACGAGCTGATCCGCGCCGCGAACACGGCGGCGTTCCGGGCCGGGTACCACTTCGGCGAGACGACGGAGCTGTTCGACCACCGCTTCCAGGTGCTGCCGGCGCCGATGCCTCGCGGCGAGTACACCAACATCACCGGCAACACCGCGCTCGCGTGGGGGCTGGTCGCCGCCGGGCAGCTCGCGACGTTGCCGGTCTTCCTCGGCAGCTACCCGATCACGCCGGCGTCGGACATCCTCCACGAGCTGTCCAAGCACAAGCACTTCGGCGTCCGCACGGTGCAGGCGGAGGACGAGATCGCCGCCGCGACCATGGCGCTCGGCGCGGCGTTCGCCGGCCACCTCGGCGTCACGACGACGAGCGGACCGGGCGTGGCGCTGAAGAGCGAGACGATCAGCCTCGCGGTGTCGCTCGAGCTGCCGTTCCTCCTCGTCGACATCCAACGTGGCGGTCCCTCGACGGGCCTGCCGACGAAGACCGAGGCCGCCGACCTCAACATCGCGATCTTCGGTCGCCACGCCGAGGCGCCGCTGCCGGTCGTGGCCGCCTACAGCCCGAGCCACTGCTTCCACGCCGCGATCGAGGCGGCGCGCCTCGCGCTGAAGTACCGGACGCCGGTGATCCTGCTCTCCGACGGGTACCTCGCGAACGGCTCCGAGCCGTGGCTGCTGCCGGACCCGGCCACGCTGCCCGACATCCGCGTGCCGTTCACCGAGGCGCCGAACCACGTGGCGGCCGACGGCACCCCGGAGTACTGGCCGTACCTGCGCGATCCCGAGACGCTGGCACGACCGTGGGCGATCCCCGGCACGCCGGGGCTGATGCACCGCATCGGCGGCCTCGAGAAGCAGGACGGCACCGGGGACATCGACTACACGCCCGAGAACCACGAGCGGATGGTCCACCTGCGCGCGGCGAAGATCGCGGGGATCGCGAACGACATCCCGCCGGCGACGGTGACCGGCGACGCCGACGCGGAGGTGTGCCTGCTCGGCTGGGGGTCGACGTGGGCGGCGATCGACGCGGCGGTGCAGCGGACCCGCCGGCGGGGGGCGAAGGTCGCGTGGATCCACCTGACGCACCTCAACCCGCTGCCGGCCAACCTCGGCGAGCTCCTCCGGTCGTTCCGCACGGTGCTCGTCCCCGAGCTGAACCTCGGCCAGCTCTGCCGCATCGTGCGGGCGGAGTACCTGGTCGACGCGCGGCCGCTCAGCAAGGTCCAGGGTCTCCCGTTCACGTCGGCGGAGATCGAGCGTGAGATCGAGCGCGCGTCGTCCGGCGCGCAGGAGGCAGCACAGCGATGAGCGACACCATCGTCCCACTGACGACGAAGAAGGACTGGACGAGCGACCAGGAGGTGCGCTGGTGCCCGGGGTGCGGGGACTACGGCATCCTCCTGGCGGTCCAGCAGCTGATGCCGGAGCTCGGCGTGCGCCCGGAGCAGACGGTGTTCGTGTCCGGGATCGGCTGCTCCAGCCGGTTCCCGTACTACATGAACACCTATGGCGTGCACGGCATCCACGGACGTGCGCCCGCCATCGCCACCGGCGTCGCGGTGGCACGCCCGGACCTCGACGTGTGGGTGATCACCGGTGACGGCGACGGCCTCTCGATCGGCGGCAACCACCTCATCCACGCCTTGCGGCGCAACGTGAACCTGACCATCCTGCTGTTCAACAACCGCATCTACGGCCTGACGAAGGGGCAGTACTCGCCGACGTCGGAGCTGGGGAAGGTGACGAAGTCGACGCCGCTCGGCTCGGTCGACGCGCCGTTCAACCCGCTCGCGGTCGCGCTCGGAGCCGAGGCCGGGTTCGTCGCCCGCACCCACGACCTCGATCGCAAGCACATGATGCAGACCTTCAAGGCCGCCCACGACCACCGCGGCGCGTCGTTCGTCGAGATCTACCAGAACTGCAACGTCTTCAACGACGGCGCCTTCGACGAGGTGACGGGCAAGCGCGCGCGGGAGGAGACGATGATCGACCTCCGCCACGGCGAGCCGATCCGCTTCGGTGCCGAGGGACACCGCGGGGTCGTCATGGGCACGGACGGCCAGCTCCGGATCGTCGAGGTGGCCGACGTCGGCGAGGACGCCCTCCTCGTCCACGACGCGCACCGCGACGACCCCAGCCTCGCCTTCGCGCTCGCCCGGCTCGCACCGGCGGGCGACGCGTCGTCGCCCACACCGTTCGGGGTGTTCCGCGACGTCGACCGCCCCGACTACGGCTCGCTCGTCGAGCGGCAGCTCGCCGACGCCTCGACCCGCAAGGGGCCCGGCGACCTGTCCGCGCTGCTCCGCTCGGCCGGCACGTGGCAGGTCGGGTGACGCTCAGCCGCCCGTGACGTAGCGGTCGGCCACCTGCAGCGCGTCGTCGATGATGGCGAGGCCCTGGCGCACCTCGTCGACCGGCGTCGTGCAGGGGGGCACCACGTGCAGGCGGTTGAAGTGCGTGAACGGCCACAGCCCGGCGGCCTTGCACGCGCCGGCGAGCTCGGCCATCGGCGCTGCCGCGGGACCGGATGCGTTGAAGGGCACGAGCGGCTCACGCGTCGTGCGGTCGCGCACGAGCTCGATCGCCCAGAACACGCCGAGGCCGCGGACGTCGCCGATGCTCGGGTGGCGCTCGCGCATCGCCGCGAGCTCCGGTCCGATGACGTCGGTGCCCAGCATCCGTGCGTGCTCGACGATGCCCTCCTCACGGAAGATGGCGATGCTGGCGGCCGCCGACGCGCACGCCAGCGGGTGGCCGGAGTAGGTGAGCCCGCCGGGGAACGCGCGGTCGCGGAACGAGTCGGCGACGTGGCGGCCGATGACGACGCCGCCGAGCGGCAGGTACCCGCTGTTGACGCCCTTCGCGAAGCACACGAGATCCGGGCGCACGCCCCACCGCTGGAACGCGAACCACTCGCCGCAACGGCCGAAGCCCGCCATGACCTCGTCGAGGACGAGCAGCACGCCGTGGCGGTCGCAGCGCTCGCGCACGCCCTCGAGGTAGCCGTCCGGCGGCACCAGGATCCCGTTCGTGCCGACGACCGTCTCGAGCATGATCGCCGCGACCGTCTGCGGCCCCTCCACCATCAGCACGTCGTCGAGGTGGGCGAGCGCCCGCTCGCACTCCTGCGCCTCGTCCACGGCGTGGAACGCGCTGCGGTAGGGGTACGGCCCCCAGAACTTGACGGTGCCCGGCATCCCGGGCTCGCTCGGCCAGCGCCGGGGGTCGCCGGTGAGCGTGATCGATCCGGCGGTCGCGCCGTGGTAGCTGCGATAGGTCGTGAGCACCTTGTGCCGGCCGGTGTGCAGTCGCGCCATCCGGAGCGCGTTCTCGGTCGCCTCGGCGCCGCCGTTGGTGAAGAACACCATGTCGAGCGGCCGCTCGCCCCACTCGTCGCGCCGGTCGTCGTTCGCGACCTCGGTGATCAGCCGGGCCGCCTCGCCGCGTGCCTCGTTCGCGTGGAACGGGGCGACGGTGCACAGCTTCGCCGCCTGCTCCTGGATGGCGGCGACGAGCTTCGGGTGCTGGTGGCCGATGTTGACGTTGACGAGCTGGCTGGAGAAGTCGAGGTAGCGCCGGCCCTGCTCGTCCCAGAACCAGCTGCCCTCGGCGCCGGCGACCACGACGGGGTCCAGCGCGCCCTGCGCGCTCCACGAGTGGAAGACGTGCGCGCGGTCGTTCGCGTACGCGTCGGAGGGGCGGGTCTCGAGCGCGGTCATGGGCGCATCGTATTCGGTACACACGGAGGTGAACAGACCGCTGTTTGTACCCGTACAAAGGGTCGGCGCCCGCCCCGCGCGCTACGGTGCGCGGCATGAGCGAGACCGTGACGTTCCAGGCCGGCGGGCACACCTGCGAGGGTCACCTCGCGGGAGACGGCAGCGGTCCCGGGGTGATCGTCATCCAGGAGTGGTGGGGCCTCGTGCCGCACATCCGCGACGTCGCCGAGCGGTTCGCGGCCCAGGGGTTCACCGCCCTCGCGCCCGACCTCTACCACGGCGAGACGGCGTCGGAGCCGGACGAGGCCGGCAAGCTCATGATGGGGCTCAACCTCGCGCAGGCCGCGACGGACCTCGGCGCGGCCGTCGACCTGCTCCTCGAGCGGACGGGGCGCCCGGCCGTCGGCGTCGTCGGCTACTGCATGGGCGGCGGCCTCGCCCTCGTGCTCGCGACGCAGCGCCCCGACGCCGTCGCCGCGGTGGCGCCGTACTACGGCGTCATCCCGTGGGCCTCCGCGCAGCCGGACTGGTCGAAGCTGCGCGCCAAGGTGGTGGGCGAGTACGCCGAGCGGGACGGGTTCGCCGGACCGGAGGCCGTGCGCGCGCTGGAGGCGCAGCTGCGCGAGCTGGGCAAGGACGTCACGCTCCACGTCCACCCGGGCGCCGAGCACGCCTTCTTCAACGACGACCGCCCCGAGGTGCACGACCCGGAGGCGTCCGCCACGGCCTTCGCCCGGACCGTCGCGCTGTTCCGCGAGACCCTCCGCCCGGCCTGACCCGCGGCACCCCGCAGCACGCCGAGCGTGCTGCCACCGCCGGAGGTCGGCGGTGGTGGGCGTGTCAGGTCCCGAGAGCGGCGATCGCGTCCGCGAGCGCCAGCGCGCGCTGCGCGTTCGCGACGTGGAGGTTCTCGATCATCCGGCCGTCGACGGTGACGACGCCCTTGCCCGCCGCCAGCGCCTCGTCGAACGCCGCGATGACGCGGCGGGCGTGGTCGAGCTCGTCGGGCGTCGGCGCCCAGACCTCGTTGGCGACGTCGACCTGGCCGGGGTGGATGAGCGTCTTGCCGTCGAAGCCCATCTCGGCGCCGTGGAGGCACTCGGCGCGGAACCCGTCGAGGTCGCGCACGTCGTTGTAGACGCCGTCGAGGATCGCCCGGCCCGCCTCGCGCGCCGCCGCGAGCGCGGTCGCGAGGTGGGGCAGCAGCGGGTGCCGGCCGGGCACGAGCCGGGCGCGGAGCTCGCGGGCGAGGTCGTTGGTCCCCATCACCAGCACCTCGACGCGCGGGTGGGCCGCGATCTCGCGGACGTCGAAGATCGCCCGGGGGGTCTCGATCATCGGCCAGATCCGCAGCTCGGCCGGCGCACCGGCGGCGTCGAGGCGGCTCGAGACCTCGTCGAGATCGGCCGTCGACGCGACCTTCGGCACGACGACGGCGGCCGCGCCGGACGTGGCCGCGGCCGTGAGGTCGTCGGCGCCCCACGCGGTGTCGAGGCCGTTGCACCGGATGGTCAGCTCCCGGCGGCCGTAGGCCGCCGATCCCGCGGCGGCGACCGCCTTCGCCCGGGCCGCCTCCTTCGCGTCCGGCGCGACCGCGTCCTCGAGGTCGAAGATGATCGCGTCGGCGGGGATCGACGTCGCCTTCTCGAGCGCCCGCTCGTTCGCGGCCGGCATGTACAGCACGGACCGCCGCGGCCGCCCGCCGCCGCCCGCGGCGCTCACGACGCGTCTCCGAAGCCGTACGCCGCCGCGAGCTGCGGGTCGCGAGCGGCGAGCTCGCGTGCCAGCTCGACGACCACCTTGCACTGCTTCACCGACGCGTCGTCCTCCATCTTGCCGTCCAGCATGATCGCCCCCGTGCCGTCGCCCATCGCGTCGATGACGCGCTGGGCCTGTGCGACGTCCGCCGGGCGGGGGCTGAACACCCGCTTCGCGATCTCGATCTGGACGGGGTGGAGGCTCCACGCCCCGACGCAGCCGAGCAGGTAGGCGTTGCGGAACTGGTCCTCGCAGGCGACCGTGTCCTTGATGTCGCCGAACGGACCGTAGAACGGGAGGATCCCGAACGTCACGCACGCGTCGACCATCCGGGCCAGCGTGTAGTGCCACAGGTCCTGCTGGTGCGTCGCCCGCGGCGCGTCGGGATCGTCGCCGCGGGGGTCGTCGCGCACGAGGTAGTCGGGGTGGCCGCCGCCGACCCGCGTCGTCTTCATCCGCCGGTTGGCGGCGAGGTCGGCGGGCCCGAGCGACAGCCCCTGCATGCGGGGCGAGGCGCCGCAGATCTCCTCGATGTTCGCGACGCCGCGTGCCGTCTCGAGGATCGCGTGGACCAGGATCGGCCGCCGCAGGCCCGCCTTCGCCTCGAGCTGCGCGAGCAGGCGGTCGACGTAGTGGATGTCCTCCGGCCCCTCGACCTTCGGGACCATCACCACGTCGAGGCGGTCGCCGACCTCCGTCACGAGGGTGACGAGGTCGTCGAGGCCCCACGGCGAGTCGAGGCTGTTGACGCGCGTCCACAGCTGCGTCGCGCCCATGTCCACCTCGCGCGCGACCCGCACGAGGCCGGCGCGTGCCGCCTCCTTGTCGGCCATGGGGATCGCGTCCTCGAGGTTGCCGAGGAGGATGTCGACGGTCGGGATCACCTCCGGCAGCTTCGCCACGACCTTGTCGTTCTGCGGCGGGAAGAAGTGGATGACCCGGCTCGGGCGGAACGGGACCTCGCGCAGCGGCTCGGGCGCGCCGACGGCGAGCGGCTTGAAGAAATCTCGGGCGCTGCGCACGTCCGTGCACGCTAGAGCCTGCATGATGAGCCGATGAAGCCGTTCGACGCCGTGCTGCTCGACGCCGGCGGGGTCCTCGTCCTGCCCGACCCGACGGTGCTCGGCCCCCTGCTCGCCTACTACGGCGGCGATCCGTCGACCGAGCGGCACGTCCGGGCCCACTACGCCGGGATGGCCGCCAAGAGCGCAGCCGGCAGCGGTGAGGCGCTGTGGCACGAGTACGACCTCGCCTACGTCGACGCCGTGGGCGTGCCCGGGGACCGCCGCGAGGTCGCCGCGGCGGTCCTGGGCCGCACGCGCAGCGCCCACCTGTGGCGGTGGCCGATCGAGGCGAGCGTGGCGGCGTTGCGCGCGCTCGTCGAGCACGACGTGCCCGTGGGCATCGTGTCGAACGCGAGCGGCCAGATCGAGGACGTGCTGCGGGCCAGCCGCGTCTGCCAGGTCGGCGACGGGCACGGCGCGTGCGTGCGCATCGTCGTCGACAGCCACGTCGTCGGCGTCGCGAAGCCGGACCCGCGCATCTTCGACCCGGCGCTCGAGCGCCTGGCCGGGATCGAGCGGGACCGGATCGCGTACGTCGGCGACTCGGTCACCATGGACGTCGGCGGCGCTCGCGCCGCGGGGCTCGTCCCGGTGCTCATCGACCCGTACGACGACCACGAGGGCGCGGACTTCCTGCGCATCCGGTCGCTGGCCGAGCTCGTGCCGATGGCCGCCGGCGAGGCGTCGGGGTGAGCGACGCCGGCGGGGCGGCGTCGGGCGCCGGCGGGCACGTCTCGCCGGCGTGGGCGCGCTGGCGGGCCACGGTCGACCTGACGGAGTACGAGGCGCGCTTCGTGCGGCTGGAGGCGGCGGGGGCCGAGGGCGCCCACGGCGAAGCCGACCTGGTCGAGCACCTGTGCCGCGACCGGCGCCGGGCAGCCGTGCTCGACGCCGGGTGCGGCACGGGACGCCTGGCGATCGAGCTGGCGCGGCGCGGGTTCGACGCCGAGGGCGTCGACCTCGACCCGGACCTCCTCGCGCTCGCACGGGCGAAGGCTCCCGACCTCGCCTGGCACGAGCGCGACCTCGCCTCGATGCGCCTCGGGCGGTCCTACGACGTCGTCGTCATGGCCGGCAACGTGCTGCCGTTCTGCCGACCGGACGATCGCGGGGCCGTCGTCGCGACCTGCGCCGGGCACCTGCGCCCGGGGGGGCTCCTCGTCGCGGGGTTCTCCCTGCACGGCGTGGGCGAGCCGGTTGCGCTCGACGACTACGACGCGCGGTGCGCCGAGGCCGGCCTGCGGCTCGTCTCGCGCTGGGCCACCTGGCAGCGCGCGCCGTACGCGGGCGGCGGCTACGCCGTCTCCGTCCACGACCGCGCCGGCTGAGCGCGACGGTCCCCCCTCGGCGTCACGATCCCGACCCGGGCGAACTCTCCTCGACGATCGCCGGAGCGCGCTCCGGCCCGGCCGAAAGGAGCTTCCCGTGCCCAGATCCCGCCGTCCCTCCCTCACCGGCGCCGCCGTCGCGGCGCTGCTCGCGGTCGCCGCGACCCCGCTCGCGGCGTCCGCGGAGACGGTCCCCTCTGTCCCCGTGCAGGACCCTGCCGCCGCGTTCGCGGTGACGATCGCCGGCCAGCCCACGGGCGGCGACGTCGTCCCGCACGTGGCGGTCGACGGGCCGGTGCTCGCGTGGACGTCGTCGCGCAGCGCCGACGACGTCGTGCTGCTCGACGTGACGACGACGGCCGTCGACCTCGCGCACGACCAGCCCGTCCCGGCGACCGGCGGATCGGTGCAGGTGCCGCCCGGCAGCGTCCGCGGGACGTGGACGTGGACGCTCACCGAGGGGGACGGCACCGTGCTCGCCAGCGGCTCGTGGCTGCAGGTGGAGGGTGCCGACCCGATGTACGCCGCGCCCCCCGGGTCCCTGCCCGTGACGCCGGCCGGCGCCAGCTCCTCGATCGAGTTCAACCGGTGGACGCTGCGCGGCCTCACCAGCGGTGACCCCCAGTCGTACCACTCGGCCTACGCGCCGTGGCAGCGCACGGAGTGGGTGGTGCTCGACGTCGGGCGGGACCTGCCGATCCAGCGGGTGATGCTCATGCCGTTCCAGCACGCCGGCCGGCCGTTCGCCGCGCCCGTCGACGTGGAGGTCCAGGTGTCGCCCGACCCGTCGTTCGCCACGTACGAGGTGCTCGCCCGCCGCGACGACATCGTCAACCCCGCGGGGCTGCCGATCTGGCTCGAGCAGCAGACGGAGTCAGCGCCGATCGGGCGCTACGTCCGCGTCGTCGTCCCCCGAGCTGGGCGAGACCGTGCCCGGGCTCCACGCGCTCGTCCTCCGGTCCGTCGACGTCTACGGGATCCGCGACTGGTCGCCGCCGCAGATCGACGTCACGCCCGTCGCCGCGAGCACGTCGATCGAGTTCAACGGCTTCTCGCTGGCCGGCCTGCGCACCGCCGACGGCCGGTCGTACCACTCGCTCTACGCGCCCTGGCAGCGTGAGGAGTGGGTGGTGCTCGACCTCGGCGACCGCCGGGCGGTGCGCTCGGTGGAGCTCGTCCCGGAGCAGCGCGCCGGCGCGCCGTTCGGGGCGCCGGTCGACGTCCGGGTGCAGGTCTCCGACGACCCGACCTTCGCCACGTCCACGCTGCTCGGCGGGGTGGACGACCACGTCATGGTCGGGGACCGGATCGAGATCCACGGCCAGGGCGCGGCCCCGGTCGGTCGCTACGTGCGGGTGCTCGTGCCGGAGCTCGGCGACACCGCCCCCGGCCTGAAGGCGCTGGTGCTGGAGGAGGTCCGGATCTTCGGCTGATCCGCCCGGCTCAGGAGGGGGTCGACGCGGCGTCGCACAAGCGGCGGGCGATCACCTTGAGGCACAGCGTCTCGTCGGCCCCCTCGAAGATGCTCAGCACGCGTGCGTCGACGTAGAGCCGGCTCACGGGGTACTCCTCGGCGTAGCCGTAGCCACCGTGGATCTGCATCGACTCGCGCGCCACCCACTCCGCCGCCTTGCAGACGTAGGCCTTGACCATGCTCGCCTCCGTCGCGCCCTGGCCCTTGGCCATGAGCTTCGCCACGGCGTACGAGAACTGCCGCCCCGCCTGCACGAGCACGGCCATCCGCCCGAGCTTCACGCGCGTCAGCTCGTAGTCGAACACCGGCGAGCCGAACACCGTGCGATCTCGCGCGTAGGAGAGCGCCGCCTCGTACGACGCCTGCATCACGCCGACCGCTCGGGCCGCGGTCTGCAGCCGGCCGTTCTCGAAGCCCTCCATCTGGAGGTAGAACCCGCGGCCGAGGCCGTCGCGCTCGCCGATCAGGTTCGCCGCCGGCACCCACCAGCCGTCCAGGGCGATCTCGTAGCTGTGCATGCCGCGGTAGCCGATCGTGTCGATCGGGCGGCCCTCCATCTTCCCGCCGGGGAACGAGCCCTCCGTGGGCTGCGTGAACTCGAAGCCGTGGGCGTCGCCGCGCGGCTTGGGCACGATGAACAGGCTGAGGCCGCGGTGCGCCCTCGAGCGGTCCGGGTCGGTGCGGGCGAGCAGCATCAGGACGTCGGCGCGGGCGGCGAAGGTGCACCACGTCTTGACGCCGTTGATCACGTACCCGTCGGAGCCGTCGGGCCCGGGTGCCGGCGTCGCCGTCACCTTCAGACCGGCGACGTCGCTGCCGAAGTCGGGTTCGGTCACCGCCACGGCCGCCATCACCTCCGCGGTCGCGAGCTTCGGCAGCCACTCCGCCTTCTGCGCCTCCGTCCCGCCCTTGACGAGCGCGCGGGTCAGGATCTCGGGTCGCGTGATCAGCGACCCGCCGATGCCGAGCGAGCCGCGGCTCAGCTCCTCGGTCGCGACGACCATGCCCATGTACTCGCCGTCGCCGCCCTCGCTGTAGCCGCCGTACTCGGCGGGCACGCTGAGGCCGAACGCTCCCATCTCGGCGAGGCCGGCGATGACCTCCTCAGGGACGTCGGCGTTGTGGCGGTGGACGTGTTCGGCCCGCGGGACGATCTCCCGGTCGGCGAACGAGCGGAACGTGTCCTGCACGAGCTCGAAGTCGGCGTCGAGGTGGCGCGGCCCCGGTCGGTCGGCGAGGTCCGCGAGGAACGCCGGCGTGCGGAAGCGCGCGAGGAACGGGTGCGCGGCTCGCATCGGTGCCGGCTCGATGCCCCACAGCTCCTCGCGGCCGCACAACCGCGTGATGAGGTCGTGGGCCATGTCCGCGGTGAACGCGCACGTGATGCGCGCCTCGAGGTCGCCCTTCGAGCCGTAGTCGACGAGGGATCGTGCCGTCTCCACCTGCGCGGCCGCGTGGGCGAGGTCGTACGCGAGGGTCTGCTGCGCGTCGGGTCCACCGGCCCCGGCCAGGTGACGGACCGCCCTGCCCACCACGCCGGCCGCCAGGTCGATCACCTCGGCCGCGCCCTGGAGGTCCGGCGCCGGCACACCCGACGTGTCGCTGATCGGGCCGGCCGTCTCCTGAGCGCTCATCGCGCCGATCGTAGTGACGGCCGATCGGGGGCGGCCTGGTCGGCCCGGGATGCGCCGCACGGGTCACACGGCTGGCATGCTCGGCAGCGTGCCCGAGCCCGCCGCCGCGCCCACGCTGTTCCGCGAGGCCGGGGCGGTCGCACCCGCGGAGGCGCCCCGCGTCGTCGTCGCGACGGAGCACGCCCGTGGCCCGTGGGATCCCGGCGCCTGCCACGGCGGTCCGGTGGCGGCCATGCTCGTGCGCGCCTCGAGCGGTGTCGAGCCCGCCGAACCCGATCGCTGGCAGCTCGCGAGGATCACCGTCGAGCTGGTCCGCCCGGTGCCGGTCGGGGAGCCGCTGACCGTGGCCGCGGAGCTCGAGCGGCCGGGCCGCAACGTCTCGCTCGTCGCCGCGACGCTGCAGGACGGCGCGGGTCGGGTCGTCGCCCGGTCCCGTGCGCTGCGGGTGCGGACGGCGGAGGTCCCCCTGCGTGGCGGGCACCTGCCCGAGCCGCCGTTCGGGCCGGCCGGGGTCGGCCGCGTCGAGCGCCCGTCCTGGTCGAGCGAGCACCTCGCGTTCCACAACGCCGCCGTCGAGATGCGGTTCGTCCACGGCACGTTCGCAGCTCCCGGTCCGGTCTCGGCGTGGATGCGGGTGGCGGTCCCCCTGCTGCCGGGCTCGCCCTTGACCGGCCCGGAGCGTGCGGTCGCGACCGCCGACTTCGGCAACGGCGTCTCCAGCGAGCTCGACCCCGACGAGTTCACCTACGTCAACCCCGACCTCACCGTCCACCTCCTGCGAGCGCCGCGCGGGGAGTGGATCGGCATGCGCTCCAGCTCGCAGTACGGCCCCCTCGGCGCCGGCCTGGCCGAGTCCGCGCTGTTCGACGCGGACGGGCGCGTCGGCCGCTCCGTGCAGAGCCTGCTGGTGGCCGCCCGCTGACGATCGCTGTCGACCGCCGCCCGGGGGCTGTGCCAGGCTGACCGCCATGGACGCCCCCCCTGCTACCAGCGCGCGCCTGTGCGTCTACTGCGGCTCGAACGTCGGCAGCTCCCCGGTCTACGTCGAGGCCGCTCGGCAGCTCGGCGCCGCGCTCGCCCGGCGCGGCATCGCCCTGGTGTACGGCGGTGGGCACGTCGGGCTGATGGGCGCGGTCGCCGACGCCGCGCTCGAGGCCGGCGGCGAGGTGATCGGCATCATCACCGAGCACCTGGTGGCGGCCGAGATCGCGCACCTGGGGCTGACGTCGCTCGAGGTCGTCCCGGACATGCACGCCCGCAAGGCGCGGTTCGAGGCGCTGGCCGACGGGTTCGTGGCGCTGCCCGGCGGCTTCGGCACGCTCGAGGAGCTGGTCGAGATGCTGACCTGGAACCAGCTCGGGATCGTCCGCAAGCCGGTCGTGCTGCTCGACGTCGAGCGGTACTGGTCGGCGCTGTTCGAGTGGATGGACGCCTCGGTCGAGGCCGGCTTCGTGCGGTCCTCGCACCGGATGCTCGCGCAGCGCGCCCGTACCGTGGACGAGGCGATCGCGCTCGCGATGGCACCGGTGCCGGAGATGCCGAACAAGTGGCTCGACCGCGACACCGGCCCCGTGCCGGTGATCACCAGCTGAACCTGCGCTGCCTCGCGTCGCTCAGGCGCCCGGGCTGGCCGCGTCCCCGACCGAGCTCGCGCACCAGGTGACCACGTCGGCCGCGCCGCGCATCAGCTCCGCCGGCACGCCCTCGTCGTCGCGCGCCTCACCGCTGCGGACCGCCAGCGCGGCGTGCAGGACGGGACGGAGGTCCTCGGGGACGACGTCGAGGCCGTACTCGCCGGCGCCACGCTTCGACGTGACGTCGCCGGTGAACGCGGTGAGGTGCAGCCGCAGCGCGCCGAGGGCGCACCACTCGAAGCTGTCGGCACGGAACCGCGCGCCGGGCTCGAGGTCGCAGCGCCGGCGCACGTCGTCGGCGAGCGGCGCCCAGTACCCGGCCAGGTTGTCGACGACGAAGCGCACCCGCGCGTCGACGTCGACGTACGTGCCCAGCTGCTCGGCGCGAGGCCCCCGGACGGTCACGCCGTAGGTGGCGAGGACGTACCAGGTGACGGGGTTGATCTCGAAGCACTCCGCGTCGTGGTGCAGGTCGCCGTCGAGCACCCACGGCCGGTGCAGCGGCTGCGGCGGCGTGACCAGGTCGCCCCACGCGACGTACGGGCCGTCGATCGCGGGCCGTGGTCGCGCCTCGGCGAGCACGGCGTGGGCGGTGCGGAGCGCGCCGGCGTCGTCCTCCGTCGCCGGTTCGCTCGTCACCGCGACGACGTCGATGTCGCTGCGCCCGGGCCGCCAGTCGCCGAGTGCGTACGAGCCCACGACGTAGAGCCCCTCCACGAGACCGGGTGCGCACGAGTCGACGACGTCGAGGTACGTCCCGAGCGCGGCGGACGGGTCGGAGGTGGGATCGGGCGACGGCGGCACCGGTGCAGTCTGACCGCTGCGCCGCGATCGCCGGGCCGTGTACCGTGCGCCCGTGGACGTGCTCCCCGAGGCGCTGCACGAGGTGGCCGAGCAGCTCCTCGCCCCCGACGCGGCGCACGGCACGACGCTCGCGCTCGTCGTGCAGCACCGGGGCGAGGTGGTCCTCGAGCGCTACGGGCACCAGCCCGACACGCCCTTCGGCCCCGGTGGCCCGGTCGACGCGGCGACGCCGCTCGTGTCGTGGAGCATGGCGAAGAGCATCACCCACGCCCTCGTCGGGATCCTGGTGGCGGACGGGCTGGTCGACCCCGACGCCCCGGCCCCCGTGCCGGCGTGGCGCGGCACGCCCAAGGAGCGGATCACGCTCCTGGACCTGCTCGAGATGCGGCCGGGTCTGCTGTTCGTCGAGGACTACGTCGACGGATCGGTCAGCCACTGCCTCGAGATGCTCTTCGGCGGCGGCCGCCACGACATGGCCGCCTACGCGGCGGCGCTGCCGCTCGTCCACGAGCCGGGGACGGTGTGGAACTACTCGAGCGGCACCACGAACATCGTCGCGAGGATCGCCGGGGACGCGCTCGTGGCGGCCGGTCGCGCCCGCGCGGACGACGGCGGTCGCGCCGGGGTCGAGGAGCTCCTCCGCACGAGGCTGTTCGGCCCGGCCGGCATGGCGAGCGCCACCGCGACGTTCGACGATGCCGGCACGTTCGTCGGCTCGTCCTACGTGCACGCGACGGCGCGCGACTTCGCGCGCTTCGGGCAGGTGCACCTCGACGCCGGGCGCGCCGGCGACGCGGTGGTGCTGCCGCGAGGATGGGTGGACCACGCACGACGGGTCGTCGCGCACGACGACGAGAGCGGGTTCTCGTACGGCCGCCACTGGTGGGTCTGGCCGCAGTACGAGGGATCCCTCGCCTGTCACGGCTACGAGGGGCAGTACACGCTCGTGCTGCCGGATCGCGACCTCGTCGTCGTCCACCTCGGCAAGAGCCCGATCGAGCGGCGCCCACCGCTGGTCGCCGCGCTCCGCACGATCGCCGACGCGTTCGCCGCCGGCTGACGCGCGACCCGGGCGGTGGTGCCCCGGCTCGGGCGTGATCGGCTAGCAAGGGGAGCGTGGACCCCGACCGCGAGCACCTGACGGGGGAGCTGCCGCAGGTGTCCTACGACGACACGGGCGGCCCGCCGCGCCCGCGGCGCTTCCGGCCGGTGCGGTTCTCGCTGAAGCTGCTCCTGTTCGTCCTCGTCGTCTACTTCGCCGTCGTGACGGTCGTCCCCGGGGTGCGCAAGGCGGCCAACGAGCTGAGCGACATGAACCCGGTGCTGCTCGTGCTGGGCCTCGGCGTCGAGATCGCGTCCCTCTACTGCTACACGCTCCTGACGCGGGCGGCGCTCGGCGCCGGCGGCGCCCGGATCTCCACGTGGCGCCTGTTCCGGATCCAGATGAGCACCAAGGCGCTGTCCAGCATCGTCCCCGGCGGGAGCGCGGCCGGGTCGGCGCTCGGCTACCGGCTGATGACCATGTCGGGCGTGGCCGGGCCCGATGCCGGGTTCGCGCTCGCGACCGCCGGTCTCGGATCCGCCGTCGTCCTCAACCTCCTGTTCTGGCTCGCGCTGGTGGTGTCGATCCCGATCCGCGGCGTCAACGCCGGCTACGCCACCGCGGCGATCGCCGGCGTGATCCTGATCACCTTCGCCGGCGTGCTGGTGTTCGCGTTCCTCGAGGGCCACGGCGGCCGCGCCGAGCGGTTGCTGCGCTGGCTCGCGCGCAAGGCCCGCCTCAACGAGGACCGCGTCGCCGCCGGCGTGCGCTACGTCGGCGGGCGGCTCGAGGACCTCGCCGCCGATCGCCGCCTGCTCGGTCGCGTCGTCGGATGGGCGGCGGCCAACTGGCTGCTCGACGCGGCCGCCCTGTGGATCTTCCTCCGCGCCTTCGGCGTGTCGACGGATCTCGACGCGCTGATCGTCGCCTTCTGCCTCGTGAACGTGCTCGCCGTCATCCCGATCACGCCGGGCGGGCTCGGGATCATCGAGGTCGCGCTGCCCTCGGCGCTGGTCGGGTTCGGCCTCACCCGCTCCGTCGCGCTGCTCGGGGTGGCGACGTGGAGGCTCGCCCAGTTCTTCTTCCCGATCGTGCTCGGCGGCGTGCTGTACGCGAGCCTCCGCATCGGGCCGTGGAGCATCCACCGGCGCGAGCGCCTGGCGCGGCTCCGGGACATCGCGGCTGCCGCCGAGGGCGACACCGACCGCGCCTTTGACTTCGCGGTCCGCTTCGGACGCCGCCCGCGGCCCGAGCGGGCAGCGCGCCCCGACCCCCCGCCGGGCGCCGCCGACCGGCGGCCGCACCCCTTGGGCGGCGAGGAGCCCGCTCGGTAGCGTCGGCACCCATGACCGTTCATGAGCGCCCGTTCGGCCGGCACCTCGAGGACTTCGTCGTGGGCGACGTCTACCGCCACTGGCCGGGCAAGACGATCACGGAGTACGACGACCACCTGTTCTGCATGATCACCATGAACCACCACCCGCTCCACACGAACGACTGGTTCGCGGCGGGCAGCGTGCAGGGGCGCAACGTGGTGGTCGGCAACCTCGTCTACTCCCTGGTGCTCGGGATGAGCGTGCCCGACGTGAGCGGCGCGGCGATCGCCAACCTCGAGGTCGAGACGCTGCAGCACAAGTCGCCCACGTTCCACGGGGACACGATCCACGCCGAGACGCGCGTGCTCGACGTGCAGCCGTCGAAGAGCAAGGACGACCGGGGGATCGTGACCGTCGAGACGAAGGGGTTCAACCAGGACGGGCGCGAGGTGTGCTACTTCCGCCGCCGCGTCATGGTCTGGCGCCGCGACGCGGCGCCCGCCCGCGAGCGGCCGTACGACGGCGCGGCGGCGTGGGAGGCCGAGTAGCCGAGCCCGTCGGGCGCCTCGACACCGGTGCCGTCCTCGCCTGGGGCGTGCCGCGGCTGCGCGACCTGCCCTGGCGGCGGACCCGCGACCCGTGGGCGGTGCTCGTCAGCGAGGTGATGCTGCAACAGACGCAGGTCGCGCGGGTGGTCCCGCGCTGGTACGCGTTCCTCGAGGCGTATCCGACCCCCGCCGCGTGTGCCGGCGCACCGCTGGGCGAGGTGCTGCGCGCGTGGCACGGGCTCGGGTACCCGCGCCGCGCGCGGGCGCTGCACGCGGCGGCCGGCGAGATCGCGCGGGGCGGGCGGTTCCCGGACGTGCTCGAGGAGCTGCTCGCGCTGCCGGGGGTCGGGCCGTACACGGCGCGCGCGGTGCTGACGTTCGCGTTCGAGCGCGACGTCGCGGTCGTCGACACGAACATCGCCCGCGTCCACGCACGCGTCGCCGGACGGCGGCTGACGGCGCGCGAGGTGCAGGCGGCCGCGGACGCCTCGCTCGCGCACGGCGACTCCTGGGCGTGGAACCAGAGCGTGATGGACCTCGGCGCGACCGTCTGCCGGCCGGTGCCGCGCTGCGACCGGTGCCCGCTGCGCACCTCGTGCCGGTGGCGGCTGGTGGGCGGTGACGACCCGGCGCCGGGGTCCGCCGGGGTCAGCGGCCGTCAGGCGCGCTTCGAGGGCAGCGACCGCCAGGCCCGGGGCAAGCTGATGGGCGCGCTGATGGGCGGTGCCGTGCCCGTCGCCGGCGTGGCCGCGCTCCTCGGCGTCAGCGACGAGGTCGCGGCGCGACTGGTCGCGAGCCTCGTCGCCGACGGCCTCGCCGAGCGCACCGGCCACACCCTCCACCTTCCCGACCTGGTCGACGGAAGGTCGGAAACGCCCTGAGCAGGCACGGCGCGTTCGATGAACGCGGCACAGATCCGTGGATGCGTCCGGTGAGGGCGGTGGGTCAGGGGGTGATGGCGGCGAGGATGTCGGCGAACGCGGCATCCGCGTAGGCCCGCATCTCCTCGTCCGTGCGGTCCTGGATCGGGTGGGGCGTGAACACCCTCGCCACCGACGGGAACCCGAGCGAGCGCGACTGCGAGTCGGCCGCCTGGACGAACTCGCCCGAGGCGACGAACACACCGGGCAGCCCCCGCCCCTCCAGATCCACGATGTCGTGCACACTGCACGACGTGCAGCTGCCTCAATCGGCGAGCGCCTCGATCACCAGCGTGCACTGCGACGCGATCTCGTGGCGGAGGTCCACCGGCGCGGGCTTGGTGAACGTCGGCTTGCTGTAGCGCCGAACGGTGGCACCCACCTCGCTCAAGCGCTCCTCGATGCGGTCGAGGAACACGTCGCCCCTCGGCTTCGAGATGTCGAGCAGGCCGACGACGGCGCCCTCGAGCGTCGCGACCCGCGGCACCCGGGTGCGCTCGACGACGCGTCGCTCGCTGGTCGGATCGAGCAGGACACGGGCCACGCCGACGACCGTACCCGCTCGCCTCAGCGTCCGACGACGCGGGTGACGGGCTGTGACCCGACCGCCCCGTTCGCCCAGCCGCCGATCATCGCCGAGAAGAGCCCGGCGCCGCCGCCCGCGTGCACGAGCAGGATCCCGTCGGGCCGGAACTTCGGCAGCGTGACCTCGCGCAGGTGCTCCGGCACGCCGTCCGCGATCCCGAGCGCCCCGCGCACCAGCTCGCTGCCCGGGATCCGGAGCCGCTCGTGGAGCGCCGCGAGCACCTGGGCACGATCCCAACCGGCGTCGGCGAAGACGCGCGCGTGCTCCGGCCCGAGGATCAGGATCGTGTCGAACCCGAGGACCAGCTTCGGGCTGTGCAGCGTCCGCAGGCACGCGGCGAGCGCGTTCGCGAGCCGGTCCGGATCGCGTGCCAGCTGATCGACGATGCACCGGGGCCCCTCGCCGGCGAAGACCGTCACGGCGTCCGCGCCGTCGGCGATCCCGCGGCTCGCGGCGAGCGAGGTGAACGGCGAGCCGAGCTCGTCCTCGGCGAAGCAGAACCCGACCTTGCCCGGGTTCCCGTGCGTGGCTCGGTCGACCTCGCCCGGGCGCCCGCCGCCGACGTTGCGCACGACGAGCTGCACCGCCCGTCCGATCGTGGAGTTGGCGCGGTTGCCCTGCCCGAGCACGTTGACGCCGCTGTTCATCCCGATGGCGCGCGTGCCGGGCCCGTTGCAGACGATGACGGGGCCGACGGGCATGGTCGTCGCGAGGACGCCGTGGATGTTGAACTCGTCGGTGCAGATCGCCTCGATCGCGGCGATGACCCACGGCAGGTACTCGGGCCGGCACCCCGCCATCACCGCGTTGATGGCGATCTTCTCGACCGTCACCTCGACGAGGTCGGGGGGGACCACGGCGACGACCTCGTCCGCCGCACGGGTCGTGCCCTCCAACATCCGCAGCACCCTCGCCTCCGTCGGCGGCACGACCGGGAGGCCGTCCGTGAGGCCGCGGTCGAAGAGCAGCTCGACCTCGTCGTCCAGGTCCGCGAGCTCGATCCGGCGCGACCGCAGCGTGCCGCCGGAGAACCGGCCCCGCAGCTCGTCGACGCGGTCCGGGTCGACGCTCATCGAGCCGCACCCGGGTCGCATGGCCGGGAGATCGGCGCCGAGGTCGTCGATCCCGGTGATGCGCTGCCACTCGGCGCGCTGCCACCCGACCGTGCGCTCCACCTCGCGCCCGTCCACCACGCGCACGAGCGTCGGGACGGTCTCGACGTCGTGGTGCCAGCTCACGGCGAGATCACCGTCGTGGACCGCGTCGACGCCGGCGGGGAAGGACGGGTCGTCCTGGGTGTACACGGTCAGCGCCCCGGCCGGTCCGGACGCGAGCGCCGGGAGCAGCGGCGCCACCATCCGGCAGGTCTCGCACTCCTCCTTCACGACGACCACCAGCCCGTCCGGGAGCTGCGGCCTCACGACAGGAACTCCACGATCCGGGCCCCGACCAGGTCGGGCCGCTCGACGTGGAGGAAGTGCCCGGCGCCCTCCACCACCTCGACCGCCACGTTCGAGGGCAGGTTCGCCCGGGCGAGGTCGACCACGTCCAGCCCCACGCACCCGTCGTCGGCGCCGTGGAGGTAGAGCATCGGCTGTGACGGGACCGCCTGCGTCGCCGCCTGCACGTCGGCGAGCGCGGATCGGGCGGCGTCGAGCCGAGCGCGGCCCGGTAGTACCCGAGCGCCGCCGCCAGGTTGGCGGGGTCGCGCAGCGCGGCGCGCACGTGCGGCAGGTCGTCGGACGGGTCGTGTCCCGGTGACCAGTCGCGCCACAGCACCTCGACGAACGCGAGGTCGTCGTGCGCGACGACGAGGTCTGCGAGCGGGTGCTGGAAGAAGAACATGTACCAGCTCCGCTTGAGCTGCGCGGGCATCGTCACGAAGGCGGTCGCGAGCGACGGGCCGGGTGGCACCGCCATGATGACGACGCGGGCCCACCGCTCGGGCGCGTGGACCGCGGCGCCGTGCGCTGCGACCGCTCCCCAGTCATGGCCGATGAGCACGGCCCGCTCGTCGCCGCCCAGCCGGTCGTGCAGCGCGATCGCGTCGAGCGCGAGGGCGCCGGTCTGGTAGCTCGCGTCGCGGGGCGCCGCGCTGGGCGCGTACCCGCGCTGGAACGGCGCCACGGCGCGATACCCAGCGGCGGCGAGGCGCGGCAGCAGGTGCCGCCATCCGTGCGCGCTGTCCGGGAACCCGTGGAGGCACAGCGCCAGCGGGCCGTCCGAGCCCGCGCTCAGGTGGGCCAGCTCGACCCCGTCCACGACCGTGGTGCCGACCTCGCCGCCGCCCGCTCCCGCCGCGTCGCTCATGCCGGGCACCGTAGCGGCGGCCGCTGCGCCGCCTGCGACGCACGTCACCGGCGCGGACGATTGCCCACCGGCACCGGGCGCCCGTAGGGTGCCGGGATCGGGGACTCAGCAGGGGAGATGCGCGTCACCTTCCATGGCGTGCGCGGTTCCACGCCGTGCCATGGGGACGAGATCCGGCGCTACGGCGGCAACACGTCGTGCGTGTCGGTCGACGTGCCCGGGCACGACCCCGTGCTGTTCGACCTCGGCACGGGTCTGCGCTACTTCGGTCGCACCCAGCCGCAGGACGGCACGTTCCGGGCGACGGCGCTGCTGACCCACCTCCACTGGGACCACACGCAGGGCCTGCCGTTCTTCACCCCGCTGCTCCACGCGGGGGCCGAGCTCGACGTGTACGCGCCCGCGCAGGAGGACGGCCGGAGCGTCGCGGAGGTGTTCGAGTCGACCATCCGGCCGCCGCTGTTCCCGATCGCGCTGTCGCAGTTCCCCGGCACGATCCGCTTCCACGACCTCGCCGACGGCGAGCTGCACGTGGGCGGGATGCGGATCCTCGCCCGCCCGGTGCCGCACGTGGGCGCGACGCTCGGGTACCGACTGGAGTGGGGCGGCGCGAGCATCGCGTACGTCAGCGACCACCAGCAGCCCTACGACGGGGGCTTCCGGGTGAGCGATCCGGCGCTGGAGCTCGTGGAGGGCGCCGACCTGCTGATCCACGACTCGCAGTACACGGCCGCGGAGTTCGCGGTGAAGTTCGACTGGGGGCACTGCACGGTGGACTACGCCGTGTGGCTGGCGACGCACGCCCGGGTGCGCCGCCTCGCGCTGTTCCACCACGACCCGACCCGCGACGACGCGGCGATCGACGCCCTCGCGGAGTGCGCCACGCGGGCGGGCCGACTCGGCGGGGTGGACGTGGTCGTCGCCCGCGAGGGACTGTCGCTCGACGTGCCCGCGTCGCGCCACCGCTGACCTCGGACGTGGTCGCGACCGCCGCGGCAGGCGCGCTCGGCGCGGTGTTCCTGGTGGCCGGCGCGTCCAAGGTCGCCTCGGGTCGCCGCTGGCCGCAGCAGGCGGGGGATCTCGGCGCGCCGGGCGCGGTCGTGCCGCTCGTGCCGTGGTGGGAGATCGTGCTGGGGGCCCTGCTCGTCACCGGCGTCGCCCGGCGCGCCGTGGCGGTCCTGGCCGTGCTGACGCTCGGGGCGTTCACGCTGCTGATCGTGGCGCAGCTGCGCCGTGGCCGCCGTCCGCCGTGCGCGTGCTTCGGGTCGTGGAGCGCGCGCCCGCTGGGCTGGAGGCACGTCGCCCGCAACATCGCCTTCGCCGCGCTTGGTGCGGTCGTGATCGGGTTCGGCTGACGCCGCCCCGGCGCCGCGGCTGCTCACGGGACGACGTCCAGCAGCAGCGCCTCGTCCTCCCAGTGCTCGAGCCCGCCGCGACCGAACACACCGATCTTGACGACGACGTCGCCACCCGCCACGCCCGACGGGACGAACGCGGTGTCGAACGTGGCCGGCGCGGCGCCCAGGTCGACCTGCGACCAGTGCTGGCGGTGCACGAGCGCGCCGTCGCGGTACATCGCGACGACGACGGTGCTGCGCCGTGGTGGCGACGCGCCCACCGACACCCGCACCCCCGCGTCGCCGCCCGCGGCGACCGCTCGCCCGGGCGCCCAGGCCGTGGCCGTGATCCCGCCGGCCGGCGCGGGTGCGGCCGGGGCGGTCGGGACGGGTGGTGCGGTCGGCACGGGCGCTGCGGGCGGTGCGGCCGGGACGGGCGGCGCGGGCGGGATCGGCGTCGCGGCGGCGTGGCGGAGCGCCCACATCCCACGGCCGACGGCCGACAGCGGGGCGGCGCCGGGCCCGCTGTCGTACCACGCGCTCCCGGTGCGCGTGCGCAGCGCGTACTGGTTGTACGAGCCGCCCGCCGCGTGCCAGGCGACGGCGCCGAAGCCGAAGCGGTGGAACCGCGTCAGCGTCCACTCGGTGCCGCGCCGCTCGCCGGCGTCGAGCGCGTTCGAGCGGTTCGCCGGGTCCCAGTGCTCGCCGAACTCGCCGATCATGATCGGGATGCCGCGGTCGATCACGCCCTGGGCCCACGCGTCCTGGCGCGCGTGGTCACCGGCGCCGTAGTTGTGCCAGGACAGCACGGTCCCGTGCGTGCCGGCGAGGAACCGCGTCCCGAGGTCCGTCGTCGCGACGGCGTCGATCATCTGGCCGTACGACGGCAGGTCCCAGCTGAAGATCCCCGTCCAGCCCTGCGCGCGCGCACGCTCGAGCAGCCGCCTGCCGACCTCGTGCCAGCGGGCGGTCGCGTCCCACCGGTAGGGCTCGTTCAACGGGCTGAGCCAGACGTAGGGGTCGTCCCGGTAGCGGGCGACCATCTGGTCCTGCAGCGACAGCGTGCGTCCGTTCGCGACGAGGTCCTCCCACGTCGGGTCGCGGCCCATGAAGTCCCACAGGGAGACGGTGACGACGATGCCGTGCGCGGTGTACTCGTCGACGAGGGCGAAGGCGCCGTCGACGTGCTGCTGCCACGTGACGTCGGCGGGCCCCCGTGCGGGGATGGTGACGCGGACGAAGTTCCAGCCCCACGCTCGTGCGTCGGCGACGTGACCGTTCGCGTAGCGGTGGTCGGTGGACCACCAGCTCCACGGCGCCGGGCTCGGGGACGGCTGCGCCGCGACGTTCGCTCCCAGCGGGACGAAGCGGCTGCCGTCCGGGGCGATGATCCGGTGCCCGTCGGTCGTGAAGCGGCCGCCGGCGGCGCTGGCCCCCGGTGCGGCGGCGCCGGCGACGCCGGTGGCCTCCCTCGCGGCGGCCACGGTCGCCGTGCAGGAGATGGCGGACGCGAGGACGAGGACGAGGACGAGCACGGGCCGGCGGCGCATGGGCCGGCAGTGTGTGCGACCAGGTCGTCCGGCCGGGGGTGGCGGAGCGAACGCCGGGTGAACGTTCGCGGAAGACGGGTGAGGCGCGCTCAGCCGTCGACGACGGACAGCGCGAACGTCGTCACGAGCGCCTCGTCGCGCCAGCGGTCGTAACGGCCGCTCGGGCCGCCGTGCCCGGCGCCCATCTCCGTCTTCAGCAGCAAGGGCCGTCCGCCACGGCGCAGCGCGCGCAGCTTGGCGCACCACTTGGCGGGCTCGTGGTAGCTGACGCGCGGGTCGTTGAGGCCGGCCGTGAGGTAGATCGCGGGGTACGCCGCGGCGACCGTGTTGTCGTAGGGGGAGTAGCTCTGGATGTAGCTGGCGAACGGCTCCTCGCGCGGGTCGCCCCACTCCTCCCACTCGGTGACGGTCAGCGGGAGCGACGGGTCGCTCATCGTGGCGACGACGTCGACGAACGGCACCTCGGCCACGACCGCGGCGAACAGGTCCGGGCGCATCGTCATGCACGCGCCGACGAGCAGCCCTCCCGCCGACCCGCCGCGGAGCACGACCCGGCGGGGGTGCGCCCACCCCGTCGCGACGAGGTGCTCGACCGACGCGAGCGTGTCGGTGAAGGTGTTGCGCTTCGCGAGCAACCTCCCGTCGAGGTACCAGCGCCGTCCCAGCTCGCCGCCGCCGCGCGGGTGCACGAGCGCCCACGTCCAGCCCCGGTCGAGCAGCGAGATCCGCCCGACGCTGAACCACGGCGTCATCGACGCCTCGTAGCTGCCGTAGCCGTAGACCATGCACGGCGCCGAGCCGTCGGGGCGCACGTCGCGCCGCCGCACCACGTCGACCGGCACCTCCGTCCCGTCCGGAGCGACCGCCCACTCGCGCGTCGCGACGTAGGCGTCGAGGTCGACGTTCGGCGCCGGCCGCCGCTTGAGCAGCTCGCGGCGACCCGTGGCGAGGTCCTCCTCGTACACCGAGGGAGGGGTGGTGAACGACTGGTACGCGTAGCGCAGGGTCGTCGCGGACCACTCCGGGTTGGCGTCGAGCTCGACCTCGTGGGGCTCGTCGCCGGCGCCGGCGACCGCATCGACCGTGCGCTGCGCCCCGTCACGACCCACCACCCGGATGCGCTGCTGCGCCCGCGCCCACTCGTGGACCACGAGGTGGCCCTCGAAGGGCTCGACGGAGGTGATCCGCTGTCCCGGCACGTGGGGGAGCAGCTCGGTCCACGCGCCCGGCTGCTCGAGCGGCGCGGTCATCACGCGGAAGTCCTCGGCGTCGAGGTTGGTGAGGACGACGAAGCGGTCACCCCAGTGGTCGACGCCGTACTCGACGCCCTCGACCCGCGGCCGGACCGGGAGGAGGTCGCGGGTGGGGTCGGCGGCGGGCAGCAGCCAGGCCTCGGACGTCCGCTTGCTCGAGGACTCGATCGTGATCCACCGCTCGCTGCGGCCGAGCTCGACCGAGAGGAAGAACCGCTCGTCGGGCTCGTCGGCGACGAGCACGTCGGCCGACTGCGGCGTGCCGAGCTCGTGGCGCCAGACCTGGAACGGACGCATCTGGTCGTCGGGCATCGTGTACAGCAGGTGCCGCCCGTCGGCGGACCAGGCCGCGCCGCCCCAGGAGGAGGTCCCCGTCAGCTCGTCGGCGAGGTCCTCGCCGGTGGTGAGGTCGCGGATGCGGACCGTGTAGCGCTCGCTGCCGTCGGCGTCGCTCGACCACGCGAGGCGCCGGTGGTCGGGGCTCACGTCGAACAGCCCGAGGGAGAAGTAGTCGCCCCCGGCGCGCTCGGCCTCGAGGTTCTCGTCGAGGAGGACGACCTCGGTGGCGGTGTCGCGCTCGGGCCCACGGCAGTGGATCGCGTAGCTGCGCCCCTCCTCCGTGCGGGTCGTGTACCACCAGGGGCCCCGCCGGACCGGGACCGACTCGTCGGTCTCCTGCACGCGCGACCGGATCTCGTCGAACAGCGTGTCCGTCAGCGCCAACCGGGGCGCGAACCACGCGTCCGCGTAGGCGTTCTCCGCCTCGAGGTAGGCGATGGTGTCGGGGTCGTCCCGGTCGCGCAGCCACGCCCAGGGGTCCTCGACGACGCCCGTGGGCCGCTCCCATCGGTGCGGGACCTGCTTCGCCGCCGGTTCGGGCCGCTCGGCCGCGGCACCCCCCTCCGCAGGTGGGGAGGCGGTCGGGACGGCGCGTTCGGGCACCTGCGCGACTGTACCGGTGACGCCCACCACGGCCGCCGCACCACGCACGCGCGGAGGGGCGGCGGTAGCGTCGAGGGCGATGCGGGTGTGGATCGACCAGGACCTCTGCACCGGCGACGGCCTGTGCCTCGACCACTGCCCGGACGTCTTCGTGCAGCTCGAGGACGGGATCGCCTACGTGGCCGAGGACGGCGCCCCGCTCAACGACCCGGGAGGGTCGGGCAGCCTCGCGTGGGTGAGCGAGCGGAACCGCCAACCCGTGATCGACGCAGCCCTGGCGTGCCCGGGCGAGTGCATCTTCATCGAGCTCGACCGCGCCTCGGCGGCCTGACGGCCGGTTCCCGGCGCGCCCGCCGGGGTACAGTGGCGTCGTGAAACGGACCAGCGTCGCGCACCTCAACTGCTCCATCGCGCAGGCGCTCGAGGTCGTCGGCGAGTGGTGGACGCTGCTCGTCGTGCGCAACCTCATGTTCGGCCAGCGCCGGTTCGAGGCGATCCAGGCCGATCTGGGCATCGCCCGCAACATCCTCAGCGACCGGCTGACCACGCTCGTCGACCACGGGGTGGTCGAGAAGGTCCGGTACCAGGAGCACCCCGAGCGGTTCGAGTACCACCTCACGGACAAGGGCCGTGACCTGTTCCCCGTGATCGCCGCGCTCCTCGCGTGGGGCGACCGCTGGTCGTCGCCGGAGGGCGCGCCCGTGCACCTCCTGCACCGGTGCGGGGAGATCGCCTCGCCGAAGGTGGTCTGCGACCGCTGCGGCGAGCCGCTCGCGCTGTCGGACGTGCGGGCGAAGGCGGGGCCGGGCTGGCGCCGTCCCCGTGCCGGGGCCACCGCCGACGGCTGAGGCGGCCGGAGCCGCCCGGCGACGGGCGACGACCGAGCGCGATCGGTTCGTTGCGTGACGAAACTGACTCGTCTACCATCGGGCCATGCGCCACGCCCTCGACGCCCACCCCGAGCCAGCGACCGATCCGACCGAGGTCCCGGGGGCCGCCGCCTGGGCGCCGACCGCGTGCATCCTGTGCGAGTGCAACTGCGGCATCGAGGTCCGCCTCGGGCGTGACGGCGCCGGCGCCCCGACCCGGCGCTTCGAGCGGATCCGCGGCGACAAGGCGCACCCCGCGTCGCAGGGCTACACGTGCGAGAAGGCCCTCCGCCTCGACCACTACCAGAACGGGACGGAGCGGCTGACCTCGCCCCTGCGCCGACGGCCGGACGGGTCGTTCGAGACCATCGACTGGGACACCGCCATCCGGGAGGTGGCGGCCCGGTTCGCGGCGGTGCGCGACGAGCACGGCGGGGAGACGATCTTCTACTACGGCGGCGGCGGGCAGGGGAACCACCTCGGCGGCGCGTACAGCGGCGCCACGATGCGCGCCCTCGGCGCCCGCTACCGGGCGAACGCCCTGTCGCAGGAGAAGACCGGCGAGTTCTGGGTCAACGGCAGGATGCTCGGCGCGATGGTGCGGCCGGACCTGGAGCACTGCGAGGTGGCCGTCTTCGTGGGCAAGAACCCGTGGCAGTCGCACGGCCTCGCCCGCGCCCGCACGGTCCTGAAGGAGATCGCGAACGACCCCCGGCGGGCGATGGTCGTGATCGACCCCAAGCGCAGCGAGACGGCGGAGCTCGCCGAGTTCCACCTGCGGGTGCGGCCGGCCACCGACGCGCACTGCCTCGCCGCGCTGGTCGGGATCCTCGTCCAGGAGCGCCTCGTCGACGCGGCCTTCGTCGCGGAGCGCACGACCGGGTGGGACGACATCGAGCGCGCCTTCGGCGAGGGGGCGCTCTCGGTCGCGGCGCACGCCGCGCGCTGCGGCGTCGACGAGGACCAGCTGCGCGCCGCCGCGCGCAGGATCGCCGCGGCGTCGAGCGTGGGCGTGTTCGAGGACCTCGGCGTCCAGATGAACCGGCACTCGACGATGAACAGCTGGCTCGAGAAGCTGATCTGGCTCCTGACCGGCAACCTCGGTCGCGAGGGCACGCACCACGTGCCCTCCTCGCTCGTCGCGCTCGCCCGCCCCGACACCGGCAGGGAGCGTGGCGGCCCGCGGACGTCGCCGGTCGTCGGGGCGCGGATCATCAGCGGGCTGGTGCCGTGCAACGTCGTGCCCGACGAGATCCTCACGGACCACCCGAACCGGTACCGGGCGATGCTGGTCGAGAGCGGCAACCCCGCGCACTCGCTCGCCGACAGCCGCCGGATGCGCGAGGCGCTGGCCGCGCTCGACCTGCTCGTCGTGATCGACGTCGCGATGACCGAGACGGCGCGGCTCGCCGACTACGTCCTGCCCGTCCCGAGCCAGTTCGAGAAGTGGGAGGCCACGTTCTTCAACTTCGACTTCCCGCGCAACGTCTTCCACCTCCGCCGGCCGGTGCTGCCCGCACCCGACGGCGTGCTGCCGGAGCCCGAGATCCACGCCCGGCTCGTCGAGGCGCTCGGAGCGCTCCACGACGCGGACCTGGCGCCGCTGCGGGCCGCCGCCTCCCAGGGCCGCGGCGCGTTCGCGACGGCGTTCTCCGCCGCGACGGCTGCGAACCCGGCGCTGGGGGCGCTCGCTCCGATCGTGCTGTACCGCACCCTCGGGCCGACCCTCCCGGGCGGCGCCGCGTCCGCCGCGATCCTGTGGGGGGCCGCCCACCGCTGCGCGCTCACGTACGAGGCCGCGGTGCGGCGGGCCGGCTTCACCGGCGAGGGCCTGGAGCTGGGCGAGGCGCTGTTCGACGCGATCCTCGCGAGCCCGAGCGGGCTCGAGTTCACGGTGGACGAGTGGGACGAGGTGTGGCGCCGGATCGGGACGGACGACGGCCGGGTGGCGCTCGCGATCCCGGAGCTGCTCGACGAGCTGGCCGGGCTGGCCGACGAGGCCCCGCCGACGACGCCGGAGCTGCCGTTCCTGCTGTCGGCCGGCGAGCGCCGGTCGTTCACGGCGAACACGATCATCCGTGACGCCACCTGGCGCAAGCGCGACGCGCACGGTGCGCTGCGCCTCAGCCCGGCGGACGCCGAGGCCGTCGGGATCGCGACCGGGGGTCGCGTGCGGATCGTGACCGCACGGGGATCGTCGGAGGTGACCGTCGAGGTGCACCCCGGCATGCACCCGGGTCACGTCTCGCTGCCGAACGGGATGGGGCTCGACGAGCCGATGGACGGCGGCGAGCTGGTCCGCACCGGGGTGGCGCCCAACGAGCTGACCGACAACCGCGACCGCGACCCGATCGCCGGCACCCCGTGGCACAAGAGCGTGCCGTGCCGGCTCGAGCCGGTCTGATCCGGAGCTCGTCAGCGCGAGCGGGTGCTGCGCAGCGCGGCGCGGACGTCGCGGGCGATCGACGCGGGGCGGGCGGCTCGCTCGACCGCGTCGAGCAGGCAGTCGAGCTCGCGCCCGGCGAGCGCGGCCTGCCGGCTGCCGTGCCGGGCCACCGCGGCGCCGGCGGCCAGCGCGGCCGGTGAGGCCGCGAGCGCGACCGGCGCCGTGAGGGCCGCGAGGACGCCCACCCCCGCCAGCCCCGCCCCGGTGACCGCCGCGCCGGTGCCGAGCACGCCGCTGCGCTGGCGCGAGCGGTCGACCACGACGCGCACCGCGCAGCGCCGCCCGTCGACCGGGCTGGCGACCGCCACGACCCGCTCGGCCCGTCGGAGCCCTGCATCGCCCCCGAGCTGCTTCAGCGTGCGCAGCACGGTGCCGGCGACGCCGCGGCGCCGGCCCCACTCGCCCCGGCCCGGCCCGCCCCGCTCGCGGCGCAGCTGGTGCTGGCGCACGAGCAGCTCGTCGATGCGGGCGAGCGCCGTGTCGACGTCGACGTCCACCACCCGGTCCACCGCCACCTGGTCCGGGCCGCCGAGGCGTCGCCGCCGGGGCGTCGGGAGGGGACCGAGCCGCTCGATGGCGAGCGAGACCCGGACGAGGTCGGCCGGGATCCCGACCTCGGCCGCGGCGGCGACGACGACCTCCTCGCTCATCGCCTGCGTGGCCTGTGGCGTGTCCGGGTGCGCGGCGCTGAGGTCGCTCGCCCGGCGCAGCACCCGGTCGACGGCGGCGGGATCGAGGTCCACGGCGCACAGGCTATGACGCCCGACCGCTCGGGCGACGTGGACCTGCGGGCGGGGATTGTTACTATGGCCGTAGTGCAAATGCCGCACGAGTCGGGAGACTGACATGACGAGCTTCGACCTCGATCTCAGCAAGTACAGCCTCGGGTGGAGCGACGAGGTGGAGTACGCCTTCGCGCCCGAGAAGGGGCTGAACGAAGGCGTCGTCGACCAGATCTCGTGGTGGAAGGGCGAACCCACGTGGATGACCAAGCAGCGCCAGCGCAGCCTCCGGCTGTTCGAGCGCAAGCCGATGGCCCCCTGGTTCAGCGCCAACATGCCCGACCTCGACTTCCAGGACATCTACTACTACCTCCGCCCCGCGACCGAGCAGGTCGACGAGTGGGACGACCTGCCCGAGCAGATGAAGGCGACGTACGAGAAGCTCGGCATCCCGGAGGCCGAGCGCAAGTACCTCGCCGGGGTCACGGCGCAGTACGAGTCCGAGGTCGTGTTCCACCGCAACCGGGAGGACCTCGAGAGCCAGGGGATCCTGTTCTGCGACATGGACACCGCGCTGCGGGAGTACCCGGACCTCGTGAAGGAGCACTTCGGCACCGTCATCCCCCCGGGTGACAACAAGTTCGCCGCGCTGAACACCGCGGTGTGGTCCGGCGGCAGCTTCATCTACATCCCGCCGGGCGTCGAGTGCGAGATGCCGTTGCAGGCCTACTTCCGGATCAACTCGGAGAACGCCGGGCAGTTCGAGCGGACGCTGATCATCGCGGACGAGGGCTCGAAGGTGCACTACATCGAGGGCTGCTCCGCACCCGTCTACACGAAGGACTCGCTGCACTCGGCGGTCGTCGAGATCGTCGTCAGGCCGCACGCCCGCGTGACGTACACGACGATCCAGAACTGGTCGCCGAACGTGTACAACCTCGTCACCAAGCGGGCGCGGGTCGAGGAGGCCGGCCACATGGAGTGGATCGACGGCAACATCGGCTCGAAGCTGACGATGAAGTACCCGTCCGTCTACCTCGTCGGCCCGAAGGCCACGGGCGAGGTGCTCTCCGTCGCCTACGCGGGCCCCGGCCAGCACCAGGACGCCGGCGCGAAGATGGTCCACGCGGCGCCGGAGACGACGTCGAAGATCGTGTCGAAGTCGATCAGCAAGGACGGCGGCATCACCACCTACCGCGGCCTCGTGCGGGTGGACGAGGGCGCCACCGGGTGCAAGAGCCACGTCCAGTGCGACGCGCTCATCCTCGACGAGCAGTCCGAGAGCCGCACCCTGCCCTACATGGAGGTCGGTGAGCGCGACGCGCAGATCGGCCACGAGGCGACGGTGTCGAAGATCGCCGACGAGCAGCTCTTCTACCTGATGAGCCGCGGCCTCTCGCAGGAGCAGGCGATGGGGATGGTCGTCAACGGGTTCATCGAGCCGATCACGCGGACGCTGCCGATGGAGTACGCCGTCGAGTGGAGCCGGCTGATCGAGCTGCAGATGGAGGGCTCGGTCGGCTGACCGCGCCCGCGGGCTCCACGCCCGCCCGTACATTGGGCACATGCCGATGCGGCGTGACTGCAAGCACTTCGAGAGCCGGACGTACCGCAACGGCGAGACGGTCCGCAAGTGCGACATCGACCTCGCGCCCGAGGCGCCGTGGCGGTGCCCCGAGCCGTGCGCCGGCTACGAGCGGCGGATGGACGCGGGGTGGACGTACGGCACGGCCGTCGCGCCGGCCACGCCCGAGGAGCCGCCCGGCCTCGGCGACGGCACGGCCGCGGCGGTGCTCGACGAGGCCGAGGACTTCCTCAACTCCGTCGGCGCGCAGGTGATGGCCGAGGTCGAGGCCGAGCGCGGGCGCGCACGCGAGCGGCGCGGGCTCAAGCGCTTCTTCCGTCGTGGTCGCTGAGCCGCCCACGGTCGCTGCCGCCTCGCGCCGGTAGCATCGACCCGGTGCTGGCGAACCTCCCCGACCTCGTGCGCGCCCGGCGTGATCCGGCCGTCGCGGCGCGATCGGCGGCCGCCGAGCGGGCGGCTGCGGGATCGATCCCGACCGCCGACGAGGAGGTGTGGCGCTACAGCCGCATCGGCGAGCTGGACCTCGGGCGCTTCGCGCCCGGCCGCGCCACCACGACGGTGAGCGGCGGCGCCGGCCTCGAGGTGCAGGGCTGGGAGCCCGTGGACGAGGAGCCCGTCGACCTCTTCCACGACCTCAACACCGCGCTCGCCGAGCCGACCGTGCTGCGCATCCCGGGCGGCCGCACGATCGCCGACCCGGTCGTCGTCTCGCACCACGTGGCCGGCGACGGCGTCGCGTGCTTCCCCCGGCTCGTCGTCGAGGCGGGACCGGACAGCGACGTCACGATCGTCGAGCACTTCACCTCGGCGGACGACGTCGACGCGCTGTGCGTGCCGCGCCTCGAGATCCACGCCGCGCAGGCCGCACGGGTCCGCTACCTCGGCGTGAACCTCCTCGGTGCCCGCACCTGGATGCTGGCGCACCAGCGGGCCCTCGGCGAGCGTGACTCGAACAGCCTCCTCGCGACCGTCTCCCTCGGCGGCGACTACGCGCGGGTGCGCACCGAGGCGCGCATCGTCGGCCAGGGCGGCACCACCCGCCAGATCGCCCTCTACTACGCCGACGGCACGCAGATGCACGACTTCCGCACGCTGCAGGACCACGCCGCGCCCAGGACGAACAGCGACCTGCTGTTCAAGGGCGCCGTGCAGGACCACGCCAAGAGCGTGTACACCGGGCTGATCAAGATCCGTCACGACGCGAAGGGTTCGGTGGCGTTCCAGACCAACCGCAACCTCACGTTGAGCCCGGGCGCCTGGGCGGAGAGCGTGCCGAACCTCGACATCGAGACCAACGACGTGAAGTGCAGCCACGCCAGCGCGATCGGGCCGGTCGACGAGGAGCAGCGGTTCTACCTCGAGAGCCGGGGGATCCGGCCCGAGGTGGCCGAGCGGCTGGTGGTGCTCGGCTTCTTCGACGAGGTGCTGCAGCAGCTGCCCGTCGGCCCGCTGGCGGCGGAGCTGCGCGTGCGCATCGGCGAGAAGCTCTCCCGCCGCCAGGTGGCGCCCGAGCTGGCCGGGGTGGCGTCGTGACGGTGGTGTGCCGGCTCGAGGAGCTGCCCGAGGGCTCGGCGACCCGGTTCGTCGTCGACGGCCGACCGGTGGCGGTGGTCCGCATCGGCGACGAGGTCCACGCGATCGGCGACACGTGCAGCCACGCCGAGGTGTCCCTGAGCGAGGGCGAGGTCCGCTGCGACGAGCGTGAGCTCGAGTGCTGGAAGCACGGGAGCGCCTTCAGCCTCCTGACCGGTGAGCCGCAGACGCTGCCCGCCACGCAACCGGTGCCGGTCTACGTCGTGCGGGTCGTGGACGGCGGCGTCGACGTCGACGTCCACGCCCGAGCCGCCGGGGGCGGCTCGTGAGCACGCTCGAGATCCGCGGGCTCGAGGCGTCCGTCGGGGGGACGCAGATCCTCCACGGCATCGACCTCACCGTCGCGAGCGGCCAGGTGCACGTGGTGATGGGGCCGAACGGCGCCGGCAAGAGCACGCTGTCGGCGGTGCTGATGGGCAAGCCGGGGTACGAGGTCCTCGCCGGCACCGTCACGCTCGACGGCCGCGACCTGCTCGCGCTGCCGACGTGGCGACGTGCGCACGCGGGCCTGCACCTGGTCATGCAGTACCCGACGGAGGTGCCGGGCGTGTCGCTCGCCCACGTGATGGAGGAGGCGCTGCGCGAGCGCGAGCGTCCCGTCGACGGGCTCGACGCGCTCCTCGAGGACGAGGCCCGCCGGATCGGGTTCTCGCCGGAGCTGCTGCACCGCGCCCTGAACGTCGACCTGTCCGGCGGTGAGAAGAAGCGGAACGAGACGCTGCAGCTCGCCGTCCTCGGGCCGCGGGTCGCCGTGCTCGACGAGCTGGACTCGGGTCTCGACATCGACGCCCTGCGCGAGTGCGCCCGGCGCATCGAGGACATGACCAACGAGCCGAGCGACGGCCGCGATCCCCTCGGGGCGCTCGTGATCACCCACTACAACCGGTTGCTCGAGCAGCTGCGCGCCGACGCGATCCACATCCTCGTGAAGGGTCGCATCGTCGCGAGCGGCGGCCCGGAGCTCGCGGACCGCCTGGAGCGCGAGGGGTACGGCGCGTTCAGCGCCGCCGCCGAGGAGCCCACGACGCCGAGCGTCGCGGGCTCCCTCGACGACCTGTTCAGCGGACGCTGAGCTCGAGCTGCGCCAACCGGCGGATGCGCTCCTCGGTCGAGGGGTGCGTCGAGAACAGCCTCGCCATGTCGGGCCCGCCGCCGCGGCGCGCGCGCAGCTCCGCGAGCGGGTCGTGGATGTACGCCTGCGCCTGAGCGGGGGCGACCGCCATCGGGTGACGTGCCGCCAACGCGTCGATGCGCTGCAACGCCCGCGCCATGGGCCGCGCGTCGCCGAGCAGCTCCGCCGCGCCACGGTCGGCCTCGAACTCCCGCGAGCGCGAGACGGCCATCTGGATCAACGTCGCCGCGATCGGCGCGAGCAGCGACAGCGCGAGCACCGCGATCGGGTTCGGACGGTCCTCGTCGTCGCTGCCGCCGCCGAACATCGAGGCGAACATCGCCATCTGCGCCACGTAGCTGATCGCGGTCGCGATCGCCGCGGCGACGGAGCCGATCAGGATGTCGCGGTGCTTCACGTGCATCAGCTCGTGGGCCATGACGGCCTCGACCTCGTCGCGGGGCAGCGTGCGGAGCAGCCCGGTGGTCGCGCACACGACCGCGTGGCGCGGGTTGCGGCCCGTCGCGAACGCGTTCGGCTGGTCGCTCGGCGACAGCGCCACCTTCGGCATCGGCAGCCCGGCGCGGCGTGACAGGTCGCGGACGATCCCGTAGAGCTCGGGGTGGTCCGCCTCGCCGATCACCTGGGCCCGCGCGGAGCGCAGCGCGAGCCGATCGCTGAACCAGTACGACCCGCCGACCACCACCAGGGCGATTGCGACGCCGACGGTCCGCGCGCCGGAGCTCCCGCCGCCGAGCAGCCCGGCGACCGCGACGATCAGGCCGCCCAGCGAGGCGAGCAGCACGCCGGTCTTCATGGTGTTCCTGAACATGGTCCCTCCGGTTCAGAAGTCGAAGATCTCACCGAGGATCGACGACTTCCGCTTCTTCTTGTACTTGTCGCTGTTGCGGTAGCGCTTCCAGTCGTCGTCGTCGTCCCAGTCGCGGCGCCAGTCGCGGTCACGGTCCCAGTCGCGCTCGTACCAGGGCTCCGGCGGCGGCCCGCCGCGGCGGTCGCCGTCCGGCGCGGCCGGCACCGGTGCCGCCGGTGCGGGCGGTGCCGCCGGCGCCGCCTGCGCGAGGTTGCGGTCGATGATCTTGTCGAGCTCGCCGCGGTCGAGCCAGACGCCGCGGCAGGTGGGGCAGTAGTCGATCTCGATGCCGTGGCGCTCGGCCATGACGAGGTCGACGAGGGGGTCGATGGGGCACTTCACGAGGCCTCCGAGGGGGTGGTGGCCGGCGTGCCGGCGGGGGTGGACGTGGCGGTCGAGGTGGTGGCGCCGGCGGTGCGGTCGGCGGAGCGCAGCGCCAGCTTGCGGAGCTCCTCGACGATCAGCACGCTCGAGGCCACCGCGGCGCACACGAGCCACTGCGACAGCGAGATCGACGTCGTGTCGAACAGCCGCTGCAGCGGACCGACGTGGGTGACGCCGACCTGCAGCACGAGGACGGCGCCCAGCGCGATCCACAGCCCGCGGTTCCCGAACGTCGCCCGCGAGAACACGGAGGTGCGCTCGCTGCGGGCGTTGAGGATGTTGAAGAACTGGAACAGGACGAAGGTGTTGAAGGCCATCGTGCCGGCGACCGTCGCGACGCCGGCCTCGGCCTCCGCGCCGGGCGCGAGGACGAGCACGCCGAGCGTGCCGGCCGCCATGACCGCGGCGGCGATGCCGACCGCGGTCCACCGCCCTCTCGTCAGGATCCGCTCGTCGCTCGGCCGCGGCGCGCGGCGCATGACGTCGTCACCGGCGCGATCCAGCGCGAGCGCCATCGCAGGCGGACCGTCCATGATGATGTTCACCCACAGGATGGCGATCGCGGTGAACGGCTTCCCGTCGGCGATGCCGAACACGGAGGCGAGCAGGAACAGCGTCGCGAACCCGAGCGTGGTGCTGAGCTGGAACCGGACGAACTTGACGATGTTGTCGTAGATGGCCCGGCCCTGGCGGACGGCGCGGACGATGGTGGAGAAGTCGTCGTCGGTGAGCACCATCGTCGCCGCCTCCTTCGTCACCTCCGTCCCGGTGATGCCCATCGCGATGCCCATGTCGGCCTGCTTCAGCGCCGGCGCGTCGTTGACGCCGTCGCCGGTCATCGCGACGACGTGCCCGCGGCGGCGCAGGGCGCGCACGAGGCGGAGCTTGTGCTCCGGCGCGACGCGGGCGAAGACGGTGATGTCCTCGATCCGGCGGTCCAGCTCGTCGTCGTCCATGCGGTCGAGGTCGGCGCCGGTCACCGCGGCGCCGTCGAGGCCGAGCTGCCGGCCGATCGCGGCGGCCGTCGTCGCGTGGTCGCCCGTGATCATCTTCACCGCGATGCCGGCGCCCCGTGCCTCGGCGATCGCCGTGGCGGCCTCCGTCCTCGGCGGGTCGACGATTCCGGCGAGCCCGAGGAGGGTGAGGTCGGCGACGAGGGTGACCGGATCACCCCCGGAGGCGCGGAACTCGTCCCAGTCGGCGGGGGAGAGCTCCCGCTGCGCGACCGCGAGCACGCGCAGCCCGCGGCCGGCGAGCTCGTCGTTCAGGGCTCGCAGCGTGTCGGCGTGCGCCGAGGCGGGCTCCCGCCCGCCGTCGCCGCCGATGACGGTGGACGAGCGCGCGAGGAGCTCGTCCGGCGCGCCCTTCACGTAGAGGCGCACGACGCGCTCGCCCCCGGCGGTCACCATCTCGTGCGCGGTCGCCATGAACCGGTTGGCGGAGTCGAACGGCACCTCGGCCAGGCGCGGGTGCTGGCGTCGGAGGTCGTCCACGTCGATGCCGCCCTTGGCGGCCAGGACGACCAGCGCCCCCTCGGTCGGATCCCCGACGAGCTGCGGCTCGGCGGCGTCGAGGTCGCGGGCGTCGTTCGTGCGCACCACCGCGTCGTTGCACAGCGCCATCGCGACCAGCGCGGACTGCGCCGCGGCCGGGTCGTCGCCGTCGAGCTGCTCGATCGCGCCGTCGACCCGGTACCCGCTGCCCGTGACGGCGTGCGACCGCAGCTGCGTCACCAGCTGCGCCGCGGTCATCTCGTTCATGGTGAGGGTGCCCGTCTTGTCGCTGCAGATGACCGTGGTGCACCCCAGGGTCTCGACGGCCGCGAGCCGCTTGACGATCGCGTGGTGGCGGGCCATCTGCGAGACGCCCAGCGCGAGCGTCACCGCCGTCACGGCGGGGAGCCCCTCCGGGATCGACGCGACGGCCAGCGCCACAGCGGTCAGCAGCAGGTCGCTCAGGTCCTCGCCGCGCACCAGCCCGATCGCGACCACGAGGGCGACGATGACGCCGGCGAGCTTCGCGAGGCTGTGCGCGAGCCGGTCGAGCTGGCGCTGCAGCGGCGTCCGCTCCGCCTCCGTCGAGCGCAGGAGGCCGGCGATGCGGCCGATCTCGGTGGACATGCCCGTCGTCGTCACCACGAGCTCGCCCCGCCCGCGCGTGACGGTCGTGTTCATGAACGCCATGCCGAGGCGGTCGCCGAGGGGCACCGCGGCGCCGTCGCCGGCGCCCTCGACCTCGCCGTGGCCGCCGACGGCGTCGATCGCCTTGACCACCGGTTGGCTCTCGCCGGTCAGCGCGGCCTCCTCGATCTCCAGCTGGTGCGCGGCGAGCAGACGGCCGTCGGCGGGGACGCGGTCGCCGGCCTCGACGAGGACGATGTCACCTGGCACCAGCTCGCGCGCCGGCACGTCGGCGACGCCGCCGCCCCGCCGCACACGTGCCGTGGTCACGAGCGTCCTGGCCAGCGCGTCGAGCGACCGCTCGGCCCGGTGCTCCTGCAGGAAGCCCACGACGGCGTTCACGACGACGACCACGAGGACGACGATCGGCGTCTTCAGCTCGCCGCTGACCACGAACGCGAGGACCGCCGCGCCGAGCAGCACGAGGACGAGCAGATCGCCGAACTGGGCGACGAGCTTGCGCCAGGCCGGCACGCGCGCGGCCGCCGCGAGCTCGTTGGGGCCGTGGGCGCTGCGGCGTTCGGCGACGTCACCGTCGGCGAGCCCCTGCGCGGCGTCGACGCCGAGGGCGGCGAGGACGTCGTCGGGCGCGAGTCGGTGCGGGTCGGGCGGTGCCGACGGCGGCTGCAGGGTGAGCACGTTGGGTCCTCCGGTCGATGGTTCGGCCGAAGGTCTCTCCCACCCACTCGACGTGGGCCGCAGGTGCCGGACGGGCCGTTGCCCGGAGGCAGCGGACGATCGTGATGACGACACCGACGAGGCGGGATACTCCCCTTCTCGGGCGGTGAGGATACGGAGGACCGGTGCCCGGCGCAACCCGGCGCCGCAGCCGGCCGCCGCGGTACGGTGCGCGCCGTGAGCGAGGCACCGGCCGAGGACCTGCACCCGAACGTCCGGCGGGTCGTCGACGCGGGCCGGGCGCTCGGCATCGACATCCGCCCCCGTCGCTTCCCGGAGGGCACGAAGACGGCCGCCGACGCGGCCGCGGCGATCGGCGTCGAGGTGGGCCAGATCGTGAAGAGCCTGATCTTCGCGGTCGACGGGCGCGTCGTGCTCGCCTACGTGAGCGGCGCGAACCAGCTCGACGAGGGCAAGCTCGCGGCCGCGGCCGGCGGCGACCGGTGCCGGCGCGTGGACGCCGACGTGGTGCGGGAGGCGACGGGGTTCCCGATCGGCGGCGTCCCGCCCTTCGGGCACCGCACGCACCTGCCCGTGTTCGTCGACCCCGACCTGCTGCAGCACGACGAGGTGTGGGCCGCGGCGGGGACCTGGAACGACGTGTTCGGCATCGAGCCTCGGCGCCTCGTCGAGGCGAGCGGGGGCGTCGTCACCGACCTGAAGCGCGGCTGACCCCGCCCCCGGAGGGCGCGCCGGCGCAACCGGGCGCTGCGCCGCTCAGGCCTGGCGGCGGGGATCCGCGAGGTGCACCGCCACGGCGCGGGTCAGGCCCTCCGGATCCGCCGGCAGGTGCGCCGGGAGCGCGCCCGCGAGGTGCAGCGTCGCCAGCCCGTGCACGAGCGACCAGGCGGCGATCCCGGCGGTGCCCGCCGCGTCGTCCGGGAGGACGGACCCGACGCCTCGGTGCAGGACCGCCGCCGCTCGTGCCCGGCCCGCGAGGAGCGCCTCGTCGTCGGCGTCGAGGAGCTCGGGGCGGAACATCACCGCGAAGTGCGAGGGGTGGTCGAGCGCGAAGCGCACGTAGGCGACGCCGACGTCGAGGAAGCCGCGCTCGGCCGCCGACTCGAGCGCGTCCGCGAGGATCGCGTGACCTTCCACCGCGAACGCCGTCAGGAGGCCCGACTTGTCGCGGAAGTGGTGCGCCGCGGCGGTGTGGGAGACGCCGGTCCGGCGGGCCAGCTCGCGCACCCTCACGTGGGCGGGGCCGACCTCCGCCACGAGCTCCTCGAGCCCGTCGAGCAGCGCGCGGCGCAGATCGCCGTGGTGGTAGGAGCGTCGCGGAGCGTGGTCGGGCACCGGGGCCATCGTGGCACGGTCGGACGGGACGGAACGCTGCGGCGCGCATGTTGCCATCGGAACGCCCCCCGACGGAGGAGAGGCCGAGCGCGGGGGCCGGCGATCAGCGGCTGTCGGCGAGGAGGAGCGCGGCGACGACGAAGAAGCCGAGCGCGGCGGCGATCCGGATCGGCCGCTCCGGCAGCCGCGCGCCGAGCACCCGTCCGACCCCGATGGCCAGCGCGTCCGCGGCGACCATCCCGAGGGTCGAGCCGATCCACGTCCCCACGAGGCCCTCGCGGGTGGCGAGGGTGACGGTCGCCAGCATCGTCTTGTCGCCGAGCTCCGCGAGGAAGAACGCCGCGCCCACGGTCAGCAGCGTCCTGCCGGCGGAACGGGCGACCCGCACCTCGTCGGCGTCCGTCAGGCGGTCGCCGCGCAGGGTCCACAGGCCGAACCCGACGAAGGCGACGGCCGCCGCGACGCCGATGGGCCGGGCGGGCAGCGCGGCGCCGAGGCCGGCGCCCAGCGCCACCGACCCCAGGTGCACCAGGGCCGTCGCCACGGTGATGCCGCCGAGCACGGGGAGCGGTGGGTGGCGCGTGGCGAACGCCAGCGCCATCAGCTGGCTCTTGTCGCCCATCTCCGCCACGAAGATGACCGCGAAGCTCACCAGGAGCGCGTCCACGTCACCTCCTTCACGTCAGCGGAGCGACGGCGCCGCCGGCAGGACGGCGGCGGCCCGGCCGGATCAGCCGTCGCCCCGCCAGGCGTGGGGATCGAGGCCGAGCTTGCGGAACCGGTCCTCGATCCACACCGGCACCTCCATCGGCTCCCCGGCGCGGATGGAGCGCACCTGCTCGCCCCCCTCGGCCCACACGTGGCAGCTGCCGAGGTTCATCGCGAGCGCCCGCTCGCGGCCCTCCTCGGTGGCCATGGGCCCGCCGCCCGGCCCGGCCTCGCCGCCCTCGTCCCGAGCCTGCGCGATCCGGAAGGACCACATCGACTGGATCGCGACCGGCGCCATGGCCTGCAGCAGGGCGGTCGTGTGCGTGCACCCGCGTGGTCCGCCGTAGAGCTCGCGGACCTTGTTGATGAAGCCCCGCGCGATCGACAGCCCGATGAGGCCCCGGTAGTTCTCGGCGATGGACGGGCAGATCCGGTGCGGGTGGGTCTCGAACACCACGCGGGCGTCGGTGATCTCGAGCGAGGGCACCGCCACGTGGAGCTCGACGACCATGTGGTGCACCGTCAGCGGCTCGGGATCCTCGGGCACGTACAGCCCCGGCGGCTTCTGGTCCCGGATGGCGCCGCGCAGGACCAGCGTGTCGACGCCGCGGCGGTACGCGCGCACCACGTAGGCGCGCTCGTGGATCAGGTCGAGCGGCGCCCCGCCCGCGCCGGCGTCGTCGTGCTCGAGGGCGTCGAGGTACTCGTCGGGGTGCGGCGTGATCTCGTCGAAGGCCGGGGTCATCGGGGGGTGCACGGGTGGCATGGCGGGCTCCGGGTTCGGCGGCGTCAGGCGCCGGGGTCCTCGAGCGCGTCGAGCAGCGTGTTCCACGCCAGCGTCGCGCACTTGATCCGCACCGGGAACTTGACGACGCCCTGCAGCGCCTCGAGGTCGCCGAGCTTGACGGACTCGACCAGCGCGGGGTCGACACCGTCGCCCGCGCCGTCCGTGACGTCGATCGACATCATGCCCTTGAACCGGCGCACGAGCGCCCGCACCTCGGCCACGGACCTGCCCTTGATCGCCTGGCTCATCATCGACGCCGAGCTCTGGGAGATGGAGCACCCCTGCCCGCCCACCCGGACGTCGGAGACGACGGGTCCGTCGGGTCCCTGCTCGACCTGCAGGAACACCTCGATCTCGTCGCCGCAGAGGGGGTTGTGGCCGACGGCGTGCGCGGCGGGCGGCGGGAGCTCGCCGCGGTTGCGCGGCGAGCGGTAGTGGTCGAGGATGATCTCGCGGTAGAGGTCGTCGAGGCCCGGCATGGTCCCTCCCGTTCAGAAGCCGAAGATGTCGGTGGCGCTGTCGAGCGCGTCGGCCAGGACGTCGACCTCGTGCTCGTCGTTGTAGAGGTAGAAGCTGGCACGCGCGGTGGCCGTCTCACCCAGCAGGCGCATGAGCGGCTTCGCGCAGTGGTGCCCGGCGCGGATGCAGACGTTGCGCTGGTCGAGCACCTGCGACAGGTCGTGCGGGTGGATCCCGCGGAAGGCGAAGCTGAACGTCGCGCCGCGCACCTCGACGTTCGTCGGGCCGTGGATGGTGATGTCGTCCCCGAACCGCTCGGTCAGCGTCCGGAGCGCGTACGTGGCGACGTCGACCTCGTGCTGGCGGACGTTCGCCATGCCGACGCACTGGAGGAAGTCGACCGCCGCGCCCATCCCGATCGCCTCGGCGATGGGTGGCGTGCCGGCCTCGAACTTCGCCGGCAGCTCCGCCGGCGTGAAGCCGTCGAGGCGGACGTCGGCGATCATGTTGCCGCCGCCGAGGAACGGCGGCATGGACTCGAGCAGCGCCTCCTTGCCCCAGAGCACGCCGATGCCCGAGGGGCCGCACATCTTGTGGCTGCTGAACGCGAACAGGTCCGCGTCCCACGCCTGCACGTCCGTGACGTTGTGGGGGACGTACTGGCAGCCGTCGACGATCGCGAGCGCGCCGGCGGCGTGCGCGGCGCTGCACAGCTCGCGCACCGGGGTGATGGTGCCGAGGACGTTGCTCATGGCGGTGAAGCTGAAGGCCTTGGCGCCGTCGAGCAGCCGGGGCAGGTCCGTGAGGTCGAGCTGGCCGTCAGCGGTGAGCGGCACCCACCGGAGCTCGATCCCGCGCTCGGCGGCGAGCATGTGCCACGGCACGACGTTCGCGTGGTGCTCCATGTGCGTGAGGACGACGGCGTCGCCGGGTCGCAGCGTGGCCCGGCCCCACGAGTGCGCGACGAGGTTCAGCGCCTCCGTCGCGTTCTTGGTGAAGACGACCTCGTGGGCGCGGGGAGCCCCGATGAAGCGCTGCACCTTCGCCCGCGCGCCCTCGTAGGCGTCGGTCGCCTCGGCCGCGAGGCGGTACGCGCTGCGGTTGATGGGGGCGTAGGACGTCGCGAGGAACGTCGACATCGCGTCGATGACGGACTGCGGCTTCTGCGACGTGTTCGCCGAGTCCAGGTAGACGATCGGCCCACCGTCGATCTCCCGGCGGAGGATGGGGAACTGCTCGCGCAGCGCGGCGACGTCGAGGCTCACGTCAGCTCCGGAAGCTCTCGTAGCCGTCGCGCTCGAGCCGCTCCGCGAGCTCCATCCCGCCGCTCGCGACGATCCGGCCGGCGACGAGGATGTGGACGTGGTCGGGCTGCAGCTCGTCGAGCAGGCGCTGGTAGTGCGTGATCAGGACCACCCCCATGGTCGGGCGCTCCGCGCGGACCTCGCGGATCCCCTGGGCCACGATCCGCAGCGCGTCGATGTCGAGGCCGGAGTCCGTCTCGTCGAGGATCGCGAGCTCGGGCTCCAGGATCGCCATCTGCATGATCTCGTTGCGCTTCTTCTCCCCGCCGCTGAAGCCCTCGTTCAGGTACCGGTCGACGAACGAGCTGTCCATGCCCAGCCGCTTCATCCAGTCCATGGTCGCGAGCCGCAGCTCGAGCACCGACAGGTCGATGCCCTTGCGGGCCGACAGCGCCTGGCGCAGGAACTGGATCACGGAGACCCCGGGGATCTCCTGCGGGTACTGGAACGCGAGGAACATGCCCGACTTCGCGCGGACGTCGGTCGGCCACGCGGTGACGTCGTCGCCCTGGAACGTGATCCGCCCACCGGTGACCTCGTACTCGGGGGACCCGAGCAGCACGTTCGCCAGCGTGCTCTTGCCGGACCCGTTCGGTCCCATGATGGCGTGCACCTCGCCGGCCGCCACCGCCAGGCTGAGCCCCCGCAGGATCTCGGTCGGCGCGCCCTCGGACGTCTCCGCAGGTCGGGCGTGCAGGTCGTCGATCCGGAACAGCTCGCTCACGTGGTCAGTGTATTTCCCCTATCGCTGTAGTGGAAACCTCGCCTCGCCTCGCGGCGTGGCCGGGACGCCGGGGCCGTCCCGGCCGCCGTCGTCGCCCGGCGGCGCACCCGCGGCGGCCAGCGAGACCAGCTCCGGCGCGGGGGCGAGGCCGAGGTCGGCGAAGACCCCGACGGCGCGGCGCGCGACCGCAGCGGCAGCGCGACCACGGCCCTGGCGGAGCAGGATCCGGGCGAGCCGGGCGTAGCGGCGGTCGTCGAGCGGGTCGGCCGCGATGCCGAGGTCGAGCAGGCGCGCGGTCTCGTCGAGGTTCCCGTCGCGCTCGGCGTCGTCGGCGACCACGTCCACGAGCGCCAGGAACCGGCGGGCCACGCGTTCGCGCGGAGCGGCCGCCCAGTCCTCGTAGATCGCGGCCGGGAGCAGCTCCCCCGTGTGGAGGGCGAGCGCGCGCCGGGCCAGGCCACCACGCCGCTGCGGCCCGGCGGCGAGCGCCTCGGCGGCGGCGGCCTCGAACGCCTGCAGGTCCGTCCGGACCGACGGGGCCAGCCGGAGGGAGTCGTCGCGCCGCTCGACCACGTCGCCCGAGCGCGCACGGAGCCGGTTCACGGTGTTGCGCAGGCGAGCGCGCCCGGTGGCCGGCGCGGCGTCGGGCCACAGCACGTCGATCAGGGCGTCGGCCGTCATCGTCCCCCGCACCGCCAGCAGCTGCAGCACGGTCGACGGGTGCCCCGCCGGCGGCGTGAGGTCCTGTGCGCCGGCGCGCACGGCGAACCCGCCGAGCAGGGTGACCTCGACGGCCGGCGGAGGAGGAGCCACGCGCTCGGGCCACACGCCGCTCAGCAGCTCCACGAGCGGGCGCTCGAAGCGGTGGGGCAGATCCGGCACGCCCATGCCGTCGACGATCGACAGCGCCTCGGCGACCGCCGCTCGGGCGTCGTCGGCCCGCCCGAGGCGGACGAGCGCGAGGGCGGCCTCGAGCCGACGGACCCACCGGGTGTTCGGCGCCGCGCCGATCGCCCGGTCCAGCCGTTCGAGGGTGGCGAGCGAGGCCGCCGGGTCGCCGACGAACGCGTCGATCCGTGCGTCCATCATCCCGATCGCCTCCGGGTAGGGCAGGCGCTCGTGCAGCGCCCGCGCGCGCGCCTGGCACCGCCGCGCCCCGGCGACGTCGCCCAGCGCGACGAGGTGGTCCGCGATGGAGCCGTAGAACTCGACGCCGCTGTTCGTCACGAGCCACGGCGGCGCGAGCCGCTCCACCTGCGCGAGCGCGGCGCGCACGGCGGCGGCGTTCCCACGCCGCCCCTCGACCCACGCGCGCGACCACAGGGCCGTCGCGACGACGCCGGGGTCGCGGATGCGCTCGCCGATCTCGATCGCCTCGGCGATGGCCGCGTCGGCGAGCGTCGGGTGGTCGAGGGTGTCGAGGACGTCCACGTGCATCGCGAGCCAGTGGGCGCGGGTCCGGTCGCTGGCGGGGAGCAGCGAGAGCGCCGCCTCGAGGTGCGGCATGGCCGCGTGCGGCCGCCCACGGTGGAACAGCACGCTGTAGCCGAGGCGTGCCAGCGCCTCGGCCTGCCACCGGTGCTCGCCCGCGAGGTCGAACAGCTCCGCCGCCTCGACCAGCTCCGCCTCCGCCTCGTCGTACGCCGGCTCGGTCGCGAGGAAGGCGTGCGCGTGCGCGGCGGCGAGCAGCGCGCGGGCGCGCGTGACGTGCTCCCCGGGCTCGGCGGCGGCGGTCACGCCCTTCGCGACGGCCAACGCCTCGTCGATCCGGACCGCACGGACGAGCTGCCGGGCGCGCTCCGCCGCGGCGGCACGACCGACGGTCGGTGGCAGGGCGAGGCGCTCGAGCCGCTGGAGCCAGGCGTCCCGGAGGGCGGGGTGGTTCGCCTCGGCGGCGCGCGCGCCCTCGACGAGCACCGTCGCGTCCGCGGCCAGCAGATCGTCCGGGATCAGCTCGAGGACGTGTCCCAGCTCGCCGAGGCCGAGGTCCTCGAGCTCCGTCCAGTGGCGCGCGGCGAGGACGGCGGCGAGCGCGTCGTGCGCACGGTGCGCGACGAGCAGGCGCACCGCCGCGCTCAGCTCGCCACGCGACGCGTACCGCTCCGCGACGGCGGCGAGCGTGCGGGCGTCCGTGGCGAACCGGGCGTCGGCCACGAGCACGTTGCGGATGGCGTCCGGGATCGAGATCCACCCGCCGCGCTCGTGGCGCACCGGGAGGCCGCTGCGCTCGAGCGCCTCGTGGGCTCGCGGCCCCGCGACGAGCTCGGCGACCGTGGGATCGACCAGCGGCAGCTGGGCGAGGCGCGCGAGCGTCGCCCGATCGTCGGCGACGAGCTCGTCCACGAGCACGGCCAGGACGCTGCGGCTCGCGGCGCGCGACGACGGGGACCACGCCGGATCGGCGCGCAGGTGCGTCGCCGCGACGGCGACGGCCGCCGGCCAGCCCTCCGTGACCGCGACCAGGTCCTCCACGACGGTGCGTGGCGGTCGCGGGCCGAGGACGCGCGCCACCTCGTCAGCGGTCATCCGCAGGTCGGCGGCCCCGACGTGCACCCCGGGCCAGCCTCGGGCCCAGTCCCCTTCACGACCGGCGACGATCGCGCGGCACGCCGGGGGGAGGTCGGCGACGAGCTCCCGGGCGAGACGCCGGGCACGGGCGTCCAGCCGCTGCACCTCGTCCACGGCGATCGCGAAGCCGCCACCGCCCGTGGCGTACCCGAGCAGGCCGTCGAGCGCGTCGGTCGGATCCTCCCCGGCCATGGCGGCGACGAGGTCGTCCATCCCCGCGCGGCGAGCGGCACGCCGGAGCGCGTCGACCAGCTCCTCGGGTCCGGCCACGGCGTCGAGGCGGACCCGCAACGGAGCCGCTCGACCGTCGAGCTCCAGGAGCTGCTCGAGGAGCACCGTCTTGCCGAAGCCGCTCGGAGCGATGAGGGCCACCAGGCGCTGGCCGCGGAGCGGGTCTACGAGGCGGCGGCGATCCACCAGCTCCACCGACCGCCCGACCATCGACGGGGGATCGTACGTGAGCGTCCGCCACGCGCCCGGCGGTCGCCCCTCCGCGTGCACGACGGCCCCGGGGGCGCGCGACGTCGCGCGTCAGGACGACTCGAGGTCGTCCAGCACGGGCCGGAGCATGGCGAGCGTCGTGCGCGGGTCGACGATGCAGATCCGGTAGCAGGTCTCGCCCGCCCACGTCGTCGGCACGATCAGCGCCACCCCGGCGCGGGCGCGGCTGTGGCTCCACTCGCGGTACTGCTCGTCCGACCACCCGCGGCGACGGAACAGCACGACGGAGAGGTCGGGCTCGAGCAGCAGGTCGAAGCCGTCGCGGCTGCGGAGCTCGTCGGCGAGCTCGCGTGCGGTCGTGAGCGTCGCCTCGACCGCGCGCTCGTAGGCGGCCGTGCCGTAGGTGGCGAGGGAGAACCACAGCGGCAGCCCGCGCGCCCGGCGGGAGAGGTGGTACGCCAGGTCGCACGGGTTCCACTCCGCGCGGTCCACCGCGTCGAGGTACGCGCCGTGCTGCGAGTGCGCCGCCCTCGCGAGCGACGGGTCGCGGTAGACCAGGGCCGCGGCGTCGTACGGCGCGAACAGCCACTTGTGCGGATCGACGCCGAAGCTGTCGGCGCGCTCGATCCCGGCGAGGCGCGGCCGGGCGCTGGGTGCGCACAGGGCGCCGAGGCCGTAGGCGCCGTCGACGTGCACCCACAGCCCCCGGTCAGCGGCCACGTCCGCCACCTCCGCGAGGTGGTCGACGGAGCCGGTGTTCGTCGTGCCCGCGCTCGCGACCACCGCGAAGACGCCCTCGGCGGCCTCGTCGAGCGCCCGTGCCAGCGCGTCGCCGCCCATCCGGCCGAGGTGGTCGGCCGGGACCCGCACCACGTCGCAGTCCATCACGTTCGCCGCGGCGCGCACCGAGGCGTGCGCCTCCTCGGTGGCCGCGATGCGGTAGCGCGCGGGGCGGGGGTGGCGCTGCGAGTGCGCGTGCCGGGCGGTGACGAGCGCGCTGAGGTTCGCCGCGGAGCCGCCGGAGACGAAGCACCCGCCGGCGCCCTCGGGGAAGCCGGCGAGCTGCGCGAGCCACGCCAGTGCCGCGTTCTCGGCGGCGATCGCACCCGCGCCCGCCTCCCACATGCCGGCGAAGATCGACGAGGCGCTGACGACGAGGTCGAACATCGTCGCCGCGACCGACGGCGAGGTCGGCACGTACGCGAGGTTCATCGGGTCGTCCATCGGCCGGCACGCGGGCATCAGCACGTCGCGGAACACCCGCAGCGCCTCGTGCCCGCCGATCCCGTCCGGGGAGATCGACGGAGCCAGCGCGTCGGCCAGCTCGCTCGCCGGGTGGGCGCCCCACTGGCGGTCCTTCGGCAGCTCGAGCCGCTCGATGGCGTAGCCGATGACGGAGTGCGCGAGGAGCTCCGCCCGCTCGTCGAAGGCGTGCATCCGGGTCCGGGGATCCGGCGCCGAGGGCCCGTCGGTCACGCGGTGCGGGGGCGGCGCAGCGCCCGCCACAGGGCGAGGTAGCTCGGGTGCTCGATGGTGCCGTCCACGTAGCCAGCATCGCGCAGGGCGCGGTGGTAGCGCGGCAGGTGGCGGAAGGGGATGCCCGAGTCGACGTGGTGGGCGAGGTGCCAGCCGATGCGGTAGGGCACGAGCAGGAACCTGGCCGGCCACCGCTGGGCGACGCTGTGGGTCGTCTGCCGCCGGTCCCTCGACCGGACCATGCCGCCGTGCTCCGCGATCGAGCGGAGGCGGTTGATCACGCGCCACACGGTCAGGTGGGGCGCCAGCCACATGAGCGGGTAGAGCCACCACCGGCCGGCGGCGACCGCACCGGCCAGCAGCACCGCCTGGACCACGACGATGCGCCGGGCCGCCGCCCGCGTCCGGGCGTCGGAGCTGCGCACGCCGCGGAGCAGGCCGCGCAGCAACTTGAGCCCGGTGCGGCCGGTGGCGTCGCGGACGAGCTTGCGCCGGAAGCTGTCGGCGGGGATGGGATAGCCGGCGTAGAGCGGGACGTCGGGCTCCTCCGGGCCGAACTCCTCGCGGTGGTGCGCCATGTGCGAGCGGCGGTACGCGTCGATGGGGGTGAAGCTCGGGTAGCCGAGCAGCCACCGGCCGACGGCGTCGTTGGCGCGGCGGTCCGCGAACAGCAGCCGGTGCGCGGCCTCGTGCATGAGCGACGCGAACTGGGCGTGCGCACGTCCCATCAGGACGAAGCACACGGGCCAGGACCACGGCGCCCACGCGACGGAGGCGACGACCACCAGGCCGGTCTGGAGGTAGAGGCCGGCGACGGACGCGGCGTTGCGCCAGGACGGGATGCGGCGCAGCGCGACGCGGACGTCGGGGTGCAGCCGTCCGTCGGCGCGGACGAGCTCGGTCTCGCGCGCCACGGGCAACGTGGCGGGGACCATGTCGACCCGACGGGTCGCGGGCGCGGCGGCGGGCGTCACGGCGCTCATGGTACTACGGTTCGCGATCACATGGCGAGAGAACGTAATGCCCGGCGCGCGGCCGAGCTGCTGGAGCGACCGCTCACGGCTCGATCCGTCATCGCCTCCCTGCTGCTCGGCCGCCACCCCCCGTCGGCGCCGGTCGCCCTGCTCGTGCGGTGGTGCGCGCTGTTCGGCATCTCGGACAGCTCCGCCCGGGTGGCGCTGAGCCGGATGGTCGAGCGCGGCGAGCTCGAGGCGCGCCGGGGCACCTACGAGCTGGCCGGCAGGGTCCGGGCGCGCCAGGGCGACCAGGACTTCGCGCTCGCGCCGGCGCTGCGCGACTGGGACGGCGGGTGGCGGATGGCCGTGGTCGGGGACGGGCCCCGAGCCGCGACCGACCGGATCGCGCTGCGCGCCGCGCTCACCCGCTCGCGGATGGTGCCGTTGCGCGACGCGGCCTGGGTCCGCCCGGACAACCTGGGCGCCGGCGCCGTCGGCACCGCCGACGCGGCCGTCGTCGCCGCCCAGTGCACGTCGTGGATCGCCCGTCCCGCCGGGCCCCGCGAGGAGGCGGCGGTGCGCGACGAGGTGCTGCGGCGCTTCGCCGTCGCCGAGCACGAGCGGCGCGGCCGCCTGCTGCTCGACCACCTCCGGGCGGCGACCGACGGCCTGCCGTCCACGGAGGCCCTGGCCGGTGCGTTCGTCGCCGGCGCCGCCGTCGCGCAGCACCTCCGGCGCGACCCCCTGCTGCCCGCCGAGCTCCTCCCGGGCGGGTGGCACGGCGGCGACCTCCGCACGGCGTACCAGGGCTACCTCCGGGCGTTCTCGCCCGCCGTCGCGGCGTGGGCCCGGGGCGGCTGACGCGACGGCACCCGTCAGGGGCCGGCGCGGCCGAGGAGGTCCTCCTTCCAGGTCCGGAACCGGGTGTGGTGGCGACCGCTCGGGCCGCGACCGTCGCCCGCGCCGTCCGGGAACAGCCGGAAGGTGTGCTGGCGCGCCAGGTCCTGCGCGTCGGCCGCCCAGTACCGGGCGTCGCCGCCGCTCGCGGGGCCGGCCCGCCACAGCAGCCACGGGCCGATGCGGCGCTTGTACGTCGCCTCCGGCCGGTCGGGCAGGTCCTCGCCGAGGCGTCGCAGCTCGTCGGGCGCGTCCCGCCACGCGCGCGCGGGGATGTTCCGGTCGCGGGTCGGGGTGTCCGGCAGCTCGGCGGTGCCGATCGGGGTCGCGTCCTCGGGACGCGCGTCGTAGCGCAGCGCCGCGCGGGGCTCGTCGCCGGCGTGGTCCGTCACCAGCCCCTCGCCACCCACTCCGCCAGGTGCGGCCGCTCGTGCCCGATGGTGGTGTCGACCCCATGGCCGGGCATCACGACGGTGTCGGCGGGCAGCTGGAACAGCCGGTCGTCCAACGAGCGGATGATGGTGTCGAAGTCGCCGCCGGGGAACTTCGTCGCGCCGGGGCCCCCCGGGAACAGCGTGTCACCCGAGAACAGCACCGGTGAGCCCTCGACCAGGAACGAGATCGACCCGGGCGTGTGCCCGGGGTTGTGGATCGCCTGCAACCGGATCCTGCCGACCTCGATCACCTCCGCGTCGTCGAGGAAGACGTCGTAGCCGACGTCCTTCAGCATGGGGGCGTCCAGGCTGGTGACCGCGACCTCGTAGCCGGCCTCGCGCAGCTGCGGGATCGCGCCGATGTGGTCCCAGTGGCCGTGGGTCTCGAGCACGCGGCGCACGCCGAGCCCCCGGCACAGCTCGAGCAGCCGCTCGTGCTCGTTCCCGGCATCGATCAGCACGGCCTCGCCGGTCTCGCGGCAGCGCAGCACGAACACGTTGTTGGCGTACGGACCGACCACCACCTTGTGGATCTCGAGCCGACCGTCGGCCCAGTGCAGCGTCGTCATCGGACGAGTCTGCCACCGCCGCCGCCCGCTTCAGGTCGACACGACGTCGAAGCCGAGCGCGAGCGCGACCGGGATCTGGCCGGGATCGAGGGTCACGAACCGCACGGGCCGGGGGAGCCGGTCGGCGGCGGCGAGGTGGAGCGCGTCCGAGAGCCGCAGCGGCTGCTCGCGCACGAGCGTGGCGGCGCGCTCCAGGCAGCGGCGGTCGACCGGCACGAGCGCGAGCCGGTCCCACGTCAGGCGGACGAGGTCCTCGAGGTCGTCCCGCAGCACCGGCTCCTCCGCCAGGCGGTCGACGAGCGCGAGCGCCTCCACGAGGGTGACGGCGCTCGTGCACCAGTCCCCGTCGGCGGCCAGCGCGGCGGCGATGACGCCCCGCGCCGCACCCTCCACGTGCAGCGCCACGAGCGCGCTGGCGTCGAGGTAGGTGCTCATGCCGGGCGCGTCACCCGCGGATCTCGCGGAGCAGGAGGTCGAAGCGCACGTTGCGCCAGACCGTGACCGCGCCCGCCGCGGCCCGGCCGTCCGCCCGCCGCGGTCCGATAAGTGCGCCGGCGGCGACGAGCTGCTCGAGGCCGGCGGCATCGGCGGCGCCCTCGCCGGTCGCCCGCAGCGGGCCGAGCACCGCGCTCGGCCGGCCCGCGACGCTCACGACGGTCGTCTCGCCGGCCGCGGCCCGCCGCACGTGCGCGGCGAGGTCGTTGCGCAGCTCTCGGATCCCGACCGGCGGCACGATCGCAGCGTAGGCACGGTGTACACCGGTGTCCACCAGCGGATGCGCGGGCGCGCCGCCCGCTCCGCGAGCATGGGGCCCATGAACTTCGCCTTCACCGAGGAGCAGGAGGAGCTGCGCAAGACCGTGCGCCAGTTCCTCGACGCCAAGAGCCCCGAGTCCGCCGTGCGCGAGCAGATGGAGACCGAGTCCGGCTACGACCCCGCCGTCTGGTCGCAGATGGGCGAGCAGATGGGCCTGCAGGGGCTCGTCATCCCCGAGGAGTTCGGCGGGTCCGGCTACAGCTTCGTCGAGCTCGGCATCGTGCTCGAGGAGCAGGGCCGCGCCCTGCTGGCCGCCCCCTTCTTCTCCACCGTCGTCCTCGCGGCCCACACGCTGCTCCACTCGGGCGACGAGGCGGCCAAGGCCGCCCACCTCCCGGGCATCGCGAGCGGCGAGACGATCGCCACGCTCGCGTTCACCGAGCCCTCCGGGAAGTGGGACGAGGCGGGGATCACCATGCAGGCCACCGCATCCGGCGACGGCTTCACCCTCGACGGCACGAAGATGTTCGTCCTCGACGGCCACACCGCGGACCTCGTCATCGTCGCCGCCCGCACCGGCGCGGGCGTCAGCCTGTTCGCCGTCGACGGCGGCGCCGCCGGCCTCACGCGCACGCCGCTGAGCACGATGGACCAGACCCGCAAGCAGGCCAAGCTCGAGTTCTCCGGCACCCCGGCCACCCTGATCGGCACCGAGGGCGAGGGCTGGAAGGTCCTGTCGACCGTGCTCGACCTGGCGGCGGTGGCGCTCGCGGCCGAGCAGGTGGGCGGCGCGCAGAAGGTGCTCGAGATGGCCGTCGAGTACGCCAAGGTGCGCGTGCAGTTCGGCCGGCCGATCGGCTCGTTCCAGGCGATCAAGCACAAGTGCGCCGACATGCTCCTCGAGGTCGAGTCGGCCAAGTCGGCGGCGTACTACGGCATGTGGTGCGCGTCCGAGATGAACGACGAGCTCCCCTCCGTCGCGTCCCTCGCCAAGGCCTACTGCTCCGAGGCGTACTTCCACGCCACGGCGGAGAACATCCAGATCCACGGCGGCATCGGCTTCACCTGGGAGCACCCGGCGCACCTGTACTTCAAGCGGGCGAAGTCGTCGGAGCTGCTGTTCGGCGACCCGACGTACCACCGGGAGCTGCTGGCGCAGCGCATCGGCATCTGACGCCGGGGCGGCCGCGGCCGCTCCGGCGCGGCTCGTGGTGACGGATAGCGTCACCGCCGTGGAGCCGGTGACGTGGGCGTTCGTGGTCGCCGCCGTGGCCGCGACGTTCGCGATCGCCGCGATCGTGGTCGGGCGGGAGGCGCACCGCCTTGACGCGGTCGCGCCGCGCTCGGTCTACGTCGTCGACGAGGCCGTTGAGTTCGTCGCCGAGTACCTGCCTGTCGAGACCCAGGCGCGGCTCACGCCCGACGAGCTGGAGCGGCTGTTGACGCTGCACATGCGCTGGCTGCACGCGAAGGGCCTGCAGCCGACCAACGTCGTCGACCGCCGCCAGGACATCGACACCCTCGTCGTGGTCGGCGAGGACGACCTGGTCGCGTACCTGCTCGGCGAGGCCGATCGCCAGGAGATCGAGATCCTCGACGACGTCGACGTGGTCAACGTCGTCGAGGCGCACCTCGCCTACTTCGACGCGATCGGCGCGGTGGGGCCGCGAGCGCTCGACCCGGACGTCTGAGCGCGGGCGGCCGCGCTCAGATCATCATGTTCAGCTGCGCCGCGACCCGGCGCCCGAGCTCGACGTCGCCGCCGAGCTCGATCCGGTCCTGCAGCTCCTCCGCGCTGCGCCGGCCGAGCGCGAGCACGGCGAACGCCTCGGCGTCCAGCCGCACCGTCGCGAGCGGCGGGGCGGTCGGCTCCTCGACCCGCGCCGCCCGCCCGTCGCGCACCTCGAACACGAGGTGGCGCTCGACCGGCCCGGTGATGTCGATCGCGACCGCCCCGCCCTCGGGCGTGCCGGCGCGCTTGCCGACGACGATGCCGAGCGTGCGGATCAGGCGGTCGACGGTGTGGGCGGCGGCGGCGGAGTCGAGGTGCCCCGGCCGGCCGACCGCCCGGCGCATGTCCTGCTCGTGCGCCCAGCAGTCGAGGACGCGGATGTGGAGGAAGTCCGCCAGCGTCCCCGGCCCCGTCGGTGTCGTCGCGGGTTGCTCGAAGTAGGCGTCGTCCCCGGCGCGCAGCGTCGCGAGGCGTGCAGCCGTGAGCTCGCGCCACTCCGCGAGCACCTCGTGGCCGGTCAGGCGACGGCGAGCCCGGACCTCGGCCTCGTTGAACTCCCCGATCTGGTTGCGCACGTGCGGCCCGTCGCCGTCCGTCAGCCGCTCCGCGGCCGGCAGTCCGTGCAGCATCCGCTCCGTGCCGATGAGGTGCGACAGGTTGTCCTTCACGCTCCACCCCGGCAGGTCCGACGGCAGCTCCCACGCCGCGTCGTCGAGCGACTCGCCGAGCTCGGTGATCGAGCGGAACGTGTCCTCGAGGGCGTCGATCGTCTCGACCGGGATCGTCATCGCGGTGGCCTCCTCGGGCTCGTCACGGCGCGGCGTGCTGGATGGTGCCCCACTCCCGCGCCGAGAGGTACGGCGCGAAGGCCGTGCCGATCGCCGCGAGGTCGGCAGCCGTCTTCGGCGTCTTGAGCTCGAAGAGGCCGCCGGTGCGGCTGTAGGCGACGGTCAGGTCCCACAGCGCGAGCGCGTCGTCGCCCGCCGGCGCCGGCACGACGACGGGACCGAAGACGGCGCGGCCGGTGGGGAGGACGATGATCGGGACGCCGAACCCCCCGAGCTCGCGCACGGCGTGCTCGTGGTCGGCGCGGACGTCGCCGTGGGTGGAGGGGTCCGCCAGCGCCTCGTCCCACGCCGTCGCCGGCGCGCCGATCTCCGCCAGCAGCTCCCGGGCGACGGTCACGTCGTACGGGCGCCGGCCGTCCTCGTGGAGCGCCCTGCCGCAGACCTCGTACCACCGGCCGCACAGCTCGCCGTCGAGGCGCCGGAGCCAGGCGCCGACGCGCATCGGCGTCCACCCGTAGGCGAGCGGCCGCTCCCACGGGTGGCGCTTGCCCTCGGGCCGGTTGACCTCCTCCAGGGAGAAGAAGCGCCACGTGATGTCGAGCGGTACGACCTCGCGCACCCGGCGGATCCACACCGACGTCTGGTACGCCCACGGGCACATCGGGTCGAAGTAGAACTCCACCGGCGTCGCCGCAGCGTTCATCGCACCCCCGGTCGCCGGCTCCGCCACGACCCCACCGTAGCGAGACGCAACCTGCACCGGCGACGGCGAGCGCGAAGGTCGAGATCCCCCGGAAGTGCGAGCCGCGGATGGCGCCGCAGCTGCTTGAATGTGCGCACCAGGGAAAGGAGGTGGTCCGAACGTGATAGGTGAAAGTCGTGGGACTCTGGAGGTGGTTGGCCACTAGGCCGGCTGCTGGACCGCCTGGCGAATCCCCGCCAACCTCCGCTGGACACCCTGCCGAAGCTGGTCCCGTCGGCCCTTGCACGGATGTCCGGATCCTCTAGCACGATGACGAGGGAGGCGCCTCACGGCGCCTCCCTCGCTCGCGTCTCGGGCTCCTTCGCGTCCGCCGCCGCCCGCCGCTAGCGTGCGGCGCATGGAACGGCCGACGCGGTTCGAGCACCACCGGTTCCTCGGCGACAAGCGGACGCAGCTGGTCTACGACCTCGACGAGTGGACCGATCGTGGGGTGATCGACGACATCGTCGCCGCCGAGGTCGGCCTGGTCTTCGGCCCCGACACGCTCGCCGAGGCCCGCAACCGCGGCTACACGCTGGCCACCCCCGGGCGACGGCGCCGAGCGCGCCGCCCCCGCGCCTGACCGCGGTGAACGGCAGCTTCACGTCCGGCGGCCACGAGCTGGCCCGGTACCTCGCCCGCCCGCACGGCCGTCGCGAGACGCTGCCCGGGTTGATCCTCTGCCACGGCTTCCCGATCGGCCCGCTCGACGCGCGCCAGAGCGCGATCACGTTCCCGGAGCTGATCGACCGCATCGCGAACGAGCAGGGGTGGGCGGCGATGACCTTCACGTTCCGCGGCTGCGGGACGAGCGAGGGTGACTTCTCGCTGCAGGGGTGGGTCGACGACCTGCGTGCGGCGATCGACCACCTCATCGCGGAGGAGCACCCGTCGGGCATCTGGCTCGTCGGCACCAACACCGGCGGCTCCATCGCGACCTGCGTGGCGGCGGACGATCCGCGCGTCCGCGGCGCCGCCCTGCTCAGCCCGCGCGCCGACTTCGACGACTGGGGCGCGCAGCCCCGGCGGTTCCTCGAGCACGCCCGCGAGATCGGCGCGGTCCGCACGCCCGGGTTCCCCCGCGCCTTTGACGAGTGGGCGCGCGAGCTGCGGCGGTTCCGTCCCGTCGACGCCGCCCGGCGCTTCGCGCCGCGACCGATGCTGGTGATGCACGGCGACGACGACGAGAGCGTCCCGCCGGCGGACGCACGCCGGCTGGCCGAGGCGCACGGCAGCGCCGAGCTGCGGCTGGTCAACGGGGCGGGGCACCGCCTCCGCCACGACCCGAGGGCGATCGCCGTCCTGCTCGGCTGGCTCGACCGGCAGCGATCGGCCGCCCTCGTGTGAGGGCGCGGCGCGGTCGGCCTCAGGCGCGCGTCAGCGACCGGCGGAGCGTGCCGGCCAGGCGTCGCCCGCGGGCGCCGGCCATCTTCTCGCCGAACCACATCACGCGGCCCTTGACCCGGTCGAGCCGCGGTTGGTGGCGCAGGCGCTCCGTGAGCACGCCAGGAGTGGGCGCCGGCAGGGCGCTCGGGGTCGCCGGGGACGTCGCCCGCTCCACGTGGGGCACCTCGGCGCCCGGGGCGAGCAGCGCCCGCTGCATCGCTGAGCGCACGGCGAACTCGTGCGCCTCCTCCGGGCCCATCACGGGCTTGCGGACCACCAGCACCGAGTCCTCCCACACCTCGTTGCCCCAGTCGGTGTACGCGTCGACGACCTCGAAGCGGAGGTACCCGGCGAGGGCGCGCATGCCGTCGGCGTAGTAGCGCCAGCAGTCGAGCGGGAACCGGTGCTCGTAGCCGCCCGACGGGGCGATGACCATCGCGAGCCCGCCGGGCCGCAGCACGCGACCGATCTCGAACGCGGAGGCCCACGGGTACTCCACGTGCTCGAACGCCTGGCCGGACACCACCACGTCGACGGAGTCGCTCGGCAGCTCCCGCCAGTCGTACGCGTCGGCGACGGTGATCGTCACGTTGTGGCCGGCGGCGATGTCGAGCCCGCGGTAGCGCCACGGCGGCCGGTCGAGCAGGGTGCGGTACGTGAGGCTGACCGGGTTGACCTGCTGGCTGCCGAAGTCGAGGATCTCGAGCGGCAGGTCGGTGGCGGCGCTCAGGTAGCTCTCGACGAACAGCTCCATCTTCCGGTACGAGCTCGCGTGCACGCGCCTCAGCCCGCCCCGGGCGCCGGCGCGTCGCCGTAGCCCTCCAGGTGGGTGCTGTGCCAGCGCCAGGCGCTGGCGACGATGTCGTCCAGCGAGCGCGTGGATCGCCACCCGAGCGTCGCCTCGGTCCGTGTCGGGTCGGCGAACGTGGCGACGGGGTCGCCGGCGCGCCGCGCGACGATCTCGTACGGGACCTCGCGCCCGCTCGCCCGCTCGGTCGCCGCGATCACCTGCAGGACGGTGCTGCCGACGCCGGTGCCGACGTTGAGGACGGTCGACCCGCCGTCGTGGGCCAGGTGCGCCAAGGCCTTGATGTGGGCGTCCGCGAGGTCCTCGACGTGGATGTAGTCGCGGATGCAGGTGCCGTCGGGGGTGGGGTAGTCGTCGCCGAACACCTGGACCGTGGGGCGCCGCCCGAGCGTCGCCTTCATGACGATCGGGATGAGGTTGAGCGACATCGTCCAGTCCTCGCCGATGAGCGCGTCCTCGCTCGCCCCCGCGGCGTTGAAGTACCGCAGCGAGACGGACCGCAGCCCGTTCGTCACGCCGTACCAGTGCAGGATCCGCTCCACCATCGCCTTGGTCTCGGCGTAGACGCTCTCGGGCCGCACGGGTGCGTCCTCCGCCACCGGGACGACGTCGGGCGTGCCGTTGACCGAGCAGCTGGACGAGAACACGATGTCGCGCACCCCTGCGGCGAGGATGCCCTCGACGAGGTCGACGGACCCGGCGACGTTGTTCATCCAGTACCGCTCCGGCTGCTCCATCGACTCGCCCACGCTCTTGTAGGCCGCGAAGTGGACGACCTGCGTGACGCCGCGCTCGCGGCACGTCGACGTGACGAGCTCCCGGTCGCGGATGTCGCCGACGACGAGGTCGGCGCCGAGGAGCGCCTGGCGGTGCCCGTACTCCATCGAGTCGAGCACGACCACCTCGTAGCCCTGGTCGCGGAGCATGCGCACGGTGTGCGAGCCGATGTACCCGGCGCCGCCGGTGACGAGGATGCTCATGGCTGGATCCGTTCCCACGGCACGCTCGCCGCGATCTGCTCGGCCGGCACGCCGAGGTCGGGGGAGGCGACCGTCGGCATGCGGCGAGCGTAGCGACGCGCCGTCACACCGCCTCGTGCGTGCGGAAGTGGTCGATCATCCGCACGAGGCCGTCGCGCAGCGACACGACGGGCTCCCAGCCGTAGGTGCCGCGGATCAGCGTGATGTCCGGCTGGCGCTGGAGCGGGTCGCCCTCGCGCTCGTCCGGGAGCGGGACGCTGACGATCTCACTGGTCGAGCCGGTGAGCTCGACGACCAGCTCGGCCAGCTCGCGGACCGTGAACTCGCCGGGGTTGCCGACGTTCACCGGGCCGGTGAGGTGCCCGTCGAGGACGGCGACGAGCCCCACGATCTCGTCGGAGACGTGGCAGAACGAACGTGTCTGCGACCCGTCGCCGTGCAGGGTGATCGGCTCGCCGCGCAGCGCCTGCAGCACGAACGTGTTGACGACCCGGCCGTCCTCCGGCCGCATCCGCTCGCCGTAGGTGTTGAAGATCCGCACGATGCGGACGTCCACGCCGTGCGTGCGGTGGTACGCCATCGTCAACGCCTCGCTGAACCGCTTCGCCTCGTCGTAGCAGCTGCGCGGCCCCGTCGAGCTGACGTTGCCCCAGTACGTCTCCGGTTGCGGGTGCACGAGCGGGTCGCCGTAGACCTCGCTCGTCGACGCGAGGAAGAACCGCGCGCCGTGGGCGCGGGCGAGGTCGAGCAGGTTGCGGGTCCCGGTGGAGCCGACGGCGAGGATCTCGAGCGGCATCGTCGCGAAGTCGAGCGGCGACGCCGGGCTCGCGAGGTCGAGCACCTGGTCGTAGCGGGCCTCGTCGGTGAGCGACGGCGGCAGCGGGGTGGTGATGTCGTGCTCGACCACCCGGACGCGGTCGTGGCCGGCGAGGTGCGCGATGTTCACCGGGCGGCCGGTCGCGAAGTTGTCGACGATCGTCACGGTGTCGCCGCGGGCGAGGAAGAGGTCGGCGAGGTGCGACCCGATGAAGCCCCCGCCGCCCGCGAGCAGCAGGTGCGTCACCGGCCGATGCCCTCGTGCGTGAAGCCGGCGCGGTGCCAGTCCGCGCGGTCGAGCAGGTTCCGGCCGTCGACCACGTGACGGCCCACCATCTCGTCCGCGACCTTGGTGGGTTCGACCCACTTGAAGTCGTCCCACTCCGTGAGCACGGCGAGCACGTCCGCGCCCGCCGTCGCCGCGTAGGGATCTGCGCAGATCCGGACCCCCTCGGGCACCCCCGGCTTCGGACCGTCGACCGTGGGGTCGTAGGCGAAGACCGTGGCGCCGGCGTCGAGCAGGCGGCGGATGATCGCGATCGAGGGCGAGTCGCGCAGGTCGTCCGTGCGGGCCTTGAACGTGAGCCCCCAGACGCCGACGGTCCGCCCGGCCAGGTCGCCGCCGGCGCCCACTCGGATCTTGTCCGCGACGCGGTCGAGCTGCTCGTCGTTGACGGCGATCACGCCGGCGAGGAGGTCGAACTGGTACCCCGCCTCGTTGGCGATCTTCAGCAGCGCCCGGGAGTCCTTCGGGAAGCAGTTGTGCGCGACGAGGCTGCCGGATGCGACGACCGTGTGGGTGCCGGCCACCTCGACGGAGTACACGAGCTGGCGACGGGTGGATCGCTCGACAGCGGCCACGCGCACCCACGCGGTGCCCTTCCGATCGAGGCGGTGACCGGTCGGTGCGCTCCGCTTCGACTGCTCGTGGAGCTGCGCCGCCACCTGGTCCCGCTCGTGCTCCTCGAGCAACCAGAGGCTCCGCTCGATCTGGTCGGCGCCGGAGACGACCAGCCAGTGGGTGTCGACGGTGCTCGTCCGCGTCCGGCCCACGTTGTGCCGTGCGACCACGCCCAGCTCGGCAAGGAGGCGGACCATCCCGTCCGCGAGCTCGCCGGACGCGGTCCCGTACTCGAGCGCGACGGAGGGGCCGCCGTTCAGCAGCGACCACGATCCGTCACCGGCCCAGAGCCCGCGCAGCAGGGCTTCCTTCGCCGTCTCGGAGGCGGTCCAGGCGAGGTCGGGGATGCGGTGGTCGTAGCAGGTCGTGCCCGTCCCCAGGACGTGCTCGAACCACGACGCCAGCAGGCGCGACGAGATCGACACCTGCATCGTGGTCGCGAGGCGCCGGACCGTGACCTTCACGCCGAGCCGGCGCCAGTGGTCGGCGACGCGCTCCACGAGGCGCAGCTCCCGCGTCGGGTGGAACGACCAGCAGACGCGCCGGCGCCGCCCGTCGGTGGAGATGTGCCCCTCGGCGAGGAAGAGGCCGATGACCTCCCACAGCTCGTCCGTCAGCTCGATCTCCGAGGGCACGTACGTGCCGTTGGTGGCGGTGCCCAGCATCCCGCCGCGGAGCGGGACCCCGAGCAGCTCGGCTTCGTGGGCGCGCAACGTCCGGCTCCGCCGCGCGTCGTGGTGACGAGCGGCTGGGAGCGCCGCGTCGGCCGCACGCGCCGCTCGCGCCTGCGCCTCGTCCAGCCTCACGATCACGTCCTCGGGACGGCAGCCGGCGGGGCCGAGCGCGTCGAGCACGGAGGACCACCGGGGACCGAGGTGCTCGTGCACGGGTGTGCCGAGGGACACCGGGAGCCAGTCGTGCTCGGTGAGCTCGCCGGCGAGCTTGATCCCCGTCGCGTCGCCGTCGCGCACGACCATGGGGTGGTCGGCCGTGACCGTCAGCCGGCGGCCCATCTTCGTGCGGACCGTGATCATCTCGCCCTCGTACGGGCGGACGGAGATCCCGGTGGCGGGCTGGAACTCGGGTCGTGGCTGCCCGCCTCGCCAGCTGAGGACGTCGAGACCGCCGAGGTCGCATGCGGGCAGCTCCGAGAAGGGGAGCAGCCGGACCCGGCCGCCCTGGCGCACCACGAGCGTCTCGGCGCCGTCGAAGCAGCTCCCGCCCCAGCCGGGGCCGGGGCGGAGGAACTCGCTGCCGATGCGCTTGTCGTAGCCCATGCCGACGACGACGTCGTTGATGTCGGCGCCGACGCCCTCGCAGATCGCGGCGATGGCGTTGACGAAGCTGAGCTTCGTGGCGAGGAACGCGTTGGCGGCGTACTTGATCGTCTCGGCCGAGGCGGGGTCGGTCACGATCACCTGCGCCTTGACCCCGTCGTAGAGCGCGCCGACGGCGATCGCCGCGGCGCGGTCGTCGCAGCCGACGACCACCCGGTCCGGGCGGAGGAAGTCGTCGACGGCGGAGCCCTCGCGGAGGAACTCCGGGTTGCTGACGACGCGGACGTCCGGGCGCTTCATGACCCGCTCGACCACCTTGGTGCTGCCCACGGGGACCGTCGACTTGTTGACGACGATCGCCTCGTACGGCAGGACGGGGGCGATCTCGGCGGCGGCGGCCTCGACGTAGGTGAGGTCGGCGGAGCCGTCGTCGCCCTGGGGGGTGGGCACGCACAGGAACGCGATCTCGCACTCGGCCACGGCCTGCGCCGCCCCGACGACGAAGCGGAGGTTCCCCCGCCGGAGGCCCTCCGCCACGATCTCGTCGAGCCGGTGCTCCACGATCGGGACCTCGCCCCGGTTGAGGCGCTCGACCTTGTCCGCGTCGATGTCCGCGCAGACCACGTCGTGGCCCATGTGCGCGAAGCACGCTCCGGTGGTGAGTCCGACGTAGCCGGTGCCGACGATGGCGATGCGAGTCACGGGCCGAGAGGCTACCGGTCCACCCGCGCGCGGGGGCTGAGCACGCACAGCGACGCCAGCGCGACGGCCGCGGCGGCGTTGAGCGCGACGAGGACCCACGCGCTCACGGCGGGGTACCACGCGGGGTCCCGGAGCAGCACGTCCCCGGCCGCGCCGACCATGAACCGGCGCAGCGCCTGGTGGAACGCGAGGACCTCCACGAGCGCGAACGCCCCGGCGGCGTACGCGGCGAGGTGCGCGACGACGCGCCCGTCGGGGTCGCGGCGCGCGGCGACCACGACCGCGAACACCAGCCCGCCGAGGAGGGGCAGGTTGTAGCGCCCCTGCCACACGAGGGGCGTGCGCGCGAGGGTGACGTAGACGGCCGGGTACGCAACCCAGACCGCCACCAGCGTGACCGTGAGGAGCCGGGTCCGGCGGTCGCCGAGGTGCAGCGCGATCGCGACGGCGAGGACGAGGGCGATCTTGGCGGGGGCGCTCGACAGCAGCGGCAACGACGTGTCGAGCCAGCCGAGCCGCCCGATCGCCTGGTCGAACAGCTCCCCCGTGCGGCCCAGGCCGAGGCGCAGGACGTCCACGGTCGCCGACTCGTCGAGGTACTTGTCGTCGGCGAGGCCGACCCCGGCGTAGCGGCTCCACGCGACGCTGGCCAGCGCCGCGGCGGCGAGCGGGGCGGCCACGGTCGCGGCGCGGCGGGCGAGCTCGCGCCCGCCGGGGGAGAGCGGGCGGCGGTCGACGACGAGGTAGGCCGCGAGCGCGAGGGCGACCCACGGCGCCGCGACGGGGCGGACGAGGACGACCGCGGCGGCGATGGACGACGCGGCGACGAGCTGGCCCGTGGTGGGCGGGGACGGGTCGACGGCGAGGCACGCGAGGTGGACCCACAGCAGCAGGCACCCGGCGATCTCGATCGCCGTCGGGTTGACGGCGGCGCCCATGAACACGGCCATCGGGGTCAGGGCGAGGAGCACGAGCGCCGGTCGGCCGCGACCGAGGCGCGAGGCGAGCGCGAGCGCCGCGGCGAGCAGCGCGGCGACCATCGTCACGGAGATGGCCCGGTAGGCACGCAGGGACTCGGCGCGCCCAGCCAGCCGGGCGAGGCCGCCGACCGCGAGGTAGTACGCCGGGGGGTAGGTGGCCGCGCTCGTCTGGAGCTCGACGACCGAGGGATCCGTGGTGGACGGCGCACACGACGCCGGCACCTGGGGCTGGAAGGCGAAGCACGCCTGCCCGGCCGACGCCAGGTTCGCCGGCGACCGCATGGTCCGCGTGAGCGGGCTGATCCCGGGGATCTCCTCGCCGATCGCCTCGCCGTGGGCCGTGCCGTAGGCCTTGATCGTGTGCGCGACCTCGTCCGGTGCGGCGTACCGGGGCATGCCCACGACCCAGGTGCCGAGGATGACGAGGAGGAGCGCGAACACCCCGAGCGCCCACCGCAGGTCCCCGGCGCCCGCGCGCGCCCGCTCGCCGATCCCCCTCATCGAGCGCACACTACGGTCGGCGGTAGGGTCCGCCGCATGACGGATGGCGCGAGCGACGGGCCGCGCGTGCACGGCACCGCGATCGTCGAGCCGGGGGCGAGCGTCGGCGCGGGCACCAGCATCTGGCACCACGCGCACGTCCGAGCGGGTGCGTCCCTCGGCGCCGGCTGCGTGGTGGGCAAGAACGTGTACGTCGACGCGCACGTCGTGGTCGGCGACCGCTGCAAGCTCCAGAACAACGTGAGCGTCTACGACGGCGTGACGATCGGCGACGACGTCTTCGTCGGTCCGGCGGCGACGTTCACCAACGACCGGGTGCCGCGAGCCTTCAACACGGACTGGCGGATCACGCCGACCGTCGTGCGCGACGGCGCCTCGATCGGCGCCAACGCGACGGTGGTGTGCGGCGTCACCATCGGCGAGCTCGCGATGGTGGCCGCCGGCGCGACGGTCACGCGCGACGTCGCGGCGCACGAGCTGGTCGGGGGGACGCCGGCGCGCCGGCTCGGCTGGGTGTGCCGCCTGGGGCACGTCGTGTCGCGGGAGGAGCACGCGCCGCCGACGTGGGCGTGCGGCACCTGCGGCACGGTCTGCTGAGCGGAACGCGCACCGCACTACGGTCGTCGGGTCATGAGCTCGCCGGCGGCGCCACCCATCCCGATCTCGGTCGTGCGCCTCGGCCCGGAGGTCGAGGCGCTCGTGCTCGAGGTCGTCCGCTCCGGCACGATCGCGCAGGGACCGGTCGTCCGCCGCCTCGAGGAGGGCTTCGCGGAGATGATCGGCGCGCGCCACGTGGTGGCGGTCAACAACGGCACCACCGCGCTCGTGGCGGCTCTGCAGGTGCTCGACCTCCGCCCCGGCGACGAGGTGGTCACGAGCCCGTTCACGTTCGCGGCCACCCTGAACGCGATCCTGGAGGCCGGCGCCACGGCGCGCTTCGCCGACATCGGCGCCGACGACTTCGCGATCCGCGCGGACACGATCGAACCCCTGGTCGGCGAGCGGACGGCGGCGCTGCTGCCGGTGCACCTCTACGGCCAGTGCGCCCCCATGGCCGGCATCGCAGGGGTGGCGGAGCGACACGACCTCGCGGTCGTCGAGGACGCGGCGCAGGCGCACGGCGCGGCCGTGGCCGGGCGCAGCGCCGGCACCTGGGGGACCGGGTGCTTCTCGCTGTACGCGACGAAGAACCTCACCTCCGGGGAGGGCGGCCTGATCTCGACCGACGACGACGCCACCGCGGACGCGCTCCGGGTGCTGCGCAACCAGGGCATGCGCGAGCGCTACCGCTACGAGGTGCCGGGGCACAACTACCGCATGACGGACCTGCAGGCCGCGGTGTGCGTGCCGCAGCTCGCCGGCTACGACGCGCAGGTCGAGCGGCGGCGGCAGCACGCGCGGGCGCTGAGCGCGGGCCTCGCCGGCATCGACGGCCTCCGCACGCCGGTCGAGCTGCCCGGCCGGCGCCACGTGTGGCACCAGTACACCGTCCTCGTCGACGACGCGTGCCGGCTCGGGCGCGACGAGCTCGTCGAGGAGCTGACGCGGCGAGGGATCGGCTGCGGCGTGTACTACCCCGCGGTGGCCTTCGACCACCGGTGCTACCTCGACCACCCGCGGGTGGTCGCGGACGAGGTACCGGTCGCGCGCGCCGTCGCGGCGCGGTGCCTGTCGCTGCCCGTGCACGCCCACCTCACCGGGACCGACGTCGAGCGGATCGTCGACGCGGTGCGCGACGCCGTGGGGGCCGGGACGTGACGTTGCGGGTGGGCGTGGTCGGAGCCGGCGCGATGGGCGCGCTGCACGCGCGGGTGATCGCCCAGAGCGACACGACGCAGCTCGCGTGGATCGCCGATCCGGCGCCCGGTGGGCAGACCGTCGCCGCCCGGTACGGCGCACGCTGGATCCCGGAACCCGACCTCGCCGACGCCGACGCCGTGGTGGTCGCCGTCCCGACGCACCTGCACCACGACGTCGCGATGTCCGTGATCGACGCAGGGCTCCCGCTCCTGCTCGAGAAGCCGCTGGCCGAGACCTACGCCCGGTCCGAGGCGGTCGTGCGGGCGGCCGCCGCGCGGGGGAGCGTGCTCGTGTGCGGGTTCGTCGAGCGCTTCAACCCCGCGGTGAGGACCGTGGCCGACATCGCGCGGGCGCCCGTGCACGTGACGGCCGTTCGCCACTCGCCCTACTCCGAGCGCGTCCGGACCGGCGTCGCGTCCGACCTCCTCATCCACGACGTCGACATCGTGCTCAGGCTCATCGGGGATCGGCCGGACGTGGTCAGCGGGCACTTCGGCTTCTTCGAGCCGAGGAGCGAGCCCGGCAGCGAGGACGTCGCGGACGCGACCCTCCGCTTCGGCGGGGGGCAGATCGCCACGTGCTCGGTCTCGCGGATCGCGCAGCACAAGGTGCGCTCGCTCACGATCGCGGAGCTCGGGCGGGTGATCGAGGTCGACCTCCTGCGCCAGGACATCACGATCTACCGCCACGTGCAGGAGGCGTCCTTCGACGAGGACGCCGGCTACCACCAGCAGACGATCATCGACATCCCCGTGGTCCGCCATCCCGGCGAGCCCCTGCAGCTGCAGCTGCAGCACTTCGTCGGGCTGATCGGGGGCCGGGGCGACCCGGTGGCCGAGCTCGCCTCGATCCTGCCCGCGCACGAGGTGGTGGAGCGGATCGGCGCATCGGCCCGCAGCGCGGCGCGATGAGGATCGCCGTCGTCAACAGCTTCTTCCCGCCGCGCACGACGGGCAGCGCCCACTTCTCGCTCGACGTCGCCCGCGAGTACGTGCGCCAGGGGCACGAGGTCCTGGTGCTCACCACCCGGGTGCAGGGGGCGCCGGAGGACGAGGTGCACGACGGCGTCCGCGTGGTGCGCCTGCCCGCGACGTCGCTGACGCCCGGGGCGCTGGCGTTCAACTACGCCCTGCCGTTCGTCACCCGACCGGGCGCGATCCGCCGCGTCCGGCGCCTGCTGCGCGGGTTCCGGCCCGACGTCGTCCACCAGAACGGCCAGTTCTTCGACCTGACGTTCGCGACGACGTGGGTCGCGTGGCGGATGGGCGTGCCCCGCGTCCTGACGGTGCACACGCCCCTCGTGCACACGAACCGGTGGCTCCGCGTGCTGATCGCCGCCGTCGACCGGACGGTGCTGCGCGCGTTGAACGCGCCGGGCCGACCGCTCGTCGTCGGCGTCGACCGCGCCACGTGCGAGATGGCGCAGCGGCGCTACCACCCCCGGCGTGGGCCCGTGCGCTTCGTCCCGGCGACGCTGCGCGTGGACGGCTTCGGCACCGGCGACGGCGCCGCCGTCCGGGACCGTCACCGGCTGGGCGACGCGCCCGTCATCCTGTCGTTCGGTCACGTCATCCCGATCCGCAGCCGCGTGCCGCTGATCCGGGCGCTGCCGATGATCGTGGCGGAGGTGCCGGACGTGCGGGTGCTCGTGGTGGGCGAGGTCTACGACGACGAGTTCCTCCGCGTGGCGGACGAGCTCGGCGTCCGCGACCACGTCCTGCTCGCCGGTCGCGTCCCCCACGACGAGGTGCCGGACCACCTCGCGGCCGCCACGGTCGACTCGCACGACCTGGGCATCCACGGCCTCGGCATCACCACGCTCGAGGTGATGGCGGCGCGGGTGCCCATCGTCGCCGCGGTGCGGCGCGACGTGTTCCCGGGCATCGACCTCGACGAGTGGCCGGAGCTGCAGATCCTCGAGCGTCCGGACCCGGAGGCGATCGCGAGCGCGATCTGCGCGCTCCTCCGCTCGCCGGAGCTGCGCGCGCGCGTCGCCGAGCGGCAGTGGGAGTTCGTCAACCGCCACTTCCGGGCGGAGGCGGTCGCGGCGCGGTACCTCGACTCCTTCGGGGAGCTGACGTCGTGATCGAGCCCATCGAGCTGCGCGCCTCCGGCGCCATCCAGCGCGTCATCGACGGGCTGGGCCGGACCGAGGACGTGTGCTTCTCGCCCGACGGGCGTCGTCTCGCGATCGCGGGCTTCGGGACCGACCGGATCGTGCTGCTCGACGTGGACCTCGACGCCTCGGACCGGGTGCCGGCGGTGGAGGTGACGGGGCTCACCGAGATCCGGTCGCCGTCGCTCGGCCGACCACACGGCGTTGCCTTCCTCGGGCGCGACCGCCTGCTCGTCGCCAACCGCGGCGCCGCCGTGCCGGTGTTCGAGCTGCCGCCACCGGTGCCGGGCGTGCGGACGTGCGCGCTCGAGCCGCTCGCGTCGTTGGCAGGCGCCGGCCACGGCGGCGAGATGGCCACGCCCGGCTCCGTCGTCGCGATCGAGGTCGCAGGCGACGCTCCAACCCGCGGGAGGGCGGGCCGAAGGGCTTCGACATCGATCCCACCGGGCGCGTCGTCGCGACGACCAGCGAGCACCAGCCGCTGGCGCTGCTCGACGCCCGACGTCTCGTCCCCGGGACCGCGACCGGGGGGCGCGAGGAGGCGTGCTGGTCCGAGCGCCTGCCCGAGGTCGGCCGGGTCGCCCTGCTGCGCGAGCTGCGCCTCAGATCGCAGGCGCACGACCGAGGAGCGCGATCCGCAGCCGACGCGCACGCCGACAGCCTCCGCGCCCTCGAGGCCTCGCTCGCCGCGTCCGAGGCGCGGGTCGCGCGGGTGGACGACCTGGAGGCGGCGCTCGCGGCCGCCCGAGCTCGGGTGGACCAGGCCGCCGCAGCGGCTGCGACGGCCCACGCCGAGGACGAGGCGCTGCGGGGCGAGCTCGCGGAGGAGCGCGCTCGTGCCACGGCCCTGACGAATGACATCGCCCGGCTGGGCGTGGCCCTGGGCGCTGCGGTCGACGCGCTGCGCGAGGCGAACGATCGTGCGGCGTACCACCTCCACGTGCTCGAGGACGTGCGGACCCGCCTGGACATGCTCGAGCGGAGCACGTCGTGGCGACTCGGCGCCCCGATCCGGCTGGCCGGCCGCCTCGTCCGCCCGCGCTCGTCCGCGGCCGTAGCGGCACGCCCGCTCCCCCGCGAGCCCCACCGGTACCATCGCGGCCCGTGACCGACGCCGCCCCCCGTCCGTCACGCGGGGGCCGCCGGCGCGGCGGGATCGCCGTGTTCCTCGCTGCCGGGCTCGCGAGCGCGGTGCTCAACGCGGCCTCGCAGCGGATCAGCGCCGCGCGGGTCGGTGTCGACGACCTCGGCGCGCTGAACGCGCTGCTCGCCGTCGTGGGCGCGCTCGGCCTGCTCGGCGTCGGGCTGCAGGTGGTGCTCGTCCGTGCCGGCACGCCGCGGCTCGCGATCGCGCGCGTCGCGGCTGCCGCCGCCGCCGTGTGCGGCGCCTCGTCCGCCGCCGTCGCGCCTGGACCCGCCTGGTACCGGCTGGGGATTGGCGCCGTCGTCGCGGGAGCCGTGGTCGCGGTGCTCGTCGGCGTCCCGCACCGGGCGCGGATCCTGGCGGACTCGTCGTGGCGCCGCCTCGGCGCCGTGCACCTCGGTGGCGCCGCGGCGCGGCTGGCGCTGCTCGCGCCCGCGTTCGCGCTCGTCGACAACCGGCTCCTGGCCGCCATGTCCGCCGCGGTCGCCGGCGAGGCGACGGCCTCGGCGGTGGCCTGGGCGATGGCCCGCCCGCAGTACCGCGGCGCCTGGTCGGCCCCGCCGCAGCGGATCGACGCGGCGAGCGCCCGGATGCTCGCGCGCTCGAGCGCCGTCCTCGTCGGGCTGTGCTCGCTGACCGTGGTGGACTCCGTCGTGGCCCGCTCGCGCCTGTCGCCCGCCGAGGCCGACGGGTACGCGTTCGCCTCGACCGTCGCCCGCTCGTCGTTCTTCCTCGCCGTGCTCGTCGCGCACCTGGCGCTGCCGACGTTCATGCACGAGCGCGGACGCAGCGCGAGGCTGCGCCGCGCCTTTGGCGTCGCCAGCACCACCACCGCGGTGATCGCGTTCGCCGCGGCGACGACGATCGCGGTCGCGCCGACGTGGGTCAGCGACGTCCTCCTCGGGGACGACGCCGCCCTGGTCGACGTCCCCACGCTGCGGCGCCTGGCGCTCGTGTGGGCGTCGCTCGCGGTGCTGCCGCTGCTGACGTACTTCCACCTCGATCGCCACCCGCGCCTCGCCTGGGTGCCGCTGGCCGCCGCCGCCGTGCTGACCGGCCTCAACGCCGGGGTGGACGACGCGCGGGTGCTCGCGTCGACCACCCTGGTGGTCGTGGCCGCGGCCACCGCCGTGATGGCCGTCCCGGCGCTGCACCGCCTCGCGCCGGTGACCCGCGCTGCGGTGTGGCAGGGGGTGGCCGGCGCGCGCGACGCGCCCCCGGGACGGACGGCGGACGTCGCCGTGGTCGTGCCGTTCTACAACCCGGGCCCCGTGGTGGTCGACACGGTCCGCCGGCTCGGCGACGCGCTGGCCCGCAGCGGCGCGTCGTACCGCATCGTCGCCGTCTCGGACGGCAGCGACGACGGCTCGGCGGAAGCGCTCGCCCGCGTCGCGGACGAGCACGTCGACGTGGTCGTGATGCCCAGCAACCGGGGCAAGGGCGCGGCGCTGCGAGCGGGCTTCGCGCGTGCGGACGCGACGCTGGTGGGCTACATCGACGCCGACGGCGACCTGGCCCCCGAGCAGCTCGTCGGGCTCGTCGAGATCGCGGTGACGAGCGGCGCGGACGCGGTCATCGGCAGCAAGCTGCACCCCGGCTCGGTGCTGCGCGTCGAGCGTCACCGCCACGTGATGTCCTCGGTCTTCCGCGCCACCGTGCGCGTGCTGTTCCGGCTGGACGTCCGGGACACCCAGACCGGGCTCAAGCTGTACCGGGGCGACGTGGTCGCGTCGCTCGCGCCGTTGCTGCGCGAGGACGGCTTCGCCATCGACGTCGAGATCCTGGTGGCAGCGATGCGGGCGCGCCGGCTGTCGATCGTGGAGGCGCCGGTGGAGATCGTCCGCTCGACCGGATCGACCGTCTCGCCCCGGCGTGCCGTCGTGACGCTGGTCGGTCTGCTGCGGATCTCCTGGCGCGACCACGTCGCCCTCGCCTACGACCGCGACGCGGCGTTCGCGGCGGTGCCGGGGCCATGAGCTCGCCGGTCGCCGCGGCAGAGGCCGGGCCGCTCGGCGCGCGGCGATCGCCGGGCGGGGGGCCCATCCGGCGGCACCCGCGCACGGCGGAGGCGCTGCGCTGGGCGCTGTTCCTCGCCGCGGCGTGGCTCGTGCTCTGGCCGGCCCTCACGATCACGATCTCCGGCGACGACCTCCTCAACCCGTTCTACGTCTTCGCCGACTACGGGCCCTCGCCGCTCGGCATGTGGCGCTCGGTCAGCCGCGACCTCACGCGCCAGGGCCACTTCAACCACCTCGGGCAGAACCTCGGCGCGATCGTGTTCGTCGGCTGGGCGTACCTCATCGGGTGGGGCGTCCGCTTCTCGCTGCTGTACGCCGTGACGAAGTTCGTCGTGATCGTCCTCGCCGCGCTCGCAGGTGCCCGGCTGCTGCGGACCCTCGCCGCCACCGCCGGCCGTGACGTCCCGGTGTGGCGGTCACGGGTGGTGGTGGCGCTCGCCCTGCTGACCACGCTGCAGATCCACGTCGCGTGGTCGGCGGACCCCGTCGCCAGCTTCCCGCTGTCCGGGTACCTCGCCGCCGCGGTCGGGCTGTGGGCGCTCGACCTGGGGGCCCGCGCGCTCGCCGATCGAGCCGACGGCCGCTCGGCCGTGGTCGCCGCCGCCGCGCTGTGCGTCGCGATCCTCTACTACGAGATCAACGTCGCGGTGGCGGTGGCGCTCGCGCCGATCGTGGTGCTCCGGCTCCGGTCGGCACGCGCCGCCGGCGGTCTGCGCGCCGCGCTGCGGCGGGCGGCGATCGTCCTCGGCCCGCCGGCGCTGCTCACGGTGGTGCTGCAGGGGCTCGCGGCACGTGCGAGCAGCGGCTACACCGGGACCGAGGTGGTGGTGGGCGGCGACGGGACGCCCACGGTGCTCGCCCGGACCGTCGCCGGGTCGCTCCCGGCGTCGGCGTGGCCGGTCGCGCGCGACTGGCTCGGCGAGCCGGTGGACGTGTCGCCCCGAGCGGTGGCGGTCGCGGCGGTGGCCGCCGTGGTCCTCGTGGCGCTGCTCGTGCTCGCGCCCGCTGCGACGCCGTCGCCGGCGCCCGACCGGACGCGCACGCTGGTGGCGGCCTCCGTGCCGCTCCTCGTCTGGCTCGTCGCCACGGGGATCCAGGCCGCCACCGCCAAGGTGCGGACGGAGACCGTGCGGGTGGGCTACGTCTACAACTACTACGCCTACGGCTCCATCGGGGTCGTGCTCGTCGCGCTCCTGCTCGCACCGCTGCTGCCCGCCGTGCTGCGAGCGCGCGGCGTGCGGGTGGCGCTGGTCGCGCCCGCCGTCGCCGTGGTGCTCGCGCAGGCCGCCGTGAACGGCTCGGTGCAGCGCGCGTTCGACGACCGCCTCCGAGCGAGCGACGCGGTCGTCGTCGCCTTCAGCGAGCGGGCACCCGAGCCGGAGCGGTGCGCGGCCCTCGAGGAGTGGGCGGCGCTGCCGTTCTGGCAGCCGTACTACCGCACCGACTTCGTCGAGGACGTCAACCGGACGTACCGGCACTTCCACGGCGAGGCGTTCTGCTCCACGCTGCCCACCGCCTGAGCGGGCGCTCCGTCAGCGGGGCCGCAGCACGTCGCGCACCGCAGCCCGGCGCGCCGGACCCCCGACACCTCCGGACGCGACGGCGACCACGCCGTTCGCGCGGACCGACCAGCGCAGCCGCGCGGCGCGGCGGGTCCGCGACCACCCGGCCGCGGCGGCTCGCCGCTCGATCTCTCGCGCGAGCGCCGTCTCCTCCGCCAGGCGCGTGTACGCGCGGGCGTTGGCGCTCGTGGTGGTCCCGGCGTGGCGGCGGTAGCGGTAGACGACGGTCGGCTCGAGGGCGATCTCGCCGCCCGACAGCAGCACGTCGGCGAACAGCTCGACGTCCATCACCTGCTGCCAGCGCGAGGGGAACGGGTCGTGCGGGAGGAGCGCCGGCCGGTACGAGATCGCCGGCGTGTAGACGAACCAGGTGTGCATCAGCCTCGCCAGCCCCTCGTCGCCGGCGAGGAGCGGGTCGCGAGGCCACCGCGCCCGCTTCACCCGGTCGACGATCGTCGTGATCGGCCGGCCGTCCGCGTCGATGGCCCGAGCGCCCGGCGCGACGCAGGCGGCGCCCGGGTGCCGTGCGTGCGCGGCCCGCACCGTCGCCACGTAGCCGCGCTCGAGGACGTCGTCCGCGTGGAGGATCGCGACGGTGTCCGTCCCCGGCTCGCGCAGGCAGCGGTTGAAGTTGCCGGCGAGGCCGAGGTTCCGCTCGTTGCGGACGTACGTCACCCGCTCGTCGCGCAGGCCGTCGACGAGCTCGCGCGCGCCGCGCTCCTCCGAGGCGTCGTCCACCACGACCGCCCGCCAGGCGTGGTCGTCCTGGCGCACCAGGCTGCGCAGCGCCTCCTCGAGGTAGTCGAGCCGCGAGTGGAACGGGATCGCGACGCCGAACGTCGCGTCGCCGGGGGTCACGGGAGGTGGCCGATCAGGACGGTCTCGTTGTGGACCCAGATCCGGCCGAACGCACGGGGGAGCGGGAACGAGTAGGTGCGCTCGACGGTGATGCCCGAGCGGGTCGCCAGGTCGCGGAGGCGCTCGACCGTCATCAGCCGCACGTGCGTGGGATCGCTGGCCTGCCCACGCGCCTGCGGGCACACGAGCACCACCCGTCCGCCGCGCTCGAGTCGCGGGAGCCACTCGCGCAGCAGGGCCAGCGCCTCGTCCTCGAGGAGGTGCTCGAGCACGTGCGAGCACAGGAGGGTGTCGAACCGCGGGGCCCCGTCGGCCGCGTGGAGCTCGGCGGGGGTGGCCGCGTCGAAGCCGCGGTCGCGTGCGGTCCGCACCGCGTCGACGTTGGGATCCACCCCGGTGGCGCGCCCGCCGAGGTAGCCGAGGCACCGCCCGATCCCGCACCCGACGTCGAGCACGCGCCCGCTGCACACCCGCCGGATGTGGGCGCGGTACGGGTTCGGCACGAACCGCTTCCACGGCCGGCGCTCCAGCACCAGCAACCGTCGGGCGTACCCCGGATCCGTCGATCGCACCCGTTCCACGCTAGCGACGGGGGCCGGGGGGAGCCGGGCCGCCGGATCACCACGACTAGGCTCGGAGCCCGTGCGCGAACCTCCCTCCACCAACGTGGACACCCGTTGCCTCTCCGTCGTCATGCCGGCGTACAACGAGGAGGGCACGATCGAGCAGATCATCGCGCTGGTGCTCAAGTCGCCCTACACGGGGGAGCTCCTGGTGGTCGACGACGCCTCCACGGACGGCACCGCCGCCCTCGTGGCGTCGATCGACGACCCGCGGGTGCGGCTCGTGCGGCAGGAGCAGAACCGCGGGAAGGGCGCTGCGATCCGGCGCGGGTTCGAGGAGGCGACGATGCCCTTCGTCATCGTGCAGGACGCCGACCTGGAGTACGACCCGGGCGACTACGAGCAGATCCTGGCCCCGCTCATCGACGGCAGGGCCGACGTGGTCTTCGGGTCCCGGTTCCTCACCGATCGCGCCCACCGGGTGCTCTACTACTGGCACTCCGTCGGCAACCGGTTCCTGACCACGGTGTCCAACATGTTCACGAACCTCAACCTCACGGACATGGAGACCTGCTACAAGGCCTTCCGCCGCGAGGTGCTGAGCTCCTTCGAGCTCGAGGAGGACCGCTTCGGGATCGAGCCGGAGCTGACGGCCAAGGTGGCCCGCGGCGGCTGGCGGATCTACGAGGTGGGGATCTCCTACTCCGGCCGCACGTACGCGGAGGGCAAGAAGATCGGCTGGCGCGACGGCATCCGCGCCGTCTTCTGCATCCTCGTGTACTCGCCGGTGGGGCCGAGGCTGCGCGTGCGGAAGGCTGAGCCCATGGTCCGGTGGCTCACGCGAGCACGTGCCTGACGCCCGGCGCTGGGCCCGCCGGCTGGCGCGCACCGTGGTGCCGGCGGCGGTGCGCACCCGCCTCCGCGCCCCTGCGCCGGGAGGCCCCGCCGTCGCACCGGCCCCCCCGGCGCTGCCCGCGGAGCTCTCCGCTGCCGGGTCGAGGCGACCCCTCGAGCCCGCCGGTGGCTGGTCGGTGGCGTCGATGCGCGAGGTGCTGGGGTCGCTGTCGATCGACGGCGCCCCGCCGGCGGAGCTGCGGGCCTACCTCGAGGAGGACTTCGAGCGCTTCGTCCTGACGCTCCAGCTGGTGGGCCGCGCGCGCGGCGCGGCGCTCGAGATCGGGGCCAACCCGTACTTCACCACCGTGCTCCTCCGGGAGGCCACGGAGCTGCAGCTGTCGCTGACCAACGGCTTCGGCGTCGGCGGCGCGGCCCCGGGGTCGCAGCGGGTCTCGTACGTCGCGGCGGACGGCCGGGCCGTGGAGTGGCAGGCCGAGTACCGCGACGTGAACGTCGAGGTCGACCGGCTGCCTCACCCCGACGAGAGCTTCGACCTCGTGCTGTTCTGCGAGGTCATCGAGCACCTCGTCGTCGATCCGGTCGCGGCGCTCACCGAGATCCACCGCGTGCTGCGCCCGGGCGGGCGGCTGATCGTCTCCACGCCGAACGTGGCGCGCCTCGAGAACGTCGCCCGCCTCGCGGCGGGTGCGAACCTCTACGACCCGTACTCCGGCTACGGGCCCTACGGCCGGCACAACCGGGAGTACACGCGCCACGAGCTCGTGCACCTCCTCGGGTTCTGCGGGTTCGACGCCGCCCAGCACTTCACCGCGGACGTCCACCCGCACCGGACGGAGAGCTTCGTGCAGGACGTCGGGCTGCTCGCTCCGCTCCTCGCGCACCGGGCGCAGGACCTCGGCCAGTACATCTTCTGCGTCGCGTCGCGATCGCACGCGCCTCGTCAGGGCAGACCCGCCGAGCTGTTCCGGTCGATGCACGGGATCGATCTGGTGCCGTGGTGATCACGGCACCGGCCGCGACGGGCGAGGTCACCGTCGCCGGCACGCCCGCACGTCCGTGGCGCGACGTGGTCGAGCGGGCGAGCCCGGGCGTCGTGATGCTCGCGATCGTCGGGCTGCTGTACCGGCCCGGTTGGGGCTCGATGGCCCGGACGCTCCCCCTGAACCTCGGCGACCCGGCCCTGAACACCTGGATCCTCGCCTGGCAGACGCACGCGGTCACCGACCCCTCGAGCTGGTTCGACGGCAACATCTTCGCGACGCACGGATCGGCGCTGGGCTACTCCGAGGTGATGCTGCCGCTCGTGCCCGTGTTCGCGATCGTGTACCGGCTCTCGGACAACCCGGTGCTCGCGCACAACGTCGTGCTGCTCGTGCTGTTGTGCCTGTCGATGGGCTGCACCTACCTGCTCGCCCGGCACCTCGGCGTGCGTCGAGCGCTCGCCGTGGCCGCGGCGACCGGGTTCACCTTCTCGAGCTACACGTTCGTCCACCTCGCGCACCTCCAGCTCATGACGCTCGGGTTGTTCCCGCTGTGCCTGCTGCTGTGGTTCCGCCTGCTCGACCGGCCGCAGGCGAGCCGGGGCCTGTGGTTTGGGGTGGCCTCGGCGGCGCTCGTCACCGGGTGCCTGTACTACGCGACGATCTGGGTGCTGTCGCTGCTCGTCCTGGTGGGCGCGCACCTGGTGAGGTCGAAGGGCCGGCCCGGCGCGCGGTGGTGGCGCTGCGTGGGGCTGGCAGGCGCCGTCACGACGGTGCTCGTGCTCCCCGTGGCGATCGCGTACCTGCGGTTCCAGTCGGAGGTCGACTTCCAGCGGCCGCTCGTACCCGAGTACGGCGCCGACGCGAGCGACGTGCTCGCCCCGTCGCCGGGCTCGTACCTCTACCGCACCCTCGCCGACGCCGCGGGCGCTCGCCCCGCCGCCTACGAGCACGCCTTCTTCCCCGGACTGCTCCTGCTCGCCGGCGCCGTGCTCGCCGCCGTCCTGCTCGTCGCCACCCTCGGCCGCCGCGGCGGTGCGGGGGGAGCTCGGGCCGCCGTCGACGCGCGGTGGTGGGACCTCCTCGCCCTCGGCCTCGTCGCCGTCGTCGTCGCCGTCGGGCCGGACGTCGCCGGGCTCCCGGCCCCGTTCCGGTTGCTGTACCACCACGTGCCCGGCTTCGACAGCATCCGGGTGCCGGGGCGCCTGATCATCCCGGCCCTCCTCGTGGTGGTGCTCGCCGCCGCTCGTGCGCTGCAGTGGCTGTTCGGTGCGGTCGGCGCCGGCCGGGCGGCACGCCTCGCGGTCGTCGCCGTGGTGGTGCTCGAGCTCGCCGCACCGCTCCAGCGGGCGAGCGCGGTGCCGACGCCGGTGGAGCGGGACCTCTACGCGTTCATCGACGATCTCCCCGACGCGCCGATCCTCCACCTCCCGGCCGCCTCCGACGCCATGGGGAGCGTCGGGGTCTACGGCGAGGACCGGCGGATGCTGTTCAGCATCGGCGACTGGCGGCTGCGGTTCAACGGCACCTCGGGGGGCAACCCGCCTGGCTTCGCCGCGGAGGTCGACCTCGTGAACCGCTTCCCGGATCCGGAGGCGCTCGAGTTCGTCCGGCGCCACGGCCTGCGGTTCGTCGTCCTGCACTGGAGCGCCGACGGGAGCGGGCTGACGATGCCCACCCCGCAGGCCGAGGCGATCCTCGCGGCGATGGCGGCGTCGGTCGTGCACCGCGACGCCGGCGTCGCCGTGCTGGACCTCGGCGCGGGTTCCCGCGGGTGACGCAGGACGCGCTCGCCCCACGCCGCCGAGCCCTGGAGGAGCCGGCGGAGGAGCCGGTGGAGGAGCCGTCCCGCATCGGCCCGGCGCCGTCGGGGCGCGCGTGGCACAACGCGCTGCTCGTGCTGGTCCTCGGCCAGATGCTCGTGCTGATGCTGCTGTCGAGCGCCGGGGACACGCTGACGTACGACGAGCCGGCGCACATCGCCGCGGCGGCCGCGTACGTGGGGGAGGGAGACGTCACCTGGAACTGGGAGCACCCACCGCTGACGAAGGTGCTCGCGGGCATCTCGATGCGCCTCGGGGGGCTCGACCCGCCGCGCGACACGCCCGAGCACGAGGCCCACGACGACTTCGGGTGGGGTCGCCAGGTCGTCGACAGCGACCCGTCACGGGTCCGGTTCCTCGCCCGCCTGCCGCTGATGCTCCTGACGGTCGCCTTCGGCCTCGTCGTCCACGCGTTCGCGAGCGACCTCTGGGGCCGCCGCGGCGGCCTGCTGGCGACGGCCGTCTACGCCGTCACGCCCGACGTGGTCGCGCACGGCAAGCTGGTCACCACCGACGTCGCCGTCTCGGGGTTCCTCCTGACGACCTCCTGGGCGTTGTGGCGCGCCCGGCGTGGCGGGTCCCCGGGGTACCTGGTCGTGTCCGGCCTGGCGATGGGCCTCGCCCTGGCGACGAAGTTCACCGCGCTGGTGTTCGTCCCCGTCTTCCTCGCCCTGTTCGCGCTCGTCACGTGGCGGCTGCTGGCCGAGCGGCTGGCCGACGCGCGCCAGGTCCTCACGCAGGCCCTGGCCGCCACGGTGCTGGCGGGTGCCGGCGCGCTCGTCGTCCTCTGGGCCGTCTACCTCGTCATCGACCCCACGCAGAGCAGCGAGCGGCCCGTCCCGCCGGCGGCGTTCCACGCCACCGGGCCGTTCGCGGCGCTCGCCGACCTCATGCCGGTGCCGTCGGCCTACCGGACGGGGCTCCGCTTCGCGATCGGCGCGGAGGAGGGCCGGCTCGCGTTCCTGTTCGGCGAGCTGTACCGGGGCGGGCGTGCGTCCTTCTACCCGCTCGGCCTCCTGGTCAAGACGCCGCTCGGCGCCCTCGCCCTCTGGGCCGCGGGTGCGGCGGTCGCGGCGCGGCGTCGCCGCCGCGACGTCGCGCTGTTCGTCGTCGCACCGGCCGCCGTCTGGCTCGCCATGGCGATGACGTCGCAGCTGAACATCGGGGTCCGCCACGTGATGCCCGTGGTCGTCTTCTCGAGCGTCCTGGCCGGCGGCGCGGTGGCGGCCGGCGTCGGGCGGACGGCGCAGCGCCTCGCGCTCGCCGCGCTGGTCGCGGCGGCGGCGAGCTCCTGGATCGCCCACCCGAACCAGCTCAGCTACTCGAACGAGCTGTTCGGCGGGGTCGCCGGGACGCACCGGTACCTCAGCGACTCGAGCGTCGACTGGGGCCAGGACCTGGACCGCCTCGGCCGCTGGCTCCGCGACCACGCGGACGGCGAGCGGGTGTACCTGTCGTACTTCGGCCAGGCCGATCCCCGCCAGCACGGCATCCGGGCGGAGCCGGTGCCGCCCGCGGAGGACCTCGCGCGGCTGGACGAGGGGATCCTCGCGATCTCCGCGAGCACGTTCAGCGTCTACGGCGACCCGGCGTCGTTCGCCGGGCTCGGCGATCCCGACCACGTCGTCGGTGGCTCGATCCTGGTCTGGCGGCTACCCCTGGTCCCGTGACGCGGCGCCCGACGGGCGACCGACTGCGACGACGGAGGTCCCGAACGGCAGATCGAAGCGGCCCGCCAGCGCGATCTCGATCCGGGCGAGCCCGCAGAGCGCGGCGTTCACGATCGGGTGGACGAAGCTGACCTCCTCCGCGGGGCGGCGGCCGCCGAGCCGCCGCAGGGGGGTCCGGCGCAGGAGCACCAGCGGCAGCACCAGCCAGCTGTGGAGGTACGTGGCCCGGACGACGTCGAAGCCGGCGGCGTCGAGCGCCCGGCAGAGCGAGGTGCGCGTGTACCGCCGCCGGTGACCGAGGCGCACGTCGTGCTGGCTCCACGCCCAGCCGTAGGCGGGCACGGCGACGACGAGCAGCCCGCCCGGCGCGAGCGCTCGCCGGTACTCGCGGAGCGCGGCGACGTCGTCGTCCAGGTGCTCGATCACGTCGAGGCTCACGAGCGCCTCGAACGCGCCGGGGCCGAAGGGCAGGTCCTCGGCGCGGGCGCGCACGAAGGAGCTCCCCCCGGGCCGCGCGAGGGCGAGGGCGGCGGGATCCAGCTCGACGCCGACGGCCAGGTGCCCTCGCTCCGCGAGCGCTCGGGCCAGGGCCCCCGTCCCCGCACCCACGTCGAGGACCGTCGGCCTGCCGCGCAGGAGGTCGAGGGCCAGTCGCCGCTTCGAGACGAACCACCAGTGCTCGTCCTCCATCGCCGCCATGGCGGCGACGTTCACCGGATCCATCAGCCCCGGCGCGGGACGGGTGCCCCGCCGCAGGCGCCAGCTGATCCGGAGGCTGTCGACCAGCATGGCCGTGCCGTGCCGGAGCGGCCGGACGCGGCTGTCGTCGACGTGGCGCCAGCTGACGGGCACCTCGGCGAGGCGCCACCCCGCCCGCTGCGCCCTCGCGAGGACCTCGACGTCGAAGGCGAACCCCGTGGAGACCAGCTGCCCGAACGTCGCCGGCACCGCGTCGCGGCGGAAGACCTTCAGGCCGCACTGCGTGTCGTGCATCGTCGTCAGGCGCAGGAGCCGCAGCGCGACGTTGAACATGCGGCCCGACATCTGGCGCAGCCGGGGTTGGTGCTCCGTGATCTCGCTCGAGCGCAACCCGCGCGACGCGACGGCGACGTCGCAGGCGCCCGACGACACGAGCTCCGCGAGGCGCAGGATCTCCCCCGCGTCCGTCGACAGATCGGCGTCGGTGAAGGCGACCACCTCGCCCGCGGCCGCCAGCATGCCCGTGCGCACCGCCGCACCCTTCCCGGCGTTCGCGGGCAGCTGGAGCACGTCCGCGCTCAGCCGGTGGGCGTCCAGCGCCAGCTTCAGGACGCCGACCGTGTCGTCGTCGCTGCCGTCGTCCACGAACAGCAGCTCGACGTCGGCCGAGGCGAGCGCGGAGCCGGCGAGCTCCGCCACCGTGCGCTCGATCCGGCGCGCCTCGCGGTACATGGGCACGACGAGCGTCAACGCCGGTCGCGGCGGCGCGCCATCGGCCTGCTCGAGCTCCACCCGCATCACGGTAGTGGGTGCCGTGCCGCGGGGCTGCCGACCCGCACCGGGCTCGCAAGCCACTCCTGCGCCAGGTGGGGGAGGAACGACTTCGAGCCGAAGCCGAAGTCCACGTACTGACGTGACGTGGCGCCGTAGAACCCGATCTCGCCGGTCCAGTAGCCCCGCATCAGCCCCAGCGTGACGACGGTCGCGAGCACGGTGGCGGCGACGATGCCGGCCGCCGCCGCGGCGCGCACGCGCTGCAGGGCGACGGCGAGCCCGATCGCGAACAGCGGCGTCAGCTCGACGAAGCCGCGGTGGCCGAAGCCGCCCGCCAGGTCCCACGAGTGCCACGCCCCGTAGATCACCGCGAGCGTCAGGGTCGTCGCGAGCAGCACGCCCCCCAGCAGCCGCTGGCGGGTCCAGAGGGTGACCGCGCCCGCCACGGCCAGCAGCGGGCTCCACAGCAGGGCGCCCTTGCGGATCGACGCGAGGACGTGCAGCTGCTTGCCCTGGCTCCAGATGAAGTCCTCGCCCGCGTAGGACGAGAGCTGCCAGCGCCCGAAGATGTAGCGGTTGACCACCAGCTGCTGGACGATCGCGAGCCCGGCGCCGGCCACGGCGCCGGCGAGCACGCCTCGGTGGTCGCGCACCACCGCCGCCACGGACCGCAGCCGCCGCAGCTCCGGGAGCAGCAGGACGCCGCCGGCGACGGCGAGCGGGGCGATGAGCATCATCCGCATGTCGACCAGCAGGAACACGCACGCGCCGACGGCGAGCGCCGCGCCGAGCCCCCGCGTCCGGGCCCCCTGCGCGTGGCGCACGACGAGCCACGCGAGGGTCCCGACGAGGGCCGCCGAGTAGACGTGCGTGAACGAGCTGTCGTAGGTCGCGTAGTGGAAGAGGTTGGTGCCGAACATCACCGCCAGCGCCGCCCCGTTCGCGACCAGGTCCCGCACCCCCAGGCGGCGCGCGGCGGCCATGGCCGCCACCATGGCGACCGCTCCGGCGAGGAGCGAGGCCAGCTGGTTCACCCGGTCCTCCGCCTCGCTCCGCAGGGCGCCGTGGTTGGCCGCCGTGAAGGGCGCCATGACCGGGAACCGGAGCAGCGCGAGGCCGGGCGGGTACTTGTTGGCGCACCGCCCGTCCTCCGTCGGCGGGATGAGCGCGCCCACGGTCTCCAGCTCCGTGTAGGGGCAGAACGAGACGTTGCCGTCGAGGATGGCGCGGGTCCAGGCGTGGTAGCCGAGGCCGTCCGAGCGGATCGGCGGCGAGTTCGTGTACGGCGGATCCACCGTGACCGCGGCGCCGACGAGGAGGAACGCGGCCACGGCCCACCAGCGGGTGGCGGCCCGCCGCAGGAGGTCCACCGGGTGCCGCGGGGGCGGCTGGCGGGGCGGCGGCGGGTCCGCGAGGTCGTGGTCGGGGTGGTGGGGCATCGCTGTCAGCTCGGCCGTGGTACGTGCGCCCGGCGGCGGCGCAGAACGATAGCGATCGAGCGCCGTGGGGGTCCGGATGCGCCGGGCGGGCGCGTCCGCACCGGCAGCCCGCGCCTCCCTAGACTGCGGCGTCCGATCCGGAAAGGAACCGACGTGTTCGTCTCGTACGCGCAGAATGGCGAGGACGTGGTGCTCTGGCGGGCGCTGCAGCACGTCCACGAGGGGACCTACGTCGACGTCGGCGCCGCCGACCCCACCTTCTTCTCGGTCACCCGGGCGTTCTACAACCGCGGGTGGCGGGGGCTGAACGTCGAACCGGCGCCGCACTACGCGGACCTCCTCGAGCAGGAGCGGCCGCGCGACGTGACGGCCCGCTGCGGCGCGGCCGAAGCGCCCGGCGAGGCGATCTTCCACGTCGTCGAGGGGACCGGCCTGTCGACGCTCGACGAGTCCCTCGTCCCCGGCATCGAGGAGGCGCACCACCGCGTCCGCCGGGAGGTCATCGACCTCGACCGGCTCGACGCGATGTTGGAGCGCCACGGGTTCGCGGGGCAGGACCTGCACTTCCTGAAGGTGGACGTCGAGGGCGCCGAGGCGCAGGTGCTCGGCGGCATCGACCTGCAGCGGTGGCGCCCCTGGATCGTGGTCGTCGAGGCGACGCGGCAGCTGTCGCTCGAGCCGACGCACCACCTCTGGGAGAAGCAGCTGCTGGACGCGGGCTACACGTTCACGCTCTTCGACGGCCTCAACCGCTTCTACGTGGCCAACGAGCACGACGAGCTCGTCGCCCCGCTGTCGTTCCCGGCCGGGGTGTTCGACCAGCCCTACCGCGCCGCGTCGCTCGATCCGATCGGCGAGGAGGACCGCCGGCGCGTCGAGCACGAGCACCAGGAGCAGCTCGCCCAGCTGCGCGCGGAGATCGCGCGCCTCCACGAGCACATCGCCGGCAGCGACGCCGCCGCGCAGCGGGTCGCCGAGCACGTCGCGGCCGTCGAGGCGCACAACTCGCACCTCCAGGCGCTGATCGACGGAGCGGTCGCGGCGCAGCGTGCCGCCACCGACGACGCGATCCGGTGGCGCAGCGAGCTCGTGCGCCTCCGCCAGGAGGTGATCGCGCACGAGCGGGACGCCGCCGCGGCCCGGCACGAGCTGGCCGCCGCCCAGGCGGATCGTGCTGCGGCGCAGGCCGCCGCCGACGCCGCACGGGCGCAGCTCGACGCCGTCGCCCGCACGCTCTCGTGGCGGATCACGAGGCCGATCCGCGTCGTCCGCCGGCTCGGCCGGACGGCTCCCTCCCTCACGGCCACGGCGCCGGTCGAGGTGACGGCGGGGGCCGTCCTCGAGCCGGCGCCGCCGCCACGGCGCGTCGAGGTCCCCGAGGCGCTCGGGGCCGGGTTCCGCGAGCGGATCGACGTCGTCGTCGGCCTCCTCCTCGGGGACGGGGCGGCCCGGACCCGTTCGGTGGTCGAGGCGCTCGACGCCCTGGAGCGCGCGCTGGGGACGTCGGCGTCGCCCGCCGCCACGCGCGCGTGGCTCGCGCTGTGCACGGTGCGCGGCAGCTACCCGGACGAGGGCGAGCTGGCGGACGCCGCGCGGCTGCTGCGGGTGGGCGGCCCGAGAGCGCTCGTCGACGACGTCGAGCGGCGCTTCCACGACGCCATCCGCCGCGAGGAGCGGTTCTCGGGGCTGGAGGTGGTCCGCGACCGCGTGCTGGTCGACGTCACGCACACCGCCGCCCACGACCTCCACACGGGCATCCAGCGGGTCGTGCGGGAAGCGACGTCCCGGTGGCTGCAGCGCAGCGCGACCTCGATCGTCCAGTGGAACTACTCCACCCACTCCGTCAAGGTGCTCTCCGACGCCGAGGCCGAGCGCATGGTGCGGTGGCGGAGCCACGTGCACGCCGGCGGCACGCAGCTCCAGGTCCGCGCGCTCGAGGAGCGCACGGGTCGCACCGCGATCCCCTGGAGGTGCACGTTCGTCCTGCCCGAGCTCGTCGCGCACCCGTCGTCGTGCAGCGGGTACCGGGCGCTCGCCACCGCCGGGCTGCTGGAGCGCTTCTCGATGATCGGCTACGACTTCGTGCCGATGACCGCGGCCGAGACCGTGGCCCCCGGGATGACGGGCCACTTCGGCGACTACCTCTCGCTGGTGAAGCACGCGACGCACCTGTCCGCGATCAGCGAGTCGGCGGCCCGCGAGTTCCGCGCGTTCAACGAGATGCTCGCGTCGCAGGGCCTGCCCGGGCCGGCCGTCTTCGCCGACCTCCTCCCGACGCGCGCTCCCGACATCGGTCCGGCGGACCTGTCCGCCGCCCGGGAGGCCTTCGACCTCGGCGCGCTGCCGGTCGTCCTCGTGGTCGGGAGCCACGAGCCGCGCAAGAACCACCTCGTCGTCCTCGAGGCGGCCGACCGGCTCTGGGCCGACGGGCACCGGTTCGACCTGGTCTTCGCCGGCGGCAGCGGGTGGGGCGGCGACCGGTTCAAGCGCTACGTCGACGAGCTCCTCGAGCAGGGGCGGCCGCTCCAGCTCCACGAGCGCGTGGGGGAGAAGGATCTCTGGGCGCTGTACCGCCTCGCCCGGTTCACCGTGTTCCCCTCGCTGCTGGAGGGCTTCGGGCTGCCCGTGGCCGAGTCCATCGCGAGCGGCACCCCGGCCGTCACGTCGGACTTCGGATCGATGGCGGAGATCGCTGCCGGCGGAGGGGCCGTCACGGTCGATCCGCGCGATCCGGCGGCGGTCCTCGCCGCGATGGCGACGCTCCTCACGGACGACGCCGAGCACGCCCGACTCGCAGCCGAGGCGCAGGCGCGCCGGTGGGGCACGTGGGACGACTACGCCGGCTCGCTGTGGGAGGAGCTCGTCGGCTGACGCCGGGCGAACGGCAGGATCCGCCGCCGCGCGGGCGGCGGTGCGGGCGGGTCGTCGAGATCGACGAGCTCGACGGCATCCGTGCCGTAGTCGGCGACCGCGAGCAGGCCGAGGTCGGGGCGCACATCCACCGCGTGCGGGTGCCGGAACCCGTCGATGGTCGCCCGGTGCTCCACCCGCCGGGCCCGCTCGATCCGGAACACGGCGACCTCGCCCCGGCTCTGTTTCGTCACGTACAGCTCGCCGCCGACGTGACGGCACGAGTCGACGTGCGAGGCGTCGAGGAGGACCTCGTCGAGGATCTCGGCCGCACCGCCGGCGCCCAGCGCCACCAGGCGGATCGCCGACCCGTAGGTCGCGCCCTGGCCGTGCGTCGGCTGCCCGGCCGCCGCGACGACCGCGATCGTGTCCGCGGCCACGAAGGCGGCGTCCTTCGCGTGGAGGCCCCCGCAGTCGATCGTCCGGAGCACGGTGCCGTCCCGGAGGGACACGACGAGGACCGCCGACCCCGCCGTCGACGCGACGACCGCCACCTCCGGGTCCCACGGGGAGAACTGGACGCCGTGGCAGAAGGACATCGCCGGGTGCTCGATCGCGAGCTCCCGCTCCCACCGCAGCTCCCCGTCCTGGAGCTCGTAGAGCGAGATCGAGTTCGCCTCGCAGTTGCTGACGAGCACGCGTGACGAGCCGTCGTGGTCCAGCAGGTCCGTGTGCGTCGGCCGTCCGCCGGCGGTGGTCGTCAGCTGCGAGCGCACCTGCCGGGCTCCCGTCGAGCGATCGACGTGCACGAGCATGATCCGGCGACCGAGGAGCGACGACACGAGCAGGTGCGAGTCGTCGACGATGCGCACGCCGGTGACGCCCGCCAAGCGGCGATGGGGGCCGATGTGCAGCGGGCCGACACCGACCTCGTCACCGCTGTTGAACGGGAGCGACAGCCGGCGCGGGCCCGGCCGGCGCGCCCGCCCGGTCACGCCGACGGCGAGCGGCGAGCGCGTCACCAGGATGCCGTCGATCGTCACGGGTCCCGCGCGCGTCCACAGGCGCGCGGTCTCGAGCATGGCGTCGCTGAAGGCGTCGTCGGCGACCAGGCGGGTCGGCCGCTCGAGCAGCGGCGCGACGGCGGCCATCACGCCGACGCGTGCGGGCGCGCCCGGGTGCACCGGCACGTCCAGGACGACCGCGTCCACGCGGTCCAGGTCGGTGAGCACGCTCGCGTCGATGCCCGTGACCGCGAGGTGATCGGCGACCACCTGCGCGATCGGCGCGTGGTGCACCTCGAGCACGTCGTCGAGGCCGAGGTCCGCTGCGGTCCGCCGGACGCGGATCGCACGCCGCTCGTCGTGGTCCAGGGTGACCACGCGCCCACCGGCCGCCCGGACACCCTGCGCCAGCACCAGCGCGTTCGCGCCGCCGCCGAGGTGGAGCACGCAGCGGGCGGAGCGGTGCAGCAGGTGATCGAGGAGCGACCGCGTGGTCGCCGGATCCGCGGCCCAGCCGGTGGCGCCGAGCCCCTCCACGTCGCGACCGGCCGGCGTGCCGATCCGGCGGGCCAGCGCGTGGACGAGCCCCTCGTGCTGGGCGAGCACCCGGCGCGCCGCGAGCGCGGCCGCCGGGGTGGCCGCACCGCCGGGAGCGGCGAGGAGCGCCTCCGTCGGATCGGGAGCGACCTCGCAGCGCACGACCTCGTCCACGCCGAACCACCGGACGCCCTCGTGGACGAGGTCCAGCACGAGGTCGTACGGACCGGGCGCCGGCGGCGCGGCGAGGTCGACCGGCGTGATCAGCTCCTGGCCGGGTGCGACGCGCGCGCTGAGGGGGGTGCGGACCCCGTCGGCGACGGCGATCGACCCGTCGGGGCGGCGCCACCGGTACGACAGCAGGACGGGGCGCTGCCGCCCCTCGGCGCCGGCGGGCCACAGGCTCCCGCCCGTGTTCGTGACCCGGGCGAGGACCTGCGCGGGCGCGCCCGCGACCAGCCCGGCGGGCGCGGCGACGACGTCGATCCGGGCGCGGTGGTCCGCGTCCGGCATCGATCCGCCGGTCCACCAGCGCTCGAGCTCCGCCGCGTCGTGGTGAGGCGGCCGTCCGTCGAGCGGCGCCGTCTCGTGCGCCCGTGCGACGACGCCGGCGATCCGTGCCACGTCCCGATCGCCCAGGGGCGCGCGCGGGGGATCGACGTCCTCCGGGAGGTAGAACGCCGGGTTGACGGGGTGGCCGTCGCGCGTCAGCTGGCCGAAGCGCTCGCCGTCGTACCGCTGGACCTTCGCCCGCCTCGTCGCCAGGTCGTTGACGACGAGGTCGAGGTGCAGCAGCGGAGCGAGCACGACCTTGCTGGGGTGCGGGAGGTCGACGCCGGTGTGCTTCACGCCGGGGAAGTGGAGGTTCGCGCTGTTCCGGACCAGGCGTACCACCAGGTCGTCCTCCCACGGCGGTCCGGCCAGGCGCGTGCGGCCGTCGGGGTGGATCCAGTGGCAGGGGAAGCGGAAGCCCGCGCAGTCCCGGTCGGCGATCAGCGTTGGCAGCTGCGCCACGAGGTCCGCCGAGGGCATCTCGTCGCCGTCGAGCAGCAGCAGCCACTCCCCGGACGCCTGCTCGCGCAGCCACGGCCTGAAGCGGTTGGGCTCGGTGTACTCGTAGGTGAGCAGCCGGTCGGCCACGGCGTCGAGCCGGCCCAGGTCGCCGTCACGCATCCGGACGTCGCAGGCGACGACCACCTCGTCCGCCAGGTCCCGGAGCTCCTCGACGACCGCGGCCGCCAGCCCGCCGCGCTCGTGCACGCCCACCACCAGGCTCAACGTCGGGCGCGGGGCGGGGCGCCGGCGCCGGCGCGGTCCGGCGACGATCTCGCGCGCCGCCCGGGCGTCGCGCTCCAGCCGCGCCTCGGCGACGGGATCGCCTCCCAGCTCGGCACGTGCGCCGGCGACGAACCGCTCGAGCTCCTGCAGCGCGCGGGCCGCTCCGACGAGGGGCACCGCGTGCTGGCGGGCGAAGGTCGCCCGGCTGGTGAGGACCGGCCCCCAGTCCGTCGTCGCGCCGTCGTCCCGGGCGCGCACGACCCCGGCCAGCTTGCGGTGGTGGACGGTCGCGCCGTGGACGGCAGCGACCGTCCAGCCGCGCTCCCACAGGGCGACGGCCAGCTGGGCGTCGTCGAGGTAGTACGGGAGCCGCTCGTCGAACCCGCCCACCTCGGCGAGCGCGTCCCGCCGGTACGCGGCGTTGGTGCCGGCGAGGAACGGGACGCGGGCCGCAGCAGGGTCGTCCGCATCGGACGTCTCGAGGTGGGTCGGCGCCTCGACCGACAGGTGCCCGCCGCCGTACATGTCGACGGCGCAGTACCACCACTCCGGCGTGCGGCCGTCGGGCCCGAGCACGAGGCCGCCGACACCGGCGACGGGCCGGCCGCCCGGGTCCCGCACCTCCAGCCCGTCCACCAGACCCTCCACCCAGTCCGCCGCGGGGACGGCGTCGTCGTCGACGAACGCGACGACCGCGCCGCGTGCCGCGGCGATGCCCAGGTTGCGCGACCGGCTCAGGTTCCGCTCGGGGTTGGCGACGACGGTGGTCTCGGGGAACGCCCGGAGCACGGCGACGGTGTGGTCGCTGCACGGCCCGACGACCACGATCACCTCGACGGCCGGGTACGTCTGCGCGCGCAGCGCGTCGAGCGTCGACGCCAGGCTGTCGGCCCGGTCGAGGGTCGCGACGACGACGCTGATGAGGTCCTGCGCTCCGCCCGGCACGCCCGCACCGTAGACGGTGCGGGCGGCCGGAGGCGGTGTGCCCTATCGTCCTCCGGGTGCAACGGCGACCCCGCGCCCTCGTCATCGGTCTCGACGCCTGCGCGCCGGACGTGGTGCGGCAGTTCGTGGCGGGGGGGCACCTCCCGACGATCGCTCGCCTGCTCGACGAGGGCGCGACGGCCACGCTGCAACAGGAGGAGGGCTACTTCGTCGGGTCCACGTGGCCGACGATGATGACCGGGGTGCCGGTGACGGAGCACCTCTGGTACACGGGCACCCGGTTCCGTCCCGAGACCTACGACTACGTGCTGCAGGAGATCGAGCCGGCGCCGCTGTGGCACTACCTCGACCACGCCGGCCGCCGCGTCGCGGTCCTGGACGTCCCGCACTTCGAGCTCCGGGGCCGGCCCAACGTGGTCGGCATCCGCGAGTTCGGGTGCCACGACCGCTTCTACGGCCCGGGAAGCCACCCGCCCGAGCTCCTCGCGGAGGTGGTCGCTCGTCACGGCGAGCACCCGATCGGCATGGCCGCCGACCTCCCGGATCGGCGGTACGCGCCCTGCGACGCCCGCCGGTCCGGCCCGCGCTGGCGCGACGACGAGATCGCCCGCCTCCACGCCGACCTGCTGACCGGGGTGCGCCGCAAGACGCAGCTCTCACTCGACCTGCTGCAGCGCGAGCCGTGGGACCTGTTCGTGACGGTGTACGGCGAGTCGCACTGCGCGGGGCACCACCTGTGGCACCTCCACGACCCCGAGCACGTGCACCACGACGGCGCGCTGGCGCGGCGACTGAGCGCGTCGGGCGACCCGCTCCTCGACGTGTACGCCGCGCTCGACGAGGCCGTCGGTGCGCTCGCCGCGTCCGCCGGCGGCGGCCCGGTGTACCTCGTCATGTCGCACGGCATGCGCCGTCACCACGACGGCATGCACCTCCTCCCCGAGCTGCTGGACCGGCTCGACGTCGCGTGGCGTCGCGAGCGGGGCGAGGGCGCGCCGCTCGCCGACGGGCTCCCGCCGGTCGCGGAGCGGTCGTGGTTCCTGCTCGAGAACAACACCGCGAGCGCGGCGGTGCGGATCAACCTGACGGGTCGCGAGGGCTCGGGCCGGGTCTCACGCTCCTCCTACGACGAGGCGCTGACCTGGCTGGCGGACGCGTTCGGCCGGATCCGCAACGACGACCACGGCGGGCCGGTCGCGCGGCGGGTGGTGCGCTCGGACGAGATCTACCGCCACTCCCACGAGCACCTCGTCGCCGACCTCCTCGTGGAGTGGGAGTGGCGGTGGCCGATCGAGCGGATCTCCTCACCCGAGATCGGCACGCTCGCGCTCGCCGACCCGTCGGCGCGCACCGGCGAGCACCACCGCGGCGGCGTGATCGTGGCCGCGGGCCCGGGGATCGCCCGGCAGGCGACGTCGATGTCGCCGCTCGACGTGATGCCGACGCTCGCGGCCGCTGCGGGCGTCGAGGTGCACGGTGTCCCGGGGAGGGTGAACGACGCCCTGCTGCCGCGCTCGGAGGGCGGAGCCGACCGGGCGGTGACGGTGTCGGCGGCCGACCTGCGCGTGGCCGAGCTCGAGGGCCGCGTCGACGGGCTCCTCGCGGCGCACCACGAGACCCGGGTGACCGCGGAGCGGGCGCTCGCGCTCGCCGCGGAGCTGCGCGACCGGGTCGCGCAGCTCGAGCGCGAGCTCAGCCGAGGGTCCACTCCGGTCGCATCGTGACGAGGCCGCCGGTCTCGTAGGGCTTGCCCGTCATCACGTCGAAGCGCATCGCCCGCTGCAGGTGGTCGAAGACGTGCTGGCGGTTGAAGTCGGTGATGGTGGTGTGCAGGTCGTACGTGCCGGGGAGCAGGGCCACGTCGGCGAGGGCGATCCGGATGGTCCCGCGCCCGCGGATGGCCTCCGGGACGAGCCCCACGTCGCGCGTGCTCGGCGCGGTCACGACCGCGCCCCCGAGGCTCTCGATCGAGATGGAGACCACGGGCTTCGGCACCGACTGGGACGCCACGTAGTCGAGCTCGAGCACCACGGAGTCGCCGGTGCGGAACCGCTTGACGCCCGACGAGCCTCCGACCTCCATCCGGACGGCCTGCACGATCACCTCGCCCGACCCGCGCCGGATGCTGCCGTCGGCGCCGCGCTCGCGGTCACCGAGCATCCGCTCCGTGTACGCCTCGACGAGCTCGGCGGGGTCGCCCTCGGCCACGAGGCGCCCGTGCTCCAGCCAGACGGCACGGTCGCACATGTCGCGCACGCTCGTCATCGCGTGGGTGACGAGCACGATCGTGCGGCCCTCGTTGCGGAAGTCGACGAACTTCTCCATGCACTTCTGCTGGAAGGCCACGTCGCCGACGGCGAGGATCTCGTCGATGATGAGCAGCTGCGGATCGACGTTGATCGCGACCGCGAACGCGAGCCGGACGTACATGCCCGTCGAGTACGTCTTGACCGGCGAGTCGATGAAGTTCTCGAGACCCGAGAAGTCGACGATGTCGTCGAACCGGGCGGCGATCGAGCGACGGCCCATGCCGAGGATCGCGGCGTTGAGGTAGACGTTCTCGCGGCCGGACAGCTCCGGGTGGAAGCCCGCGCCCAGCTCGAGCAGCGCGGACATCCGCTTGCGGACCGTCACCGAGCCGGCGTTCGGCTGCAGGATGCCCGCCATGCACTTGAGCATCGTCGACTTGCCGGAGCCGTTCTCGCCGATGACGCCGAAGACCTCCCCCTCGTACACCTGGAAGCTCACGTCGCGCAGCGCGACGAACTCGTCGTAGCGGTTGCGGCCCTTGCCGGCCACGAGCTGCTTGAGCGAGTTCGCCTTCTCGTGGTGCAGCCGGAACGTCTTCGTGACGTTCACGACCTCGAGCGCGAGCTCGCCGCTCACATCTCCTCCGCGAACCGCGGCGACAGCCGGTTGAACACCGTGGCCCCCAGGGCGAACACGGCGGTCGAGAGGACGACGAGCTGCGCCAGGCGGCCCCACCCGGGGACGCGCAGGTCGTAGACGATGTTGTGGATGGCGGTGATGAAGCTGCCCGTGGGACCGTAGTTGGCCACCTGGCGCAGCCACCCCTGCTCGATGGTGGCGGGGTTGTAGATGATGGGCGTGGAGTAGAAGAGGATCTGGGACAGGATCCCCCAGAGGTAGTTGACGTCGTGGAAGAACACGTTCGCGGCCCCGAGCAGCAGCGCGACCCCGGTGGTGAACAGCGCGAGCAGGCCGAGCACGACGAGCAGCGGCGGCAGCCACGGCAGGACCATGTTCCCGGCGATGAGCATCGCGATGCTCAGCACCGCGAGCTCGATCAGCAGGGTGACGAACTGGGCGACGATCACCGAGAACACGAGGTGCTCGTGCGGGAACTGGACCTTCTTGATCAGCCCCGCCCCGCCCTGGACCGAGGCCATGGCGACGCCGACGCTGATCGAGAAGAAGTTGAACGGGAGCGCGCCGGAGAGGAAGTACAGCGGGAAGTTCCGCAGCCCGCTCGGGTCGCCGGTCGGTGGCTGCGCCTTGAACACGTACAGGAAGATGACGGTGAAGATCGCCATCTGCGTGAGCGGGTTCAGCAGGCTCCACGCCCACCCGAGGACCGACTTCTTGTACCGGGTCCGCAGCTCCCGCAACGACAGCAGGTACAGCAGGTTGCGGTGCGCGGCCGCCGTGCGGAGGGACATGCGGCGGCGAGTGTACCGACCGGTCGGGAGACCGGCCGGGCACACGCCGAGGCGGTAGCCTCGCCGGAATGCCCACAGCGCTCATCACCGGCATCACCGGCCAGGACGGCCGCTTCCTGGCCGACCTGCTCCACGAGAAGGGCTACTCGGTCTTCGGGCTGATGAAGGGGCAGAACAACCCGCGCGCCGCGCTCATCCACCGTGAGCACCCCTACGTCGAGCTCGTGCACGGCGACCTCAACGACCTGACCAGCCTGATCGCCGCGGTCGACCTGACGAAGCCCGACGAGGTGTACAACCTGGCGGCGATCTCGTTCGTCGCGATGTCGTTCAACCAGGCGGAGCTGACGGCCAACACGACGGGCACGGGTGTGCTGCGGATGCTCGAGGCGATCCGCATCGTCGGGGGCAGCACCGACAACCCGATGCGCTTCTACCAGGCCTCCTCGTCGGAGATGTTCGGCAAGGTGCGCGAGACGCCCCAGACCGAGCGGACGCCGTTCCACCCCCGCTCGCCGTACGGGTGCGCGAAGGTCTTCGGTCACGACATCACCGTCAACTACCGCGAGAGCTACGGCCTGTTCGCCTGCTCCGGGATCCTGTTCAACCACGAGAGCGAGCGACGCGGGCTCGAGTTCGTCACGCGCAAGATCACCAACGCCGTCGCCCGGATCAAGCTCGGCCTCCAGAGCGAGCTCGTCCTCGGCGACCTCGAGCCGCGTCGTGACTGGGGCTACGCCGGCGACTACGTGAAGGCGATGTGGGCGATGCTCCAGCAGGACACGCCGAAGGACTACGTCGTCGCGACCGGTGAGACCTACCAGGTCCGCGAGTTCGTGCGGCTCGCGTTCGAGGCCGCGGAGCTGCCCGACTGGGAGCGGTACGTGCGCCAGGACCCCAAGTTCTTCCGGCCCGCCGAGGTCGACCTGCTCGTCGGGGACCCGACGAAGGCGGAGACGGAGCTCGGCTGGAAGCGGGAGGTCTCGTTCCCCGAGCTCGTGCAGCGCATGGTCGAGCACGACCTGAGGGTCGAGTCGTCGAACCGTTGAGGCGGGCCGGCCCCGGGCCGACCGTGGCCGTCGTCGGGTGCGGGCGCTGGGGCGTCAACGTCGTCCGCGACCTCGTCGCGCTCGGCTCCCGGGTGGTGGCCGTCGACGTGTCGCCGGCGGCCACGGCCGCCGCCGCACGCGCCGGCGCGCAGGCGACCGCGCCCGAGCTGGATCGAGCGATCGCCGGTGGGGTCGATGGCGTCGTGGTGGCCACCCCGACGAGCACCCACGCGGAGGTGGCGGCGCACGCGCTCACCGCCGGGGTGCCGGTGTTCGTCGAGAAGCCCCTGACCGACGACGTCGCCGCGGCCCGGGCGCTGGTCGATGCCGGCGGCACCCGCCTGTTCGTGATGCACAAGTGGCGCTACCACCCCGGCATCGAGGCCCTGGCGGCGATCGCCGCCGCCGGCCGGCTCGGCGAGCCGCAGGGGGTGATCTCGGACCGGCACGGACCGGCGATGCCGACGGCGGACTCGGACGTGGTGTGGCTGCTCGCGCCGCACGAGGTGACGATCGCCCGTGCGGTGCTCGGCAGCTTCTCGCGGAGCGTCGACGCCGTCGCCGACGTCGCCGGCGGTCACGTGCACGGCATCGAGTCCATCGCGCGCTGGCCGGGCGGGCGGTGGCACCGCTCCAGCACGTCGACGCGGCCGTTCGGCACCGACCGGCGCGTCGCGGTCGTCGGGTCGCTCGGCACCGCCGTCCTGGACGGCCCCTACGCCGACCACGTCCGGGTCCACGAGATCGGGGCGCCGACCGACCGCGCGGAGCGCGTCGCGATCTCGACGGAGTACCCGTTGCGGCGGGAGCTGGCCGTGTTCGTCGAGCACCTCCTCGGCGGGCCGCCGCCGCCGACGTCGGCTGCCGAGGGGCTCGGTGCGGTCGAGGCGGTGGCGGCCATGCGGCGATCCGCCGGGCTGGCCGAGTCCGGCCCGCACCGCTGACCGGGCCGCGCCGGGCCGGGGGTGCCTACGCTGCGGCATGACCGATGCGCGACCCGGAGCCATCGACGGGATCCGGCGCCGTCCGCTGCAGCCGCACGTCGACGACCGAGGGACCTTCGTGGAGCTGTTCCGTGACCGGTGGTTCGACGACCACCGTCCCGTGCAGTGGAACCTCGTGCGCAGCGAGGGGAACGTGCTGCGCGGCTTCCACGCGCACGTCCGCCACACCGACCTCCTCGTCGTGCTCGACGGCCGGATGGTGCTCGGGCTCCAGGACCTGCGGCGCTCGTCGCCCACGTTCGGCGTCGACGAGACGATCCTGCTGGAGGAGATGGCGGAGGTCGTGCTGATCCCACCGGGCGTCGGCCACGGGTTCTACCTCCCCGAGCCGACGCTCCTCGCGTTCGGCGTCTCGCACGAGTGGGACACCGACGACGAGCTCGGCTGCCGGTGGGACGATCCGGACGTGCGCGTGCGCTGGGGCTGCGACGATCCGGCGCTGTCCGAGCGGGACCGCACCGCCGGCACGCTCGCGGCGCTCGTCGACGACGTCCACGAGCGGCTCGTCACGAGCCGGGGTGCCGCAGCTCCTCCACCGTGACGGCGGCGACGCCGACGCTGAGCCGGCGCGGGTCGCCCGCCGGCGCCGGCGCCGCGCAGCGCTCGCCGTCGACGCCGCTGATCTCGATGAACAGCCGCCGTTCGTCCGGCGCGAGCTCCACCTGCGCGTGGTGCGCCTGGGGGCTCGGGTCGACGAGCTCGGCCTCGACGGCGCCCCTGCCGTTGACCGTCACGCGCAGCGGCACCGCGTCCCGCCCCGGTTCGAGGTACGGCCGGACCTCGACGACGACGCGCAGGGTGCGCGACCGCCCCGGGGCGCCCGGGGCGACGGGCAGGGCCATGCGCAGCGGCTCGTCGCCGAGCCACATCCCCCACGCCTCGGCGCCGTGCCCGCCGCTCAGTGGGTAGCGGTGCGCGAGGCCTCCCTCGGAGAGCGGGAGCCGGGTGCCGAACACGTACGACGTCGCCGCCTCCAGCTGCGAGCGCTCCCGCTCCAGGGCGGCCACCCGGTGCCGGAGGCCGGCGAGCTCCGCGTCGGCCGCCTCGAGACGTCGTTCGAGGTGCTCCACGTACGCGCCTCGCACCTCGTCGGCGAGCGCCTGGAACTCGGCGTCCGTGCGCACCGGTCGCCGCGGCGCCACGCGCCGGTTCGCCGTGGTCGTGCGGCGCGCCGCGTGCTCGACGGCGACGGCGACCCCCGCCGACCGCGGGAGGTGGTCCGCCTCGAGCTGGTGACGCCACCGCGCGATGAGCCGCTCCCGGTTGCGGGCGCCGAGGAACTCCCGGTACGGGGTGGAGCTCGACGCGCCGCGCCGGTGGCGGATGATCGAGCGCGGCTCGAAGAGCACCTGGCGGCCGCTCGCGCGCACCGCCATCGCGAGGTCGACATCGACGTAGTACGCCGGGTAGAAGTCCTCGGAGAGCCCTCCGACCTCGTCCCAGACCGCGGCGCGGACGGTGAGGGAGCTGGTGCCGCAGAAGTCCACGTACCGCGGCGTCGCGAACGCGCCGGGCTCCGGCGCCGCGCCGCTCCAGGGCGGCGATCCCGTCGCGTCGCGCCACAGGATCATGCCGGCGCCCTGCAGGGAGCCGTCGGGGTCGAGGACCGTCCCGCCGACGGCACCGGCACGCGCGTCGCGTCCGGCGGCGTCGACGAGCGCCTCCATCCACCCCGACTCGATCTCCGCATCGTCGTGGAGGACGGACAGCAGCTGCCCGCTCGCCGCCGCGCGGCCGACGTTGCACGCGCCCGGCAGGCCGCGTCGGGTGCGCGTCGCGAGCACCTCCACGCCGGAGGTGGCGGCGAGGAGGGCCGGCTGCAGGTCGGGGGCCCCGTCCGCGACGACGATGGTCTCGAACGCGATGTCGCGCGGGGCGTTCCGGGCGATCGCGGCGAGGGCGGTCCGAGCGAGCGCGAGGGTGGCCGAGGGGATGATGATCGACACGAGGGGCCGCGCCGCCCGCGGCAGCTCGATCGTGCCCGCGCCGGGGGCCGCGGTCATGCGGGCAGCGCCGGCCAGGGCAGGGTCGGGTACCGGCGGCGGACCTCGCGCAGCGCGTCGTCCGTCGCCAGGTTGGTGAGGGCGATCATCGAGCTCGCCTGCACCCGGTAGCGGCCGAGGATCTCCGGCACGAGGACAGCGTGGCCGCCCTCGGCCGCGAGGCGCAGCCACAGGTCCCAGTCCTCCCAGCCGTAGACGTGGTCGTCGTCGCGGTAGCCGCCGAGCCGCTGCCAGGCGCTGCGTCGGATCATCGACTGCGCGTCGATGTAGTTCGCCGCGCACAGGCGGGCGACGTCCCACGCGAGCGCGCTGCGGACGTCGCGGCGGGCGCCGAAGTCCTCCAGGATCCCGTAGGCGGCGGACGCGGCGGGGTCTGCGTGGAGCGCGTCGGCGAGCCGCCGCAGGCAGGTCGGGTACAGCGCGTTGTCGGCGTCGACGACCATCACCAGCTCCGCCCGCGCGGCGTCGAAGCCCGTGTCGCGCGCCGCGGCCAGGCCCTCGTTCGCGTCCTTGCCGAGCACCACCGCCGGCACCTCCGGGTGCTCCGCCAGGAACGCCGCGGCGACGGCGCGGCTGTCGTCGTGGGAGTGGTCCTCCACCACGACCACCTCGAACGCCACGTCCTCGCTCGCCACGATGCTCCGGAGCGCGTCGCCGACGACGCGGGCGTAGTCGTAGAGCGTGACGACCACGCTCACCTCCGGCGCGGCGGCGCGGTACGACGGCGTCTCGATCCGCTCGACGTGCTGCTCGCGACCGTGCCGGAGGAGGCAGCCGGTCGCGTCGAGGCGCCGGAGGGCCCGGTTCTCCTCGAGCGCGAGGCGCTTCGCCTCGCGCTGGATCGCCAGGTACGGGCGGAACGGCCCGAGGCGCACCGGGGGCGGCACGCGCGAGGCCCCGAGCCGCCAGAGGCCCGCCGTCGGGCTGCTCGTCCACACGTGGTGCGCGAGGACGGGCAGGACCCGGTCCTCGATGCGGTCGAGCAGCGGCCGCAGCTGGACCGCCAGGGCGAGCTCGCCCGACACGACCTCGCGTGCCGCAGCGGCGATCTCCTCGCGGCGGGCCTCGTCGGCCAGGAGCTCGTCCAGCGCGTCGCCGAGCTCCTGCTCGCCCGCCTCGACGAGGTGCACGCCGGGCCGCAGGGGCTCGGCGCCGGCCGACGGCTCGCCGAGCACCACGCAGCCGTTCGCCATCGCCTCGACCATCCGCGCCCACTCGAAGTAGCGGTTCGGCGGCGATCCCGGCGGCAGGTCGGCGGAGCGGTCGCGGTGCAGGTTCAGGAGCACCTTCGACGAGGCGAGGAGGTCGTACTTCGCGCGCCCGAACACGAGGCCGGGCGCAGCCCGGCCGACCGGGCGGTCGAAGCGGAAGAGGCGGAGCTGCGTGCGGCGCCGGACGAGGTGCGGCGCCAGCTCGGCCAGCAGCCGCCCGCGCCGCTCGTCGAGGCCGCCGAGGAACAGCACGTCGACGGGCCGCGGACCCTGCGCCGGGTCCGCCGCGGCCATCGACGGCACACCGCCGAGCCGGAGCCGGTGCGCGTCGACGCCGACGGCGCGCAGGGCGTCGACGCCGTGCTGGTTGATGTCCACCGCCAGCAGCCCGCGCCGGCAGGCGTCGACGGAGAGGTGGAACCACGGGGTGCCCGGCTGCTCCGTGCAGACGCACACGCTCGCCGCCGCGGCCCGCTGCAGATCGGCCTTCGGAGCGTCGGACAGCTCGAAGAACTCGTGCGGCGCGACCACGAGGTTGATCGAGCCGTCGGCGCGCGGCAGCCGGTCGTCGACCAGCGCCGCCCTGCGTCCCGCCAGCTCGCTCGCCTCGACGAGCCACGACGCGATGTCGCGCATGAACGCGTTGCCCCGCGGCGCGACGAAGACCGCGACCGGCGCCGGCATCAGGACCGCTGCAACAGGAGCCGGGCCGCCTTGCGCGGCGCGCGACCCACCTTGCGCAGCGCACGCTCGGCGGCCCCGCGCTTGTCGGGGTGCTGGCGGACGTCGTGCACCATCTCGCGCACCAGGGCGTGGCGGCTCATCGCCGCCGGCAGCGCCTCGGCCAGGGCGCGCACCTCGGCTCGGCGCGCGGCGGCCTCGGCCCGGAGGGTGGCGATCGACGCCTCGGCGGCCTCGACCCGGCGGCGGAGCTCGTCGTTCTCGGCGCGGAGGCGTCCCACCTCGTCTGGCTGCACCCGGTAAAGATAGGGCGCGATGAGGTGCGGCCGGTGGTGAGCGGACCTGGTCGCGAGGGGACCACGGCGGTGTGCATCGTCGTCCCGAACGGTACGCACCGCCCCGAGCCGCTCGCGGCTGCGATCGCGCGTCACCACCCGACGTGGCGGGCCACGGCGGTCTGGTCGGGCGATCCGCAGCTGCGGCCCGGGCCGGAGACCGAGGTGACGTGGTCGCCGGACGACGCCCCGGACGAGCGCGCGCTCGCCGGCGCGCCGCCGGCCGCCGCCGAATGGGGCGCCGCGAGCCGCGCGACGCGCCGCCTCCTCGCCGCGGGCGCGCCGGAGGTGGTCCTCCTGTGGGCGGGCAGCGTGGCCGTCCTCGGCGACCTCACGCCGCTCGTCGCCACGCCCGGTGCCGCGGTCGTCGTCGCCCGCGCCACGTCGTCGCTCGGCGGCGACGAGCTCCTGCCCGGCGAGCTCGACGTGGCGCTGTCGGGCGCCTTCAGCACCACCGTCGCCGTCGTCCGACCGGCGGCGGCCGGCGCGCTCGACGACCTCCACCGCTGCCTCGCGGCGCACCCGGAGGTGGGTGCCGGGCGCTGGATCGAGCGGTTCGCGCAGCTGGCCGGCGCGTCGGTCTGCGCCGACCCCCGGATCGGCGCCGGCGCGTGGCGGTGGGACGCCGACGACCCGGCGCTGCTCGACCTGCCGAGCTTCGATCCCGAGCGTCCGTGGGCGCTCGACGCCGGGATCGACGGAGCCGGCCGGGTCGCCGTGGTCGGGCATCCCGCGCGGGAGGCGGCGCTGCGGCGGGCGCAGGAGCAGCTGGCGGGGGAGCGGCGGCCGCTCGCCGCGCCCGGGGGGCTCGTCCTCGACGAGGTGGTGCAGGGCCTGGTGCGCTCCGCGCAGGTCGCGCCGCCGAGACCGTGGTCGGAGTCCGCCGCGTTCCGGGCGTGGCTGGAGCCGAGGTACTGGTCGGCGCTCCACGCGCACCGCCGCGACCTGGCCGCGGCCTTTCCCGATCCGGCGGTGCGGGACGCCGACGCGTTCCGCACGTGGTGCCGGCGGGCGTGGGTGGACGACGGTCGCAGCCCGCTCCTCGGCGTCCCCGCCACCGGACGCGCCCCGATCCCGGTCGCGCCGGCCCTCCGTGGCGACGGCGTCAACCTGGTCGGCTACCTCACCCGGGCGGCGAGCCTGGGGGACGTCGCCCGCCGCATCGAGCAGGCGTTGGCCGGTGCCGGCGTCCCGGTGTCGACGATCGCCTACCAGCGCACCGCGAGCCCGGAGCTGGTGCCGGCCCACCCCGTCGACCAGCGCATCGAGCACGAGGCGACGCTCGCGGTGGTCACCGCGGACCAGTTCCCGCTGCTCGTCGCCGACCACCCTGAGCTGCGCCGCAGCTCCCGCCGGACGGTGGGCTACTGGTTCTGGGAGCTCGAGCACGTGCCCGCCCACATGCGCGCCGCCTGCGCGCTGGTCGACGAGATCTGGACGGGCTCGACGTTCGTGCGCGACGCGTTCGCCGCCGTGACCCGCATCCCCGTCCGCCACGTGCCCGTCCCGGTCCCCGAACCGTGGCCGTCCGCACGTGCCCGCGACTCGTTCGCCGCCCTCGCGGACGCCGCCGACCGGTTCGTGTTCCTCGTGGTGTTCGACCACCTCAGCGTGACGGAGCGCAAGAACCCCGTCGGTGCGATCGAGGCGTTCCGCCGCGCGTTCCGCGACGGCGAGGGCCCCCTGCTCGTGGTGAAGGCGATGAACGGCGGGATCCGCTGGTCGCAGCACCAGCGGGTGCTGGCCGCGGCCGGCGGGCGCTCCGACGTCCGCGTGTGGGACGAGCACCTCGAGCGCGACGACCTCATGGCGCTGGTCGGGTCGGCGGACTGCCTCGTGTCGCTGCACCGCAGCGAGGGCCTCGGCCTGCACCTGGCGGAGGCGATGTGGCTCGGCACGCCCGTCCTGGCGACGCGCTACTCCGGCAACCTGGACCTCATGGACGACACCTGCGCGCTGCTCGTCGACTGGACGCCCGTCCACGTGCGCGACGGCCAGGGCGTGTACCCGCGGTTCGCGACGTGGGCGGATCCCGACCTCGACCAGGCGGCCGCGTCGATGCGCCGGCTGGCGGGCGATCCCGGGCTGGGTGAGCTGCTGGCCGCGGCCGGGCGGGCGAGGATGGAGCGCCAGCCGTCGCTGGCGGAGACGGGGCGGCGCATGGCCGCGCTGCTGCACGAGGGCGCGCCGGGCGCGCCGGTGAGCGAGGAGGGGTGATGGCCCTGGACCGGGTGCGGCGCCGGGTGGCGCGGGTGGTCGCGGGCGGATCCGAGGAGGGCGCGCTCGAGCGCGTCGCCGCGGACCTGCGTGAGCTGCAGCAGAAGGTGCAGGTGCTGCAGGACACCCTGCACGACCTCGCCGCCGGCCACGACGAGCTGCGCGCCCGCCAGCTCGAGGAGCTCGACGCGATCCGCGGCGGGCTGGCCCGTGTCACGGACGACCTCGCGGCGCGCGTGGCGCACCTCCACGAGCGCCTCGGCGGCGACCGTGGCTGACGAGGACCCGCCGGCCGAGCGGCTCGCCCGCTGGATCGAGCGCGACGCCGCCATCGGGCTCGGCGCCGAGGCCGAGCAGCTCCGGGCGCGGCTCGCGGACCGCGATCGCGAGCTGGCGGACGTGCGCGAGCACGTGCAGCGGCTCTCGCAGCGCGTCGCGCAGCTCGTCGTCGAGCGCGACCGCCTCGATCAGCAGCTGCGGGCGGTGCAGCGGCCGAGCGCGGCGCAGCGCGCCTACCGGCGGGCGCGGTCGCTGGCCGCCCGCGGCCTGCCCCGGTGAGCGCGCTCGTCAGCGTCGTCGTCCCGAGCATCGGCTCGAGCGGGGTCGTCTTCGGCCGGGAGCGGACCTTCGTCGTCGAGGCGGTCCGCTCGGTGTTGGCGACGGCCGGTGGCGACGCAGCGGCCGAGCTCGAGGTGCTGGTCGTCGCCGGGCGGGAGATGCCGCCGGCCACCGCCGCCGAGCTGCGCGCGCTCGACCAGCGGGTCCGCCTCGTCGACTACGACGCGCCGTTCAACTTCTCGGCGACGATCGACCTCGGCGCGGCGCACGCCCGGGGGTCGCACCTGCTGCTGCTCAACGACGACACGGAGGTGGTCGCCGGTGCCGGCGCCGGGCCCGGCTGGCTCGGGCGGATGCTCGACGCCTGCGGCCGCGGGGTCGGCGCCGTCGGGGCGAGGCTGCTGTTCGAGGACGGCACGCTGCAGCACGCAGGCCACACGTACCGCACGTCCCTCGACCACGTCGGCTTCGGGCTGCCCGGGGACAGCGCCGGTCGTGGCGGGATCCTCGCCCGCCGGCGCGAGGTGGCGGGCGTGACCGCGGCGTGCATGCTCACCCCGTCCGCCGTGTTCGACGCCGTCGGCGGCTTCACGACGCTGCTGCCCGCCAACTACAACGACGTCGACTACTGCATGAAGGTCCGCGCCGGCGGCTGGTCCGTCGTCTACGAGCCCGACGCCGTCCTGTTCCACTTCGAGTCGCGCAGCCGGGTCGCCGGCATCCGCCCCGAGGAGGTCGAGCTGATCCAGCGCCGGTGGCTCACCCACCTCGTCGACGATCCCTTCACGCCCGTCGCCGTCTGACCACCGCCGGAGGTCCGCTCAGAGCTCGATCGCGACGTGCTGGTCGAAGCGCGCCCACGGCGTCCACAGCGTGCGCGCCCCGAGGTCGACGAGCGCCTGCGACAGCGTCCGGCCGGCGTCGTGCCAGCCGCCGCGCGCCTGGCAGCGAGCCGCCGCCCACGCCGCCGAGGAGACCGCGGCGGCGGCGAGGCTGACGTGGGTGCACTCGCGCTCGATCAGGAGGTCGTTGCCGGACGTCGTCTGCCCCACCGGCAACCCCTCCAGCTCGTACCAGCGGTGGTTCGGGACGTCCCAGCCGGCGTGGAGCACCCGCTCGTCGCGATCGGCGACGAGCGCGCCGACGAGCCCCGCGCCGGGCGACCTCGCGAGACCGACGAGCGCGCCGAGCCAGTCCGGCGTCAGCTCGGCGCGCGGCGCCAGCCCGGGAGCGACGGAGACCAGGACGTCGGCGGGGTGGAGGAGCAGCGCGCGGTCGAGCGCGGCCGCGACGCTCCACTCGCCCGGCACCGGGACGAGGTCCCACGACAGCGGGGCCGACTCGCGCAGCAGCGCGAGCAGCTCGGGCGGCGTGCGCTCCGGGTGGGCCACGACGAGCCGCGCCCCGGGGTGCGAGGTCCGCAGCGCGCGCAACGTGTCGGCGACGGCGAGCCGGTGCGGACGCGTCGCCGCGCCCTCGAGCCGCGTGGCCACGGCCACGGTGACGCGCGTCGATGGATCGAGCCGTCGCACCACGCGGTAGCAGCCGGCGACGGGCCCGTGCTCGACGACCGCGTCGATCCCGAGCCGGTCGCACTGGTCCTGGACCGCGCGCCGGCCGTTGTCGACGGCGCGGGTGAGCGTGGACGTCGCGCGTGACACCGAGCTCGAGATGTTCCGCCAGTGGTACGCGAGCACGGGCAGGTGCAGCACGCGCCGCCCGCGTGCCGCGATCAGCTCGGTCGCCCGCAGGATCAGGTCGTGGTCCTGCGAGCCGTCGAAGCCCTCGCGGCAGCCGCCCAGCTCGTCCACGAGCGAGCGGCGCAGCACCGAGAGGTGGCACGTGTACATCGACGAGCGGAACCGCTCGGGCGACCAGTCAGGCTTCAGGAAGTGCGCCGCCTCGCGGCCGTCGGCGAGCGTGTGCGCCTCGTCGGTGTAGAGGTAGTCCGCGTCACGGCCCGCCTCGGAGTCGAGCACCCGCAGCACCTCGGCCAGCGCGCCCGGCACCAGCGCGTCGTCGTGGTCGAGCAGCGCGACGTACTCGCCGGTCGCCATCGCCAGGGCGTCGTTCGTCGCGGCCACGATGCCGCCGTTCACCGCCCGCCGCACGACCCGGATCCGCGGGTCGCGGGCCAGGTCGTCCAGCGCGGCGCGCACCTCCGGCCGGGTGGAGCGGTCGTCGACGACGCACCACTCCCAGTCGGCGCAGGACTGGCGGCGCACGCTGTCGGCGCAGGCGAGGAGCGCGCCGAGGGGCGGGTCGAAGACGGGGGTGATGACGGAGATCCGCGGAGCGATGGGCGGGAGGCTACCGAGCGGTGCCCGGCGGCGCGAGGGGCGCGCTGGTACCGTGCGCGCCGTGGGCGAGCGGAGCGAGCGGGTCTTCGTGAGCGACCGCGGCAACGTCTTCATGCGCGAGATCGCCGAGCACCTCGTGGAGGCGCTCGCCGGGCGCGGCCACCGCGCCGAGCTCGTGGTCGGCGAGCTGCCCGACGGCGGCGACCCGATGTCCAACCTGGTCGTCGCGCCGCACGAGCTGTTCGTGCTCGCCGGGGCGGGCGACGCCGACCTCGAGCGCGCCGCGCGGCGCTGCGTCTGCGTGAACACCGAGCAGCACGGGACCCCGTTCTTCGACCTCGCGATGCGCTGGGCCGCGCTGGGCCCGGTCGTGCTCGACATCAACCCGTCCACGCTCGCCGCGATCCGTCGCCGCGGCCTCGCCGCCGTGCACCTGCCGCTCGGCTACGTGCCCTCGATGGACCGCTGGCACGGCCGGACCACGGCGCGCGACGTCGACCTCGCCTTCCTCGGCGGGCGCACGGAGCGGCGCGAGCGCTTCGTCGGCGGCGCCGGCGGCGTGCTGTGGGAGTGGCGGACGGACCTGCGCTTCTTCAGCTGGCACCGGCCGGCGACCGCCGAGCACCCCGCGTTCTCGTCCGGCGACGCGAAGTACCGCGCCCTCGCCGGCACCCGCATCCTGCTCAACGTCCACCGCGGCGAGGACCCGTACTTCGAGTGGGCGCGGGTGATCGAGGCGGTCGCCAACGGCTGCGCCGTCGCCACGGAGACCTCCACGGGCATCGAGCCGTTCGTCGCGGGCGAGCACCTCCTGATGGCGCCGCTCGAGGACCTCGCCGAGCGCGCCGTCGCCCTCGCGCTGGACGAGCCCCGGCGGGCGGAGATGGCCCGCGCCGCGTACGAGGTGCTGCGCGGCCGGCTCGACCAGGGCGCGCTGCTCGAGCGCAGCCTCGAGGCAGCGCGCGCCGCGGCCGTCGCACGCGGTGAGCGCGGCGAGCGCGCCCGGCGGGCCGGCGCGCTCGCGGCGACGGTCCGCAGCCGGGCCGCGGGCCTGGTGCCGCGGCGCGCCCCCGATGCGGTGGCGCCGGCGACCGCCGAGCGGCAGATGCTCGACCACACGGCGCGGCAGCTCAAGCAGGCGTACCTCGACCAGATCGAGGAGGTGCGCGGCATCGAGCGTGCGCTCGCGACGCTGCGACACGGCGACCCGGACCACGTCGAGGTGCGCACGACCGCGGCGTGGGGCGCGGCCGCGCCCGGCGTGTCGGTCGTCGTGCCGCTGTTCGACCAGGGCCGCTACCTCGCGGACGCCGTCGGCTCGGTCGTCGCCGCGAGCGCCGCGGCGGGCCGGGAGGTCGAGCTGGTCGTGGTCGACGACCACTCGACCGACCACTCCCTCGCCGTCGCGACGTCGCTGCTGCGCGACCTGGCGTGGTTCCCGATGGCCGTCGTCGCCCGCGCCGCCAACGGCGGCCTCCCCGTGGCCCGCAACACGGGCTTCGCGCACGCCCGCGCCCCGTACGTGTTCGCGCTGGACGCCGACAACGTGCTGTACCCGAGCGGGCTCGGCGTCCTCGCCGCCCACCTCGACGAGGCGCCCGCCGAGGTGGTCGCCGCCTACGGCCTGCTCGAGCGCTTCGACGAACGGGGTGCGGTCGGGCTGACGAGCCACCTCCCCTGGGACGTCGAGCTCCTCGTGCAGGGCGCGTACATCGACGCCATGGCCATGCTCCGGCGCAGCGCCTGGGAGCAGCTCGGCGGCTACGCCTCGTCGAGCGCCATCTACGGCTGGGAGGACTACGACCTGTGGCTCGCCACCGCCGAGCGGGGGTGGCGGGCGGACCTCGTCACCCGGGTGGTCGGTCGCTACCGCGAGCAGCCGGGATCGATGCGCCGCATCAGCGACATCGACATGGCCACGAACTTCGTCGTCCTGCGCGAGCGCCACCCGAGGCTCCCGTGGCCGAGCTGACGCCCCTCGACACCGAACGTGCGCTCCGGGCGCGGGTCGCGGAGCTCGAGGCGATGCTCGAGGCGCGCACCCAGGTCATCGTCACGATGGGCGCCCGCCTCGCGGAGATCGAGGGCGGCGCGCCAGCGCCCGTCGCCGAGCGGCTGCGGGCCGTCGAGCGCGAGCTGGAGCAGCTGCGGTCGACGAAGGTGCTCCGCTGGGCGGCGTGGCCGCGCCGGATCTACGCGGGCATCCGCCGGGTGCTGGGCGAGCGGCGCCCGTGACGCCCGTCGCCGGCCCTCACCCGGACGGGGAGACTTCCGCGGACACCACCCGCGACGGCGCGCTCACCGCACGACTGGAGGAGCTCCTGCTCAGGGCACGTGCGCAGCAGTCCCACCTGCGGCGATCCCTCGCCACCGTCGTCGAGTTCCTCGACCGGCCGCCGCCGGGCTGACCGGCCCCACGCGCCGGCCGTCGGTATGGTCGCCTACAGGACGGCGCGATCGGTGCCGATCACTGGGGCGGGCCAGCAATCGAGGAGTGGGTGAGCGTGCGCCGTCGCGTGATCGTGTCGTTGTCGTTGTCGTTGTCGATCGGCGCCGCCGTGATGGGTCGCGCCGAGGCGCACCCGCCGGTCGAGACGAGCCCGAACGTGGCGCCGCCGTCCGAGCTGTCCACGAGCGGCGACTACGCCACCGACGTCCTCGGTGACCCCTGGGACTTCTCGAACGACGACGACGTCCCGCCGGCGCCGCTCATCGGCAGCGAGAACGGCTTCGGCATCAGCCGCTCGCCCGACGGCCGGTTGAACGTCCGCACGGTCGCCAACACGACCGTCAAGCTCGTGCGCACCTGGGGCACCCAGCTCCCGTGGGGCCGCGACGGGCAGCTCCGCCCGGTCGACGCCGACCGGTACACGCGCCTCAGCTTCTCCATGTGCGTCGGCGAGCGCATCAACATGGGCGTGCACTTCTTCACCGACTCGGGCGGCCAGGGGATCATCCCGCTCTACCCGCCGGGCGGGTGCAGCCAGCAGACCGTCGACCTGAAGGACCGCAGCCTCTACGCGTTCCCGGCGTTCTCCGCGGAGTGGACGGGCCGGATCACCCGCCTCGAGCTCCTGAGCGGCGGGGCGTTCTCCGGGTCGCGCAACATCGTCGACCTGAGCCTCGACTGGGTGCGGCTCCACCGCGCCGACGCGCCGCCCGCGCCCCCGGCGGGGGTGCCGATCCCGCGCGTGCTGACCCCGAACGAGGAGGGCGGCGCGGACCACGCGACCGACAGCGGGAACCCGTGGGACTTCTGCGGGCCCGACGACGTCGTCAACACCGGCCACATCACGAACGTCGTGTGGTCCGGCTGCGACATGTACGGCACGACGTTCGCCAACGACTCGTTCGTCGAGCTGCCCATGCGGACCCCGCTCAACCCGGACCGCTACCACCGGGCCACCGTCGAGGCCTGCTACGACGGGCCGATGAGCTTCGCCGACGCCCCCGGCGGCGGCATGAACGCCCGCTTCGCGTGGCTCCGTGCCGGCGCGCCCCGCTGGACCGAGACCCAGGACGTCGTGATCTACCCGGGCTGCAACCGGATGACCTTCGACCTCGCCACCACGCCGCCCGTCGCGGTCAACGACGAGAACTCGATCCTCAAGGAGGGCTGGCGTGGGCAGCGGTTCTCGCACCTGCGGTTCGACCTGAACGAGGACCCCGGGCCGCGCAACTTCACCCTGCGCGAGATCCGCCTCGCCGACGACGCCGCCTTCTCGTCGACCTACCCGATCACGTTCCTCGACGCCGCGGGCACGGCCGGCACGAAGGTCGAGGTGTGGGTGACGACGGAGCGCGGCGCGTTCAACGGCACGCGCGTCGCGGCCGGTGTCCCGGTGCACGGCGGCGTCAACACCTTCACCTGGAACGGCACCGACGGCTCCGGCGCGCCGATGCCGAACGGCACGTACTGGGTGTGGCTGAAGATGTCGAACGGCTCCGGCGTGGGCTCGGCGTACTCCACCGGGCCGGTGCGCCTCGAGCGCCCGGTGCCGGACGTGCCGAGCTACTTCGTCCCGCTCAACCCGGCCCGGCTGCTCGACACGCGCTCGGGCCAGGGGGGCAACATCGTCCCGCTGGGTGACGGCGTCCTGACCGAGCTCGACGTCACGGGTGTCGGCGGTGTCCCGGAGACGGGCGTGACCGCGGTCGTGATGAACGTCGCCGTGGCCGATCCGACCTCGTCCGGGTTCGTGACGGCGTGGCCCTCCGGGCGCCCGCGGCCGCTCGTCGCCAGCCTCAACTTCGTCCCCGGCCAGATCGTGCCGAACCTCGTGTCGGTGAAGGTCGGCGCGAACGGTCGCGTCAACCTCTTCAACTCGTCGGGTTCGACCAACGTCATCGCCGACGTCATGGGCTACTACACCGACGTGCCGCCGTCGTCCGGGGGGCGCTTCACGGCGCTGACGCCGGCGCGCATCCTGGACACGCGCGACGGCACGGGCCGCGCCGGCGTCGCCGCGCCGGTGGGCGGCGGGCAGTGGATCGACGTCCCGGTCACGGGCGTCGGAGGGGTGCCGGCCACCGGCGTGTCGGGTGTGGCGTTGAACGTCACCGTCGACCAGCCCTCCGGCTCGGGCTTCCTCACCGCGTGGCCGACGGGGGAGCCGCGGCCGTTCACCGCGACGCACAACTTCGTGCCGGGCCTCACGGTCGGCAACCTCACCCTCGCCAAGGTCGGTGCGGGCGGCCGCGTCAGCATCTTCAACTCGAGCGGGGCGACCCACGTCGTCGCCGACGTCGTCGGGTACTTCTCGTCCTCCGGTGGCGCGTTCGTGCCCATCGAGCCGCGCCGCCTCGTCGACTCGCGCGACGGCACCGGTGGGCGCAGCGGCGCGATGGCGCCGGGCGAGTCGCTGTCGGTCGGCCTGACGGGCGGCTCGATCCCGCCCGGCGCCAAGGCCGTGATCGTCAACGTCACGTCCGCCGACAGCACGGAGCCGTCCTACATCACGGCCTGGCCGACGGGAGCGCCCCGCCCGCTCGCGGCGACGATGAACCCGCGACCGGGCGTGCCGGTCCCGAACCAGGCGTACCTGAAGCTCGGCGAGGGCGGCCAGCTCAGCCTGTACAACTACGCCGGCAGCACGCACGTGATCATCGACGCCTTCGGCTACGTCATGTGAGCGGCCGGTCCTGCTTGTCGCGCTTGGCCGCCTTCGCGGCCTGCTTCCACTCGCGCACCTTCACCAGCGTGGCCGGCGACGTGCTGTCCGCGACGCTGCGTGGCGTCGCGTCGCCGAACGCGCCGGCGGCCTCGCGCCATCCCCGCGGCCTGACCCCCATGCGCTTGCCGAGGAGGGCGACGAAGATCCGCGCCTTCTCGTCGCCGTAGCCCGGCAACGTGCGCAACCGCCGGTACAGCTCCTCGCCCGTGCGCACGCCCTCCCACACGCCCTCGCCACGCCCGCCGAAGTCCGCCACGAGCGCGCGGCACAGGTCGTGGATGCGGCGGCCCATCGACGCCGGGAACCGGTGGATCGCCGGCTTCTCGCAGCACACGGCCACGAAGGCCTCCTGCTCCATGGCGGCGATGCGCGCCGGGTCGAGGTGGCCGAGGCGGGCGCGCAGCGTCGCCGGCCCGGCGAAGGCCCACTCCATCGGCACCTGCTGGTCGAGGAGCATGCCCACCAGCAGCGCCGTGCCGTCGGAGTTGAGGAGCGAGTCCGCGTCGACGTCGCCCGTGATGTAGAGGGTCCCGGCCACGGACCGGGACGCTACCGGCCGGGGCGCGGCCGTACGCTGCCCCCGTGCTCGCCGTGGTGGTGCTGACCTACGACGCACCGGCGGGGATGCTCGAGGCGTGCGTCGACTCCGTCGTCCGCGCCGGCGGGGCCGACCTGGTCGTGGTCGTCGACAACGGCACGGCGGCGGCCGGGCGCCTCGCCGGCCGTGCGTGCGAGGTCGTCACCACGGGCCGGAACCTGGGCTTCTCGGGGGGCATGAACGTCGGCATCCGCCGCAGCCTCGCCGCGGGCGCCGACTCGATCGCGCTGCTGAACGACGACGCCGAGGTGGACCCGGGGTGGCTCGAGCACCTCGTCGCCGAGCTCGCGCGCGACCCGCGCCTCGGCGCGGTGCAGCCGAAGCTGCTCGTCGCGGGGACGGACCCGCCGATCGTGAACAGCGTGGGCGTGGTGCTCGGACGCGACGGCGCCGGGCGCGACGTCGGCTACGGGGAGCCGGACGGCCCCGCCTTCGCGGCAGCGCGCGACATCGACCTCTTCACCGGCGGCGCCGTGCTCCTGCGGGCCGGCTTCCTCGCCGACGTCGGTCCGTTCGACGAGCGGTTCTTCCTCTACTACGAGGACGTCGACCTGGCCCTGCGCGGCGCCGCGCGCGGCTGGCGGTACCGGTGCGCGCCGGCGAGCACCGTGCGCCACCGGGGGAGCACCTCCACCGCGCGCGTCGCCGACCTCGCGGCGTACCTGCAGGAGCGGAACCGGCTGCGGATCCTGTTCCGCTACCGCTCACCCGCCGACGTGGCGCGCGGCCTGTGGCTGTCGGTGCGGCGGGTGCGCTGGACGCCCCGGGCGGTCCACGCCCGAGCGCTCGCCGCCGGGCTGGCCTCGGCGCCCGCAGCCTGCTGGCAGCGGCTGCGCGCCCGCTGAGCGTCGCGCTCGGCGCCCCCGTCGCGCGCGCCCTCCGGTGGGCAGCGTCAAGACATCGTCAGGTCGCCGACGGTGCGTGCCGCCGGCGCGGAAGTCGCTACGGCTCCGCGCTCCGTTAGCCGATACCCCCCACGAACCACAGGGCGGCGGCCGGAGCAAGGAGGCGAGCACGGATGCGAGCACGAGCGGGTCGAGTCGGCGGTGTCATCACGGCGGTGGTCCTCGCCGCAGCGACGGCGCTGCCGTCGCCGGCGACGGCGGAGCCGTCACCGCCGTTCATCCCGCCCGCGGCCGACGCGCTGACGGTCGTCAACTACTACCGCGCGGTCGCCGGCCTCGGGCCCGTGACCGAGGACCCGGTGCTCGCCGACGGTGCCCGCAAGCACTCGTGCTACATGCTGCAGAACGGCATCTCGCACGACGAGGTGCCGGGGAAGCCCGGCTACACGGCCGAGGGCGACGCCGCCGGCAACAACGGCAACGTCGCCGTCTCCAGCGCCTTCGGCACCAGCGCCCGCAGCCACATCGAGCTCTGGATGACCGGCCCGTTCCACGCGATCGGTGTCCTGCGCCCGCAGCTGCAGCGCATCGGCTACGGCCAGTGCGACGACACGGCGACGTCCCCGTGGCGCTCCGCGGCGACGCTCGACGTCCTCCACGGCCTCGGACCCTCGCTCCCGCGGACCGAGCCGGTGCTGTTCCCGGGCAACGGCAGCACGACCAACCTCGCGAAGTTCGTCGTCGAGACGCCGGATCCGCTCGCGTTCTGCGGTTGGACCGGTCCCGCCGGGCTGCCGGTGATCGCCCTGATGCCCGAGACCGTGGGCGGCGGCGCCAACGCCACCATCACGGGGCCGGCGGGCCCCGTCCAGACCTGCACGTTGTCGGACCAGAACACCAACGGCACCGCGCAGGCGATCCTGCGCGGCGACCACGCGGTGGTCGCGATCCCGAGGGCGCCGCTCGCCCCCGGCACCTACACCGTCACCGTCACGACCGCCGCCCGCACGGTCACCTGGAGCTTCACGGTCGATCCGGCGGCCGCGCTCGGCACGTCCGCGCCGCCGGCCGTCGCCACGCCGGGCGTCAGCGCCTCCGGGTTCCAGCCGCTCACGCCGGTGCGCGTCGTCGACACCCGTGAGGGCTTCGGCGGCACGCGCATCGGCGCGCAGCTGCAACAGCGGATCCAGATCACGGGCCGCGGCGGCGTGCCCGCCGGTGCGCCCGCGATCAGCGCCAACTTCACCGTCACCGGCACCAGCGGTCCCGGCTTCCTCACCGTGTGGAACTGCTCCACGGACCGACCCGTCGTCGCGACCCTCAACTACGGCGCCGAGGCGACGGTCCCCAACGCGGCGAGCGTGCCGCTCGACGCCTCCGGAGGGATCTGCGTCTACTCCCACGCCGCCACGGACCTCGTGATCGACGTGAACGGGTACTACGGCGCGAGCGGTGTCGGCCGGTTCACGTCCCTGCAGCCCGTGCGGCTGATGGAGACGCGTCCCGAGTACGGCGGCACCGGCCGCATGGGGGCGCACACCACCCGCTCGCTGCAGGTCGGCGGCGTGGGCGGGATCCCGGCGAAGCCCGCAGCGGTGATCCTGAACGTCGCCAGCGTCGATCCGGGTGCCGCCGGGTTCGTGACCGTCTTCCCGTGCGACCAGCCCCGCCCGCTGGCGGCGAGCCTCAACCCGGTCCCCGGCGACATCAAGCCCAACCTCGTGGTGGCGCCCGTCGCCGCCGACGGCACCGTGTGCTTCTACACCTACGCCGACGTCGACCTGGTGGTCGACGCGACCGGCTTCCTGTCGGGGTCGTCGCCCATGAGGTTCACCTCCACGAAGCCGTTCCGGTTCACCGACACCCGCGACGCCTCGCGCTCGGAGCTGAACGCCGGCACCGGCGGGCGCACGCTCACCGACGGGCAGGTGGTCGTGCTCCAGATCGCCGGCACCCGCGGCGTCCCGGCCGGCGCACGAGCCGTCTCGGCGAACATCGCGGTCACCGGCGCCCAGGTGCCGGGGTTCCTCACGGCGTGGCCGTGCGGCGACCGGCCGAACACCGCGAACGTCAACTACGGCGTCCAGACCGCGGTGTCCAACGGTGCGCAGCTCCCGCTGTCGGCGTCCGGTCAGCTGTGCGTGTACACGATGACCAGCGCCCACGTGATCGTCGACGTCAACGGCTGGTGGAGCTGATCCGCCGCCTCCCTGTCCGGGCCGATCAGACGAGGTACGGGTCGACGGACTCCGGGTCGATGTCGAGCTCGACGATCGCCTTCGCGACGACGTCGGGCTCGATCTCGCCCCGCCCCGCCAGGGCGGACAGGACCGCGACCACGACGTGCGCCTCGTCGATCTCGAAGAACCGGCGGAGCGCGTCGCGCGTGTCGGAGCGACCCATGCCGTCGGTGCCGAGCGGCGTGAACGCCCGTCCCGGCAGCCAGCGGGCGACCTGCTCCGGCACGATCTTCATGAAGTCGGTCACCGCGACGACCGGGCCGGGCGTCCCGGACAGCAGTCGCGTGACGAGCGGCTCGCGCGGCGGCTCCGTGGGGTGGAGGCGGTTCCAGCGCTCCACCGCGAGGGCCTCCTCGCGCAGCGCCTTGTAGGAGGTGGCCGACCACAGCTCGACGCCGACGCCGTAGCGCTCGAGCAGCGTGGTCGCCGCCGCCGCGGCCGATACGTAGGCGGAGCCGCTGAACAGCAACGTCGCCGCACGCGGCGCCTCGGGTGCGGGAGCGAACCGGTACAGCCCACGCATGACGCCGGCGGTGAGCTCCGGATCGTCGGACGCGGCGGGCATCACGTAGTTCTCGTTGTAGAGCGTGAGGTAGTAGAAGACGTCGCGCTCCACCCCGGCCACGGCCGGTCCGTACATCCGCTGGAGCCCCTCGCGCACCACGATCGCGACCTCGTACGCGAAGGCGGGGTCGTAGGCCTGCACCGGCGGCACCGTCGAGGCGAGCACGAGCGAGTGGCCGTCCTGGTGCTGGAGCCCCTCGCCCATCAGGGTGGTGCGCCCGGCGGTCGCGCCGAGGAGGAAGCCGCGGGTCCGGGCGTCGGCCGCCTGCCAGACGAGGTCACCCACCCGCTGGAAGCCGAACATCGAGTAGAAGGTGTAGAAGGGGACCGTCGGGACGCCCCGCGTCGCGTAGCTGGTGCCGGCGGCGATGAAGCTCGCCATCGAGCCGGCCTCGGTGATGCCCTCCTCCAGGATCTGGCCGCTGCTCGCCTCGGCGTAGGACAGGAGCAGGTCGTGGTCGACGGGCTCGTACTTCTGGCCCTGCGAGGCGTAGATCTTGAGCTCGCGGAACAGCGAGTCCATGCCGAACGTGCGAGCCTCGTCGGGGATGATCGGCACGACGTGACGGCCGAACCCGTCGTCGCGGGCGAGGTTGCGCAGCAGGCGGGTGAACCCCATCGTCGTGCTGACGGCGTTGCCGCCGGAGCCCCGCAGCAGCTCGTCGAACGTCGCTGGGACCGGCAGCGGCATCGCGCGCCGGACCCGGGTGGTCCGCTTCGGGATCGACCCGCCGAGGGCGCGCCGGCGCTCCACCATGTACTGGTACTCGACGGAGTCCTCCGGCGGCCGGTAGTACGGCATGTGGTCGTCGTCGAGGGCGGACTCCGGGATCTCGTCGTGGAGGTACAGCCGGTCGCGCAGCACCAGCAGCTGGTCCTTCGTCATCTTCTTGATCTGGTGCGTGGCGTTGCGGCCCTCGATCTGCGGACCGAGCGTCCACCCCTTGATCGTCTTGCACAGGATCACCGTCGGCGCGCCCGAGCCGAGGTTCTCCACCGCGGCCTTGTACGCCGCGAACAGCTTGCGGTAGTCGTGGCCGCCGCGGGGCAGGGTGCGCAGCTCGTCGTCCGTGAGGTGCTGCACGAGCGCCCGCAGCCGGGGGTCGGGGCCGAAGAAGTGGTCGCGGATGAAGGCGCCGTCCTCGGTGCCGTAGCGCTGGAACTCGCCGTCGACGGTCGTGTTCAGCTTGTTGAGCAGCACGCCGTCCTTGTCCTTCGCGAGCAGCTCGTCCCACTTCGAGCCGAGGATGACCTTGATCACGTTCCACCCGGCGCCCCGGAACACGGCCTCGAGCTCCTGGATGATCTTGCCGTTCCCGCGCACCGGCCCGTCGAGGCGCTGCAGGTTGCAGTTGACGACGAACACGAGGTTGTCGAGCTTCTCCCGGCTCGCGAGCGTGATCGCGCCGAGGCTCTCGGGCTCGTCGCACTCGCCGTCGCCGAGGAAGCACCACACGCGGCTCTGGCTCGTGTCGTCCAGCTGGCGGTTGTGGAGGTAGCGGTTGAACCGGGCCTGGTACAGCGCGCTGAGCGGCCCGAGGCCCATCGACACCGTCGGGAACTCCCAGAAGTCGGGCATCAGCCGCGGGTGCGGGTAGCTCGACAGGCCCCGCCCCGGCCGGCCGATCTCGCGGCGGAAGTGGTCGAGGTCGTCCTCCGCGAGGCGGCCCTCGAGGAACGCCCGCGCGTAGACGCCGGGGGCGGCGTGGCCCTGGAAGTACACGTGGTCGCCGGCGGTGCCGTCGTCCTTGCCGCGGAAGAAGTGGTTGAACCCGATCTCGTACAGGCTCGCCGAGCTCGCGAACGTGGACAGGTGGCCGCCGATGCCCTCGGCGGCCTTGTTCGCCCGCACGACCATCATCGCCGCGTTCCAGCGGACGAACGCGCGGATCCGCCGCTCGATGAACTCGTCGCCGGGGAACCAGGGCTCGGCCTCGCGCGGGATGGTGTTCACGTAGGGCGTGCTGACCGTCGCGGGGAAGCTGACCTGGCTCTCGCGCGCCCGCTCGAGCAGCTTCGACAGCAGGTACCGGGCGCGGGTCTTGCCGTGGACGTCGATGACCGCGTCCAGGCTGTCCAACCACTCCGCCGTCTCGTCCGGATCGGTGTCGGGCAGCTGGTTGACGTAGCCGTCGAAGATCATGGCTCCAGTCTCGCACCGTTCGGCCGGTGACGGCACCCGCTCGTACCGCCGGGTCCACCCCCGGGGACGCCGGTGCCGCCGCCCCGTAGAGTGCGCGCGTGGTCGAGATCTACACCGACGGCGCGTGCGCCGGGAACCCGGGCCCGGGCGGCTGGGCCTGGGCGGTCGCGCCCGACGGCGAACCCAGCGCGTCGGGCGGCGCGGCGCGCACGACGAACCAGCGGATGGAGGTCACGGCGGTGCTCGAGGCGCTGCGCGCGCACCCCACGGGCGAGGTCACGATCGTGTCGGACTCCACGTACGTCGTGAACTGCTTCCGCGACGGGTGGTGGCGGACCTGGGAGCGCAACGGCTGGCGGAACTCCAAGCGCCAGCCGGTCGCGAACGACGACCTGTGGCGACCGCTGGTGGAGCTGTACCGGCACCGGGAGCCGCTGCCCGCGTTCCGGTGGGTGAAGGGCCACTCCGGCGACCGGATGAACGACCTGGTCGACCGCCTCGCGGTCGAGGCCGGTGCGCTCACGGCCCGGTCCGCGCCCGCCGCGCCGGCGCCGGCCGAGCACCTGCCCGGCGACGGGGCCCCGGCCCGGCTGTTCGACGCGTGAGGCGCGGCGCGGTCCCTCGTGCGTGGGTTCCGGCGCATCCGGGGATAACGTCGGCGCCGGGTGCACCGCACGGGTGCCCCCGACACAGTGAAGAGAGAGAACGTTGATCACAGGCACCGTGAAGTTCTTCAACGCCGAGAAGGGCTTCGGATTCATCTCCCGCGAGGGTGGAGAGGACGTCTTCGTCCACTTCTCCAACATCAACGGGACCGGCTACCGGTCGTTGACCGAGGGGCAGCGCGTCCAGTTCGACGTCGCCCCGGGTCGCAAGGGCGACGAGGCGCAGAACGTCACCCCGCTCTGACGTCCACCACCAACGCTCGAGCGCGGACCGCCGGCCTCACGGCCGGCGGTCCGTCTCGCGTCCGGGGTCGAACGGCTGCGGACGGTACGGAAGGAGCACGCTGATGCCGAGTCCACGGAGCTCGAAGCGCCAGCTGGAGAAGGCCCGCCAGGAGAAGGCGGCGATGAAGCGGGAGAAGCGCCAGTCGAAGGGCCAGGGCGACGACGTCGCCACGGACGGCGACGAGGAGCCGACGCGCGAGGTGTCGCAGGACCAGGTGCTCGCGGACCTGGCGGCCCTGCACGCGAGCTTCGCCGACGAGTCGATCTCCTTCGACGACTTCGAGGAGCGCAAGGGCGAGCTGCTCCGCCTCCTCGACCTCGGCTGACCGGCGCGCCCGCCCGCCACGCGTCGGGCCCGGTCGCGGGTCCCGGACCGGGTTGGAGCGCCCCCCGATCGCCGACGTAACGTCGTCGGCCATGGACATCACAGGCGCAAGCGCACTCGTCACCGGTGGAGCCTCGGGCATCGGGGCCGCCTCGGCCCGGCGTCTCGCCGCGCTCGGCGCGAAGGTCGTGGTCGCCGACCTGCAGGAGGACAAGGGCTCGGCGCTCGCCGACGAGATCGGCGGCGCGTTCTGCAAGGTGGACGTGACGAGGACCGACGACATCGTCAACGGCGTCGAGATGGCCAGGAGCATGGGCCCCCTGCGCGTGCTCGTGAACTCCGCCGGGATCGGGTGGGCGCAGCGCACCGTGGGCAAGGACGGCAGCTACGACTCGGCGGCCGACCTCGAGGCGTTCAAGCGGGTCATCGCCATCAACCTGATCGGCAGCTTCGACTGCATCCGCATCGCGGCCACGGCCATGAGCACGACCGAGCCGCTCGCGGACGGCGAGCGAGGTGCGATCGTCAACATCGCCTCGGTCGCGGCCTTCGACGGCCAGATCGGCCAGGCGGCGTACTCCGCGTCGAAGGGCGGCGTGGTGGGGATGACGCTGCCGGTCGCCCGCGACCTGGCCGCCGTCGGCGTGCGCATCAACACGGTCGCGCCGGGCCTCATCGACACCCCCATCTACGGTCAGGGCGAGGCGAGCGAGGCGTTCAAGCAGAACCTGCAGAAGGGCGTCCTGTTCCCGCAGCGCCTGGGCCTCCAGGACGAGCTCGCCTCGATGGTCGTCGAGTGCATCACCAACAGCTACATGAACGCCGAGACGATCCGCGTCGACGGCGGCATCAGGATGCCGCCCAAGTGAAGGCGATCTGGCGCGGTGCGGTCGTCGCCGAGAGCGACGACACCGTGGTGGTGGAGGGCAACCACTACTTCCCGATCGCCGCCCTCGACCGCTCGCTGCTGGTCGACTCCGACACGCACACGGTGTGCCCGTGGAAGGGCACGGCGAGCTACTGGTCCATCGTCGTCGACGGCGAGACCAACCGCGACGCGGCCTGGTACTACCCGGCGCCGAAGCCGGAGGCGTCGATGATCGCCGACCGGGTCGCGTTCTGGAAGGGCGTGCAGGTCACCGGCTGACGCGCGGCAGGCGACCGGCGGTCACGTGGTGTAGTCGGCGTTGATGCGCACGTAGCCGTCGGTCAGGTCGCAGCCCCACACCGTCGCCTCCTCGCCGCCGTCGCCGAGGGTGACGTGGATCCGCACCGTGTCGGCGCGCATGGTCGCGGCGAGCTCGTCGAGCCCGCTCGCGTCGAGCGGCGCGGGGTACACCTCCTGCGCGCCGAAGCGGATCACGACCCGCTCCTGGTCGACCTCGCCCGCCGTCGACGCCTTCCCGACTGCCATCGCGATCCGGCCCCAGTTCGGGTCCGCACCGTGGATCGCGGTCTTCACCAGCGGCGAGTTGACGATCGCCTTCGCGACCCGCTTCGCGAGCTCCCTCGTCGGCGCGCCGTCGACGTGGACCTCGATCAGCCGTTGCGCCCCCTCGCCGTCGCGGGCGACCTGCAGCGTGAGCGAGCGCAGGACCTCGTCGAGCGCGAGCTCGAGCGCCGCGGCCGGCACGGGACCCGCCAGGCCGTTCGCGAGCACGACGGCCGTGTCGCTCGTGGACGTGTCGGTGTCGATCGAGACGCAGTTGAGCGTCCGGTCGACGACCCGCCGGAACGTCGCCTCCAGGGTGGGGGCGTCCACCGCGGCGTCGGTGGCGACGAGCGCGATCAGCGTCGCCATGTCCGGCTCGATCATGCCCACCCCCTTCGCGACGCCGACCACGGTGGCCGCTCCCGCTCGCGCCGAGGCCAACTTCGGGACCGTGTCGGTGGTCATGATCCCGCGGGCGACGTCGAGCGCGTCGCTCGACGGCAGGGGCAGCGGCGGGATCCGCTCCAGGCCGGACCGCACCCGGTCCATCGGGTACGGCCGGCCGATGACGCCGGTGCTCGCCACCAGGACGTCGGACACGGGGACGGCCAACGCCGCTGCGACCCCTGCGGCCAGCTCCTCCGCGTGCGCGAGGCCGTCGGGGCCGGTGGCCACGTTCGCGTTCTTCGACACCACCACCACCGCCTGCGCGCTCGGCGAGGCGGCGAGGTGGCGGCGGCTGACGAGCACGCTCGGCCCTGCGAAGCTGCTGCGCGTGAACACCCCCGCCGCGGTGCACGCCGCGGAGGACGCGAGGACGACGAAGTCGTCGGACCCGTCCTTGATGCCGACGTTCGTGACGAGGGCGCTGAAGCCGGTGGGGAGCGGGACGGGCGGGCGGACGTCGTTCACGGCGCGCCAGCATGCTCGTCGCGGATGGCGTCGCGCACCTTGCCGAACACCCGCGCCAGCACGTCGAGCTCCTGGTCGGTGATGTGGGCGAGGAAGTGGCGCCGGACGCCCGCGACGTGGTCGGGCGCGGCGCGCTCGATCGCCGCAAGCCCGTCGGGCGTCAGCGTCGCGAGCATCACCCGCCGGTCGCTGGGGGAGGGCTCGCGGCGGACGAGCCCGCCACGCACGAGCCCGTCGAGCCGGCGCGTGAGGCCGCTGGGGGACAGGCGGAGGTGGCACGCGAGGTCGCACATGCGCAGCCGGTGATCCGGCGTCTCGGACAGCTGGACGAGGACCTCGTAGTCGCCCATCGTCAGCCCGTGGGGCACGAGGTCGGCCTCGAGCACCTCCTCGAGCTCGTGGATCGACTCGATGTAGCCCCGCCACGCGGCCTGCTCGCGCGCATCGAGCCACCGAGGCGCGCTCGTCGATTCGGCAGATCGTCGGGATGGGCTCATGCCACCAGGCTACCGCTTGAGGAAGCAATGGTTGCGGCCGCGCGAACTTGCGTCTACAATCATTGACGTCGCAACAGACAACCCTCGTCGTCCCCCACGGGCGACGGACCCGAGCCCAAGGAGCACCCCCGTCATGTCACTGAGCAAGCTCACCCCCGGCACCTGGACGATCGACACCTCGCACTCGTCCGTCTCGTTCTCGGCCCGCCACCTCATGGTGAGCAAGGTGCGCGGCCGCTTCGGCGCCTTCTCCGGCACGATCACGATCGCTCCCGACCCGCTGCGGTCGTCGGTCGAGGCCACGGTCGAGGCCGGCTCGATCACCACCAACGACGAGGGTCGTGACGGCCACCTCCGGTCGCCGGACTTCTTCGACGTCGAGCGCTACCCGACGATGTCGCTGCGCAGCACCCGGATCGAGCAGCGCGGCAGCGGCTACCTGCTGCACGCCGACCTGACCGTGAAGGACGTGACCCGTCCGGTCGTGTTCGAGCTCGAGTTCGAGGGGGTGGAGTCCGACCCCTGGGGCGGGACCCGCGCCGGGTTCTCCGCCGAGACCGAGATCAACCGCAAGGACTGGGGCCTCGAGTGGAACGTGGCGCTCGAGACCGGCGGCGTGCTCGTCGGCGAGAAGGTCAAGGTCCAGCTCGACGTCCAGGCCGTCCAGGCCGTCCCGGCCGGCGACGCGTCCGGCGTCGCCGAGGCCGTGACGGCCTGACACCGGTGCGCGCGGGAGACGAGGACCCGCGCGTCCACCACGACCTCGGCCTGTTCACCGTGGGGGAGCGCCCCGGCCCCCCACGGCACGTCCGGGCCGCACCAGCTCGCCCGGCGGTCGGCACGATCGACGAGCTCGGCGAGGCGCGGGCGCGGCGCGCGCGGCGGGGCGGCGTGGTCACGGCGTGAGCCGTAGCGCGCGCGTCAGCGGCCGAGCAGCGCGCGCAGGGCCGGCTCGAGCTCCGCGTGCCGGAACCGGTAGCCGCTCCCGACCAGCACCGTCGGCGCGACCCGCTGGCCCGTGAAGAGCAGCGCGTCGGCCAGCTCGCCGCCGAGCACGAGCTTCGGCCCGAACGCCGGGATCGGCAGGACGGCCGGTCGACGGAGCACCCTGCCGAGGGTGCGGGCGAACTCCTCGCCGGTGACGGGCGTGGGCGCCGTCAGGTTGACCGGGCCCGCCACGTCGGCGTGCAGCAGGTGCGAGATCGCGCCGACCTCGTCGTCGACCGAGATCCAGCTCTGCCAGGCGTCGCCACGTCCGAAGCGCCCGCCGAGCCCCAGCCGGAACAGCGGGAGCTGCTTCTTCAACGCCCCGCCGCGCACCGAGAGCACGACGCCGGTCCGCAGCAGCGCCGTCCGCACGCCGGCCTCGGCCGCCGCCCCGGTCGCCTCCTCCCACGCGACGCACAGCCGCGCGAGGAAGGAGTCCCCGGCCCGGGCCGACTCGTCCAGCACCTCGTCGCCGCGCGGCCCGTACCAGCCGATCGCGGAGGCGGACAGGAACGCGCCCGGCGGACGCTCCACCGACGCGGCCGTGCGCGCCAGCAGCTCGGTGGTGCGCGTCCGGCTCTCGAGGAGCTCGCGCTTGTAGTCGTCCGTCCAGCGGTGGTCGCCGATGCCGGCGCCCGAGAGGTTGACCACCGCGTCCGCCCCGTCCAGCGCGTCCGGCGGCAGGTGACCGGCGACCGGGTCCCACCGCACGCGATCGCTGTCGCCGCCGGCGTCGGAGCGCACGAGGCGCACCACCCGGTGCCCGTCCGCTCGCAGGCGCTCGACGAGCGCCGTTCCGACGAGGCCCGACGATCCCGACACGACGATCCGCATGACGTGCGACGCTACGACCGGGCGCGAAGGCGTGCACGATCGTCCGAACCGTTGCCGGGTCCTCGGAGGCCGCGCCACTAGTCTCGCTCGCCATGAGCGACCCCCGCGGCGACGATCCGAACGATCCCGACCTCTCCCCGTGGGCGCCCCCGGCCTCCTCCGTCCCGAGGCTCCCCGAGGGTCCGCGGGACGATCCGCGCCCGGCCGGCGACGCCACCCTCGCCGGCGCGAGCTCGCCGCCGCCGCCGTCGTCGGCCGGGCGCGGGCCGCTGGATCCCGTCGCCACGGAGGTGGTCCCGGTGGCCACGGGTGCGTCGGCGCCCGCTCGGCCGCGCCGCTCCCGCGGCAGGCTCATCGGCGCGCTCGTGGGCGTCGTAGCGCTCCTGGCAGCCGGCGCGTTCGCCGTCGTCGCGCTGACCGGTGACGACGACGACGGCGGTGCCGCGAGCCCGCAGGAGGTCGGCACGAAGCTCGTCGAGCGCCTGAACGAGGAGGACCTCCTCGGCGTGGTCGACCTCCTCCTGCCGGGCGAGCGGGAGATGTTCCGCCAGCCGCTGCTCGACCTGCTCGACGACCTGAAGCGGATCGAGGTCCTCTCGGACGAGGCGTCGCTCGACGGCATCGCCGGCGTCGACCTCGTGTTCGAGGACGTGGAGGTCGACGAGGAGCCCACCAACGTCGACGACATCAGCACGATCGTCATGAGCGGCACCTCGTCGGCGACGGTGGACGGCGACCGGATCCCGCTCGGCGACCTGCTCATCGACGAGGCGTTCGACGGCGAGCGGCCGGAGGTGGGCGAGGGTGCCGAGCCGACCGAGTTCGACGACGTCCGCATGGCGGTCGTGCAGCGCGACGGCCGCTGGTACCTGAGCGGCATGTACACCATCGCCGTCACCGGCACCGACGGCGCGGAGATCCCCGACGAGGGCCTCGCACCGGAGGGCGCGGACTCGCCCGACGCCGCCGTCGAGGAGATGCTCGGCGCGATCGGCGACCTCGACGTCGAGCGGATCATCGCGCTGCTGGACCCGACCGAGGCCGAGGCGCTGCAGCGCTTCGCGCCCATGTTCCTCGAGGACGCCGAGGACGCCGTGGACGACGTCGGCATCGAGTGGTCGATCGACGACGTCGGGCTGTCGGTGGAGGGCTCCGGCGGGCGCCGCTCCGTCGGCGTCGAGTCGCTCACGCTGCAGGCGACCGATCCCGACAGCGGGGACGGGATCGAGATCACGTACGCCGACGGCTGCGTGTCGTTCGTCCTCGCCGGCGACGAGCAGGAGTTCTGCACGTCCGACCCGCTGAACCTCGACGACGCGACCGAGGGCATGGACCCGGAGACGGCCGAGGAGCTGCGCGAGCTGGCCGAGACGTACCAGGAGGTCTTCGACGACCTCGATCCGCGGGGCATCGCGGTGCACGAGGTGGACGGGAGCTGGTACGTGAGCCCGGTGCGCACCATGTTCGACCAGGTCGACAGCGTGCTCAGCGCCATCGAGCGCGAGGAGGTCGAGGACCTGCGCGACGCGGTGACGGCGTTCTTCGACGGCCTGCTCGGCGGCTTCGACATCGACGACCTGCCGACCGACGTCGACGATCCGAACGACACGCCCGCGTCCACCGTCCCCGACGACGACCCGGACGACACGCCGCCGGTGCTGACGCTGCCGACCACCCCCTCCACCGCCCCCGACGAGACGCTGCCGGACGACACGGTGCCCGACGACGACGAGTTCGCGGCGCTCGACGCGTGCTACGCGTTCTCGGGGGCCGAGGGCGTGCAGTGCGTGCTCGACGGCATCGCCGCCGGCACGATCGACCCGGGCATCGTCCAGGCAGAGGTGCGCCACCCCGAGTGCGGCGTGGCCGAGGTGTACTGGGACGGCCCGGGCACGCTCCCCGACGCGGAGTTCGTCGCGCTGGTCGAGCAGGCCTCGCCGTGCTTCCTGACGCTCGTCGCGGCCGGCGCGGAGGACCCGTACGACGTGTCCGGCGAGCTGCTCCGGCCCGCGTGCCTCGAGGGCCGCAACTGGTACAACGTCTTCGACGATCCGGACTACGACACCCGCTACTTCGACTGCGTGTCGGCCGCACGCGACGAGCTCAGCCCGTAGGAGGCCGGCGCCGCCCGGTTCAGCCGGGCGGCGCGCCGACCACCGACGTCAGGACCTCGTCGAGCAGCGACTCGTCGAGCGCGCCCTGCAGCCGCTCGGTGCGGCCGTCCGCGCCGAGCACCACGATCGCCGGCTGGATGGGCACCTCGAAGCGCCCGAACACCTCGCCCGGGTCGTCGCTGATCTGCGGGAAGCCGAGGCCGTGGCGCTCGACGAACTCCCGGAACGAGCCGTCGTCACCCGTCCACGCGACCCCGACGAAGCTGACCTGGCCCGCCCACCTCCGGCTGGCCGCCTCGACCGAGGCGGCTTCACGGTTGCAGGTGGTTCAACCGGGCGCCCAGAACCACAGCACCACGGGGGTGCCGGCCAGCTCGGCGCCGTCGAACGTGCCGCCGCCGACGAGCGGGGCCCGGAACGCGAGCAGGTCGCCCGTCGCGGTGCCGATGGCGCCCGCCGCCGGTGCGACGGCCGTCGCCGCGCCGCCGGCGTCGGCCGCGGCCCCGGCGGGGATCGCCTCGTCGGACCCGTCGCCGCACGCCGACAGCGCCAGCGCGACGGACGCCACCGCGCCGAGCGCGTGCAGGATGCGGCGTCGCGGGGCCATCGTCGAACCGTAGCGGTCGTAGCCTGCAGTCGCGTATGCGGACCCGGACCCTGCTGCTGCTCGCGGTCGCCTGCGGTCTCGCCATCCTCGTCGCCGGCTCGATCCAGCTGCTGCGCGTGGACGACGGGCCCGACGCGGCCGCCGACCTCCGCGTCGGCGACACGGCGCGCGCGGGCGACCTCGTCGTCACCGTGCTCGAGGTGCGCGAGGACGACGAGCGCCTGTCGGTCGAGCTGCGCGCGGGCGGGGTGGACGACCCCGCGGGCTTCGACGGGTTCGAGCTCCTCGCGCCCCCCGGGCGCGTCGTGCGCGAGCGCGACGAGCCCGGCACGTGCGCCGGGACGACCGTGGCCGAGCAGACGTGCACCCTGGTGTTCGACACGTCGCGCGCCGCCGAGCCCGACGGCACGCGGGTGCTGCTGCTGCGGCGCGGCGAGGACCGCCACCGGTGGGTCCTGCGGGCCGGATGAGCGCCGCGGCCGGCGTCTCGCGCCGCCCGCCCGGGCGGCCCGCCGTACCGGGGGGTAACGGGGTGAGCGGCACACGCGGGCGATACGGTGACCGCCGCACATCCGACCGGCTGACGGTTCACGACAGGCAAACGGAGCAGAGATGACCGACACGGCGACACCGACGAACGACGGCGAGTTCGATCTCGTCATCATCGGTGGCGGCCCCGGCGGGTACGGCGCGGCGCTCTACGCGACCTCGGCCGGGCTGCGCGTCGCCATCGTCGAGAAGCGCGACTTCGGCGGCACCTGCCTGAACCGTGGCTGCATCCCGGCGAAGGCGTTCCTCGAGACCGCGGCGGTGCAGCGGCACGTGGCGCACGCCGGCGACTTCGGCATCGAGTCGAGCGCCCCGGTGGTCAACTTCGCCACGGCGCAGGCCCGCAAGCAGCGCGTCGTCGACGGCATCGTGAAGAGCCTGACCGGCTTCATGCGGTCGAAGAAGATCACCATGCTCGAAGGGATCGGCTCGCTCGGCCCGGACCGGACCGTGACGGTGCGCTTGCACGCCGGCGACACCACGACCGTCCGCGGCCGGCACGTGCTCCTCGCCGCCGGCTCCGTCCCCCGGACGATCCCGGGGTTCGAGGTGCCCGACGACGGCACGATCGGCCCGGTCATGACGAGCGACGAGGTGCTGATGCTCGACCGCGTCCCCGAGCGGATGGCGGTCATCGGCGGCGGGGCGATCGGGTGCGAGTTCGCGAGCACGTTCGCCGACCTCGGCGCGAAGGTGACGATCCTCGAGGGCCTGCCCAAGATCCTGCCGGGCCTCGACATCGACCTCGCGAACGTCGTCGTCCGCAGCTTCAAGAAGAAGGGCATCGACATCCGCACCGGCGTCAAGGTGATGGGTCACACGCCGAACGGCCAGGGCGGCACCGTCGTGCACTTCGGCGAGGGCGAGAGCCTCGAGGTGGACGCCGTCGTCGTCAGCGTCGGCCGGCGCCCGTTCGCCGACCACCTCGGCCTCGAGGGCACCGGCGTCCGCGTCGACGCCCGCGGCTTCGTGGAGGTCGACGAGCTCTGCCGCACGGGCGAGCCCGGCGTCTACGCGATCGGCGACCTGATCAACACGCCGCAGCTCGCCCACGTCGGCTACGCGGAGGCGATCCTGGTCACCAAGCACCTCCTCGGCGAGCAGCCCGCGCCCGTGCGCTACGACCGGGTGCCGTGGGCCATCTACTGCCACCCGGAGGTGGCCTGGGCGGGGCCGAGCGAGGAGGAGGCTCGGGCAGCCGGCCACGACGTGGTGGTCGCCAAGCACCAGTTCCGCGTGAACAGCCGCGCCCAGATCCTCGGCGAGCTCGACGGTCTCGTGAAGATCATCGCGAAGAAGCGCCCCGACGGCTCCGCCGGCCAGGTGCTCGGCGTGCACATGGTCGGGCCGTGGGTGACCGAGCAGCTGAGCGGCGGCTACCTCGCGGTGAACTGGGAGGCGACGGTGGACGAGATCGCGGAGTTCGTCCAGCCGCACCCCAGCCTGACCGAGATGTTCGGCGAGACGGTGCTGTCGCTCACCGGACGAAGCCTGAACGCCTGACCCGCGCCGTCGCGGCGCCGAAGCACGAACCGGAGGACCGAATGGCCGAAGTGACCCTGCCCCAGCTGGGCGAGACCGTGACCGAGGGAACGATCACGCGCTGGTTCAAGCAGGTCGGCGACGCCATCGCCGCCGACGAGCCGCTCTTCGAGGTGAGCACCGACAAGGTCGACACCGAGGTCCCCTCGCCGGTGGCCGGCACCGTCGTCGAGATCCGGGCGCAGGAGGGCGACACCGTCCCCGTCGGCGCGGTCATCGCCGTGGTGGGCGACGCCGCGGCCACCCCTGCCGCACCGGCGGCGCCCGAGGCGCCCGCGACCGAGCCCGCGCCGGCCCCGCAGCCCGAGGCCGAGCAGGCGGCGCCCGAGCCGGTGCCGGCGCCCGCCGCCGTCGCCGCGGGCGAGCCGGTGCAGACGAGCTACGAGTCCAGCCCGGCCGCCGAGTCGGCCGCGCCGGTCGCGCAGGCGGGTGCCGACGCGGCCCCCGCGACGCAGCAGCCCGGTACCGAGCGGGCGCCGGCGAGCGCGGACGGCGCCGCGGCCGACAACCGGCTGCTCTCCCCGGTCGTCCGGCGCCTCGTCGCCGAGCACGGCCTGCGGCCGGACGACATCACGGGCACGGGTCCCGGGGGGCGGATCACCCGCGACGACGTGCTCGACCACATCGACCAGGTGGGCGGCGCCTCGCCGCGGACGGGCGAACCCGCCGCGGCCACGCAGCCCGCCGCCGCGCCCGCGGCGGAGCCCGCCGCTGCGCCCGCGCCCGCCGCTGCGCCCGCGCCCGTCGCCGCGGCGCCGGCGCCCGCTCCGGCGCGTCCCGCGGCGGCGCCCACCGTCGCGGCCGGCGAGCGCGACACGGTGGTCAAGCTGAGCAAGATCCGCAAGCTGACGGGCGCCCACATGGTGATGAGCAAGAGCGTGAGCCCGCACGCCTTCAGCGTGGTCGAGGTCGACTACGCCAACGTCGACCTCACCCGGAGCGCGGTGAAGTCGTCGTGGAAGGCGAGCGAAGGGTTCAGCCTCACCTACCTGCCGTTCATCACCCGTGCCGTGATCGACGCGCTCGGCGAGTTCCCGCACCTCAACGCGAGCCTCGGTGAGAACGAGATCGTCGTGCACGACTACATCGACATCGGCATCGCCGTCGACCTCGACCACCAGGGCCTGCTCGTGCCGGTCGTGCGCGCGGCCGAGACGAAGCGGCTGCGCGCCATCGCCCGGGAGATCAACGACCTCGCCAACCGTGCCCGCTCACGCAAGCTGAGCCCCGACGAGATCCAGGGCGGGACGTTCACGATCTCGAACAACGGCTCGGCGGGCAGCGTGCTCACGATGGCGATCATCAACCAGCCGCAGGCGGCGATCCTCTCCACCGACGCGATCGTCCGCAAGCCCGTGGTCGCCAACCTGCCGGACGGCTCCGAGGCGATCGTCATCCACCCGGTGGGCAACCTGGCGATGAGCTGGGACCACCGCGTCATGGACGGCGCCTACCCCGCGAACTTCCTGGTCCGGGTGAAGCAGATCCTCGAGACGCGCGACTGGTCCGCGGAGCTGTAGCGATGGCGTCGCTGCGGGTCCGCTGGCTCGGCACGGTGCCCTACCGCGAGGCGCTCGCGGTGCAGGAGGCGATGTTCCGCCACGGGCGGGAGGACCACCTCCTGCTCCTCGAGCACCCGCACGTGTTCACCCACGGCCCCCGGGCCGACCTCGCCCGCAACGTGCTGGTCGAGCCCGCCGCGGTCGGTGCGGAGCTGGTGGCGGTCCGCCGCGGCGGCGACGTGACGTACCACGGACCGGGCCAGCTCGTCGGCTACCCGATCCTGGGCGTCGGCAACTCCCTGGGCGCCGCCGAGCACGTCGCCACGATCCAGCGCGTCCTCGTCGAGGCCCTGCGCGAGCTCGGCCTGCACGACGTGGGCGTCCTGCCCGAGCACCCCGGCGTGTGGGTCGAGCCGGGGGGTCCGGCGCCCCGCAAGATCGCCGCGATCGGCGTCCGCCTGGCCCGGGGCCGGACCATGCACGGCTTCGCCCTCAACGTCGCGCCGGACATGCGCTACCTGCGCGAGCACATCGTCCCGTGCGGGATCGGTGATCTGCCGGTGACGTCGCTCGCCGAGGAGGCGATCCCGGCGACGGTCCGGGACGCGGTCGACGCCGTCGTGTCCGCGGCCGGCCGCGCCTGGGGCGCGGGGACGGTGGAGCGCCAGGACGTGGCGTGGCGCCACCGCCCCGACGACCTCTCGGCGTTCTCGCGGGGTGACGGCCCCGGCCGGGCGGTGCGCGCCGCCGGCGACCACGGTGCACCGACGCCGCCACCACCGGTGTCGAGCGGGCCTCGCGCCGAGCCGGTGCGCCTGCTCGGGCGGCTGGCCCGCGCCGGTGTCGGTGACGGCCTCGCCGCCGCGGCCCGCAAGCCGGAGTGGTTGCGGCCGAAGGTCGTCCACGGCGCCGGCGTGCTGCAGCTCAAGCGGACGGTGCGCGACCTCGGGCTCGTCACGGTGTGCGAGGAGGCCGGCTGCCCGAACCTCAGCGAGTGCTGGTCGGACGGCACGGCGACGTTCATGGTGCTCGGCGAGCGCTGCACCCGCGCGTGCGGCTTCTGCCTCGTCGACACCCGACGCCCCGAGGCGCCCTCGCCGGACGAGCCCCAGCGGGTGGCGGAGGCCGTCGCGCGCATGTCGCTCGAGCACGCGGTCCTCACGATGGTGGCGCGCGACGACCTCGTCGACGGCGGCATGGCGCACGTCGCGAGCTGCGTCGAGGCCATACGGGAGCGCGCACCCCGGACCCGGATCGAGACGCTCGTGTCGGACGCGAAGGGCGACGCGACGTCGCTCGACCTGCTGCTGGCGGCGCGCCCCGACGTGTTCAACCACAACGTCGAGACCGTCGCCCGGTTGCAGCGGGCGGTGCGCCCGTCGGCCGGGTACGCACGCAGCCTGTCGGTGCTGGCTCGCGCCCGGGGCGCCGGAATCACGACGAAGTCGGGGTTGATCGTCGGCATGGGCGAGCGCGTCGAGGAGGTCGACGGCTGCCTCGCCGACCTGGCCGCGATCGGCGTCGACATCGTGACGATCGGGCAGTACCTGCGCCCGACCTCGCACCACCTACCGGTGGCGCGGTGGGTGGAGCCCGTCGAGTTCGACCGGTGGGCGGAGGTGGGCGAGCGGCTCGGGATCGGCCACGTCGAGGCGAGCCCGCTGACGAGGTCGAGCTACCACGCCCGCCAGGCGGCCGACCGCACGGCCCGCGTGACGGTCTGACGGCGGGAGCGGCGGGCAGCTGTCGGCGCGAGAGCGGTCGACGGCGCAACTGTTGCGTTCGCAACGGTTGCGGCGTACACTGTTCCCATGACCGCAACCGACACCTCCACGGCCCGCCGCGTCGCCGGCGTCCTGACCTCCAGCCGCCAGCGGGAGGGCGCGGGGTTCGTCGTCCGCCGGCCGTTCCCGGTGGCCGGGCTCGACCAGATCGACCCGTTCCTCCTGCTCGACGAGATGGGACCGACCGAGTACGCGCCCGGTGAGGCCGTCGGCGCGCCGGACCACCCGCACCGCGGGTTCGAGACCGTCACCTACCTCCTGGAGGGCGCGATGGAGCACCGTGACTCCACGGGCGGCCACGGCGTCATCGTGCCCGGCGGCGTCCAGTGGATGACGGCCGGCGCCGGTGTGGTGCACAGCGAGATGCCCTCGCAGGCGATCCTCGACGACGGCGGGCGCGTCCACGGGTTCCAGCTGTGGGTCAACCTGCCGGCCGCGCGGAAGATGATCAGCCCGCGCTACCAGGGGTTCGGCCCCGACGAGCTGGCATCGGTCACCACGCCCGGAGGGTCCCGCGTGCGCGTCGTCGCGGGCGAGGTCGCGGGCCTGACGGGTCCGGTGGAGACGACGAGCCCCGTCACCTACGCCCACGTGTCGGTCACCGCCGGGGACGTGGTGCGGTGGACACCCGCCGACGGGCACACCGCGCTCGTCCACGTGTTCGCCGGCGCCGCCGCGGTGAACGGCGCCGCGGCCGTGGAGGGTCAGATGGTCGTGCTCGACCGAGCGGCCGGGACCGTGGAGGTCGCGACGGAGGCGGGTGCCGAGGTGCTGCTGCTCGGCGGCGCCCCGCTGGGCGAGCCCATCGCCCGCTACGGCCCGTTCGTCATGAACACCCGCGCCCAGATCCTCGAGGCCTTCGAGGACTACGAGGCCGGTCGGCTCGGCAGCATCCCGCCGGTCGACGCGTGACGCCACCGCCCCGGCGCCCCCCGCCGGGGCGGTGGCAGACTGGGCGGATGGCACCGCCCTCCACCGACGTGTTCGCCGACCGGGTCCAACGGGCCCGAGCCTCCATGGCCGAGGCCGGTGTGGACGTCCTGCTCGTCTCCGTGGGTCGCGACCTGCCGTACCTCACCGGCTACGAGGCGATGCCGCTCGAGCGGCTGACGATGCTGGTGGTGCCGCGCGACGGCGAGGCGACGATGGTCATCCCCCGGCTCGAGGCGCCGAGGGTCGTCGAGCGGCCCGGCGTGTTCGAGCTGCGCCCGTGGGAGGAGACGGAGGACCCGGTCGAGGTGGTCGCCGGCCTCGTCGAGCGCCCCGGCGTCGCCGCCGTGGGCGACACGATGTGGGCGCGGTTCCTGGTGGAGCTGCTCCCGCGCTGGGACCGGACGCGCTTCGCGCGCTCGACGGTGGTGATGAACGCCCTGCGGATGCGCAAGGACGCAGCGGAGATCGACGCCCTCGGCGCCGCGGGCGCCGCTGCCGACCGGGTGGCCCGCCAGCTCCACGGCGGCGAGATCCCCCTCGTCGGGCGCACGGAGGCCGCGGTGAGCGCCGACATCTCCGCGCGGCTGCTGGCCGAGGGGCACCAGCGCGTGAACTTCGCGATCGTCGCCGCCGGCGAGAACGCGGCGTCGCCGCACCACCACGCGGGCGAGCGGGTGATCCGGGCCGGCGAGATCGTCCTCACCGACTTCGGCGGCACGATGGACGGCTACTGCAGCGACATCACCCGGTGCGTGCACGTCGGGGAGCCGCCCACCGAGCTCGCCGAGGCGTACGAGGTGCTCCACGAGGCGCAGCGGGCGGCGGTGGCGGCCGGCACCGTCGGGACGCCCTGCCAGGACGTCGACCGGGCCGCACGCCGGATCATCGCCGACGCCGGCTTCGGGGAGCGCTTCGTCCACCGGACCGGCCACGGCATCGGCATGGAGGAGCACGAGGACCCCTACATCGTCGAGGGCAACCCCCTCCCGCTCGAGCCCGGTCACGCCTTCAGCGTCGAACCCGGCATCTACGTGGCCGGGCGCTGGGGGATGCGCCTCGAGGACATCGTGGTGGCCACCCCGAGCGGACCCCGACCGCTGAACGACGTCGACCACCGCCTCGTGGTGCTCGACCGCTGACGCCGCCGCGGCTCGCCCGCGCGCCGCCCGTCCGACAGCGGTGGCGGTCGCACCCGGTGGCACACTGCACGCATGACGGCGGTGGACGACACGGCGACGGAGCATCCCGACCGCGCGCTCCCGTTCCACATGACCGGCAACTACGCGCCGGTGCTCGACGAGGTCGAGGCCGTCGACCTGCCGGTGGAGGGGGCCCTGCCCCCCGAGCTGTGCGGCCGCTACGTCCGCAACGGCGCCAACCCGAAGCACGGGCCCACCGCGCACTGGTTCGCCGGCGACGGGATGCTCCACGGCATCCGCCTGCGCGACGGTCGCGCCGAGTGGTACCGGAACCGGTGGGTGCGGACGCGGGCGCTCGAGGGCGCGCCGCGGCTCGACCCCACGACCGGCACGATGGACCTGACCGTCGGGCTCGCGAACACGCACGTCGTGCGCCACGCGGGGCGGATCCTCGCGCTCGAGGAGGGCAGCTTCCCCAACGAGGTGACGGGTGAGCTGGACACGCTCGGGCCCTACGACTTCGGGGGCCTGCTGCGCACGCCGTGCACCGCGCACCCGCACGTGTGCGCCGAGACCGGCGAGATGCACTTCTTCGGCTACCAGCTGATCGCGCCGCCGTTCGTCACGTACCACGTCGCCGACGCCGACGGGAACCTCGTCCACAGCCAGCCCATCGACGTGCCGGGCCCGACGATGGTCCACGACTTCGCGATCAGCCGCAACTACGCGATCTTCCTCGACATGCCCGTGGTCTTCGACCTCGACGCGGCCCTCCGTGGCGACATGCCCTTCGGCTGGGACGAGGGCTACGGCGCCCGGGTGGGGTTGCTGCACCGCGAGCGGGCCCGCCACGGCGAGCAGCCGAGGTGGTTCGACGTCGACCCGTGCTACGTGTTCCACGTCGTCAACGCGTGGGACGAGCCAGGGGTGCACGGTGACGTCGTCCACCTCGACGCCGGCCGGCACGAGTCGATGTGGCGGGGCGGGACCGACCGGTTCGAGCCGTCCTACCTCCACCGCTGGCGCTTCGACCTCGGGGCGGGGGTCGTGCACGAGGCGCAGCTCGACGACGTGGACCACGCGTTCCCTCGCATCGACGACCGCCGCACCGGGCTGCGCAACCGCTTCGCCTGGGCGGTGGCGCCGCGCGACCCGAGCGCGCGAGGCGCCGACGCGGCGTCCGTCCTCGTCAAGTACGACCTGGCGACCGGGGCGCGCACGCATCACGACGCGGGTCCGTCCGCGGCGGTGGGCGAGCCCGTGTTCGTCCCGGCCGCCGACGCCTCCGGGGAGGACGAGGGGTGGTTGCTCACCTACGTCCACGACGACGCGACGGGACGGTCGAGCTTCGTGGTGCTCGACGCGCGCGACCTGGCCGCCGCGCCGGTGGCGACCGTGGCGCTGCCGCAGCGGGTGCCGCGGGGGTTCCACGGCAGCTGGTTCGCGGACTGACGCGACCGACGTGCCGGCACCGGACGGTCGCCGGCGGCAACGAGAGGGGAACGACATGCTCGACCGGAAGATCGTCGGTGGCACCGTCGTCGACGGCAGCGGGGCACCGGGACGCGCCGGCGACGTCGGCATCCGTGACGGCCGCATCGTCGCGCTGGGGGAGGTGGACGAGCCGGCCGCGGAGGTGATCGACGCGACCGACCTCGTGGTCGCGCCCGGCTTCATCGACCTCCACACGCACTACGACGCGCAGGCGTTCTGGGACCAGACGTTGAGCCCGTCGCCGCTCCACGGCGTGACCACGGTGATGGGCGGCAACTGCGGCTTCACCATCGCGCCGCTGACGGCGGTCGAGGGCGGCGAGGTCGACCCGGCCGACGCGGAGTACCTGATGCGGATGCTGGCCCGGGTGGAGGGCATGCCGCTCGAGAGCCTGGAGCAGGGACTGCCGTGGGACTGGCGCACGAGCGCCGAGTGGTTCGACCGACTGGACGGCACGCTCATGCCGAACGCCGGCTTCCTCGTCGGCCACTCGGCGCTGCGCCGTGTGGTGATGCACGACGAGGCGACGCAGCGGGAGGCGACGCCCGGCGAGCTCGCGCAGATGGAGGACCTCCTCCGGCGCGGCCTCGCCGCCGGCGGCCTCGGCTTCTCGAGCACGTGGTCGCCCAGCCACAACGACCACCTCGGCGCGCCCGTGCCGTCGCGGCACGCGTCCCGCGACGAGATCCTCGCCCTCTGCCGGGTCGTGCGCGAGTTCCCCGGGACCACCCTGGAGTTCATCCCGGCGATCGCGCCGTTCGACGAGCCGACGTTCCGGCTCATGGGCGCGATGAGCGCCGCCGCCGACCGGCCGCTCAACTGGAACCTGCTGCAGGTGTACGCGCAGAACTGGGACCTCGTGCAGCACCAGCTGGGTGGCAGCGACATCGCGGAGGAGGAGGGGGGCCGGGTGCTCGCGCTGACGCTGCCGGACACGTTCCGGTTGCGGCTCAACCTGACGAGCGGGTTCATCCTCGACATCCTCGAGGGCTGGGACCGGTTGATGGCGCTGCCCGTCGAGGAGAAGCTGCGCCAGCTGCGCGACCCGGCGGCGCGGGCGGAGTGGGACCGGCTCGCGCAGTCGACGACGGGCCCCTCCCGGTCGATCGCGAACTGGGCGAGCTACTGGCTGCTCGAGACCTTCACCGAGCGGTGGAAGCCGTTCGAGGGGCGGATCCTCGGCGACATCGCCCGCGAGCTCGGGCGCAGCGCGTGGGACGTGCTGGCGGACATCGCGATCGACGACGGCCTGCGCACCGTCATCGCCAACCAGGACCGCGGCCAGGACGACGTGTCGTGGGGCCGCCGGGTGGAGGTGTGGCGCGACCCCCGTGCGATCGTGGGCGCGAGCGACGCCGGCGCGCACCTGGACATGATCGACAGCTTCAGCTACTGCACCACGCTGCTCGCCCGCGCCGTGCGCGAGCGGCCGCTGATGCCCATGGAGGAGGCGATCCACCACCTGACCGGGCGTCCCGCCGACCTCTACGGCGTCCGCGACCGCGGCCGGCTCTCGGTCGGGGCGCACGCGGACGTGACGATCCTCGATCCCGCGACGGTCGGACCCGGCGCGGTGTACACCCGCTTCGACCTGCCGGGCGGTGCCGGCCGCGTCTACGGCGAGGCCGTCGGCATCGAGCACGTGCTCGTCAACGGCGTGCCCTGCGTGCGCGGCGGGGAGCTGCTCGACGCCCGCCCGGGCACGCTGCTGCGCAGCGGGCGCGACACCACGACGGTGACCGCGGCGCGCTGAGCCGTCAGGCCGAGGTGGAGAACCGCGACTCGGCGACGGCGGGTTCGTAGCTCGTCAGGTCGATCTCGACGTCGCCCCCGACGAACGCGGCGAGGACGCCGTCGTCGAGGGCGCAGTAGACCTTGGTGCCGCCGGTGACGGGCACGTCGACGCACGTCGCCGTGCGCCCGGCGACGTCGCGGGTGGAGGCGACGGTGGCGCCGGTGCGCGCGACCGCGTCGCGGCGGAGGCGCTTGGCCATGTCGCCGAACACGAACTCCGACGTGAGCCCGGTGTTCGAGACGGCGGCGCCGTCGACGCCGGGCTCGCACACCCCGCTCGAGAGCCGGCACGTCCGGCGCTCGCCGGCGTCGGTCAGGAACCGGACGTCGCCGATCGTCACCGACCGCCGGGTCGGCGCGGCCTGCGTCACGGCCGCGGGCGTGACGGGACCGCCCATGGCGACGTAGCGCGCGTCGTACGTGGCGTCGAAGACGGCGCCATCGACCGCGTCGAGGCGGACCAGGACCGCGTCGATCGCGGCGTCGCCGGTCATCGTGCCGGCCACGGTCGGCGCGCTGCTGAGGCTGGGCCGCTCGCCCGTCATGCACCCCGCCAGCAGGGCCACGCTCGCGGCGAGGAGGGTCACGAGCGCGCCCCGGGACCGTGCGCGGTCGGGGCGATCGTGGAACCGGCGGGCGCGCATCGGCGACGATCGTACGGGCTGGACGCTCCGGATGACCTCCGGCCGGGAGCGACGGGGAGCGGGGCGAGGCGGGGACGCGAGGCCTCGTTAGCCTCGCCGCGGTGATCCGCCTCGACGCCGCGACCGTCCTGTTGCAGTGGGCGGTCGGCGGCCTCGGCTTCCTGTGGTTCACGACCCGGCGCCGCGAGGTCGGGCTGGGGTACGGGTGGTTGCTGCGGGGCACGTTCCTGCTGATGGCGGCCGGCGCGGTCGCGTGCGGCCTCGCGTTCGGCGTCGTGCCGGTGCGAGAGGTCGCCGGCGCCGGGGTCGTGGCCGCGGCGCTCGTGGCGCTCGTCGTGTCCGTCGTGCGCCGCCGTGCGGGCGTGGCGGGAGCCGAGGCCGAGCACGACCGCCGCTCCGCGCGCGTCGCGGCGATGACCGGCATCGAACGTGGCGAGCGCGCCGGCGCCGCGGACGGCGACGGCGACGGCGACCTGCGGGAGTTCCCGCCCGCGCTCGACCTCGTCGCGCCGCTCGTGGGCGCGATCGGTCTGGTCGCCGCGGCGGCCGACGCGGCGGGCGACGGGGGCGAGCTGGCCGTGTCGCTGCTGCGCACGTTCGCCGGCGCCGCCTTCCTCGGGGCGATCACCGATGCGATGCTCCTCGGCCACTGGTACCTCGTGCAGCCGGGCCTGCCCCGGCGGCACCTGAACGAGCTCGTCCGGGCGCTGGGGTGGATCTGGCCCGTCGAGGTGGCCGCGCTGCTGCTGCCGACGGGGATGCTCTCCGTCTGGTCCGGCGCCGTCGACGACGGGTGGAACGGGACGCTCGGCTGGTTCTGGGGCGCCTGTGCGGTGACGACCATCGCGCTCGTCGTCGTCACCCGCGCCGCGCTGCGCGAGCGCTCGTACTCCGCCGTGATGGCCGCGACCGGGCTGCTCTACCTCGCGATCCTCACCGCGTTCGGCACGGACCTCGTCGCCCGCGCGGTGCTCGCCGGCTGACGCCGACGGCCCCACCGGCGCGCGGTGAGCGGCTCGCGCGGGCCGGCGTCGAACACGCGCTCGCCTGCGGGTTTACAAGCACCGGCCGCGGGAACACAATGGCGCTATGCCGAGACCTGTGTGGAGCGGGACGATCAGCTTCGGGCTCATCGCGATCCCCATCAAGCTGTTCAACGCGGTCAGCAAGAAGTCCATCAGCTTCAACCAGCTCGACGACCGGACCATGAGCCGCATCCGGCTCAAGAAGACCTCGGCGGACACCGGCGAGGACGTGCCCGACGAGCACATCGTGAAGGGCTTCGAGATCTCGAAGGACCGCTACGTCGTCGTCGACCCCTCGGAGCTCGAGCCGTTCATCCCGGTCGCGACGCGCTCGATCGAGCTGGAGGAGTTCGTCGACCTCACCGAGATCGACCCCACCTACTTCGACGCGGCGTACATCGTCGCGCCGGACAAGACCGCGAAGCCGTACGTGCTGCTCGCCCGCGCGATGGAGGAGGCGCGCAAGGTCGCGCTCGGCCGGTTCGTGATGCGCAACAAGGAGTACGTGGCGGCGATCCGCGCCGTCGACGGCATGTTGATGATGAGCACGATGGTGCACGCGGACGAGGTCATCTCGCCGTCCACGATCGAGGAGCTCCAGCCGCTGGACGAGATCGAGATCAGCGACCGCGAGCTGAAGATGGCCGAGTCGCTCGTCGAGTCGCTCAGCGCGCCGTTCGACCACGAGAAGTACCACGACAGCTACCGGGAGCAGGTGCTCGACCTCATCCGGCGCAAGGCCGCGGGCGAGGAGTTCGAGGCCCCCGCGGCGTCGACGGCGCCGTCGGCCCCGGTCATCGACCTGATGGCCGCCCTCGAGGCGAGCGTCCAGGCCGCGAAGGAGGCCCGCCAGCGCCACCCCACGACCGGCGTCGACTCCACCATCGCGAAGCCGGCTCCGGCCGCCAAGGCCGCGAAGGCGCCGTCCAAGCCGCCGGCGAAGAAGGCGGCGGCGAAGACAACGAAGAAGGCGCCGGCGAAGACGGCCGCCGCGGCACCCGCGAAGCAGCGCGTGCGCAAGAGCGCCTGACCCCCGCCGCGTGAGGAGGGCGACGACGGTCGCGGTCGCGGGGCGCGAGCTCAGCGTCAGCAACCTCACGAAGGTCATCTACCCCGCGACCGACGGTGCCGAGGCGGTGACGAAGGCCGAGGTGATCGACTACTACGGCCGGATCGCGCCCGTGATGCTGCCGCACCTCGCGGGGCGCTGCATCACCCTCCTGCGGTTCCCCGACGGCGCCCACCGCCCCGGCTTCTACGAGAAGCGCTGCCCCTCGCACCGACCGGGGTGGCTGCCGACCGCAGCGGGTCCGGGCGATCGCGACGGCGAGATCAGGTACTGCCGGCTCGAGGAGCCGGCGGCGCTCGTCTGGACGGCGAACATGGCCGCGCTCGAGCTGCACGTGCCGATGGCGCTCGCCGCCGATCTCGACGCGCCGCGGATGGTGGTCTTCGACCTCGACCCCGGCCCGCCGGCGAACATCGTCGACTGCTGCAGGGTGGCGCTCCTCGCCCGGGAGGTCCTCGGCGCGGTCGGCCTCGAGTCGTGGGCGAAGACGTCCGGGTCGAAGGGGCTCCAGCTGTACGTCCCGCTGAACACCCCGGCCACCCACGAGGCGGCGTCCGACTTCGCGCTGGCGGTCGGCCAGCTGCTCGAGAAGCAGCACCCGGACCGGATCCTGACGACGATGGCCAAGGCGTTGCGGCCGGACAAGGTCTTCGTCGACTGGAGCCAGAACTCGCGCCACAAGACCACGATCGGCGTCTACTCGATGCGCGCCCGCCCCCGCCCGTGGGTCAGCACGCCGGTGTCGTGGGACGAGGTGGAGGCGTGCGCGGCGTCCACCCGCGACGTGGGCGTCGAGCTGCTCCGGTTCGAGACGACCGACGTGCTGCGGCGCGTGGCGGAGCTGGGCGACCTGTTCGGCCCCACGCTGACGCTCGAGCAGGAGCTGCCCTCCGGGAGGCGCTGAGCGAATAGCGTCGGCCCATGCAGGCGATCCCGCGCACGATCTACGGCGACGAGCACGAGCAGTTCCGGTCGGCCTTCCGGAGCTGGCTCGACAAGGAGGTCGTGCCGAACCACGAGGCGTGGGAGCGTGACGGGATCGTCCCCCGCTCGATCTGGCTCGAAGCCGGCCGGCACGGCTTCCTCGGCTTCGCCGTGCCCGAGCAGCACGGCGGCGGCGGGACCGACGACTTCCGCTTCGGCGCGATCATGGGCGAGGAGATCGGCGACGCCGGCGTCATCGGCAGCGGCAACGGCTTCACCCTCCACAACGACATCGTCCTGCCCTACTTCCTCGGGCTGTGCGACGACGAGCAGCGGGCACGGTGGCTGCCGGGCATGGTCACGGGCGAGCTGATCGGCGCGATCGCGATGACGGAGCCGAACACCGGCAGCGACCTCGGCGCCGTCCGCACCTCGGCGGTCCGCCACGGCGACACCTACGTCGTCAACGGCGCGAAGACGTTCATCTCCAACGGCATCAACAGCGACGTCGTCGTGACCGTCGTGAAGACGGACCCGTCCCGGGCGCACCGGGGGATGAGCCTGCTCGTGCTCGAGCGCGGCATGAGCGGCTTCGAGCGCGGGCGCAACCTGGACAAGATGGGCATGCACGCGCAGGACACCGCCGAGCTCTCGTTCAGCGACGTCGAGGTGCCCGCCACGAACCTCCTCGGCGAGGAGGGCATGGGGTTCGTGTACCTCATGCAGAACCTCGCGCAGGAGCGGCTCAGCCTCGCCGTCGAGGCGGTCGCCGTCGCGCAGGCCGCCATCCGGTGGACGCTCGACTACACGAAGGAGCGCCGCGCGTTCGGCCAGCCGGTCGCGCACTTCCAGCACAGCAAGTTCCTCCTCGCGGAGCTGCACACGCAGACCCAGGCGGCGCAGGTGTACGTCGACCGCTGCATCGAGCTCCACGTCGAGCAGGCGCTGACGGCCGAGCAGGCGGCGGCGTGCAAGTACTGGACGACGGAGCTGCAGAACACCGTCGTCGACCGGTGCGTCCAGCTCCACGGCGGCTACGGCTACATGCGCGAGTACCCCATCGCGCGTGCGTGGGCCGACTCGCGGATCCAGACCATCTACGGCGGGACCTCGGAGATCATGAAGGAGATCGTCGGCCGCGCCCTCACGGGCGGCTGACGCGCGGCGTCAGTGGATGACGCCCGCGGCCCGCAGCGCCGCCGCGTCCAATCCGAGCTCGGTGACGATCTGGTCGCTGTGCTCACCGTACGTCGGCGCGGGCCCCCCGGGCTCCACGGGGGTCACGCCGAAGCGCGGCGCGGGCCGGGGTTCCCGGATGGTGCCGGCGCTCGGGTGCGTGCGCTCCACGAAGACCCGGTTGTGGACGACCTGCGGATCCGTCGGGAGGTCGTCGAGCGTGTTGATCCGCGACGCCGGCACGTCGTGCTCCTCCGCCCCGCGCATGAACGCGTCCACCGTGGTCGTCGCGCAGTGCTCCCGGATCAGCCGGACCATCTCGGTCGCGTTCTGCATCCGGGCCGCCGTCGTGGCGAAGCGCTCGTCCTCGCCCATCTCCGGGTGGCCGAGCGCGGCGCAGAGGCCCTTGAACTCGGCGTCGCTCACCGCGCCGGCGCTCACGTACCCGTCCGCGAGGACCGTGACGGAGTAGTTGGCCGCCAGGGTCGGCGCGCGGCGCGCGTCTTCGTCGAGCAGCGTGGCGTCCATCCCCGAGTCCGGCCACATGAACGCGATGGCGGCGTCCAGCATCGGCACCACCACGTGCTGGCCGCGCGCCTTGCCCGTCGCCCGCGCGTACAGCGCCGCCGTCACCGCCTGCGTGACCGTGTACGCGGTCACCTTGTCGCACAGCAGCGTCCGGAACATCGACGGCACCCCCGTCGCGGGATCCGTCTGCACCGACGCGAGGCCCGAGGCCGCCTGGATGACGTTGTCGTAGACGCGCCGGTGGCTGTTCGGCCCGTCCGGCCCGTACCCGCTGATGCTGACGTAGACGAGATCGGGGTTGATCGCCGACAGCTCGTCCCACCCGAGGCCGAGGCGGTCCATCGCGCCCGGCCGGAAGTTCTGGAGCAGCACGTCGGCGCGCTGCACCAGGCGCCGCATCACGTCGCAGCCCGCCTCCGACTTGAGATCCACGACCAGGCTGCGCTTGCCGCGGTTGCTGCCGAGGAAGATGCCCGTCATCCCGCCCTTGCTCGAGCCGAGGAACCGCATCAGGTCGCCGAGACCGGGCGACTCGACCTTGACGACCGCGGCCCCCTGGTCCGCCAGCATCATCCCCGCGAGCGGCCCGGAGATCATCACGGACATGTCGACGACGTTCACACCTTCGAGTGGGCCCATGACCGCATGGTGTCAGCTCAGGCGCGCCGGGTCGCACCCCTGCTCGCGACGAGCCCGACGGCAGCGCACGCGACGGCCAGGCCGAAGTTGACGGCGATCGCGCCACGCAGCGCGATCGCGCCGCGGTCGGCGACGGCGACCACCGCCCCGCCGATGCCGCCCATCAGCGAGAACCCGAGCGCGTCGGCGAGCTGCACCTGGCTGCTGACCTCGCCCTCGTGCCCGGCGTCGGCGTAGCTCATCGCGGCCACGGTGGTGGGGTTGAACAGGATGCCCATGCCGAGGCCGCCGACGGGCCACGACAGGAACGTGGCCCACAGCGGCCAGCCGCTCCAGAGGACCGGGACGACGAGCAGGGTGCCGCCGATGAGCAGCGCGAAGCCCAGGCGGACCGCGGCTGCCGGGTCCACGTCGGGTCGCCTCGCGGTCAGCGCCTGCCCGAGCGTCCAGGTGAGGGCGGCGCCGACGATCACGAACCCCTGGACCACGGGGGAGGCGCCGTGGATCCGGTCGGCCGCGAGCGGCAGGAAGCTGTCCACGCCCAGGAACGTGGCGGTCGCGAGCGCTCGGCACGCGACGACGGCCGGGATGCCGCGCCTCGCCCGCAGGAAGCCGGCCGGCATGAGACGGCGCAGCATCGGCACCGCGAGCGCCAGACCCGCGGCCGTCAGCAGCAGCGCCGTGGCGGGGTGCGGGCTGCGCAGGCCGACGGCGAGCGCCCCCACACCGGCGGCGACGCCGACCGCCTGCGGGACCCGCCCCCGGTCGCGCTCGTCCCGCGCGTGCGACGCGACCGGACCGAACGCCGCCATCGGGCGGCTGGCGATCGCCCCCACCACGACGCCGAACGGCGCGATGCCGACGAACACCCACCGCCACCCGAGCTCGTCCGTCACGACCCCCGCGAACGCCGGCGCCACCAGGCTGGGCAGGACCCAGCCGGCGGAGAGGATGGCGTACATCGTCGCCTGGCGGGTGGCCGGGAACGCACGCTTGACGAGCACGTAGGCGATCGGCGCGAAGCCCCCGGCGCCCGCGCCCTGCAGCGTCCGGCCGACGACGACGACGGCCATGTTCGCCGCGAGGCCCGCCACGACGAGGCCGAGCACGAAGGTCGCGATGCTGAGCAGGAACGGTCCCCTGGGGCCGCGACGGTCCGCGAGGCCGCCGGTGACGACGAGCGCGACGAGGTTGGCGAGCGTGTAGGCGGCGAGCGCGACGCCGTACAGGGAGTCGCCGCCCAGCTCGTCGGTGATCGTCGGCAGGGCGGTGATGACCGCGGTGGTCTCGAACGCGACGAGGGTCACGCCGAGGACGAGACCCGTGGCGAGGACGCGCTGGCTGCCCGTCAGCCGCTCGGGTCGGGCGAGTGCGACGTCCACGTCCCGCACCATATTCGAAAGCAACTACTTCTGGAAACGGCTGATCCTGTGGCAGGCGGCTCAGGCAGCGGGTGCCGCGACCAGCGGCCACGGGCGCGAGCGCTCGAGCGACAGCGCGAGGTCGAGCAGGAGCGGCTCGTCGTGGTGGCGGCCGATGATCTGCAGCCCCACCGGCAGCCCGTCGACGAGCCCGGCGGGGACCGAGATCCCGGGGTTGCCGTGGAGGTTGCACGGAAAGGTGAGCCGACCGTTGTTGCCGGCGCCGGCGTGGACGCCGCCGAACGTCCGCGGCAGCGGTCCCTCCGCGGCGAACGCGACGTCGGGGTTGCTGGCGGTGAGCTCGACGTCGACGCCGTCGGCGCGGTCGAAGATCGCCGCCATCCGCTCGTTCAGCTCCATCCGCCGCTGCTCGATCCTGCCGCGCGCCTCCGCGCTGTAGCGCCCGAGCGCGAGCTCCATCGTCGAGCGGATCTCGGCGGTGAGGATGTCGGCGCACCCGGGCCAGGCGTCGGCCAGCGCCTGCGCGATCTCGAGCGAGCCGCTGATGCCCCACGCCGCGCCCATCGAGGGCAGCGACGTGTCGATCCCCTCGACGCGCCGCATCCCGACGCCGTCGATGAGGTGCTGGGCGGCCTCCTCGAGCACCTCCCACATCGCCGGCGACACGGTGGCCCCGCCCCAGTCGGGGACCACCGCGGCACGAGCGCCGCGCAGCGAGGCGAGGTGGGACCCCAGCCCGGCCTCCCACCCCTGCACGCGCGGCAGGCTCAACGGGTCGCGCGCGTCGTGGCCGTTGCACACGTCGAACCACCTCGCGGTGTCGCGCACGCTGCGCGAGAGGCACCCGGTGGTCACCGTGAGGTTGCCGAGCTGCGTCCGCGGGGCGCGTGGGATCCGGCCGAACGTCGCCTTCAGCCCGACGAGGCCCGTGAACCCGGCCGGGATCCGGATCGACCCGCCTCCGTCACTCGCGGTCGCCAGCGTCATCGCCCCCTCGGCGACCGTCGAGGCGCTGCCGCCCGACGATCCGCCCGGCGTCCGCCCGTGCTCCCACGGGTTGTGCGTCACGCCGTGCAGGACGGTGCGGGTCACGTTCACGCCGCCGAACTCGCTGGCGGTGGTCTGCGCGGCGAGGACGGCGCCGCCGCGGTCGCGGATCCGCTCGACGAGCAGCGACGTGTGCGTGGCGAGACGGCCCGCGAACACCGCACAGGCCTCGGTCTCGGGCCATCCCGACACGTGGTCGAGCTCCTTGACGCCGATCGGCACGCCGCCGAAGGGCAGCGCCACGTCGGCGGCGCGAGCTGCCCGCTCGGCCTCCTCGCGGGGCTGGTACGAGATCGCGTTCGTCGTGCTCGCGTCGATGGCGGCGTAGGTGGCCCGCAGCTCCTCGAGCGGCGACCGGCGCCCCGCGCGGAACTCCTCGACGAGCGAGCACGCATCTCCCTGCCACGGCTGGTCCCCCATGCGGTCACCGTACTCCGGGCCGCCCGGGCGCCCGTCCCCTCGGGCGGCCACCGGCGGCGCACCTAGAGTCCTGCGCCACATGGACACGCGCACGTTCCTCGGTCTCCGCCAGAGCCACAACCCGTACCGGTGGAGCATGGAGGTGACGCCGGGGCTCGCGACGATGGGCGGGTTCCTGTTCGGCGGGTGCGGGCTCGCGGCCGCGATCTCGGCGATGGAGCGCACCAGCGGGCGGGACTGCGTGTGGGCGACCGCGCAGTACCTGTCGTACGCCACCCCGGGCGAGGTCGTGGACATCGACGTGACGCTCGCGGTCGAGGGCCACCAGCTGACCCAGGCGCGGGCCGTGTGCCACGTCGGCAACCGCGAGATCCTGACGGTCAACGCAGCCCTCGGGTTCCGCCCCATCGAGGCCGCGGGGCAGTTCGAGGCGATGCCGGACGTGCCGCCGCCGGAGGGGTGCCCGCGGCGACCGCACCGCCTGCCGGTCGAGGGCACGATCAACGACCGGCTCGACCAGCGCCTCGCGAAGGGGCGCGATCTCGACGAGCTCGACGGGCGGCCCGGTGACGGGCAGACCTTGATGTGGGCGCGGATCCCCGACGTCCTCGAGGGTGTGGACGCCGCGGCGCTCGCGGTGCTCGGCGACTTCGTCCCGATGGGCGTCGGGCAGGCGCTCGGGGTGCGCGGCGGCGGCAACAGCCTGGACAACACGCTGCGCGTGGTGGAGCTGCGGGCCACCGAGTGGGTGCTGCTCGACATCCGCGTCCACGCGGTGGCGCGTGGGTTCGGGCACGGCCTCGCCCACATGTTCGCCCAGGACGGCACCCTCCTCGCGACCGCCAGCCAGAGCTGCATCGTCCGCTTCTGGCAGGGCGACGAGCCGCCGCGACGATGACCTGTCCGCGCGCCACCACCCGACCCACCAGGGAGCCCCGATGAGCCTGCCCGCCCGACCCGGGATGACCGTGCCGCTGCCCGGCCCGCTGCACAGCCACCGCGATCGACTCGTCGAGCTCGCCGACCTCGGCTACACCGACATCTGGTCCGCCGAGGCCGACGGCGCCGACGCGTTCACGCCGCTCGCGCTGGCGGCGGCGTGGGAGCCGCGTCTGCGGCTCGGCACCGCCATCGTCCCGGCGTTCACCCGCTCACCCGCCTGCTTCGCCCAGAGCGTCGCGTCGCTGGCCGACGCCGCGCCCGGGCGCTTCGCGATCGGCATCGGCTCGAGCAGCGACGTCATCGTGGAGCGGTGGAACGGGGTGCCCTTCGTCGAGCCCTACCGGAAGGTGCGCGACGTGGTCCGGTTCCTGCGCGACGCGCTCGGCGGGGAGAAGGTGACGAAGCGCTACGACACGTTCAGCGTCGACGGCTTCCGACTCGCCGTGCGCCCGGAGCAGCGGCCGCCCATCCTCGTCGCCGCGCTCCGCGAGGGGATGCTGCGGCTGGCCGCGCGCGAGGGCGACGGCGTGATCATCAACTGGCTCTCGGCGGGCGACGTCGAGCAGGTGGCACGGGTCGTGCGCGACGCCGCGGGAGGCGCCGAGAAGGAGATCGTGGCCCGCATCTTCGTCTGCCCCAGCGAGAACGTGGACGTGGTCCGTCAGGCGGCCAGGTACGCGATCGCGGCGTACCTGAACGTGCCCGTGTACGCCGCGTTCCACGAGTGGCTCGGGCGGGGACCCGTGCTGCAGCCGATGTGGGACGCCTGGCGCGCGGGCGATCGCAAGGCGGCACTGGCCGCGATCCCGGACGAGGTCGTGGACGACCTGATCGTCCACGGCTCACCCGCGGCCTGCCGGGCCCGGATCCAGGAGTACTTCGACCGCGGCGTGACGACGAGCTCACTGGCGATCATGCCGCTCGACCCCGAGGTGCGGCACGCCGAGGCCGTGCGGGCCCTTGCGCCGACCGCCTGAGCGGCGCCGTCAGGCGGCGCGCCGCCGCTGGGGGACCGGGCGAGCGGCGGCGTCCCGCTCGGTCGCCCGCTCGGCGAGCTGGCGACGGATCTGGGCGATGTTCGCCAGCCCCCGCAGGCGGGTGCGGTCGTCGAGCCGGAACTGGAGCGGCAGGTCCGACGGCGGCAGCAGGGTGAGCTGTTCGGGTGCCTCCGCGCGGGCAGCGTCGCCCCCGAGGGAGCGACGACCGCGGGTGGACCGGGGGAGGTCGTGGGCGGTGGTCATGCGCCCATGGTGCACGAGGGGTGTGACGGTGTTCCCCGGCGCGTCCGGGTGGCGGTGGTCACGGTGAGCCGGGTCGGGCCGGGCGCCGGTGCGAGCTCCCTCCTCGTGCGCTCGGCGTCCCTCGGGGCCGTCCTGGGCCCTGCGTCGTTCGTGGCCGCGTGGGTCGCGGCGGGCGGCGTGACCGAGCGCCCGCACTCGCCCGTGGACGACGCGATCAGCCGCCTCGCCGCCGTCGGCTCCGACGTGCGCCCGCTGATGACCGCGGGCCTGGTCGGCTTCGGCGCGCTCGTGCCCGTGGGCGCGTGGGCGATGCGTCGGAGCGTCTCCACCGCGTCCGCGGTCGCCGCCTCGTGCGCGGGGCTGATGACGCTGGCGGTCGCGGCGACGCCGCTCGATCGCTCGGCGGCCACGGACCGGTGGCACGCCCTCGCGGCAGGGGCGGGGTACGCGGCCCTCGCGGCCGCGCCGCTCCTGGGCGCGGCCCCGCTGCTGCGTCACGGTCACTCCCTGCTGGGAGCGCTCGGCGCGGTGTCCGGCTCCGTCGCGGCGGCCTCGCTGGCGCTCTCCGCCGGCACGCTGCCGACGGGGCTGTTCCAGCGGATCGGCCTCACCGCCGTCGACGCCTGGCTGGTGGCCGTCGGCGGCGCGATCGCCGCCGGACGGCTCGCCGGCCCCCGCGGTCGCGACCGCCCGGGTCGCCGGCGGCCGGCGGGCGCGTCCGGCGCGCGCCCCCCGGCGTCGCTCAGGAGCTGACGACGAGCACGCTGACGAGCACGGAGCCGACCGCCACCGCCATCGGGGTGGCCCACCGGGTCCACGACGGGTAGCCCTTCCACTTCGGCGCGAGCATCACGAAGCCGCAGATCGCGCCCGCCGCCGCGCCGCCCAGGTGGCCGCCGATCGAGATCCCGGGGATCGCGAACGTGATGAACAGGTTGAGCATCAGCGTCGTGCCGATCCCGGTGCTGAACACGCTCACGCCCTGGCGCTGGAGCCCGATCGCGGCCGCGGCCATCAGGCCGAAGACCGCGCCGGACGCGCCGCCCGTGATCGCGGGCTCGTCCTGGAGCAGCACGCCGAGCGAGCCGCCGAGCAGACCGGCCGCGTACAGGAGCGCGAAGTTGACGCGTCCGAGCGACCGCTCGAGGAGCTGGCCCAGCTGGTACAGCAGCAGCATGTTGAACGCGAGGTGGATGATCCCGAAGTGGAGGAAGCCGGAGGTGACGAGGCGGTACCAGTCGTCGCGGCCGTCCTGGAGGAAGAAGGTGTTGAGCCCGAGGTCGAACTGCTCCCGGCTGACGCGGTTGCGGCCCCCGAGGGTCTCCGGGTCGGCCGCGGCCACGTAGGCGAAGACGGCGACGTTGACCGCCATCAGCGCGTAGGTCACGAGGGTGTGCTGGCGCGCGTTCCAGAACCGGACGGTGGTGGCGACGTCCTTGCGCGACGCCTTGGCGCAGTCGAGGCAGTGCGAGCCGACGGCGGCCTGCACCAGGCACTCGCTGCAGGCGCTCTTGCCGCAGCGAGTGCAGCTCCGTCCGGCCTCGCGCTCGGGGTGCCGGTAGCAGCGGGGCAGCTCGCGCACCGGAGCGCTCGGTGGCTGCGGGAGGGACATGCGGGCAGGCTACCTAGGACGTCTCCGGCCGAGGCTCCGCGACGAGCGGCTCGGCGAGGCCGCCGTCCCACCAGCGCCGCAGCGCCGACCAGGCGTAGATGCCGGTGCTGTGGCCGTCGCTCCAGTCGATCGACAGGCCCCACGCGCCGGCCAGCTGGGCGTGGTCGACCGCCACCTCACCGGGCAGCCCGGGCCGGGGCCACGCCACCTCGCCACGCTCGCGCCACCCACGGCAGGAGGCGCACGGGCACGCGGCGCGGAGCGCGTGGACCGGGTACGAGGCCACGGCGCCGTCCTCGAACGTGATCGTCACCGCCCGCTCCCGCTCGACCGTGATGTCCACCGGCGTGTCGCGGTCAGCGGTCACAGCAGCCCCTCCGCGCCGGCCGCGAGCAGCAGCAGGAGCAGCACGAGCAGGACGACGCCGTTGTACGCGGTGTGCGCCGCGGTCGACTCGAGCGTCGCGTCGTGCGCGGAGCCCGTGAGCCGGTACGCCCGCAGGTACGTGGACATGAACCACGCGCCACCGATCGACAGGGCGAGCGCGGCGCCGATCGGGATGCCGACGATCGCGTGCACGAGGCCGAACCGGATCGTGGTCAGGGCGCGCCGGGCCGGGCTCCAGCGCTCGGCCCCCGTCCGGAACATCCGCTCCTCGGCGTGCGCGAAGAGCGGCAGCGCGGGCAGGAGGAGCACGACGAACCCGAGCGGCAGCAGCCACTCCCACACCGTGCCGGCCGTCGACCCGGTCGATCCGAGGACCGGACTGCCCGTGCCGCCGAGCTCGCTCCACCAGCCCCAGCGGAGCCCCGGCACGAGCATCAGGCGCTCGCGGCGCCCACGACGGCGGTCAGCACCAGGGGCACCGGCCAGACGTGGCGCCACCCGATCCGGTCCCGCACGTCGGCCACCACCGAGCGACCGCGACGCGTCCTCGACGCGCGCACGCCGGACCCGAGCCGCAGGGCGACGACGCCCAGCACGGCCGCGCCGAGCACCGTGCTCACGCGGTCGGTCGGTGCGGCGGCCACTGCCGGGGAGTGTACGGACCGTCGCTACAGTCCGCTTCGTCCGCAACCCGCCCGCCGACGCGTGGGCGGGGATCACCGTCGTGGGGGTCGGAGATGGCATGGGATTTCGAGACCGAGCCCGAGTTCGAGGAGAAGCTGGCGTGGATGCGCACGTTCGTGCGCGAGCGGATCATCCCGCTCGAGACCCTCGCCGAGCACTGGCGCAGCCCCGAGGGGCGGGCGCAGTTCAAGCAGATCACGGACCCGATGAAGGAGGAGGTGCGGCGCCAGGGCCTGTGGGCGGCGCACCTGCCGCCGGACATGGGCGGGCTCGGCTTCGGCCAGGTCAAGCTCGGCCTCATGCACGAGATCCTCGGGCAGTGCGCCTACGCCCCGAGCATCTTCGGCAACAACGCACCCGACAGCGGCAACGCCGAGCTGCTCGCGGTGGGTGGGACGCCGGAGCAGCGCGAGCGGTGGATGCAGCCGCTGCTCGACGGCAAGATGCGGAGCTGCTTCTCGATGACCGAGCCCGGCGCCGGTGCCGACCCCACCCTGCTCAGCACGACCGCCGTGCGCGACGGGGACGAGTGGGTCATCAACGGCCACAAGTGGTTCTCGTCGAACGCGTCGGTGGCCGACTTCCTGATCGCGATGGTCAAGACCGGTGAGGACGCCGAGAGCAGCTACAAGAACTACTCGATGATCATCGTCCCGACGGACACGCCGGGCGTCAACATCGTGCGCGACGTGCCCACCATGGGCGAGCCCGATCACCGCACGGGCGAGCCCGGCGGGCACGCGGAGATCCTCTACCAGGACGCGCGGGTGCCGTTCGAGAACGTCGTGGGCGGCGAGTCCGGCATCGGGCAGGGCTTCGCGCTGGCGCAGAAGCGCCTCGGCCCGGGCCGCATCCACCACGCCATGCGGTGGCTGGGGCAGAGCCAGCGGGCCTTCGACATGCTGTGCGAGCGGGCCCTCACGCGCTACACCCACGGCTCGATCCTGGCCGAGAAGCAGATGGTGCAGGACTGGATCGCGGAGAGCTACGCCGAGATGCAGGCGGCTCGCCTGCTCACGCTGCAGGCGGCGTGGAAGATGGACCAGCTCCACGCCGCGGGCCGCCACTACAGCGACGCCCGCCTCGAGATCGGGGTCATCAAGTTCTGGGGCGCGAAGGTGCTCTACAACGTGATCGACCGGGCGATCCAGATCCACGGCTCGCTCGGCTACACCACGGACCTGCCGCTCGAGAGCATGTACCGCCACGCCCGCGCGGCGCGCATCTACGACGGGCCGGACGAGGTCCACAAGGTGACCGTCGCCCGGCAGGTCCTGAAGCGCTACCGCGCGAGCGACCCGCCGCAGGAGCACGTGCCGACGCGCCGTGCCGCCGCGCTCGAGCAGTTCGCGGAGTACCTCGACGGCGTCGCGCTCTCGAGCTGACCGTGGCCGCAGGCGTGCGCAAGGCGGCGGTGGCGATCCTGCTGCTGGTGCTCGGCTACCTCGTGCTCTCGGCGATCATCGGGCTCGTGGTGCGCCTGATCGTGATCGCGGCCGTCGCCGCGCTCGTGCTGTTCCTCCTGTGGGGCGGCCCGAGCCGGCGGGGCGCGCGCTAGCCGCGCTCAGACCGCGCGGCGGGCGCTGCGGGTGACGAACGACTCCGCCTCGAGCGGCTCGCCGAGCAGGTAGCCCTGCACCATGTCGCAGCCGAGCGCCCGCAGCCGCCGGAGCTGATCCGCCGAGGTCACCCACTCGGCGACCACCTGCATGTCGAGCGCGTGCGCGAGCTGGATGATCGCGCGCACGATGGGATCGTCGTCGCCGCTCGTGCCGAGGTTGCTGGACATCGCGCCGTCGAGCTTCAGGACGTCGGCCCCGCAGTGGCGCAGCGCGGTGAGCGAGGACACGCCGACCCCGAAGTCGTCGAGCGCGAGCTGGATGCCGAAGCGGCGCAGGGCCTGCAACGAGCGCACGTTGCCGGACTGCACGTCGTTCAGGGTGCTCTCGTCGAAGTCGAAGGTGAGCTGCTGCGGGTTGAGGCCGAGCTGCCGCACGGTCGCGAGCACGCGCTCGACGAAGGTCCCCTCGCTCAGCTGCCGCGGCGACACGTTCACGTGGACGCTGAAGTCGCGGTCGACGAGGCCCGCCGCGAGCCACGCGCTCGTGTCGCGGCACGCCTGCTCGATCACCCAATCGCCGATCGGCACGATCGCCCCCGTCTCGTCCGCGAGGTGCAGGAACTGCGCCGGCAGCAGGCGCCCGCGGTCGGGGTGGTCCCAGCGCAGCAGCGCCTCGGCGCCGATCACGCGCCCGCTGTGGGCCGAGTGGATCGGCTGGTACGCCAGGCGCACCTGGCCGAGCGCCAGCGCCCGCTCGAGGTCGCCCGCGAGCTGCTTCTGCTCGACGCCCTCCGCGCGCATCGCCTCGGTGAAGAGCTCGCAGCGCGAGCGGCCGCGCCGCTTCGCGGCGTACATCGCCTCGTCCGCGTTGCGCAGCAGCGACAGGGCGGCGTCGGGCGAGGCGACGCCCTCCAGCGCCGGCGCCGCCGACAGCGCGACGCCGATGCTGACGCTCAGGTCGATCTCGACGCCGCGGATCATGATCTTCCCCGACAGCCCGCTGCGGACGCGCTCCGCGAGGTCGAGCGCTGAGTGCTCGTCGATCGAGCCGTTGCACAGCACGACGAACTCGTCGCCGCCGATGCGGGCGATGACGTCCGACGGGCGGGTCGCGTGCGCGATCCGGCTCGCGATCTGCGCGAGGAGCGCATCACCGACGTCGTGGCCCGCGTTGTCGTTGACGTCCTTCAGCTTGTCGAGGTCGAGGAAGAGCAGCGCGACGTGCCCGCGGGTGCCGCGGATGCGATCGAGCGCCTCGGCCGCGCTGCGCAGCAGCAACGTCCGGTTCGGCAGGCCCGTGAGCGCATCGTGCGTGGCCTGGCGCATCAGCTCGGCCTGCACGTGGTTGCGAGAGGTCACGTCGCGGGCGACGCCGCCCCAGTGCTCGACGACGCCGTCGCCGCCGCGCCGGATGACGAGCCCGAGGTCGAGCGTGCGCTCGAGGCCGTCGGGACCACGGAACGACACCTCGCCGGACCAGCTGGACGTCGACGGTGCCGTGAGCACCTCGCGGGGCACCTGGTCCCGGATCGTCTGCATCAGCCCGCGCACGGACGGGTCCCTGATGAGGTCGACCTCCTCGGACACGCCGAACAGGTCGCGCGCCGCCTGGTTCGTGAACAGCGGTGCGCCGTTGCGGTCCAGCACGATGACCGCGTCGTTCGTGCTCTCGACGACGCCGAGCAGGCGCTGGAGCAGCTCGCGGCGGGCGATCTCGTCCGTGGCGTCGACCGCCACGCCGGCGTAGCCGGTGACGCGGCCGAGCTGGTCCCGGACCGGGCTCGCCGTGATCCGCACCCACAGCAGCCGGCCGTCGCGGTGCCACACCCGGAACTCGGTCTCGAAGTCGCGCTCCGTGTCCGCGGCCTGCCGCCACGCGAGCTCGGCCGCGGCGCGGTCCCCGGGGTGCGCGTTCGTCCACGGCGTGAACGCGGTGACCGGGACGTCACCCCCGAGCGCGAGCGCGCGGAACGACGCGTTGGCCGCGGTGAGGCGACCTGCTCGGTCGCACGCGTAGAGCGCGACCGGCAGCGATGGGAGCGCTGCGTCGATGGGAGGTTCCCGCCCTTCCTTCTCCGGATGTGGATGTGGCGTTGTGGTGCGCCGTGCGGCTGGTGCTCGAGGCCGTCCCGTCCTGGTGGCCGTCGAGTACATCGGTGCTGATCAGGTGCGACTATAGGTGCCCGTGGTGCTCGCGGTGGCGAGCGACGCGCTCTCCACGAAGGTGAGGAGCTGGGCCGCGGGTGCGCCGTCGGGGAGCTCGGTCTGCTGGCCGAGGTAGTGGACGGTGAACCGGTAGCGGTGGTCGGTGCCCGGCGGCGGGCACGGCCCCGTGTAGCCGGGGGTGCCCGCGGAGCTCGTGGCCTCGATCGCGAGCTCCGGCACCGCGCCCTCGCCGATGGCGACCTCGAGCGGGTCGAGGGCGGCCACGACCCAGTGCACGAAGCCCGGCGCGTCCTCGTCGACGACGCTGAGCGCGATCTCGACCGTGCCCACGGGCGCTCCCGACCAGCTGAGCGCGGGGGACACCCCGGCGCCGTCGCAGGTGTGGCGCGCATCGATCGTGGCGCCGTCGCGCCACGGCGCGACCAGCTCGAGCGCGCCGACGTCGGCCGGCAGCGTCGCCCCCGTCGTGGCCGGGACCTCGAGGTCGAGCGCCGCGGGCGCCACGGAGGCCTCGGTCGGGGGCGGGAGCGTGGAGATGGTCGTGTCCTGATCGGGACGTGCGGGGCGCAGCGTCCGGCCGTCGTCGTTGCACCCCGGGACGGCCACCAGCGACGCCAGCGCGCACGACACGAGCGCGACCGCCGGCAGCCGGCGCTGCTGCCGCTCGCGCGCGGCGTCGTGGGGAGCGCGGTGCGGCACGGCGGGGATCCTAGGGGCGGGGGTGCGCCTCCGGGAGGGCAGCGGGCGGCGGCGACGACCCCTCGGTAGGGTGGTCGGCGTGACCGAGCCGCTGCCGCACGACGCGCCGCTGTGCCTCCTGACGGTGCACGCCCACCCCGACGACGAGGCGTCGAAGGGGGCGCCGACGTGCGCGATGTACGCCGCGCAGGGCGTGCGGACGGTGCTCGTGTGCTGCACCGGGGGCGAGGAGGGCGACCTCCAGAACCCCGGCCTGCGCGAGCCGGGGCAGCCGTTCCACGGTCTCGACCCGGAGCAGGAGAAGGCGCTGCTGGCGCAGCTGCGCCCCGGCGAGCTGGAGCGGGCGGCCGAGGTCATCGGCTTCGACCGCGTGCACATGCTCGGCTACCGCGACTCGGGCATGGTCGACACGCCGTCGAACGACCACCCCGGGTCGTTCCACCAGGCGCCGCTCGACGAGGCCGTCGGACGCCTGGTCGCCGTGATCCGTGCCGAGCGCCCGCAGGTGATCATCACCTACGGCGACGACCAGAAGTTCTACCCGCACCCGGACCACGTCCGGGTCCACGACATCAGCGTCGTCGCGTTCGACGTCGCGGGCGACGCGACCTACCGTCCCGAGCTCGGCGCCCCGTGGGAGCCGTCGAAGCTGTACTACACGGTGTGGTCCAAGGCGCGCCTGGTCGCGGTCCACGAGGCGATGCTCCGGCTGCGGGGCCAGTCGCCCTACGACGAGACGTGGCTCGACCGCCCGAGCTTCGACGAGCGCATCACGACCCGGCTCGACGTCGCCCGCTTCCTGTGGGCGCGGACGGGGGCGCTCCGGGCGCACGCGACGCAGATCGACCCGGCGCAGCCGTTCTGGTTCGGCCTGGACGACGACGAGCTCGCGGCGACCTACCCGTACGAGGACTGGATCCTCGCGCGCTCCCGTGTGGGCACCCCCGAGCCGGGCACCCTCGAGGACGACCTGTTCGCGGGGATCCGTGCCACGGACGTGCCGGAGCTCGCGCCGTGAGCGTCCAGTACCGGGTCGCCTACGGCAAGAAGGACGAGGTGGTCGAGGGGCCCGACGACGCCGACGTCGTCATCAGCGTCCCGGTGGCGGACGCCACGGCCGATCCCGCGGTCGCCTTCATGCAGGGCCGGCTCAAGGCGGCGGGCCACACCGGGCGCCTGTTCGAGCTGCTCCGCAGCGGCGAGGCCGCGGTGGCGCTCAGCCGGCTCGCATCGCGTCCCTGAGCGCGCGGTAGCCGATCAGGACGGCGCCGCTGTCGGCGAGCATCCGGCGGAGCGCGGCGTCGTCGGTCACGAGGCGCAGGTCGTCGATCCACGCATCCGCGGCCGAGGTGATCGCGCGCACCTCGGCCGAGTCGATCGCGGGCTGGACGTGGACCTCGGTGACGCCCGGCTCCAGCCGCGCCAGCGTCTCGTACACGCGCTCACGGCTGCCCGGGCGCCAGTCGTGGTCGAAGTGGTCCGGGAACAGCACGCCCTCCTCCGCCGCCAGGTGCCGGAAGGGGAAGCCGGCCTCGTCCTCGCCGATCGTCGACGGCAGCCGGACCGGCAGCGCGAACTCGACCGCCAGCTCCATGTAGACGTCGAAGAACTCCGGCCGCAGCGTGATCGCGGTGAGGTGCGGGGCGAGGTGCGTGACGTCGAGGCCCCAGGCGCGGGCCCGCTCGATCTGCGCGCGGCACTCGCGCAGGACCTCGGCCGGGTCGGCGTGCTCCCAGAGGTCCTCGAGGTTGCGCGGGAACCCGCCCTCGCCCGACTGCAGCGACGGCGCGTGGGTGATCGGTCCCCAGCGGTAGTGCTCGTGCTCGCAGTTGAGCGTCAGGTGGACGCCGATGTCGTCGCCCGCGACCACCCGACGGACGGCGTCGCGCGCCCAGGGCGCCGGCACCATCAGCGAGGCGCAGGTCGCGACGCCGTCGTGCAGGGCGGCCACGACGCCCTCGTTCGCCGCGTGGGACGATCCCAGGTCGTCGCAGGAGATGATGAGCAGCTTCGCGTCGGCGGGGTGGCCCAGGCGGCGCGCGAGCTCGGACATCGGTGCGGCACGCTACCGGCACGCCCCCCACAGCCCGACGCCGGCGGCCTCCGCGTCGGTCGCAGCGGCCGCGAGCTCGGCCGCCCGGGTGGTGTTGGGCGTGATGGCGAGCGGGGTCGCGAGGCCCAGGCGCACGAGCTCGAGGTTGATCGACGTCCCGTCCGTGGCGAGCGTGACGTAGGCGAGGAGCCGGCCGTAGTCGTCGCGCGCCTCGAGGTCGCGCTCGAGGCGCACCGGCGCGCCGGCGGGCAGCACGCCCGCCGTGTAGGCCGACGCCTCCGGGCCGTGGCACTCCACCGGGCTGTCGGGCTTGACCGTCTCGGGAGTGTCCACCCCGATGAGCCGGACGGTCTCGCGGCGACCGTCGACGTCGACGACGATCGTGTCGCCGTCGACGACCCGCACGACGGTCGCGTTGGCGGCCACGACGGTGGAGGCCGGCGCCGCGCCGGCCGGCGGCCCGGCGGGGTCGCACGCGGCGAGCGCCGGCGCGAGCGCGCCCGCCAGGAGGGCGATCACGATCCCGGCCGCACGGCGTGGCATGCCCCGGTTCTACCGCGGGGGCGCGCGCCCGCGGCGCCCCCGATGCATCTCACGCGCGCCCCCGCGCGAAGATCTCCACGGGGCGGGCGTCCACCTCATCCAGGGAGAGCAACGCGTGAAGAGACCACTCTGGGGCGGCATCGCCGCGCTCGGGCTGGCGGCCGGACTCGTCGGCGGACCAGCACCTCTCGGAGCCGGCGTCGCGTCGGCCGAGCCGATCGTCGACCTGACGTTCCTCAACATCAACGACTTCCACGGGCGGATCAACGCCGACACCATCCGCTTCGCGGCGACGGTGCAGCGTGAGCGCGAGGCGGCCGTCGCGGCCGGCGCCGACGTGGCGTTCCTGTCCGCCGGCGACAACATCGGCGCATCGCTGTTCGCCTCCTCCGTGCAGGACGACCAGCCGACGATCGACCTGCTCAACGAGCTCGAGCTCGAGGCCTCGGCGGTGGGCAACCACGAGTTCGACCGCGGCATCGACGACCTCCGCGACCGCGTCATCGACGCCCAGACCAACGCGGGGTGGGACTACCTCGCGGCGAACGTGTACGAGTCCGACGGCGTCACGCCGATCTTCGGCGAGGGCGAGGGCTCCGAGTACTCGCTGATCACCATGGGGACCGCGCCGAACGAGGTCCAGGTGGCCGTGATCGGCGTCGTCACCGACGAGACGCCGCAGCTCGTCCGCGCCGGCGGGATCGAGGGCCTCGTCTTCGGCGACCCGATCGAGGCCGTCGAGCGCGTCTCGGCCGAGCTGAGCGACGGCGTGCCCGGCAACGGCGAGGCCGACGTCATCATCGCCGAGTACCACGAGGGGGCCGGCGCCGGCATCCCCGAGGGGAGCACGCTCGAGCAGGAGGTCGCCGAGGGGGGCGACTTCGCCCGCATCGTCAACGAGACGCCGGCCGAGGTCGACGTCATCTTCACCGGCCACACCCACAAGCGCTACGCGTGGGACGGGCCCGTGCCGGGTGACCCGGGGCGGACGCGCCCGATCGTGCAGACCGGCTCGTACGGCGAGTTCATCGGCAAGGTCACGCTCTCGGTCGACCTCGCCGGCGACGGCGCCGAGGTCGTCGACTACACGGCCGAGAACGTCGCGCGGATCCCCTTCCCGGCCGGCGTCGACACCCCGGCCGAGATCGCGGCGTTCAACGCCGAGCTCGTCGCGGAGTACGACCTCCAGGTCGTGGAGACGATCGTCAGCGAGGCGCTCGCCTTCGCCGACGAGGTCGGCAGCGAGGTCGTCGGCGAGATCACGCGCGACATCACCCGCGCCCGCACCGGCGGCACCTACGTGGGGGGTGTCTACACGGGCGGCACCCAGCTCGACGACCGCTCGCAGGAGTCGACGCTCGGCAACGTCGTGGCGGACATGCTGCTCGAGACCCTCGCCGATCCCGCCGCCGGCGGCGCCGACTTCGGCGTCGTGAACCCCGGCGGCCTGCGTGCGGACCTGCTGTTCGAGAGCGAGGGCGAGGAGGCCGACGGCGAAGTGACCCTCGCGGAAGCCGTCGCGGTCCTGCCGTTCGCGAACAGCCTGTTCACCGTCACCCTCACGGGCGCGCAGGTGGACACGATGCTCGAGCAGCAGTGGCAGCGGCTGCCGAACGGGCAGGTGCCGTCACGGCCCTACCTGCAGCTCGGCCTGTCCGACAACGTCACCTACACCTTCGACGCCACCCGTGCCGAGGGTGATCGCGTGACGTCGATCGCGATCGACGGCGACCCGATCGACCCCGCTGGCCAGTACCGCGTCGGGTCGTTCTCGTTCCTCCTCGAGGGCGGCGACAACTTCCGGGTGTTCCGCGAGGGCACCGACCTGCGCGACTCGGGGCTGATCGACTCCGACGCGTGGATCGATCACCTGCGGCGCAACTCCTCGATCACCCCGGGCGGCACGGCCCTGACACCCGACGACGCCCGCCAGGGCGTGGAGGTGCGCCCGACGCCGACGGCGGTCACCATCGGCGGCCGCATCGACGTCGACGTCTCCAACCTCGACATCCCGAGCTCGGGTGCCCGCGCCAACACCACGCTCGCCGTCAGCGTCGGGGGCGTGTCCCTCGGCGAGGTCCCCGTCACCAACGGGACCGCGAGCGTCGACCTGGCCGTCCCGAAGCTGCCGCTCGGTCCGGCGGAGCTGGTGATGGTGGCGCAGCCCACCGGCACCACCGTCACCATCCCGGTGCTCGTGACGGAGGCGTTCGTGCCGGTCACGCCGAGCCGGGTGTTCGACACCCGCGGCCCGACCGAGAGCCCGAACGCGCTGCGGACGGTGCCGGTCGCGAAGGTCGGCGGGGACAACGTGCTCAAGGTGAGGTTCACCGACCTGCCGGGCGGGCTCACCCCCGCCACCGGCGTCGGCGCGGTGACGCTCAACGTCGCCGTGACGGGCGCCAGCGGCCCGGGCTACGTCACCGTCTACCCCTGCGGCCAGCGCCGCCTGGTGGCGAGCATCAACTACACCGCCGGTGAGTCGGTGTCGAACTCGGTGATCGCACCCGTGTCGGCGCAGGGCGAGGTGTGCTTCTACAGCCTCGTCCCGGTCGACATCGTCGTCGACATCAGCGGCTGGCTGCCGGCGACGTCGGACTTCCGCGCCGTCGAGCCGTCCCGCCTCTTCGACACCCGCGGCGCCGCCGAGAGCCCCGACGCGCTCAGGGCCGTGCCGGCGAGCAAGCTGGTGCCAGGCGCCCGGCTGCAGGTCAAGGTGACCGACATCCCGGGCCTCATCCCCGCCGCGGGCGTCGCCGCCGTGTCGGTCAACGTGGCCGTCACCAACTCGGACCAGCCCGGCTGGGTGCGGGCCTACCCGTGCGACGACACGCCGCCGTTCGTGGCGACCGTGAACTACGCCGCCGGCCAGACCGTGTCCAACGGCGCGATCGTGCCCGTCGCCGCGGACGGGACGATCTGCTTCACGAGCCTCCGCGCGACCGACCTCGTGGTCGACGTGAACGGGTGGTTCGCGACCGGCGGCGGCTACAACGCGGTGCGTCCCGCTCGGGCGTTCGACACGCGTGGCCCGGCCGAGAGCCCGAACGCGATCCGCACGGTGCCCGTCGCGAAGGTCGGACCGGGGGCGCCCCTCGAGGTGCGGTTGACGGACCTCGGCGGGCTCGTGCCCGCCACGGGGGTCGGGGCGGTGTCGATGAACATCGCCGTCGACGATCCGGACGCCGCGGGCTTCGTCACCGCCTACCCGTGCGGCACGCGGCCGTTCGTGGCCAACGTCAACTACGCCGCGGACGAGACCGTGTCCAACGGTGCCATCGTGCCGGTGTCGGCGACGGGGACGGTGTGCTTCTACAGCCTCCAGCCCACGCACCTGATCGTCGACGTCAACGGCTGGTTCTCCCGGCCGGTCTGATCGTCGGACCCTCCGTCGCCGTCCGGCGACGATCGCAGCGCCGTCCCGTCGTGACCGGGGCGGCGCTGCGGCGCGTCGGGGCCCCCGTCGGTCCCGTCAGGGGGTCGTGAGCGGCCGGATCAGGTCGAGCAGCAGCGTGCCAGCGCCGACGACGACGAGCAGCGACGTGAACGTCGCCGAGATCCACACGAGCCGCGAGCGGTCCACGATCACGCGGCGGCGGCGCACGCGGCTCGCGACCGCCTCGTAGGCCGCGACCACGACGTGGCCACCGTCGAGCGGCGGGATCGGCAGGAGGTTGAAGACCGCCAGGAACAGCGACACCGACACGAGCAGCTCGACCGGCCCGGCCAGGCCGTCGCGCTCGCCGGCGCCCTCGGCCGCCCTCGCGATGCCGAGCGGCGACAGGAACCGCTGCGTCGGGTCGACCTCGGTGCCCTCGAGCTGCGCCGGCAGGCTGCCGACGCCGTCGACGATCCGGGTGAGGGCCGAGACCGACCCCGTGAACCGGTCCCAGGTCGACGACGGGGTCCTCAGGAGCGCGTCGCCCACGGCGACGTCGAGCCGGTCCAGGTGGGGGGCGACACCGAGCACGACGCGCTCGTCGGCGAGGGTCGGGGTGATGTCGACGGTGACCGGCGCGCCGCGCCGCTCGACCACGAGTCGCAGCGCCTCCCCGGCCGGTGCGGCGGCGACCGCTGCCGTCAGGTCGTCCCAGCTGCGCACGGACGTGGCGCCGACCGCCGTGATCCGGTCGCCGGCCTGCACGCCGGCGGTCGCCGCCGGGAAGCCGGGCATCGGCGACACGGTCGTGGTGGGGGATCCCGTCCCCGCGGTGAGGAGGATGGCGAGCACGAGCGCCGCCGCGGCCGCCACGTTGGCGAGCGGTCCGGCGAGCGCGACGACGGCCTGGCGGCCGGGGGACACGTCGAGGAACGATCGTCCGGCCCCGCCGGGAGCGGCGGTGGCGCGCCGCCCGCGGCGTGCCGGTCGGTCCGAGAGCCCGTCGATGGCGACGAACCCGCCGAGGGGGAGCGCGCGGAGCACGATCCGGGTGCCCCCGGGTCGGGCCCGGGTGGCGAGGACGACCGGGCCGAAGCCGACGGAGAACTCCGGGGCCCCGATGCCGCACCACCGCGCCGCGACCAGGTGGCCCGCCTCGTGCAGCGCGATCAGCACGATCAGCCCCACGATCACCACCAGCGGTGCCCGCACGGGCGCCACGGCGACCGCCGCGGCGACGACGGCGAGGGCGACCGCGCCGGCCACGGCCGCGCGCCGGCGCGAGGTCGCCTCCGGACGGGCGTCCTCCGGCTCGCGCGCCATGCCGTCGCCGATCGCATCCACCCGCGCGACGGTCCGGCGGACGGGTCCTCCGTCCATCACGCCCGCTCGGGTGAGCGGCGGTGCCTAGAGGCGCTCGATGATGGTGCCGGTGCCGAGGCCGCCACCGCAGCACATGGAGACGAGGCCGTACCGGCCGCCCGTGCGCTCGAGCTCGTGCAGGGCCTTGGTCATGAGGAAGGCGCCGGTGCCGCCGAGGGGGTGGCCGAGGGCGATCGCCCCGCCGTTCGGGTTGGTCCGCTCCGGATCGGCGCCCAGCTCGCGCTGCCACGCGAGCACGACGGACGCGAAGGCCTCGTTGATCTCGAACGTGTCGATGTCGTCGATGGACAACCCGGTGCGGGCGAGCAGCCGCTGCGTCGCGTCGATCGGGCCCGTGAGCATCAGCACCGGATCCACCCCGACCAGGCAGGTGTCGACGATCCGCGCCCGGGGCCGGACGCCGAGCGCCGCGGCGCGCTCCTCGGTCATCAGCATGACGGCCGCGGCGCCGTCGGAGATCTGGCTCGAGTTGCCGGCGGTGTGCACGCCGTCCTCGCGGGCGACGGGCTTCAGCGTCGCCAGCTTCTCGAGGGTCGTCTCGCGCAGCCCCTCGTCGCGGGCCACGGTGTGGGTCGAGCCGGTCGGCGTGCCGTCCTCGCCGACGTCGGGCGCCTCGACGGTGATGTACTGCCCGTCGTAGCGGCCCTCCTGCCAGGCACGTGCCGCCCGGGCCTGGCTCTCGTAGCCGAACCGGTCGGTGTCCTCGCGGGAGATGCCCCACTTCTCCGCGATCCGCTCGGCGCCCTCGAACTGCGACGTCATCTCGTAGCGCTCGAAGTAGGTCTTGGGGATCGGCACCCCGAGGCCCAGCTTCTTGGCCGAGTTGCTGCCGATCGGCACCCGGCTCATGAGCTCGACGCCGCACGCCATCGCGACGTCGACCACACCGGAGCCGACGAGCGACGTGGCGAGGTTGGTGGCCTGCTGGCTGCTGCCGCACTGGGTGTCCACCGTGGTCGCGGCCGTCTCGAGCGGCAGCCCGGCGGCGAGCCACGCCGTGCGGGTGATGTTGAAGCTCTGCTCGCCCACCTGGCTGACGCAGCCGCCGACGACCTGGCCGACCTCGGCGGGATCGATGCCCGACCGCTCGATGGACGCGCGCTGCACGAGTCCGAGCACCTGCGCGGGGTGCATCGTCGACAGCCCGCCGCCGCGTCGGCCGATCGGGGTCCGGACGGCGTCGACGATGACGACGCGCTGTGATGGCGAAGGGCTCATGCGCGCATCCTACGGTGGCGGCCGTGCCGCCGAGCAGCCCGGAGCCGACCCGCCCACGCTTCGTCCCGGGCGTCAACCCGCCGCGCGGCGTGCGCCCGGGCGGGGGCGGTGACCGCTTCGTCCACGTGGTCGGGACGTCGGTGTTCGTCAGCGATCGCCTCGAGGACGACGGCGGCGCGATCCACTTCCTCGGCACGCTCGACGGCGCGCCGTGGTGGGCGGTGGACGTGGCGGCGGGCACGGATCCGTCGTCGGGCGCCGCCGTGGACCTCTACTCGCTGTTCGGGCGGACGTCGGAGGTGGAGTGGCTCGTGGCCGGCCGTGCGGTGCAGCTGGCGGAGTGGGCGCGGACGCACCGCTTCTGCGGTCGCTGCGGCACGCCGACCGAGCAGCAGCTCGACGATCGCGCCATGCGCTGCCCCGCGTGCGGGTTGCTGGCGTACCCGCGCGTGGCGCCGGCGATGATCACCCTCGTCACCCGCGGGGAGCCGGGTCCGGACGAGGAGGCCCTGCTCGCCTGCGGGGTGCAGTTCCGTGCGCCGCTGTACAGCTGCCTGGCCGGCTTCGTCGAGCCGGGCGAGCGGCTCGAGGACGCGGTCGTGCGCGAGGTGGAGGAGGAGGTGGGCGTCGTCGTCGGCGACGTCACCTACCGCGGCAGCCAGCCGTGGCCGTTCCCGCACAGCCTGATGATCGGCTTCCGCGCGCGGTGGCGCTCGGGCGAGATCGAGTGCGACCCGACGGAGATCGTCGACGCCGGCTGGTACCGGCGGGACGCGCTGCCGGCGATCCCGCCGCACATCTCCATCGCGCGCCGGCTGATCGACGAGTGGGTCGCGGAGTCCTGAGCCGGCACGGCGCCCGCGGACGTCAGCCCGTCGCGGCGGGCTGCCCGGGCGCCCCGAGGTGGCGGGCGAAGAAGTCGAGGATGATCTCGGCCCGCTGGAGCCGGTGGACGGGGGAGCCGGTGCGCGACAGCTCGTGGTCCTCGCCGGGGAAGCGGTAGAACGTCACGTCCTTGCCGAGCAGGCGCATGGCGACGAAGAGCTCCTCGGCCTGGCTGATCGGGCAGCGCAGGTCGTCCTCGCTGTGCACGATGAGGAACGGGGCCTGGATGTCGCGCACGAACCGGACCGGCGACATCCGCTCGTACTCCTCCGGGGCGTCGATGTGCGACGGGCCGTGCTCGCCCTTGAAGATCGTCGAGATGTCGCTCGTGAACTCCTCGGTGTACATGTTGTTCACGGCGCGCTCGCTGCAGATCGCGGCGAACCTCGTGCCGGTGGTGCCGGCGAGCCACGTGGCCATGTAGCCGCCGTAGCTGCCCCCCTGCATCCCGACCCGCCCGGGGTCGCAGAACGGGTGGCGCTCCAGGGCCGCGTCGACCACGGCGAGCACGTCGGCGACGTCGACGGAGCCCCAGCCGGCGCCGGGCGCGACGGGATGGCGGGGGCCGAGGATCGACTGCCCCCACGCCTGCTCGCGCCCGGAGCTGCCGCGTGGGTTGCACATGAGGACGACGAACCCGGCGGCCGCCTGGAACTGCGCCTCGTCGAACATGGTCTCGCCGTACTGGGTGTGCGGGCCGCCGTGGACGTTGACGATCACGGGGTACCGCCGGTCCCCGGCGTCGGCGTCGCCGGCGCCGTCGGGGCGCATGATCCAGGCGTCGATCTCACCCGAGCCGTCCGTGCACGGCACGGCGAACCGCTCCCAGCTCCGCGGTGTCGCCGCGGCGCGGTACCGGTCGGCGAACGAGGTGAGCCGGCGGGTGGTGCCGTCGCGCTGGACGAACACGTCGCCCACCTCGTCGACCGCGCCGGCGACGAAGGCCACCGTGCCGGCCGCCGCGTCGAACGACTTCACGGTGATCGCGCCGGAGGTGAGGGGCTGCGGCGCCGCGGCGTCGTCGCCTCCGCCGCCGACGGTGACGCGGAACAGGTGCGTCTGCCCGCGATCATCGGCCACGGCCACGACCGCGTCGCTCGACACCCACACCGGCGGCCGCGCACCGGCGGTGGTCTCGAAGGTGCGGTCGAGCGCACGCGAGGTCCACCGGTGCTCGCCGCCGTCGCGCCCGATCACGCCGACGTGGACGTTCTGCGGGAACGTCCCCGGGTCGTCCTGCCCGAGGAACGCGATCTGCGAGCCGTCGGGCGACACGGAGGGGGAGCCGTACTGCCCGGTCCGGTGCGTGAGCGGCCGGACGTTCGCACCACCCTCGGTCGCGCCGTCGAGGGCGACGACGTACAGGTCCGACGCGAAGTCGAGGTCCCACGTCTCGTGGCGCTGGGCGGACGTGACGACGCCCGACGAGTCGGCGAGCCACGCGCACCCGCGGTGCTGGTACTCGCCCGGCGTCAGGTCGCGCGGCTCGCCCGTGCCGTCGGCCGCCACGACGTGCACGTGCGCGGGCCGGTCGAACACCCAACCCTCGCCGTTCAGCCTGGTGAAGAAGCGCTCGATCTTGCGCGGCGCCTGCCAGCTCTCGTCCTCCGCGGCGTAGCGCTCGTCGCGCACCCGGCTGGTGAACGCGAGCCAGCGCCCGTCCGGGCTCCACGCGACGTCACCCACGCCGTCGGGCATCGTCGCCACCGTCCGGTTCTCGCCGGGCCCGTCCACCGGCAGGACGTGCAGGGTCGCCTCGCCCTTCTTCTCGCTGCGCGCCGAGACGAACGCCAGCGAGCCCGAGTCGGGGCTCCACACCGGCGAACGGTCGTGCTCGCCCGCGGTGAGCGCTCGCGGCTCGTCGGCACCGTCCGCCGAGGCGAGCCAGATCTGCGAGAGGTACCGGTTGCGGGCGACGTCGACGCGGGTGACGACGGCGGCGAGACGGGTGCCGTCGGGAGACACCACGACCTGGGTCGCCTGGACGATCGAGCCGATGATGCGCTCCGCGAGGGCGCGGTGCGGCGAGCTGGATGGCGGCATCGCGATGACGGTATCCCAGGTGCGCCACGCGTAGCTTCACAGGCATGGACCTCGGGCGCGTCGGGCTGTGGACCTTCCAGCTGGACCTGCAGCCGATGGCGCGGGCGCGCGAGGCGGTGGCCGAGCTCGAGGAGATGGGCTACCGCACCGTCTGGATCCCCGAAGCGGTTGGCCGCGAGCCGTTCGCGAACGCGACGTCGCTGCTCGCGGCGACCACCCGGTTGAACGTCGCGACCGGCATCGCGAGCATCCACGCCCGGACCGCGATGACCATGCAGGCCGGGTGGAAGACGGTGAGCGAGGCGTACCCGGACCGGTTCCTGCTCGGCCTGGGCGTCAGCCACCAGCCGATGGTCGAGCGCGTCCACGGCCACTCGTACGACAAGCCCTACTCGACGATGGTCCAGTACCTCGACACGATGGACGCGGTGCCCTACCTCGCCGCGCCACCCACCGAGCCGCCGCGGCGGGTGCTGGCGGCGCTGGGCCCGAGGATGCTGCGCCTCTCCGCCGAGCGCGCGCTCGGGGCGCACCCGTACTTCGTGCCGGTCGAGCACACGGCCGCCGCCCGGGCGGTGCTCGGCGAGGGGCCGCTGCTGCTCCCGGAGCAGGCCGTCGTGCTCGAGGGCGACCCGTCGCGGGCGCGCGAGGTCGCCCGGACGTTCATGGCGACGTACCTGGGCCTGCCCAACTACACGAACAACCTCCGCCGCCTCGGGTGGGGCGACGACGACCTCGCCGGGCCGAGCGACGCGCTCGTCGACGCGATCGTCGCGTGGGGCGACCTGGACGCGGTCGTCGCGCGCGTGCAGGCGCACCTGGACGCCGGGGCCGACCACGTCTGCGTCCAGGTGCTGCCGCGCGAGCGCGGGGAGCTCCCGATGGCGGCGTGGCGCGAGCTGGCCGCGGCCACCGCCGGGCTCTGATCGTCTGCCGCGGCGTGGCAGCATCGGCTCCCATGGAGATCTCCCGGTACCTCGAGGCGCTGGAGCGTGACGGCGCTGCGTTCGTCGATGCCTGCCTCGCCGCGCCCGAGGGCGCGCGCGTGCCGTCGTGCCCCGAGTGGGACGTGCGCGACCTGCTCTGGCACCTGACCGAGGTCCACGACTTCTGGTGCTCCGTCGTCGACCAGCGCGCGGCGGGCCACGAGCAGGTCGTCGAGGCCGCACGACCCGCCGACGCGGAGCTCGAGGCGACGTACCGTCGCGGCCTCGACCGGCTGCTGGCGGTGCTGCGCTCCACCGATCCGGGGATCGCGGTGTGGACGTGGTCGCACCAGCAGGACGTCGCCTGGGTGATCCGTCGGATGGCGCAGGAGACGGCGGTGCACCGCGCCGATGCCGAGTCGGCGAGGGGCGCGGTCGCAGCGATCGAGGCGGAGCTCGCGAGCGACGGCATCGACGAGTTCCTCCACCACTTCCTGGTCGCCGCGGCGGCGCCGGAGACGGTCGGCGGCAGCGTCCACCTGCACTGCACCGACGTGGCCGGCGAGTGGACCGTTCGGGTCGCCGACGGCGCGTTCGTCACCGCTCGGGAGCACGCGAAGGGCGACGCGGCGATGCGCGGGGCGGCGAGCGACCTCCTGCTCGCGCTGTGGCGGCGGGTCCCCCTCGAGTCGCTCGACGTGGTCGGAGACGCCGCCGTCGCCCAGCGGTTCGTCGACGCGACCCGGCTCGGATGACGGGCGGCCGAGCTACTCGGCGAGCCCGACCGGCCGGCCGTCGACGATCTGGTCGAGGTACTCCGACAGGCCGTGGCCGACGCGCCCGGCGTGCTCGCCGGACTCGATCGTCCACCGGGTGAGGCCCTCGCTGATGCGGGTCGTCAACCAGGTGCCGTCCGGCGCCTGACGCCGGTTGCGCAGCGGGATGAGGTCGAGCACCTCGCCCGTGAACCGCCACTCGCGCCCGGCGCGCGACGAGCGCAGGACGCCCTCGATCCTGCGGTGGTAGGCGTCGTCGCCGCGGGTCTCGGTGGTGATCCGGACGTCGTCGCACAGGTGCATCGTCCCGCCCTCCCACACGAACCCGCCGCGCGTGCCGGGCCCGTCCTGCTTGGCGACCCGGCTGGCCATGAACCCGAGGTCGCGGTCGACGTTCGCGGTGAGCCAGCGGTAGTACCACGGGGCCTGCCAGGACCGCGGTCCCCACGAGTGGTCGCGCAGGCCGTGGCCGGACACGTCCCACTCCCGGTCGCCGACGCGGATCCGGCCCCGGGCCGCGACGAGCTGCTCGTAGTGGCCCTTCGCGAACTCCTCGCCCGGCGCCTCGTGCGGGCGGTCGGGCTCGCCGCCGAACATGCTCGACCGGCCCTGACCGGTGAACGTCAGCTGGACCGAGCACTCGGCGTACGGGTTGTCGCGGAACGCGGCCTTCGGGTCCGCCATCTGCTCGGGCTCCGTGAGCACGACGACCTTCCCGTCGTAGTCGACGCGGAGCTCCTCGAACGGCGTCACCATCGTCCAGCGCATGCCGCCGGCGTCGAACGCGTCGTTGCTCGTGATGGTCGGGCGCTTGTACATGAACGCGACCGGGCGCCGGGCCCCGTCGCGCTCCGGCGGGAGGTACAGGCACACCGTCATCTCGGCGTAGCCCTCGTTGGCCCGGTTGCCGATGCGGAACCACCCGCCGACCTGCTGGACCGGGTCGAAGCAGTTGACGTACATGCTCTCGTTGAAGTTCGGCTCGGGCCCGAGCTCGTGCATGTGCTCGTCGGACGGTTCCAGTCGCACTCCCATGCCCCGCCACCCTACGAACCCCCACGCCCGCAGCCGAGGTTTACGTAAACCGAGAAACGGCGTGACCAGGAGCCGGACGTCGCGCAACCGCGACACGGATCGCGCTGGTCCCGCCCCGTCGCTGGTCTGTGTACGTGTCCACCGACGCGGACCACCAGGTCAGCGCCGTTCGCGCTTTACGTAAACGTTCGGGGGGGCGGGGTCAGCGGGCGCCGGCGCCGCCGCCGCCGCCACCGCCGCTCGAGCCGCCCGAGAAGCCGCCGCCACCGCCGCTCGTGTTCTTCGGCGTGCTCGCCGTCGCCAGCGCGCCGCCGTGCACCTCGATGCGGTCGAACCCGTCGAACCTCCCGCCGGGACCGGCGTACCAGACGCCGAACGACGGGTCGTTCACCACCTGCGGCACCCTCGCCGCCATCCCGCGCACGAGGTCGGCCGACACCCCGAGCGCGACCGCGTACACGAGGTAGCGCTCCCACAGGATCAGGTGGCCGATCGGGGCGTCCTCGAGCCGCGAGAAGTCGCGCAGGAACCGCTGCAGGCCCCGTGCCTTGGCCGCCGCCTCGACGCCGGCCTGCGTCCGGTTCTTGAGCAGGCGCGTCCCGGCCAGGAACAGCGCGACCGCGGCGCCCACGCCGACCCAGCCGACGCCGTTGTCCGCCCACGAGGTCACGAGCCAGCTGCCACCGCCGACCACGAGGCACAGCACCGTCAGGATCGCCACCTTGCGCGCCGGCATCGGCTGCTCGTACCCCTTCGCCTCGTACTCCTCCGTCACCGCGGCGGTGATCCGGTCGAGCTGCGCCTTCGCCTGCGTCTGGTGGTCCTTCGCCCAGTCGTTGACCTCCTCGGAGGTCGCCTGTGACTGGCCGCGGAAGATCATCTCCAGCAGCTCGCGCTCGTACTCGACGACGTCGGGCCCGAGCGGCTTGCCGAGCCACAGGTAGCGGTGCACGAGCTTGTCGCGCCCGATCCGCTCCTCCCGCTCGCCGAGGATGCGGATGTATCCCCGCTGCGCGAGGTCGACCAGCGTCCCGGCGATCGTCGGCCCAGCGTCGATCCTGCCCCGCTCGAGGTTGGCGAGGGCGACCGCGGGCTTGTCGTCGAGCGGCTCGCGCCAGTAGTCGCCCTGCACCTCGCGGCTCGGCCGCTCGCGCCCGCCCGTGAACCAGAGGAGCCCCGTCCCGAGCGCCCCCAGCGCGGCGAGGACCGGGGTGATCACGAACCCGAGCCGGCGGCGGTCCTCGCGCTCGGCCACGTCGTCGGCGAGGTCGCGCTCCTCGGCCAGCAGGTCGGGCAGCAGCACCTCCGCGCCGGTGACGGTGAACGCGGTCGCCGGTGCCGCGGCCCGGATCTCGACGAACTGGCCGCTGTCCACGCCGTCGACGGTCGCGACGATGCGCGAGTCGTCCACCTCGACCACCCCGTCACGGTCGCCGTGGCCCCAGCCGCGCAGGGTCGACGGGTCGTCGTCGGGGACGCCCTCGGTCCAGGCCGGGATGCCCGGCGGGAAGCGGACGTCGACCGTCATCCGGCCGATCCCGTCGTGCTCGGTGCCGATGAACTGCCAGTTCAGGTCGGCGACGTCGGCGCCGACGCGCAGCGCGGGCACGACCCGGTAGGTGAGCGTGTAGGTGACGGTCGCGTCGGACGTCGGCTGCCGCAGCGCCCACTCCCAGTCGCCGCTCACGGAGTCGCCGGGCGCGATCACCTCGAGCGGTCCCTCGTCGTCGGCGGCGGTGAAGCTGCGGATCGAGTCGATCTCGGTCTCGAACGAGCGGATGCCGAACTGGAACGGCCCGCCGTCGAAGCGGTACACCCACACCTCGGTGACGTCCATCGACGCGTCGGGGTTGACGACGGCGGTGGTGTCGAGCGAGACGAGCTCGAACGCCTTCTGCGCGTGCGCCGCGGGCGGCGCCGCACCCGCCACCGCCACGAGCGCGACGGCGACGAGGAGCAGCCGGAGCCACCGTGGCAGCGGCGTCACCACAGCTCGAGCTGCTCCCAGGTCGTGGCCACCTCGCTCACCGGCTGCCACCGCAGGCGGCCCCGGGCGCCCGGCCGGCGCACCTCGACGGCGGAGGGACGGAGGCTGCGCGCGGCGCCGTCCGGGTCGTGCACGGTCACGCTGCCGTCGGTGGCCACCCCCGCGACCCGGGCGGCGACCCACCGGCCCGCGCCCTGGCGCCGGAAGCGCGCGAGCTCGCCGGGGCGCAGCCCCAGGCGCTCGAGCAGGAGGGGGTCGGTCATCGGCGGCACGGGGCCTGCACCCGGTCGACGGTTCAGCTGCCGGCCACGCGCGCCTGCAGGCGGCGCATGCCGGCGAGCCAGCGATCGTGGTCGCCGGCCTTGCGCTGGAGGTAGGTGAGCACCTCGGGGTGGGGGAGGATCAGGAAGGTCTCGGCCGCGATGGCGTCGAGGACGACGTCGGCGACCTCGGGCGGCTCGAGGACCCGTCCGGCCGAGCGCACGACGCTGCTCGACGGGCCGGCGCCGGGGACGTCACCCGCGTTGAGCATGTCCGTGTTGACGCCCTGGGGGCACAGGCAGCTCACGCGGATCCCCCGGTCGCCGTACGTGATGGCGAGCCACTCGGCGAACGCGACGGCCGCGTGCTTCGTCACGGAGTAGGGGGCGGACCCGATCTGGCTGAGCAGACCGGCCGCCGACGCCGTGGAGCAGAAGTAGCCCTCCCCGCGCTCGAGCCAGCCCGGCACGAGGTGCTTCGCCGCCCACCGGTGCGAGTGCGCGTTGACGTCGAACGCCAGGCGCCACACGTCCTCCGGCGTGTCGAGGTCGCCGCCGACGCCGACCCCGGCGTTGGCGAAGAACAGCTCGATCGGCCCGAAGGCGGCCTCCGCCGACGCGATCAGCTCGACGTTGCCGTCCTCGCTCCCGACGTCGGCACGGATCCCGACGGCCGACCCGGGTCGGCGTGCCTCGAGCACGGCCGCGGCGCGGGTCGCGCCCTCGCCGTCCAGGTCCGCCGCCACCACCCGCGCACCCGCGGCGTGGAACCGCTCCGCGAGCGCCCGGCCGATCCCGCCGGCCGCGCCCGTGACGACGACGTGCCGTGCCTCGAGGTCCATCTGCGCTCCTCCGCTCGACGCGCCGGCGGGTGCGCCGCGCACCCCGGATGGTAGGCGTCACAACCCCGTCGGCGAGGTCTTCCCGGTAACGTGCACACCGAGCTTCGGACGCCGGGTGTACGTTCCCGACCAGCCGGGAACGGAGCGGCTGACACCGAGGAGGGCACGATGACCGACACGAAGGACGCCGTCATCCAGGACGCGCTGACCGTGATCGACAAGGCGCTGGCCCAGATGATGAGCCGCGAGCTGGTGTCGTCCGGTGAGGTCACCGACGTGCTGCTCGACGTGCGCTCCCTCCTCACCCACCCGGCGTCGCAGCAGTAGGCGCGCCGGGCGCGCTCAGGCGCGCAGGAGGTCGGCGAACGCCTCCTCGAGGCATCGCCGGAGCAGCTCCGGGTCGGTCACCGCGCAGGTGTCGATGTTCATGCCCATGTCGAGGCTGTGGTTGTACGACAGCAGCGTCAGGTTGAACGCCACCCCGCCGAGCGGCCCCACCGGGTAGTTCTCGAGCAGCTGCGCGCCCGCCACGAACATCGGCATCGGCGCGCCGCGCACGTTCGACGTGGCGAAGTCGACGGTCTGCGCCTGCTGGCGAGCCAGGCGGGTCACGAGCGAGGTCGGCAGCGTCGCCGCCACCGCGGCCAGCGTCTCGAGGGACGCGCCGGTGGAGGAGTCACGGGCCGCCGTGGTCGCCTCCTGGATCGCACGGAACCGGTCGGCGATCGGCATCTCGCCCGTCGGCACGAGCATCCGGGCGAGCGAGAACGCGTTCGCCCCCGACTGCTCGGTCCGGGTGCTGATGGCCATGCTCGCCCGCAGCTGCTCGACGGGCGCGCCGAGCTCGAGGTGGTACCGGCCGGCCGCCTCCGCGGCCGCAGCCAGGAACGCGGTGTTGAGGGTGCCGCCCAGACGCCGCGCCGCGGCCCGGGTCTCGCCGAAGGGCGCCCGGAGCACCTCCATCCGGCGCTGCAGGGAGCGCTGCGTCCACAGGGGTGAGCGCGCCTGCTCGGTGTCGCCGAGCTGGTTGAGCACCCCTCGGACCGCCTCGGCGGCGGCGCCGCCGGCCTCGGGGATGGCCGACGGGTCGGCGAGGAGGTCGCGGACCTGGCGCAGCACGCCGAGCGGCAGTCGCAGGCTGCCGCCGAGCAGCTCGCGCAGGAGGTCGCCCTGGTGCGGCGCCGGCGCGTCGGCATCGCTCTCGACGCGGGCCGGATCGATCGGCGGCGGATCGGGAGCGTCGCGCTCGAAGTCGAGGAACTGCAGGGACAGCAGCACGCCGCCCTCTCCGTCGGTGATCGTGTGGTGCAGCTTCTCGATCAGCGCGGACCTGCCGCCGCGCAGGCCGTCGACGACGACGAACTGCCACAGCGGGCGCGTGCGCTCGAAGGGATCGCACGCGATCAGGCTGGCCAGGTCGAGGAGCTGGCGCATCGTGCCCGGCTTGGGCAGCGCCAGGTGGCGCACGTGGTACCGGATGTCGAAGTTCGGGTCCTCGACCCACGCCGGTGCGCTCAGGTTCACCGGGACGGGTTGGACGCGCTGGCGGAGGCGCTCGAACACGTGCGAGGCCCGCTCCATCCGGCGCACGAGCCGCTCGACGTCCGGACGTCGATCGAGCACGGTCACGTTGGCGAACGTGCTGGACAGGTGCGGATCCTTCTCGAGGCGCCACATGAGCCCCTCGGCGTCGCTCATCTTGCGGTCGAACCGCGGCACGTCGGCCATGGCGGGAACCTACCGCAGCAGGTCGAGCGCGCCCAGGGCGATGGCCAGCCCGGCGAGCGCCGCCCCCACCGCGGCGCCGGCGATCACGTCGGAGACGTGGTGGATCCGCACGAACGGCCGGCTCAGCGCGACGACGACCGCCAGCACGAACCACAGCGGCGCCCACGCCGCGCCCGCCCAGGCGGTGAGGATCGTGGCGCAGAAGAACGCGGCCGAGGCGTGGCCGCTCGGGAAGCTCGACGTGCGCGGCTTGCGCACCGTGTAGCGGGGGTCGCCCGTCTCCGTCGGCCGGCTGCGGCGGAACAGCCGCTTGACGCCCTGGTTGACCGTGAGGCTCTCGAGCGCGACCAGGGCCGCGAACCACAGGTAGGCGACGAGGTCGCGCTCGACGGCCAGCGCGTACGTGCAGCCGACGATCTGCCAGACGAGGCTGAAGTCACCGAGGCGGCTCGCCGTGCGGAACAGCCACCCGAGCGGCCGCCGGCGGCGCAGCGGCTCGAGGAGCAGGTCGGCGCGGGCGTCGAACGCGTCGAGACGTCCGATGAGGCCGACGGGCGCGGCGCCCGGGACCTGGTCGCTCACGCGACGAGGCGACCGAAGGCGACCGGCGCCTCGATGGCGGCGCGATCGGGGTCGCCGCCGAACGCGGGGCACCACGCCCGGAACGCGCACGAGCCGCAGAGGGCGCCCTGCCGCGGGCGGAAGTCGCCGGTCAGGCAGGCCCGCTCGACCGCCTTCCACACCGCGGTCGTGCGGGTGGTGACGAACCGCACCGACTGCTCGGTGGGCACAGCCGTGATCGTCTCGCGGGTCCGCAGGTACATCAGCTTGATCGCCGCCGGGCGCCGACCGAGCACGGACTCGCACAGGAAGGAGTAGAAGTGCACGCCACCCAGGCGGCGCTGCTCGGTGTACACGCCGGGCGACCGGCCGGTCTTGTAGTCGGTGACGACGAGCTCGCCGTCGTCGTCCAGCTCGAGGCGGTCGATGATGCCGCGCAGCGCCAGGCCGCCGACGTCCGCCTCGAGCCGCAGCTCGACGCCGATCTCGCGGACCCGGCGCGGGTCCTCCATCGCGAGGTAGTCGCCGACGAGCGACCGCGCGTCCTCCACGAACGCCGTGCGGGCGTCGTCGTCGAGGCCGAGCTGGCGGAACTCCTCGTCGTCGTCCAGCTCGGCGACCGCGCGGTCGAAGGCCCACCAGGCGGCCTCGGCGTCGCGCTGCGCAGCGGGGAGCGTGAACAGGATCTCGAGCGCGCGGTGCACCAGCGAGCCCTTGGCCATGTGCGGCTGCGGTGGCTCGGGCAGGCGCTCGATGCTCGCGAACCGGAACGCGAGGGGACAGGACGTGAACGCCTCGACCCGGCTGGGCGACAGGCTGGTCGGGACGGCGAAGCTCACGGGGGCGAGTCTAGGGAGGGGGTGCGCGCCGGGCCGGCGATGCCGTCAGCCGTGCGCGCCGGCGACGATCGCGGCGACCAGGTCCGGTCGCACCATCGGGCCGAAGTGGTCGATCTCCGGCACCTCCAGGTAGCGGCCGCGCGGCAGGCGCTCGGCGACCGCGGCCGCGATCGCCGACGGCTGGTCCGCGTCGACCCGCCCCGCGACGACCAGCACCGGCACCTCGATCTCCTCCAGCGCGTCCCAGGTGCGGTGCTCGCTGCCGGCCTCGAAGGTCGCCGCCTCCACCTCGGGATCGCAGCACAGGTGGAACTGGCCGTCGTCGCCGCGGCGGAAGCCGAAGCGCACGTACGCGTCGAGCGCCGCGGGCGTGAACGCGCCGAGCGGCGGCTTCGCGGCGTAGTTGGCGATCGCCTCCTCGAGCGTCGGGAAGCTGGCGCGGCGGCGGCGGGCACCGGCGATGAGCGGGCTCGGCCCCGCCTCGGGATCGCGGACCCCGCCCGGCGGGAACACGATCGGCTCGAACAGCACCAGGCGCTCGAACAGCTCCGGCTCGCGGCGCGCGGCCATCAACAGGCAGGCGCCGCCCATCGAGTGGCCGAACGCGACCAGCGGCGCACCCGTGGCGGCGGAGACGGCTCTTGCGACCGCGGTCGCGTCGTCGCCGTAGCGCTCCCACGACACGGCGACGCCGGAGGGCATGGGTGTGTCGCCGTGACCCCGGTAGTCGAAGGCGACGCAGCGGTACCGCTCGGCCAGCGAGGCCGCCATCGGCAGGTAGCACCGGCCGTGGAACCCCGTGGCGTGGCCGACGAGCAGCACCGGGCCGTCGCCGCCGAGCTCGTGCACGGCGACCTGCACGCCGTCGCTCGACCCCACGCGCGCCGGGACCCTGCGGCGCGGTCCGTCCGCGCTCATCGACCCCGGCGTCGCCGGCGCCACCACGTGGAGAACAGGCGGTCGAGGATCACGCCGAAGAGCACCGCCATCAGGATCGACCAGCGCACCGTCGTGCGCTCCTCGAACACGAGGAAGTCGATCGTCGTCCGCTCGCCGTTCTGCAGGAAGAACACCACGGCGACGACGGCGACGATCGCGAACGCGATCAGCGACGGGTTGGGTCCGCTGCGGCCGCTCGCGGCGACGTCGTCGCGGCCGCGGTCGAGGTCGTCGTTCGAGCGGTTCATGGGCACGCCTCCTGCGCTGGTCGCCGCAGGGCACCCATCATGGCTCGCGGGGGATGCGATCCGGCGACGTCGCTGGTGTGGCGGGCCGCGGCTCGCGCGGCAGGCCGAGCAGGCGCTCGCCGATGATGTTCCGCTGCACCTGGCTCGTGCCGCCGGCGATGCGCCCGCCGGGCGCCGCCAGCATCCCGGACGCGTCGGGCCCCTCGATCGCCGCACCGGCACCGGCGAGCGCGCCGCGGAGCATCGCCGCGTCGAACATCATCTCGGTGATCCCGAGCTTCATCAGCGACGCCGCCGTCGACGCGATCGGCCCCTGGCGCTGCGCCATCGCCTTCATCGCCGAGCCGCGCGACAGCAGCTCGGTCAGCCGCTGGCGCTCGACCGCCCCGAGGTCGCGGCCGTCGGCGAGGCGCGCCATCGCGTCGAGCCGGCGCTCCAGGCCGACGACGCTCGTGCCGATGTGGCCGCGCTCGCTCGTCAGCACCGCCATGCCGACGCCCCACCCGCCGTGCAGCGGGCCGAGCAGGTGCTCGGCCGGGAGCTGCACGTCGGTGAAGAAGACCTCGTCGAACTCCGCCTCGCCCGTCATCTGCCGCAGCGGCCGGATCTCCATCCCGGGCAGGTCCATCGGGCACAGGAAGAACGAGATGCCCTCGTGCTTCGGCGCGCCCGGATCGGTGCGGGCCATCAGGATGCCCCAGTCGCTGTAGCGGCCGCCGCTGCACCACACCTTCTGGCCGTTCACGACGAAGCGGTCGCCGTCGCGCTCGGCGCGGGTGGACAGCCCGCCGAGGTCGCTGCCCGCGCCGGGCTCGCTGAACAGCTGGCACCAGATCCGCTCGGCACGCAGCGTCGCCCGCAGGTGGTCGCGCTGCTGCTCGGGCGTCCCGAAGCGCTGGATGGCGCCGCCGGCCAGGACGAGGCCGACCATGTTGAGGAACGGCGGCACGCCGGCGAGGGCGCACTCGTACATCCAGGCCGCGTGGTGCTCGACCGACAGCCCGCGGCCGCCGTGCTCGACCGGCCAGTGGATCCCGGCGAACCCTGCCGCCTCGATGTCCCGCTGCCACGCGATCCCGCGCTCGATCAGGTCCGGCGGGCAGATGGCGCCGTAGTCACGCGGCGCCGAGGGCGCGTGCTCGCGCAGCCACGCCCGCGCCTCGTCCTGGAACGCCTCGACGGTGACGGCGGGAGCGCTCACTTGAAGAAGGGCAGGAACATCGCCGTCTCCTCGGCGAGGTTGCCCGGGACGCCGTAGCCGGCCTGGTCCGTCACCGTCGACCAGTTGTCGCGGAGGTCCTCGGGCGTGAGGTCGGCCTTGAAGTAGCCCTGCGCCTCGGCGATGAAGACGTGCGCGACCCGGCCGCCGCCGACCGAGAAGAGCTGCCCGGAGACGGGGCAGTCCTCGTGCGCGAGGTACGTGACGATCGGCGAGACGAGGCCGGGGTCGAGCTTGTCGCCGAGGCCGCCCATGATCGACTCCGTCATGCGCGTCAGCGCGAGCGGTGCGATCGCGTTGGCCTTGATGCCGTACTTCGCGCCCTCCACGGCGAGGACCCGGGTGAACCCGACGAGGCCCATCTTCGCCGCGCCGTAGTTGGTCTGGCCGAAGTTCCCGAACACACCGGCCGCGGACGACGTCGAGACGATCCGCCCGTAGCCCTGCTCGCGCATGCGCACCCACGCCGGCTGCGTCACGTGGAACGCGCCCTTCAGGTGGACGTCGAGCACCGGGTTCAACAGGTCCGGCTCCATGTTGTGGAACGCCTTGTCGCGCAGGATCCCGGCGTTGTTGATCACGATGTCGACGCGTCCGAACGCGTCGATCGCCGACCGCACGATCTCGGCGCCGCCCTCGGGCGTCGCCACGCTGCTCGTGTTGGCCACCGCCTCGCCGCCCGCGGCGCGGATCTCGTCGACGACGCGCTCGGCCGCGCCCTTGTCGCTGCCCGTCCCGTCGACGGCGCCGCCGAGGTCGTTCACCACCACGAGCGCGCCGCGCGAGGCGAGCAGCAGCGCGTGCTGGCGCCCGAGGCCGCCGCCTGCGCCCGTGATGATCGCCACCGTGCCGTCGAAGCCCAGATCTGCCATGGGTCGAAGCTAGCGACGGCCCGCGCGGCGTCACCAACCCACGGCGCGGCGCGATCCTCCACCAGACGGGGGAGCGTCCCGCGCGTGACCGTGGCGCGCGGCGGGCGGCGGGTACCGTTCCGTGCGGGCGACGCGCCGGTCGGCACCGTCGTGCGTGCGTCACCTCGAACGAGCAGGGGCCCCGTGACCGCACTCCACCACACCCGGCGCCGGTCGGCGCCATCGACGCGCGGCACCGCGTCGTCGGTGCGCGCGAGCGCACCCGGGGCCCGAGAGCGCGGAGGTCCTGCGTGACGGACTGGTCCGCCCCACGCGGCGTGCGCGGGCGGGTCAGCGGCGTGCCGCAGATGCCGGGCCTCGACGGCATGCGGGCGCTCGCGGTGGTGGCGGTGATGGTGTACCACGCCGACCCGGCGTGGTTGCACGGCGGGTTCCTCGGCGTCGAGGTGTTCTTCGTGATCTCCGGCTACCTCATCACGCTGCTGCTCATCGCGGAGCACGAGCGCACGGGCCGGGTCGACCTCCGCCAGTTCTGGCTGCGGCGGTTCCGCCGGTTGCTGCCGGCGCTGTTCGTGATGCTGTCGCTCCTCGCGGTCTACGTCGCGCTCGGGTTCCGGAGGGCGCAGGGCCGCACGCGAGGTGACATCCTCGCTGCCCTCGGCTACGTCGCGAACTGGCAGCAGATCTGGGTGGGCGCTGGGTACACGGCGGCCGAGGCGTTCGCGCCCCTGCGCCACCTGTGGTCGCTCGCGGTGGAGGAGCAGTTCTACCTGCTGTGGCCGCTCGTGATGGTGGCCATCCTCGCGAGGGGCCGCGAGCGGCTGCCGCGCGTGGCGCTCTGGCTCGCGGGGACCGCTGCGCTGCTGGCGGTCGTGACGGCCGTGCTGTTCGTCCCGGGCGACATCGCGTCGACCTGCACGCCGGGCGCGAGCCGCGGCTACTGGCGCATCGGCGGACGCTGCGTCAGCGTGAACGACACGCTCTACCTGAGCACGGTCACGAGGGCGGGCGGGCTGCTGCTCGGCGCCGCGTTCGCGATGGTGTGGCGGCCGATGGCGCTGCTGCGCGGGCCGATGCGACACAAGGGGCACCTGCTGGACGTGCTCGCCCTCGTCGGCCTGCTCGGCCTCGCCGGGCTGGCGTGGCGGCTGCACCTCGCGGACCCGGCGACCGCGATGCTCACCGGGTCGCGCTTCGATCCCGTGCTCTTCCGTGGCGGCTTCCTGCTCACGGGGTGCTGCACCCTGCTCGTGATCGCCGGGGTGACCCACCGCCGGGCGTGGGCCGGCCGCGTGCTCGGCCTCGCCCCGTTGCGGTGGGTCGGGACCCGCAGCTACGGCCTCTACCTCTTCCACTGGCCGATCTACCAGGTGATCCGCCGGGAGGCCGGCGTCGCCCTGCGCCCGTGGCAGCTCGTGGTCGCCCTGGCGGTGACGATCCCGGTGACGGAGGCGAGCTACCGCTGGATCGAGATGCCGATCCGGCGCGGGCGCGTCGGCGAGTGGCTGCGCGGCGACCGGCGGCCCGTGCGCCGGGCGGTGCTCGTCCGGCGGCGGCGCATCGCCGGCGCCGGCCTGGCGTCGTGCGTGCTGCTCGGGTTCTCGGTGACCTCGATCGCCATCGCGCCGGAGCGGTGCGTCGGCTCGATCGAGTGCGACAGCGCCGCGGGCGAGCAGGCGGCCGGGCTCCGGCCGGTCGCGATCGGGGGCGCACCGACCCCCGTCACGGTGCCGCCGATCGCGACGTCGCTGCCGCCGGGCACGTCGCTGCCGGAGGACCCCGGCCCCACCGCGACCCCGGTCGGCGATCCCGGCGCGCCCGGCGCCACGACCGCCGCGCCCGCGACGACCGTGCCGGTGGTGGCCGCGGGGCAGGCCGGTCCGCCGCCCGCGCCACCGACGACGGCGCTGCCGGCGCTGCCGTACCTCGCCCTCGGCGAGTCGGTGATGCTCGGGGCGCGGCCGAAGCTGGAGGCCCGCGGCATCCTCACCGACGCCGAGGTGAACCGGGGCCCGAGCGGGATCCTGGAGCGCCTGGCGCTCTACCGCGGCGCCTACCAGCTGACGACGGCGGTCGTGCTGCAGGTCGGCACGAACGGCCCCGTGAGCCGCGCCCAGTACGACACGATCCTGGCCCAGGTCGCCGACGTGCCGCTCGTCGTGATGATGACCGTCCGCGCCCCCGGCCGAGGGTGGATCGCCGGCAACAACGACATCATCCGCTCGCTCCCCGCCAGCCACCCGAACGTGCAGGTGCTCGACTGGGAGGTGCGCGCGCCGGAGGTGGAGGCCGACCTGTCCGGCAGCGACGGCGGCGTGCACCTGCGCACGGACTGGGCGAAGGAGTTCTACACCAACCTCGTCGCGCAGTCCGTCGGCCTGCCGTAGGCGCCGATCAGTCGTTGCGGTGGAGCGCGGCGTTCAGGCCGGTCCACCGGCCCGAGCGCGCGAGCGCCTCGACGGCGCCGCTGCGGCTGTTGCGCCGGAACAGCAGCCCGTTCGCGCCGCTGAGCTCGCGCGCCTTGACGACGGCGCCGTCGGGCAGCTGAACCAGCGTGCCGGCGGTGACGTAGAGGCCCGCCTCGACGGTGCACTCGTCGCCGAGGCTGATGCCGACGCCGCTGTTCGCGCCGAGGAGGCAGCGCTCCCCGATGGAGACGACCTCCGTGCCGCCGCCGCTCAGCGTGCCCATGATCGACGCGCCGCCGCCGATGTCGCTGCCGTCGCCGACGACGACGCCGGCGGTGATGCGGCCCTCGACCATGCTCGTCCCCAGCGTGCCGGCGTCGAAGTTGCAGAACCCCTCGTGCATCACGGTCGTGCCCGGTGCGAGGTGCGCGCCCAGGCGCACCCGGTCGGCGTCGGCGATGCGCACGCCGCTCGGCACGACGTAGTCGGTCATGCGCGGGAACTTGTCGATCCCGCGCACGCCGAGCGAGCGGCCGGAGGTGCGCACCCGCAGGCGGGTGTCGTCGAGGTCCTCCACCGCCACCGGGCCGAGGTCCGTCCAGGCGACGTTGGCGAGCAGGCCGAACGCTCCCTGGAGCGACACGGTCCGGGGACGCACGAGGCGGTGCGACAGCAGGTGCAGGCGCAGGTAGACGTCGCTCGCGTCGGCCGGCGGCGCTTCGAGGTCGATCTCGACGTCGACCACGCGGACGTCCACGCGGCGCACGTCGTCACGGCGGGCCGCCTGGGCGAGGCCGTCGCCCAGGCTCGGCTCGGGCGCGGCCCCGAGGCCGAGGAAGCGGTACCAGGTGTCGAGCACGCGCCCGTCGGCCGCTGTCGTCGCGAGGCCGCGGCCCCAGGCCCGGCGGTCGTCGGTCATGTCAGAGCACCTCCGGGCGCAGGGTCGGGAACAGGATCACGTCCTTGATGGACGGCACGCCGGCGATGAGCATCGCGACCCGGTCCATGCCGATGCCGAGCCCGCCGGTGGGCGGCATCCCGTACTCGAGGGCGCGGAGGTAGTCCTCGTCGACGCCCGCCGCCTCGTCGTCGCCGGCGTCCTTCGCCCGCTGCTCGTCCTCGAACCGGGCTCGCTGCTCCAGGGGGTCGTTGAGCTCGCTGTAGCCGTTCGCGTGCTCCCGGCCGGCGACGAACAGCTCGAAGCGCTCCGTCAGGTGCGGGTCGTGCCGGTCGGTGCGCGCGAGCGGGGAGATCTCGACCGGGTGGCCCGTCACGAACGTCGGCTGCACGAGGGCGGCCTCGGCGGTGGCCTCGAACAGCTCCTCGATGATCTTGCCGGACCCCCATCGCGGCGCGCACGCGACGCCGTGCTCGGCGGCCAGCGCGCGCAGCTGCTCGACCGGTTGCGCCGGGTGCACCTCGACGCCGATCGCGTCGCGCACGAGGTCGACCATCTGCGCACGGCGCCACGGCGGCGCGAGGTCGATCTCGTCCGCGCCGCCGTCGGCCCGCCGCACGGTCACCGTGGTGGTGCCGGTGGCGTCGAGCGCGGCGCGCGAGATGAGCTCCTCGGTGATGGCGATCATCTCGGTGTAGTCCCCGAACGCCTGGTAGAGCTCCATCATCGTGAACTCGGGGTTGTGGCGGGTGCTGATGCCCTCGTTGCGGAACACCCGGCCGATCTCGAAGACCCGCTCCATGCCGCCGACGATCAGCCGCTTCAGGTGCAGCTCCAGCGCGATCCGCAGGTGCAGCTGCAGGTCGAGGGCGTTGTGGTGCGTCGTGAACGGGCGGGCGTGGGCGCCGCCGGCGTCGACGTGGAGCACGGGCGTCTCGACCTCGACGAAGCCGTGCTCGTGCAGCGTGCGCCGGAAGCTCCCGATCACCGCGTGGCGGACCTCGAAGGCCCGCCGCGCCTCGTCGTTCACGATGAGGTCCGCGTACCGCTGGCGCAGCCGGGTGTCCGGGTCGGTCAGCCCGTGCCACTTGTCCGGCAGCGGTCGGACGGCCTTGGCGAGCAGCTCGACGGCCTCGACCTTCACGCTCAGCTCGCCGGTGCGCGTGGTCATGACGGTGCCGTCGACACCCACCCAGTCGCCGAGGTCGAGGTCGCGCACGGCGGTGAACCCGTCGTCGCCGAGCACCGCTCGCGAGGCGAAGAGCTGCAGGTCGCCGGTCCGGTCGCGCAACGTCGCGAACACCAGCTTGCCCTGCTGGCGCAGCAGCATGACCCGTCCGGCGACGCGGACGCGCTCGCCGGTCTCCGTGCCGGGTGCGAGGTCGGCGTGGGCCGCGCGGAGCTCGCCGAGGGTGTGGGTGCGGTCGAAGCGGTAGGGGTACGGCTGCACGCCGCCGTCGCGGAGCTCCGCGACCCGGGCGAGCCGCCGGGCGCGCTCGGACGCCAACCCGCTGCCGCCGCTCGTCGCCTGCTCCGCGCTCACCGGCAGATGACCGTACACGGGCGTCGCGCGCGCCGCCGGGTGCGATGGCCGCGGCGGCGACCACTGGTAGCGTCGCCGCGACCGCCAGGGGAGGTGCAGCTGATGATCCGAGCACGACGTGGCGCGATCGCGCTCGGCCTCGCCCTCCTCGCGGCGACCCTCCCGGCCCGGGCCGCCGACGCACCCGACGCGATCGACGGCCCGGCCGTCGCGACGGCCACCGCTCGCCGCTCGCCCCTCGCCGGCGCCGACGCCGTCTCGGTGTCGATGACGAGCGGGTTGACCCCGACGGTCATCTCGCTCGCCGAGGCCGCCGCTCGCGAGGCCGGCGCCGCGAGCTCGCCCGGCCGTTCGTTCAGCACGGGCATGACGGCCGCGCGGCGGGGCGGTGAGGTGGTGCAGCAGGCGTCCGGACCCGGGGGGCTGTGGCAGTTCCCGATGGGCGTCACCGTCCTGCCGCTCGAGGCGCTGGCGTCCGTGATGGGTGCCGAGGTCGCACGCGAGGTCGGCCAGGGCCGGGTCGTCATGAGCGCGACCAGCGCGGGGCTGCGGGGCGCTCGCGCCGGCGACGTGGTGGACCTCGTCGCGGGATCGGGTGCGCTCGTCTCGTTCGAGATCGGGCTCGTCGCGCCGGACGCCGCCGTCGGCGGGACCGAGCTCGTGATGTCCCCCCAGCAGGCCGACCTGCTCGGCGCCGACGACATCACCCGCATCCTCGTCCACGGGTCCTTCGACCGCCGCGCCCTTGACGCCGCGCTCGACCGGCGCGGCCTGGTCGACGGCACGATCGTGCGCGTCCGGCGCTCGTGGGATCCCCCGAACCCAGACGGCACCATCGGCCTGGCTCGCACGAAGGCGCTCCTGGGCGAGTTCGACTACGCCCTCACGACCAGCACGCCGACCGGCGTCACGATCGACGCCGACTGGCGGGCGGCCAACGTCACCTTCCGCGCCTACTCGGGCATCGGCCTGCGCGCGTCGTGCCACGTGCGGATCCAGGACGACCTGCAGGCCGCGCTGACCGAGGTGCTGCAGGCGGGGCTCGCGGCCGCCATCGACGTCGCGAACTCGAACTCGTTCGGCGGCTGCTTCAACCCCCGGTTCAACCGGGTGACCGGCAACATCGGCTTCCTCAGCCGCCACACGTGGGCGCAGGCGGTGGACATCAACACGCTCACCAACGCGCAGGGCCGCGTCCCGCAGATGGACTGCCGCGTGGTGCGCATCTTCCGCCGCCACGGCTTCGCCTGGGGCGGGAACTTCATCACGCCCGACGGGATGCACTTCGAGTGGGTGGGCGAGCGCCGCGACACCTGGCAGTTCCCCTCCGAGTACTGCCCCAACCTGCCGCCGCCGCCGAACGAGGCAGCTGCCGGCGGAGGCGCCGGGGGCGCGACGCAGCGGGACAGGCTGTTCGCCGACGACGGCTGGGGCACCGGTCACGGGTGAGCGGCACGGCGGCCGGAGAGGCCACCGGTAGCCTCGGATCCGTGGCCATAAGGTTCGTGATCATCGGCGGTGGCCCCGCCGGCAACACCGCAGCGACCCACGCCGCGCGCCTGGGCGCCGACGTGACGCTGATCGAGCGCGACGTCATCGGCGGTGCCGCGCACCTGTGGGACTGCATCCCGTCGAAGACGATGATCGCGACGGGCGGCGCGATGAGCTTCACCCGCCGCCTGGAGGGGATGGGGCTCGAGCAGGCCGACGCCGAGGTGGACGTCGGCGCGCTCGAGGCCCGCATCGACGGGATCAAGCAGCGGTTGCAGCACGGCACCACCCGGCTCCTCGACAGCCAGGGCGTCGCCATGTTGCACGGCACCGCTCGGCTCGTCGGTCCGCACGAGGTCGAGGTCGTCACGGCCGAGGGGACCAAGCAGCTCCACGCCGACGCGGTGCTGGTGGCCACGGGATCGCGGCCCCGCATCCCGGAGTGGTGCGAACCGGACGGCGAGCGGATCCTGACCACGCGCGACTGCTACCCCCCGCGCGTGTTCCCCGAGTCGATCACGGTCATCGGCTCCGGCGTGACCGGCGTCGAGTTCGTCCACATGTTCAGCTCGTTCGGTTCGAAGGTCACGCTGGTGGTCAGCCGGCAGCAGGTCCTGCCGAGCAAGGACCCCGAGGTCGCGGCCGTGCTCGAGGACGACTTCCTCAAGCGTGGCGTCAGCCTCCTGAAGGGGGCGCGTGCCACGTCGATCGAGCGCCTGGGCGCCGACGGCGAGCGGGGCGGTGACGAGGTCGTGGTGCGCTGCGACGACGGCCGCGTCGTGCGCAGCTCGCACGCGGTGCTGGCGATCGGCTCCGTGCCGAACAGCGACGGCCTCGGCCTCCCGGAGATCGGCGTCGAGCTCGACGCCGGCGGGTACGTCACGATCAACCGCCACTGCCAGAGCAACCTCGGCCACGTGTACGCGGCCGGCGACGTGAGCGGCAAGCTGCCCCTCTCGAGCGTCGCGAGCATGCAGGGCCGCAAGGTCGCCGAGCACGTGATGGGCCTGCAGAAGGTGGCGCACCGCCACCTCGACTACGACAAGGCCGCCAGCGCGATCTTCACCGAGCCCGAGATCGCCGACGTCGGCCTGGCCGAGGCGGAGGCGTTCGCCGTGGGGCGCAAGATCCGGGTCACGAAGGTCCCCTTCAGCGCGACGCCGAAGGCGCTGATCAACAACGACCCGCGCGGCTTCGTGAAGATCGTCTCGGACCCGGCCACGGGGGTGGTGCTCGGCGGGTCGATCGTCGGGCGCCACGCGGCCGAGCTGATCAGCGTGATCGCGATCGCCGTCACCGCCAACCTCAAGGTCGGCGACATCGTCGAGAGCCTCCTCGTGCACCCGGCGCTCAGCGAGGCGCTGGCGGAAGCGGCCGAGTAGCCCGCTCGTCAGGCTGCCGAGGCGGCGCGAGCGCGGTGAGCGTGCGCGGGGTCAGCCGCCGCAGCACGCGCAGGGTCAGGGCGCCGACGCCCACGAGGCAGGCCACGTTGATCCCGAGCTGCGAGAGGCTCCCCAGGACCTCGCCGCCGTCGCCCACCGCGAGCGCGACCCCTGCGGCGGCGATCGCCGGGAGCGTGGTCACGGACACGAGCACGCCGACCAGCGCGCCGGCCCGCTCCTGGGTGAGCGCGAGCACACCGGCCACGGCGGCGGCGCAGGCGACGATCGCGGAGAACTCGTCGGGCTCGCTGACGAAGCGGGTCAGCGGTCGCGCGCCCGAGGTGTAGGTGTCCGGGATCCGGCCGAGCGCTCGCAGCACGAGCGCGAGCGCGAGGGAGGCGGCGACGCCGGCGACCGTGCCCCCGACGAGCGCGACCGTCGCGCGGCGCAGCATGCCCCACCGCCCCCGCTCGAGCGCCAGGCTCACCGCCACCAGCGGCCCGAACTCCGGTCCGACGACCATCCCGCCGACGAGGAGCACGGTGCTGTCCACCAGGATGGCCACGGCGGTGATGACCGCGGCGACGAGGAAGTAGGCGAGGTAGCCGGCCGACCACCGCCCGGCCGCGTCCACCGCCTCGTCCACCTCCGCCCACAGCACCGTCGCCTCGGCCTCGCCGGGCGCCGCCGCCTGCGCCGCGGCGGCGGCCCGCCCGAGGGACAGCTCCACGTGCTCGAGGTCGATGCTGCCGGCGTGATGGACGCCGGCCGCCTGCAGGACGCGCAGCACCTCGTTGGCGGACTCCCGCGCGACGTCGAACAGCACCAGGTCGCCGGCCGGCTGCACGGCCGCGCCCCGCACGACGACGATGTTCGTGACGCCGACGTGGTCCTGCAGGAAGGCCACGATGCGCTCGCGGGTGTCCTCGGCGACGACGAGCCGTGCGTGCAGCAGCGCGGCCACGGCGTCGCGGCCCGACCGTCAGCCGATGACGACGACGACGTCGCCGGCGCCGACGGTGTCGCCGGCCGCGACCTTGATCTCCGTGACGGTCCCGGCCTTCTCCGCGGTGATCTGGTTCTCCATCTTCATCGCCTCGAGCACCACGACGGCCTGACCGGCCTCCACCTGCTGGCCGACCTCGACGAGCACCTTCACGATCGTGCCCTGCATCGGCACCTCGACGTGGCCCGACCCGGCGCCCCCGCCGCCGCTGCCGGAGCTGCCGCCGCGGGTCGGCTTCTTGGCCGCCGGCTTCGCCGCGGCCGCCGCGTCGGGCACCCACATCTTGACGTCGAAGCGCTTGCCGTTGACCTCGACGGTGGTGCTGCGCTCGACGAGGTCGGCCTCCCCGTCACCGGCGCTCGGCGGCGCGGGCGCCTCGATGCCGGAGAGGTCGAGGCGCTCCTCGACCCACTTCGTGGAGTGCTCCATCGCGTGGAAGTCGGGGTGGCGCAGGATCGCGAGGTCCGCCGGGATCGTCGTTGCGACGCCTTCGACGACCATCTCGTCGAGCGCCCGGATGGTGCGTGCGATCGCGATCTCGCGGTCCTTGCCCCACACGACGAGCTTGCCGACGAGGTTGTCGTAGTACTGGCTGACCGTGTCACCGCTCTCGTAGCCGCCGTCGAAGCGCACGCCGAAGCCGTCGGGCGCGACGAGCTTCGTGATCGTGCCCGGCGACGGCAGGAACTTGCCGCCGGCGGGGTTCTCGGCGTTGATCCGCACCTCGATGCCGTGGCCCCGCCGCTGCGCCGCGACCTGCTCCTGCGTCATCGGCAGCCGCTCGCCGCTCGCGACCCTGATCTGCCACTCGACGAGGTCGATGCCGGTGATCACCTCGGTGACCGGGTGCTCCACCTGCAGGCGCGTGTTCATCTCGAGGAAGAAGAAGTCGCCGTCCTGGTAGATGAACTCGACCGTCCCCGCGTTGTAGTAGCCGACGGCCTTGGCGGCCTTGATGGCGGCCTCGCCCATCGCGTCCTCGACGCCGGGCGCCATCGCGACGGCCGGTGCCTCCTCGATCAGCTTCTGGTGGCGCCGCTGCGCGGAGCAGTCGCGGGTGCTGACCCAGACGACGTCGCCGTGCTGGTCGCCGACGATCTGCACCTCGACGTGGCGCGGCCAGGTGAGGTAGCGCTCGATGTAGATCTCGTCACGGCCGAAGAACGCCTTGGACTCGCGCTGCGCGCTGTCCATCGCCTCCTGCACCTCGTCGGCGGAGCGGACCACCTTCATGCCGCGGCCGCCACCGCCGAACGCGGCCTTGATCGCGAGCGGCCAGCCGTGCTCGTCGCCGAAGGCCCGGATCTCGTCGGCGGACGTGACGAACTCGGTGGTCCCCGGCACGATCGGCGCTCCGCCGCGGAGCGCGGCCTTGCGCGAGCTGACCTTGTCGCCCATCTCCTCGATCGCCTCGGGCGGCGGCCCGATGAAGGCGACGCCCCGCTCGGTGATGGCACGGGCGAAGTCCGCGTTCTCGCTGAAGAACCCGTAGCCGGGGTGGACCCCGTCGGCACCGCTGCGCGCGATCGCGTCCAGGATGGCGTCGGTGTTGAGGTAGCTCTCGGCCGCCGTCTGGCCGCCGAGCGAGTACGCCTCGTCCGCGAGGCGCACGTGGAGCGCGGTCCGGTCGAGCTCGCTGTACACGGCGACGGTCTGGATGCCGAGCTCGCGGGCCGCGCGGATGACCCGCACGGCGATCTCGCCTCGGTTGGCGATCAGGATCTTGGACAGCACGACCGGCAATACTGTCGGAATGCGAGAGCCCGGTGCCACCTGGCCCGCGTGGCCTCCCGGTTGGCACGTCGAGGTGGTCCGCGCGACGGGCAGCACGAACGTGGACCTGCTGGCCGCGGCGACGTCCGGTGCGCCCGATCGCAGCGTCCTCGTGGCCGACCACCAGACGGCCGGACGCGGCCGCCTCGACCGGACCTGGGTGGCGCCGCCGGGCGTGAACCTGCTGGCCTCCATCCTGTTCCGCCGGGTGCCGGCGCACCCGCACCTGCTGACGCAGCGCGTCGCGCTCGCGGCGGCGGACGCCACGGCCGAGGCGACCGGGCGGCGGCCCGTGCTGAAGTGGCCGAACGACCTGCTGCTCGACGGGGGCAAGCTGGCGGGGATCCTCGCCCAGGCGGGCGGCCGCGATGGCCGGATCGACCACGTCGTGGTGGGGATCGGCCTGAACGTCGGCTGGGCGCCGCCGGACGCGGCCCATCTGGACGCGGTGGTGCCCCCGCTCGACCTGCTCGCCGCGATCCTGCGCCACCTCGACGCGCAGCCCGACGACGTCGCCTCCGCCTACCGGGCGGCGCTCGACACCATCGGGCGGCGTGTGCGCGTCCAGCTGCGCGACGGCGACGTGGAGGGTCGGGCGCTCGACGTCGAGGCCGACGGTCGCCTCGTGGTGCTCGACGGCTGCGGCGTGACCCACCGCGTCGACACGGGCGACGTGGTCCACCTCCGCCCGGCCTGATCGCGCGCGGCCCGCCTCGACGATGTCAGCGCACCGTGCCGACGTGGCCACGATGCGCTGACAGCGTCGGACGAGAGGGGGTTCCGGCAGTGGCAGGCGCACCGGTCGCCGGTTGACTCCTCAGGCATGACCACCACGAACCGTCGCACGGCGGTCCACGGTCAGCCCGGAGCGCCGGCGGCGCCCGGGTTTCGGAGCCGAGCCACGAGCGGCTCCCAGCCAGGTCCCCTCCTCGTCGCCGAGCGCATCGCATCGCTTCGCGACCTCATCGACGACATCGGCGAGCCGTGCTGGGCGTACGGCCCGACGGCGAGCGCGGTCCACCTCTTCGACGGGTTCCACCTCCGCCCCCCGTTCCACGTCGTCATCCCACGCGGCCGGCACGTCAACCGGATCGGTCACGTCGTCCACACGACGACGCACCTCCCGCCGATCGACCGGTCGCTGCGCCACGGGATCCCGGTGACCTCGGCGACCCGCACGATCATCGATCTCGCCGCGCACGAGCCGGCGGAACGCCTCACGCTCGCGCTCGACAGCGCCACGCGCGACCTCCTCACCACCGAGGACTTCCTGCACCGCCGCATCGTCGAGCTGCGCAGCCGAGGCCGCAAGGGCCTGGCGACGCTCCTCGCCGTGATGGAGGGGATCGAGATCACGCGGGGCGGCCACTCGTGGCTCGAGCGGGAGTTCCTCCGCCTGGCCGCCGCTGCCGGGCTCCCGCGGCCGCGCACCCAGGTGGTGCTGGCTCGACGGGGGGACCGGCTCATCCGGGTCGACTGCCGATTCGACGGGACGCCCGTGCTGGTCGAGCTCCTCGGGTACCGGTTCCACCGGAGCGTGCTGCAGATGCAGGCGGACGCCGAACGGATGAACCGCCTCGTGATCGCGGGCTTCGTGCCCCTGCAGTTCACGTACCTCGACGTCGTGGGCGCTGCCGACCACGTCACCCGCACGGTGCGGGACGCGCTCGCCCCCCACGCTGTCAGCACCCGGTCCTGACGTCGCCACGGTGCGCTGACACCGTGCGCTCGTGACGGGCCGGCGCGACCGTGCGCCGGGGGTGACCCGGCCGGCCGGCGGGCGCTCGGTAGCGTTGCCGCCCGTGCCGCGAGCCCGCCGACTGCCGACCTCCCTCGTGCTGGCCCTCGCCGTCGGCGTCGCCGGCACGGGGGGGACGCTGATCGCGGCACGTGAGGCGATCGACACCGTGCAGCGCGTCGAGGGGGTCGGGGACGTGCTCTCCCCGCCGGGGTCGCCCGTCGAGAACTTCCTCCTCGTCGGGTCCGACAGCCGGGCCGGCAGCGATCCGAGCTCGCCGGACTACGGCGGGATCGGCAGCGAGGCGGACGTCTCCGGTACCCGCAGCGACACGATCATGGTGCTCAGCCGCGACCGGTCCTCGGGCGAGGCGGCGCTGCTGTCGATCCCCCGCGACCTGTACGTGGACATCGCCGGCGAGCGCGGGCCCGGGCGCATCAACGGCGCGTACAACGACGGCCCGGCGGTGCTGGTGCAGACGGTCCAGCAGGAGCTGGACCTCCCGATCCACCACTACGTGGAGATCGACTTCTCGGGCTTCAAGTCCCTCGTCGACGCGATCGGCGGCGTCGAGCTGTGCTTCTTCTACCCCACCCGCGACGTGAACACCGGGCTGAACGTGCCCGAGGGCGGCTGCCACGTGATGGACGGGGTCCAGGCGCTCGCCTACGCCCGCAGCCGCAAGCACGAGCAGTTCATCGACGGCGACTGGCGCCTCGACGGCACCGCCGACCTGGGCCGGACGGTTCGCCAGCAGGACTTCGTGAACCGGGCGCTGCGCACCGCGCTCGACGAGGTGACGTCGAACCCGTTCCGCGCCGGCGACGTGCTCCGCGCCGGCGGCGGGGCGCTGCGGATCGACGGCGAGCTCGACGTCCTGTCCGCCGCCGGCTCGTTGCGCACCGCCGTGGGCGGTGGCCTCGCGACGGTGGCGCTGCCCGTCGTGGGCGACGAGGTCGGTGGCGCGAGCGTCCTGCGGCTGGCGGACGGCGCGCAGGACGTGCTCGCCGCCTTCCGCGGCGACGTCGACCTGCCGGCAGCGGACGCGCCCGCGGCGTGAGCCGTCGGACATACTGTCCGTCGTGAAGGCCCTCATCCTCGCCGGCGGCGCCGGCACGCGGCTGCGGCCGATCACGCACACGAGCGCGAAGCAGCTCGTGCCCGTGGCGAACAAGCCGATCCTCTTCTACGGCATCGAGGCGATGGTCGCCGCCGGCATCAAGGACATCGGCGTGATCGTCGGCGACACGCGCGCCGAGGTGATGGCCGCCCTCGGGGACGGCTCCCGGTGGGGCGCGGAGATCACGTTCATCCCCCAGGACGCCCCGCTCGGGCTGGCGCACTGCGTGCTGATCGCCGGCGACTTCCTCGGCGACGACGACTTCGTCATGTACCTCGGCGACAACCTCCTCGAGCAGGACGTCGCCGCGTTCGTCTACGCGTTCGAGTCGGCGCGCGTCGGAGCCGAGCCGCCCGCGGCGCAGATCCTGTTGAAGCGCGTACCGGATCCGCACCGCTTCGGCATCGCGGAGCTCGACGCGCGGGGCCACGTCGTGCGCCTCGTCGAGAAGCCCGCCGATCCGCCGAGCGACCTCGCGCTCGTGGGCGTCTACCTCTTCGACCGCACCATCCACGACGCCGTCCGCGCGATCGAGCCCTCGCCGCGGGGCGAGCTCGAGATCACCGACGCGATCCAGTGGCTCGTCGACCACGGCAGCCGGGTGCGCCAGGAGGTGCTCAGCGGGTGGTGGATCGACACCGGCAAGCTGACGCCGCTGCTCGAGGCGAACCGGCTCCTGCTGGAGCGGATCGAGCCACGGATCGACGGCGAGGTCGACGAGGGATCGGTGCTCGACGGGCGGGTGGTGGTCGAAGCGGGCGCCCGGGTCGTGAACTCGACGCTGCGGGGACCCCTCGTGATCGGCGCCGGTGCGGTCGTCGAGCACAGCTTCGTCGGGCCCTTCAGCGCGATCGGCGACCGGTGCGAGGTGCGCCACAGCGAGATCGAGCACTCGGTGGTCATGGAGGGCAGCCGGATCCTCGACATCCAGCGACTCGAGGACAGCCTGATCGGCAAGGACGCCGTCGTCTCGCGCACGCAGGTGCGCCCGCGAGCCCTGCGGCTCATGGTGGGCGACCACTGCCAGGTCGACGTCGAGTGACGGTGCGGGGCGAGGCGCGGCGCCGGACGCCGGCGGGAGGGGCACGACGTGGCTGAGATCGTCGAGAGCGAGGTCGTCGCCGGGGTGTGGATCGTCCGCCCCGAGATCCACGGCGACCAGCGCGGCATGTTCATCGAGACCTACCGGCGGGAGTGGTTCCCGGGCGGCCGCGAGATGATCCAGGCCAACCGGGCGAACCGCCAGCGCGGCGCCCTCGTCGGGCTCCACTACCACCTGCACCAGGCCGACTACTGGTACGTGCCGTTCGGCGACGCCCGCGTCGTGCTCCACGACCTGCGCGAGGGCGGCCCCACCGACGGGGCGACGCTCGAGCTGGACCTCACGGGCGAGAACCACGTGGGCGTGTTCATCCCGCCCGGGGTCGCCCACGGCTTCGCCGCCCTGACCGACATGGTGATCACCTACCTGGTCGACGGCTACTACAACCCGGCCGACGAGCTCGGGGTCGCGTGGGACGACCCTGCCGTCGGCGCCGACTGGGGCGTCGGCGAGCCGATCCTGTCGGCGCGCGACCAGGCGAACCCGCCGCGCGACGGGCTGCCGGCCGGCCGCCGCCCGTACTGGCCGATGCGGACGTGACGCGCGAGGAGCGGGGGAGCAGATGAGGCTGTTCGTCACCGGCGGCGCCGGGTTCATCGGCGCCAACTACGTCCGCCACGTGCTGGCGACCACCGACGACGAGGTGACCGTGTACGACGCGCTGACGTACGCCGGCAACCTCGAGAACATCCGCGACGTGCTCGACGACCGCCGGTGCCGCTTCGTCCACGGCGACATCTGCGAGCCCGACGACGTGCTCGCCGCGATGGACGGCCACGACGCCGTCGTGCACTTCGCGGCGGAGACGCACGTCGACCGCTCGATCAAGGACGGGCACTCGTTCGTGCGGACGAACTGCACCGGCACCAACGTCCTGTGCGACGTCGCCCGGCAGGTGGGCGTCGAGCGGTTCCTGCACATCTCGACCGACGAGGTCTACGGCTCGATCGAGGAGGGGTCCTTCACCGAGGAGGACCGGCTCGGGCCGCGGTCCCCGTACTCGGCGGCCAAGGCCGGCAGCGACCTGATCGCGCTGAGCTACCACACCACGCACGGCCTGCCGGTCGTGGTCACCAGGTGCAGCAACAACTACGGCCCGTACCAGTTCCCCGAGAAGGTGGTCCCGCTGTTCACGACCAACCTGCTCGACGGGTTGCCCGTGCCGCTGTACGGCGACGGCGGCAACGTCCGCGACTGGATCCACGTCCACGACCACAACACCGCCGCCGACCTGGTGCTGCGGCGCGGCGAGGTGGGGGCGATCTACAACATCGGTGCGGGCAACGAGATCACCAACCGCGAGCTGACCCACCGACTGCTGCAGCTGACGGGCCGCGACGAGAGCTTCGTCACGCCGGTCACGGACCGCCTCGGCCACGACCGGCGGTACTCGATCACCCATGACAAGGTCACGGCGCTCGGATGGGCGCCGCAGCACGACCTCGACGCGGGCCTGGCGGCGACGGTCGAGTGGTACCGCGCGAACCGGTCGTGGTGGGAGCCGCTCAAGGCGCGAGCAGCGCTGTGAGGGTGCTGGTCACGGGTGCCGGCGGGCAGCTCGGCACCGATGTCCGCCTCACGTGCGCGGCCGCCGGCGACGACGTCGTCGCCCCCGACCGGCGCGCGCTCGACGTCACCTCGCGCGACGACGTCCACGCAGCGATCTCCTCGCTGGCGCCCGACGTGGTCGTGAACTGCGCCGCGTGGACCGCCGTCGACGCGTGCGAGAGCGACCCCGACCGGGCGCTGGCGCACAACGGGCTCGCCGTGCGCTGGCTCGCGGAGGCGTGTGACCGCGCCGGCGCGCACCTGGTCCACCTGAGCACCGACTACGTCTTCGACGGCACCCTCGACCGGCCGTACCACGAGTGGGACGAGCCCGGGCCGGTCAGCGTGTACGGCATGACCAAGCTCATCGGCGAGCGCGAGGCCCTGGCGCTCGGCGCAGGGGCGGCCGTGGTGCGCACGTCGTGGGTGTGCGGCGAGCACGGGCCGAACATGGTGCGCACGGTGATGCGGCTGGCGGCCGAGCACCCCGAGCTCGCGTTCGTCGCCGACCAGGTCGGGCACCCCACGTTCACGGCCGACCTCGCGCCCGTGCTGCGCCGGGTCGCGCTCGAGCGTCGCAGCGGCCTCCACCACCTCACGAACCAGACCCCGTGCAGCTGGTTCACGTTCGCGCAGCTGGTGGTGGAGCTCACCGGACGGGATCCCGCGATGGTGCGGCCGATCCGGACCGAGGAGCTCCAGCCGCCCCGCCCGGCGCCGCGACCGGCGAACAGCGTCCTCGACAACGCCGTCGCGCGGATGAGCGGCCTCGGGACGATGCGCGACTTCCGGGAACCGCTCGCGGAGCTGGTGGGGCGCCTGCTGCGCTCCTGAGGGTCATCCCGGTTCGTACCAGCCGACCAGGTCGAGCACCTGGTGCGCCGGGACCATCGCGTACGAGCACACGTCGCGGCCGGACGCGGCGCGGGTGGCGACCACGGTGAGGTTGGCCATCGTCTCGCCCTCGGAGTTCAACGCCACGGTCGAGTAGCCGCGCGGGTCGCAGGGCGCGACCGTCATCCACCCCGGCCGGCCCGGTTCCACGACCACCGCGGTGAGGACGACCGCGCCCGCCGAGGCCGGCACCGCCGTGAGCGCCGGCACCGCGTCCGCGGGCTCGGAGCGGCGCCCAGCGGCCGATCTGGCGATGGGCCCGACGGGGGCGCCGATGCCCTCACGGGTGTCGACGAGGCGCGTCGGGGGCGCGGCGCGGTACCACCACCCGCTCGACCCGGCGGTGAACGTCCCGACGAGGTCGATGACCACGTGGGCGGCGACGTTCGCCACGACGCACAGCTCGCCACCCGCGGACACCGCCACCTGCGCGTGGTTGCTGATCGTGCGGCGGGCCTCGACGTTGACGTTGGCGACGAGGGGGCGCGGCGAGTCGCACGGGTAGACCGTCGCGTAGCCGGTCGCGGACGGCTCCGTGACCGCGACGTTGACCGCGACGGCGCTGGCGCCGGGAGCGATCGCGACCCGTCGGGGGACCCCGGGCGCGAGCCGCCCGCCCGTCGTCCGCGTGTCGAGCGCACGCCGCGGCTCCACCGTCGAGAACGCGGCCGCGCCCGGTTCCGTCGCCTCGACGTAGGCGCCGAACACGTCGACGACGAGGTGCGTCGCCACGGAGCTGGCGACGCAGATCCGCCGTGCGCCCGACAGGGCGACGATCGAGAACGCGCCCTGGGTGCGACGGGCGACCACGTTGAGGCTCGACACCCAGGGCTGGTCGCTGTCGCACGACCACGCCGTGAGGAACCCGTCGGCGGCGGGATCCACCGCGACGAGGTTCACGGCGGCGCTGCGGGCGGTCGCCGGCGTCGTCGTCGACAGGTCGACGGCGCGCACCTCGCCGGCCGTGAGCCGCGCGCCGGGGCGGGTGTCGAGCGCGCGAGCGGGTGGTGTGGCGACGAGCCCCAGGGGCGGGTCGAGCGCCACGAGCGGCGTTCGTGCCATCGCCGGCGGAGGTTCGATCTCGAAGAACGTCGGCCGGTAGAGCGCCGGGCGCGCGGTCACCAGGGGGTCCATGACCCACGCGTTGTGCGACACGCTCACGACGAGGTTGCCGAGGTCCGACCGCTGCGGCAGCAGGTGCGGGAGGTAGGTGTTCGTCGAGCCGTCGAGGGTCTTGGTGGGGATCACCATCGTCCGCACCACCGTCCACGGCCCCTGCGGCGCCGCCGCCGTGAGGAGCGCGAGGTCGGCGCCGTGCCAGTCGTCGAGCTTGGTGACGGCGACCCAGGTGCCGTCGATGCGGCGCGGCTGGATCGACGCGCGCCGTCCGGCCCCGGCGTCGTGGACCGGCGCCGCGCGCCACCGGTCCGCCGACCACCCGGATCCGGTCCAGTACTCCGGCACCAGGTCGAACCGGCCGGCGGGGACGCGGGCCACGAAGGTGCGCGACGGCGGCGGTGAGGTGGGGTCCGGCAGGTTGAACTGGTCGTAGGAGTGGCCGAAGAGGTAGCTGTGCTCGCCGGCGGTCTCCACGGCGAAGCCGAAGAGGAGGTCTCCGCCGGGGTCCGGAGCGGGGGCGAGCTCGACGAGCTCCAGCGTCCGAGGGTCGACCCGCGCCAGCCACACGCCGTCGGGCGCCGCGCCGTCCGTGGCGCCGGTGCCCGCCGGGTTCGTGACGGAGGCGTAGAAGATCGCGAGGAGCCCGTCGGAGCCCATGGCCGCTCCCATGGGCCAGAACCACCGGGTGCAGTTCCCGGTGAGCCACCCGCCGACCCACGAGGACAGCCGGGGCCCCGGGCAGCGGTCGGCGGAGCTGACCGGGCCGTGGATCGAGCGGACGCACCAGCCGTCCTGGATCAGCGCCCCGTTGTGCGCGAAGCCGGCCTCCGTGAGGGTCTCCCGACTCGCGCCGTCGGGCGAGACGAAGGCGTCCTGGTACAGCCACAGCCTGCGGCCGTCGGGCAGGTCGACGGCACGGAGGGCGTCGAGGCCGACGAGGTCGTCCACCTGGCCGGCGAACAGGCGGTTGAGCGACGCGGTGTCGTTCCCGCCGGCGCAGTGCTCGGCGACGGCGGCCGGAGCCGTGCGGGGGAGCGGCGTCACGATCGTGACGGAGGAGACCGCGAGCGCGACGAGCCACGTCGCCCACGCACCGCGCCGCAGCCGGCACCACCGACGCCCCTCGCCCAGAGGCCGCCAGTCCAGCACAGCTGCGGGGTCCGCCGTCACGGCCGGCTCAGGGCGGTCCGGTCGCCGGGCGGGTCACCCGTCGAGGCCGAAGAGCTCGAGGCACGGCTCGACGCCGTGGAGCACGACGTCGTCGCGTCGCACCGTCGCCTCCCACCGCTCGCGGGTCATGCGGAACTCGAGCGTCTCGGCCGGTTCGCCGCGCCGCACGCGCGACCGCCGTCCGACGGGCTCGTAGCCGAGGCGGCGGGTGACGCCGAGCGAGGCGGGGTTGTCGGTGAAGGCGCCGGTGCGGGCCGCGAGCGCCCCGAGGCCGGCGAAGCCGAGGTGCAGCGTGGCGCGGCGCATCTCGGTGCCGATCCCGCGACCCTGGTGGGCGCGGCCGAGCCACGACCCGGTCTCGAACTCCCGCAGCACCGGGAACGACGTGGCCGTCAGCCCGGTGGACCCGACGACCTCGCCGTCGACGAGCACCGCCATCGGCAGGTGCCACTCCTCGGGGCTCCACGTGGCCCGGCAGTGCCAGTAGAACTGGACCGTGTTGCGCTGCAGCTGCGGCGGCTCCACGTCCGTCCACGGCAGCGCGAACGGCATGGTGGCCGGGTCGTGGATGCCGCGGGCGGCGAGGTCCGCCAGCCGCTCCCCGAGCTCGTCGTCGATGCAGCGCAGCTCGAGGCGCGGCGTCTGCACGCGCATCTCGAACAGCGGCCAGATCGCGCTCACCTCGGAAGTGTGGCGCGACGGGCGCGACGCGCGTGGAGCGGTTTCGGCGAACCGCCGGGTCAGCCCGCGTCGCCCTCCAGCACCCGCCGGGCGAGCTCGGCGTCGACGGCCGCCACGAGGACGGCGACGCCTCCCTCGGTGCGGACGGGGAGCGATCCGCCCTCCACCTCGTCGACGATGACCGCCTCGATCCCGCTGGCGGCGAGGTGCGCCCGGGTCACCTCGGCCTCGCCCAGCTGCTCGTGCGTCGCGACCACGACGGGTTCGGGGTGCTCCTCGGTGGGATCGTCCATCGCCCGATGGTAGGTGCTCGTCGCGCCGGGCGTCAGGCCGGTGCGCGCTCGGCGTCCTCGCGGTTCGCGAGGTACCAGTCGATCGTCCTGCGCAACCCCTCCTCGAACGGCATCACGGCGCGCCAGCCGAGCAGCGTCTCCGCGCGACCCGGATCGACCCGCCGCCGCGGCTGGCCGTCCGGCTTCGACGGGTCCCAGACGAGCTCGCCCGTGTAGCCGACCATCGACGCGATCAGCTCGACGGTCTCGCGGATGGTCACCTCGCGGTTCGTGCCGAGGTTGATCGGATCGGACCCCTCGTGGAGCTCGGCCGCGAGGACGATCGCCTCGGCGGCGTCCTCGACGTAGAGGTACTCGCGGCTCGCCGTGCCCGTCCCCCACACGTCCATCTTCGGCTCGCCCGCCTCCAGCGCCTCGACGCACCGCTTGATCCGGGCCGGGATGACGTGGCTGACCGACGGGTGGAACTTGTCGCCGGGGCCGTACAGGTTGGTCGGGATGAGGTAGGCGAAGCGCTGCCCGTACTGCTGCGCGTTCACCTGCGCGTGCACGAGGTGCGCCTTCTTCGCGATCCCGTACGGCGCGTTGGTCTCCTCCGGGTAGCCCTCCCACAGGCTCTCCTCGCGGAACGGGACCGGCGTGAACTTCGGGTACGAGCAGACGGTGCCGAGCAGCACGGTCTTCTCCACCGACGGCGCCGCGCGCGCGGCTTCGATGACGTGCGTGCCCATGAGCAGGTTCGACAGGTACAGCGGCGCCGGCTCCGCCTGGTTGTAGCCGATCCCGCCGACGCGCGCCGCCAGGTGCACCACGTGGCTCGGCTGCACGTCCGCGAGGAGCCGATCGGCGGTGCCCGGGACCGTCAGGTCGTGGTCGGCCTGGCGCGGCACGACCACCTCCGCGCCGCGGTCGCGCAGCTTCGCCGTGACGAACCGGCCGAGGAACCCCGCGCCGCCGGTGACGACCACCCGCCGTCCCTGCCAGAAGCCGCTCATGGCTGCCGATGCTACGGGTGGCCCGGCCATGATGGAGCGCGTGCGGGTGGCCTACACGATGGAGCAGTGCTGGCACGCCGTGCCCGGCGGCACCGCCGTCGCCGCGCTGCGCGTCGCGGAGGCCCTCGAGGCGATCGACGCCTTCGCCGACATCCGCCTGATCGGCGTCGCCGGCCGGCACCGGCACCTCCCGCCCGAGCCGTGGACGCCGCCGATGCCGATCGCCCACCTGCCGCTGCGGGCGCCCTGGCTGTACCAGACGTGGCTGCGCCTCGACGCGCCGCGCGTCGAGCGCGCCACGGGGCCCGTCGACGTCGCGCACGCCACCGGCCTCATCCCCTGCTCCACGTCGGCGCCCCTCGTCGTGACGCTCCACGACCTCGCGTTCCTGCACGACCCGTCGCACTTCACGCGCATCGGGGTGCACGTGTTCCAGGCGAGCCTCGCGAAGATCCGCCGCTGCGCCGACGTCGTGCTCTGCTCGAGCCAGGCGACCCTCGACGACTGCGCCGCCGCCGGGATCGACGCGGACCGCCTCCGGCTGGTGCCGCTCGGGGTCGAGGTCGAGCGGGCCGAGCCCGCGGACGTGGTCCGCGTCCGCCACGAGTACGGCCTGCCGCCCCGGTACCTGCTGTTCGTGGGGACGGTGGAGCCGCGCAAGAACCTGGCGGGGCTGGCGGAGGCGGTGGCGATGCTGGAGGAGCCCCTGCCGCTCGTGGTGGCGGGCGCGGCCGGCTGGGGGGACGTCGCCATCGACGCCGACGCCGACGTCCGCTTCCTCGGCTTCGTGCCGAAGGACGACCTGAACCCGATGTACGCGGGCGCCGACGTGTTCTGCTACCCGAGCCGTCGCGAGGGGTACGGGCTGCCGGTGCTCGAGGCCATGGCGCAGGGGGTCCCCGTCGTCACCAGCGCGGGGACGGCGACGGAGGAGACCGCGGGCAGCGCCGCGGTCCTGGTCGACCCGCGCGATCCGGCCGACATCGCCCGCGGCATCACCGACGCGATCCGCCGGCGGGCGGAGCTGTCGGCGAAGGGGCGGGCGCGCGCCCACCGGCGCAGCTGGGCGGAGACGGCCGAGCTGACCGCAGCCGTCTACCGCGAGCTCGCGCCGTGACCGCCGCGCTGGCCGTCGGCGTGAACCTGCTGTGGTGCGTGCCGGGCGAGGTGGGCGGCTCGGAGGAGTACCTGGTGCGCCAGCTGGCGGGCCTGCGGGAGATCGGGGCGACGCCGCAGCAGCTGGACGTCCGCGCGTACGCGCCCGCCGCGCTCGTCGACGCCCACCCGGCGCTCGACCGCCTGGGGCCGCGGCCGGCGCGGCGGGCGCCGCACGACGGGAGGTCGAGGGGTCGGCGGATCGTCGACGAGAGCACGTGGCTCCACCGTGCGGCGGCGGGGGAGGACCTCGTGCACCACGGCGGTGGCACGGCGCCGGTGCGCCCGCGGCGCCCGTACGTGCTCACCGTCCACGACCTCCAGTTCCGCACGTTCCCCGAGCACTTCGCCGCGACGAAGCGCCGCTACCTGGACGCGGTGGTCCCCCGCTCCGCGCGGCGCGCGGCGATCGTCGCCGTGCCGAGCGACTACGTCCGCCGCAGCGTCGCGACGGAGCTGCGCGTCCCCGAGGAGCGCATCCGCGTCGTGCCGCACGGCTACGCCGCGCCGCTCCATGCGGCGCGGACGCCGGAGGACGAGCTGCGGGCGCGCTGGTCGCTCGGCGACGGCCCGGTGGTCGTCTACCCGGCCATGACCCACCCGCACAAGCACCACCCGTTCCTCGTGCGGATGCTCGAGCGCTCGTGGCGCGACCCCGACCTGCGCCTCGTCCTGACGGGCGGGAGCGGGCAGGGCGAGGCCGCGCTCGCCGCCGCGCTCGCCGCCGCGCCGGAGCACGTCCGCCGCCGGGTGGTGCGCACGGGCCGCGTCGCGGACGCCGACCGCGACGGGCTGCTGGCGATGGCGCTGGCGCTCGTGTTCCCCAGCCGCTACGAGGGCTTCGGCGCGCCCGTCGTCGAGGCGATGGCGCTCGGCACACCCGTCGTGTGCAGCGACGCGACCTGCCTCCCGGAGGTCGTCGGCGGAGCGGGCCTGGTGCTGCCGCTCGAGGAGGGCGCGTGGGCCGGCGCGCTCGACGAGGTGCTCCGCCGCCGCGACGAGCTGGTCGCGGCGGGGCGCCGGCGGGCGGCGTCGTTCACGGTCGCGCGCTCGGGCGAGGCGCTCCGTGACGCCTACCTCGCGGCGGCGCGGCGATGACGGTCGACGGCGCTGCGGGGGTGCGGCCGCTGCGGCTCGCGGTGCTGTGCCCGCACTTCGCGCCCGACACCGCGCCCACGGGGGAGGTCATCACCCGCATCGTGGTCGAGCTGGCCGCTCGTGGCCACGAGCTGCACGTCGTCACCGCGCTGCCGTGGTACCGGGAGCACCGGATCGACGACGGGTGGGGCGGCCGGCTCGTGCGCCGCGAGACCACGCCCTGGGGGTCGATCACCCGCGTCCACCCGTTCCCGGGCGGCGACAAGCGGAACCTCGTCCGTCGCGCTGCCGGCTTCGCCGGGTTCTCGGCGCTCGCCGGGGTGCGCGCCGCGGCCGGTGGCCGCGTCGACGCGGTGATCGCGATGTCGCCGCCGTTGACGATGGGCCTGACGGGCTGGGCGGCGCACCTCGTCCGCCGGGGCCCGCTGGTGTTCAACGTCCAGGACGTGTTCCCGGACGCGGCGGTGCGGACCGGCGCGATCACCAACCGCTGGATCGTGGCCGCGGCGCGGCGCCTGGAGCGGGCGAGCTACCACCGGGCCGCGGCGGTGACCGTCCTGAGCGACGACCTCCGGGCGAACGTGGCGGCCAAGGTGCGCCCGCGCGCGCGGGGGCGGGTGCACGTCGTCCCCAACTTCGTCGACACCACGGAGATCCGCCCCCTCGAGCGCATGACCGGGTACCGCCGCGAGCTGGGCATCGGCACCGAGGCCGTCGTCATGTACGCGGGCAACGTCGGGTTCTCGCAGTCGCTGGAGCTGCTCGTGGCAGCGGCCCGCGCGCTGCCGGGGGCGACGTTCGTGATCAACGGCGACGGCTCCGCGCGCGCCGGTCTCGAGGAGCTCGCGCGGGACGTGGCCAACGTGCGCTTCGCGGGCTACCAGCCGAAGGAGCGCCTGGCCGAGGTGCTCGCCACGGGCGACGTGCACGTCGTGCCGCTGCGCGCCGGGCTGGGATCGGTGAGCGTGCCGTCGAAGACCTACTCGATCCTCGCGGCGGGCCGGCCCGTCGTCGCCGCGATCGACCTCGACACCGAGGTGCCGCGCATCCTGCGGGGATCGGGCGCCGGCCTCGCGGTCGCGCCCGACGACCCCGAGGCCCTGACCGCGGCCCTCGCCCAGCTGGTGGACGACCCGGCGCGGCGGGCCGCGATGGGCGCGGCCGGCCGCGCGTGGGTCGAGGCGGCGGCCTCGCCGGCCGCGGTCGCGGAGGCGTACGAGGCGCTGGTGCGCCGCCTGGCGGCGGGGCGACGGCGGTTCCCACCGGCCCAGCGGTAGGCTCCTGCGCTCGTGGCACCCCCCTCGTCGTCCTCGTCGTCCTCGGCCCGCAGGGTCGCCAAGCTGGCGCAGCGGGGGAAGGGCAAGAAGGTCCGCTTCCAGGGCGGCACCCTGTTCCCGATGGCGCTGATCATCGTGATGGTGCTCGGTCTCGCGACCATCGTGTACGCCCGCGAGAGCCGTCCGGACCCGGGCTCGTTCCCGCCGCAGGTGGGCGACCACTGGCACGCGGCCTACGGCTTCTACGTCTGCGACACCTGGTTGCCGGACCTGACGGGCAACCTCGAGGAGCGCGTGACCGACTCGCTCGGCAACGAGAGCTTCGTCGACGAGGAGTTCTCGCTCACCGGCGTGCACTCCCACGACGACGGCGTCATCCACTGGCACCCCTACAGCACGGCCTCGGTCGGCAAGCGGGCGCGCCTCGGGCTGTTCCTCGACGTGTACGACGTCGAGCTGAGCGAGGAGCGGCTCGTGCTGCCCGACGCGCAGGGCGCCGAGATCAAGGGCACGAACACCTACGACGTCGACGACTTCCGCTGCGACGGCGAGGAGGTGGAGATCAAGGTCGTCGCGTGGGACAGCTACACCGACACCGGCCAGGGCCAGACGTACATCACCGACCTCGAGGACGTCGCGCTGCGCAACGACGGGATGGTGTTCGCGATCGCGGTGGTCCCGCCGGGCACGGACGTCGACATGCCCACCCACGCGAAGGACCTGCCCGAGCTCGGTGCGGCCGACGGCGGCAACGTCCCGACGACGACGCCCGACGGGGAGCCGATCGACACCTCGGTGCCGGCCACGAGCGGCACGACCGCCGGGACCAGCCCGGGCGACACCGCGCCGATCGACACGGCGCCGGCCGACACGGCGCCGGCCGACACGGCGCCGGCCGACACGGCGCCGGCCACGACCGGCGGCTGATGCGCGCCGTCGTCCTGGTCGGCGGGTTCGGGACACGACTGCGGCCGCTGACCCTCAGCGTCCCCAAGCCGATGCTGACGGTCGGCCACGTGCCGATCATCGAGCGCCTCGTCGCCAACCTCGTGCGCGGCGGCGTCACCGACGTGACGCTCGCGCTCGGCTTCAAGCCCGAGCCGTTCCTCGCGGCGTTCCCCGACGGCACGTGCGCCGGCGCGCAGCTCCACTACGCCGTCGAGCCGGAGCCGCTCGACACCGCCGGCGCCATCCGCTTCGCGGCGGAGGCGCGCGGCATCGAGGAGACGTTCGTGGTGGCGAACGGTGACGTCCTGACGGACCTCGACGTCGCCGCCCTCGTCCGCTTCCACCGCAGCCGGGGCGCGGAGGCGACGTTGCACCTCATCGGCGTCGACGACCCGTCGTCGTTCGGGGTGGTCGCGATCGACGTGGACGGGCGGATCGAGCGCTTCGTCGAGAAGCCCGCGCCGGGGACCGCGCCGACGAACCTGATCAACGCCGGCACCTACGTGCTCGAGCCGTCCGTCGTGCGCCGCATCGCGCCGGGCGTCAAGGTGTCGATCGAGCGCGTGACGTTCCCGGACCTGGTCGCCGACGGCAGCGCGTTCGCCGTCGCGACGCACGACTACTGGCTCGACACCGGGACCCCGGACCTCTACCGGCAGGCCAACCTCGACCTGCTGGCCGGTCGGCGGCTGCACGACACGTGCGAGGCCGTCGCACCCGGCGCCGAGGTCGCGCCGGGCGCGGTGCTCGAGGACGCCGTCGTCGGCAGCGGCGCCCGGGTCGCCGCCGGCGCGCACCTGGTGCGCTCCGTCCTCCTCGCGGGCGCCGACGTCGGCGCCGGCGCCTCCGTGCGCGACTCGGTCGTGATGGGCCGCGTCGGCGCCGGTGCGTCCATCGACGGGTGCGTGATCGGCGCAGGGGCGCAGGTCGGGCCGGCCGAGGCCCTGTCGCACGTGCGGCGACCGGATCCGGACGCCGCGTGAGGGCCCTGGTCGTCGGGGGCGCCGGGTTCATCGGCTCGCACCTCGTCGACCGGCTCCTGGTCGAGGGCCACCGCGTCGACGTCGTCGACGACCTGTCGAGCGGCAGCCTCGGGAACCTGGCCGCGGCGCGGGCGGCGGGTGGCGAGTTGAAGATCCACCACCTCGACGCCTGCGCGCCCGAGCTCGCGCCCCTGGTCGCGATGCGCGAGCCCGAGGTGGTGTTCCACCTCGGCTGGGGCGCGCCCGGGCGGGTGAGCCCCGAGGCGCTCGGCCGGGCGGTGCAGAGCACGTTGAACGTCCTCGAGGCCGCACGTCTGCACGCCGTCACGAAGGTCGTCACCTCGCTGCCGGCCGCGGCGCTGCACGGCGAGGTCCCCGCACGCGAGCTGCCGGTGAAGGAGGGCCGGCCGTGGGAGCCCCTCGGCGGGTTGGGCGTGATCGCGAGGGCGGTCGCCGAGCTGCTGGGCGTCTATCGCGCCCGCCACGACGTCGAGTTCACGGCGCTCGCGCTGGCCGAGGTGTACGGCAGCCGCCAGCGGGTCGACGGCGGGCTCGTGGCCGCGCTGCGCGCCGCGCGCGACGCCGGGGCGAGCGTCGGTCCGCCGCGGGTCGACCCTCGGCACCTGCGCGACCTGCTGTTCATCGACGACGCGGTCGACGCCTTCGTGCGGGCCGCCACGCGCGGCAGCGGTCTCGTCGTGAACGTCGGCACCGGGAACCTGACCTCCGTGCGCGACCTGTGGCAGCTGATCGCCGGACCGGGGGTCGCGCTGCCGGTGCTGGCGGCGCCGGATCCGGACGAGCCGGCCCGCTTCTCCGTCTCGCCCACCCGGGCCAGGATCCACCTGGCGTGGGCGCCGTGGACCGACCCGGCGACGGGTGTGCGCGCGCTGGACGAGCGCGACTGACCGCCGTCAGCTGCCGGCAGCGTCGAGGGTCGCGCGCGCGAGCGCCCGTGCGACGTCCGGCGTGGTCATGACCGACGGCACGACGACGGGGCGGATGCCCTCCCGCGCCACCGCGTCGGCCAGGTGCTCGTCCAGCGGGTCGATCACCAGGGCCGAGGCGACCGGGGCGTAGAGGCGGGCGACGCCGACGACGGAGGGCTCGTGGCCGAGCTCCGCGAGCATCCGATCGGCCGGGCCCTTGAGCGCGACGCCGCCCACGATCGGCGACACCGCGACGACGGAGCCGCGCCGCTCGGCCAACGCCTCGTCCACGCCGGGAAGGGCGCGCACGGGCCCGATAGACACGACCGGGTTCGACGGGGCGATCACCACCGCGTCCGCCTCGCGCAGCGCGGCCAGCGCGGCGGCCGTCGGCGCCGCACGCTCCACGCCGTCGAAGCGCACCGCGCGCACCGGGACGCCGTGCCGCAGCCGCACGAAGTACTCCTGGAACGCCACGGCGCCGCCCGCGGCGAGCTCGACCGTCGTCGCGACGCGGTCGTCGGACATCGGCAGGACCCGCTCGCCGACGCCCCACGCGGCGGCGACCTCCGCGGTGACCTCCGTCAGGGTCGCGCCCTCGGCGAGGCGTGCGGTCCGGTACAGGTGCGTCGCGAGGTCGCGGTCGCCGAGGTTGAACCACGTCGTCGCCGCCGCCGACCCCGCCGGGCGCACGGGCTCGTAGCGCGCGAGCGACGCCATGGCCGTCCACGTCTCGTCGACCAGGCCCCACCCGCGGTTGGGGTCGATGGCACCTGCCAGCGTGTAGACGATCGTGTCGAGGTCCGGCGAGATCGACAGCCCGTGCAGCACGGTGTCGTCACCGGTGTTCACCACGGCCGCGACGGAGGCCGGCTCCACCACCCCGTGGAGCGCGCGCAGGAACCTGGCCGCGCCGACCCCGCCGCACACGATCGTGATCACCCCGCACCTCCCGCCAGCTCCCGGTACAGCGCGGCGAGCCCTGCTGCGGTGGCGCTCCACGACAGCTGCGCGAGCCGCGCGGGGGCCGCGCCCAGCAGCGCCGAGCGGAGCGCGTCGTCGGTCACCGCCCGCACCAGTCCCGCGGCCAGGGCGTCGACGTCGACGGGGTCGACGAGCAGCGCCGCGTCCCCGGCGATCTCGGGGCTCGACCCCGCGCGGGCGGCGACCACCGGCACCCCCGCCTGGAAGGCGTCCAGCACCGGGAAGCCGAACCCCTCGTCGAGGGACGGGTACGCGAGCACCGTCGCGTGCCGCACCAGCCACCCCCGCGACGCTTCGTCGACGAAGCCGGTGCGCAGCGTCCGGCCCGCGACGGTCGTACCCGCTCGCTCGACGGCCGCGTCGAGCGCGGCGAGGTCGTCACCCGGGCCGCCGGCCAGGACGAGGCGCACGTCGGGCAGCTGCGGTGCGGCGCGGGCGAACGCGTCGACGAGCCGGGGCAGGTTCTTGCGCCGCTCGATCGTCCCCAGCGCGAGCACGAACGGCGCGCCCTGCAGCTCGGGGCGGGGAGCGACGGGCGCTGGGTCCGGGAGCGGGAGCGCGGCGAGCAGGACGGTCTCGACACGAGCGCGGGGGAGCAGGGCGCGCGCCCGCTCGGCCGTGGCCGCGGACGACGCGTGCACGACGGCGCCCCGCGCGACCGCGCGGCGCAGCACCCGGCCGGCGCGGCGCACGTCCGGGTGCACCAGCTCCGGGTGCTCGAGCGCCCAGCAGTCGTACACCGACACGAGCGCCGGCAGCCGCGAGGGTGGCACCGTGTAGTTCGTGCCGTGGACCACGGCCGCGGGCCGCAGCCAGCGGTCCACGCGCGGGTGGTCGGCTCGCGCCCACAGCCGGTGCGCGACGGCAGCGGGCAGCGGGAGGCGGCGGACGCCCGCGTCGGGATCGGCGCGGAAGCTCGTCAGGTACGGGACGACGTCGACGTCGTCGCGCGCCGCGAGCTCGCCGACGAGCGCCGCGACCGCGACGCCGACGCCGGTGCGCCGCCCGGCCAGCGGTCCGACGTCGACGGCGACGGACGTGGCGCTCATGGTGCGCGGCACCCTATCCGCCGCCGTTCGTAGACTCCTGCCGTCCACGCACGAGCGGCTCGTCGGCCGCGCACGGAGGGGGTCTCATGCCACGGGCCTTGATCACGGGCATCACCGGCCAGGACGGCCAGCACCTGGCCGAGCTGCTGCACGCCAAGGGCTACGAGGTGTTCGGGATGGTGAAGGGCCAGCGCAACCCGCGCCTCGCGGTGCTGCGCGACGAGCTGCCGTTCGTGCAGCCGGTCCCGGGCGATCTCGCCGATCTGCCGTCGCTGGTGACGGCGCTCGAGCTCACGCACCCCGACGAGGTGTACAACCTGGCGGCGATCACCTTCGTCGCGATGTCGTTCAACCAGGCCGAGCTCACCGCCGACATCACCGGCCTCGGCGTGCTGCGGATGCTCGACGCCGTCCGGATCGTGGGCGGCAGCACGAACAACCCGATCCGGTTCTACCAGGCGTCGTCGTCGGAGATGTTCGGCAAGGTGCGGGAGACCCCGCAGTCCGAGCGGACCCCGTTCCACCCCCGCTCGCCCTACGGCTGCGCCAAGGTGTTCGGCCACGACATCACCGTCAACTACCGCGAGAGCTACGGCCTGTTCGCGTGCTGCGGGATCCTGTTCAACCACGAGGGCCCGCGCCGCGGGATCGAGTTCGTCACGCGCAAGGTGACGAACGCCGTGGCACGGATCGAGCTCGGGTTGCAGGACGAGATCGTGATGGGGAACCTCGACGCGAAGCGCGACTGGGGCTACGCAGGCGACTACGTCGAGGCGATGTGGCGGATGCTCCAGCAGGACGAGCCCGACGACTACGTGATCGCCACCGGCGAGACGCACACGATCGAGGAGCTCGTCGAGCGCGCCTTTGCCGAGATCGGCATCGACGACTGGCGGCCCTACGTGCGCCAGGACCCGTCGTTCTTCCGGCCCGCCGAGGTCGACCTGCTCATCGGGGACGCGTCCAAGGCCCGCGACCGCCTGGGCTGGACCCCGACGGTCCGGTTCCCCGAGCTGATCTCGATGATGGTCGCCCACGACCGCGAGCTCGAAGCCGCCCGGGTCGCCCGGTCCTGAGCCCGCCGCTCAGGTCTCGAGCGGCATGTCGGTGAGCGCCTCGAGCACGGACCCGTCGGTGGGCACGGCGCCGGCCCGCAGGCGGCTGCGCAGCGCGAGCGCGAACACGACCATCGCCGACCCGGACCCCGCGAGGAGGCCGAGCTCGACGCGCCGGAACACCTCGCCGCCGATCAGCCACGTCGCGATCACGAACGACACCATCCCGACGCTCCACCCGAGCGCGACCATCGCGTGGCCGTGGAGGGCGATCACGGCCTGCGCGATCGCCAGGCCGAGCATGTAGAACACGCTCCCCAGCGCCAGCACCGCGAGGGTCCGCCGGCTGAGCTCGGAGTCGTACATGATCTCGACCGCGATCGGCCCGACCGCGAACGCACCCGTCACGCCGACCACGCCGACGATCGCGACGAGCACCATCAGCCGGCGGAACCCCTGGAGGAACTCGTCCATCTGCCCGCTGGCCGCGAGGCGCGCGAGCCGCGGCAGCAGCGCGGCCTGCACCGCCTGGAACAGGAACAGCGGGATGCGGGCGAGGATGACCCCGTAGCCGAAGCGCGTGACCAGCCCCTCCTCCGACCCGTCGGCGAGGAGGTTCGTCGCGATCGGGCCCGCGTTGACGAGGCCGGCCGCCATCACCGAACCGAGCAGCAGCCAGCCGAGGTTCGGGGTCACCTCCGCCCACGTCGCGGGCGGGCCCGGATCGACCCGCAGCTGCCCCCGCGACGCGACCGCCAGCACCCCGAGGAGCGGCGCCACCGCGACGGCGAGGCCGTACCAGCCGACGGCGTCGACGCCGACGACCGCCAGCGCCACGCACAGCACGATGCGCACGAGGCCGTCGGCGCCCATCACGATGGCGTACGACCGGAACCGGCCGCTGCCGCTGCACACGCCGCGCGCGAGGTGCGTGGGCGCGTACGCCGCGATCGCGACCATCAGCGCGAGGACCATCACCCAGCTGCCGTCGAAGTAGTCGGAGCGCAGCCACGGCCCGAGCGCGGCGATCACCACCATGGTGGAGATCGCGAGGACGGCGCCGAGCGTGAGCACCTTGAGGACCACGGGGCGGCCCCCCTGGCCGATCGCGCGCCGCGCCGACAGCGCCCGGCCCAGCTCCTGCTCGAGCGGGAGGAAGAAGCCCGGGGCGAGCGCGAAGGTGGCGAACCACAGGCTGATGACCGGCTGGAACGCCTCCTCGCTGCCGAGGGCGGCCTTGCCCACGGCGAAGAACGCGAAGCTGCAGACACCCGCGACGAGCAGCCCGATCGCGACGGGGATGGTGCCCTCCGGCAGCGGGATGCGCGACGGCGGCGGCGCGTCGCTGGGTGAGGGGGTCGTGGACACCAAGCGCAGCAGGCTATCCGTCGAGGTCGTCCAAGCGGGAGAGGGTGGTGGACCCGCGCCGCCCCCTCGCGAGCCGTGCGCGGGCGCTCAAGGGGCCGTCGGCGCGTGCCGATCCGAAGGGTCGTGAGACGGCGTGCGAGCAGGGGTCGGACGGCGCGCGCGTGCCTCGCGGCGCTGCTGCTCGCGGCGGCCACCCCCGCCGTCGCGGCCCGGGCCACCGGCGCACCGGCGCGGGCGGCGGACGCCGTCGCGGCGATCTTCGTCGACGGCAGGGGCAACGGGCACGGCATCGGGCTCGGTCAGTGGGGCGCGTACGGGTACGCCGTCGACCACGGCTGGTCGAGCACGCAGATCCTCGACCACTACTACGGCGGGACCGTCGCCGGGACCGCGCCGGCCGGCGACGTCGAGGTGCGGTTGATGGCGCTGGACGACCGCCAGACCGCCGTCGTCCACGACCGGTCCCGCCTGGTCGTCGACGGCGTGGGCGGCGGTCCGTGGGCGGCCGTGGTGGCACGCGAGGTGGCGCCGGGCTCGCACGCCGTCTGGGCGCGTGGCGGGCCGCCCGCGTGCCCGGGCGCCGCCGACGCCCTCGCCGGCTGGTCGCTGGTGGCGACGGGCCGCACGTCGGTGACCATCCGCACCGCGGACGACACGAGCGCGAGCACCGACCCGGCCGACCTCGTGGCCGTGTGCGAACCGGGCGGGAGGGTGCGCTCGTACCGTGGCGCGATCCGGCGCGTGGAGGGCACCGCGGGCGAGGACCGCACCGTCAACGTCGTGCCCCTCGAGCAGTACCTCCGAGCGGTGGTGGCGAGCGAGGTGTCGCCGTCGTGGGCGGCGCACGGCGGCGGCCGCGGCGTCCACGCCCTGCGCGCCCAGGCGGTGGCGGCGCGCAGCTACGTCCTGGCCGAGCGTCGCTGGTCGTACGCGGGCACGTGCGACCTCACGTGCCAGCGGTACCCCGGCGCGGCGCACCGCACCGCCCTGGGCGGCGCGTACACGCTCGTCGAGCACCCGGCGACGGATTCGGCGGTGGCCGCCACGGCGGGCCAGGTGCGGCGCGTCGGCTCGGCGACGGGTCCCATCGCGCTGACGATGTACTCGGCCTCCACGGGCGGCAGGACGGCGCCGAGCACGCTGGCCTTCCCCGCGGTGGACGACCTCGGTGACGCGACGGCGGCGAACCCCCACCGGCGGTGGAGCGTGACCGTGCCCGCGTCCACGATCGAGCGCGCCTGGCCCTCGATCGGGGCGCTCTCGGCGGTGGAGGTGACGGCTCGGGACGGCGGCGGCGAGTGGGGCGGGCGCGCCACCTCGGTGCGCCTGACCGGCACCGCCGGCACCGTGGTCGTCACCGGCGAGCGCTTCCGCTCGACCACCGCGCTGCGGTCCACGTGGTTCTCGATCGGCGCGGCGTCCCCTCCCGCGCCGCCACCGGCGCCCGCGCCGGACCCCGGGCCGCCGGCCGCACCGGCTCCGCCGCCGGGACCCGTCACGTGCGGGGACCCGGGCACGGCGGCGCCGCCGGTCGACGGGGCCGTGCCCGCGCGGCTGCGGACCATCGACCCGGTCCGCCTCCTCGACACCCGGGAGGGCCCCGCGATGCCGCTGGGCGCCGGGTGCACGATCGTCGTGCGCACCGCGGAGCGCTCAGCCGCCTCGCACGGTGCGACCGCGGTGGCGGTGAACGTCACCACCGTCGACACCCGTGCCGACGGCTTCGTCACCGCCTACCCCTGCGGGATCCGCCGCCCGTTCACGGCGACCGTCCAGCCGGTCGTCGGACGGATCGTGGGGGGAGCGGCGATCGTGCCGATCGCGCCGGACGGCACGCTGTGCCTGTACGCGAACGTGACCACGCACGTCGTGGTCGACCTGTTCGGGGTCTTCGCGCCCGACGCGCCCGGGCGGTTCGAGCCGGTCGAGCCGGAGCGACGGTTCGACACACGTCCCAGACGCACGCCGCTCGCCGCGGGACAGGTCGTGCGGGTGCCGGTCGGCCGCCCGGGCGCCACCGCCGCCGCGCTGACGGTGCACGCGCTCGACGCGGCCGCCGACGGGTTCGTCACGGCGTGGCCGTGCGACTCGCCCCGGCCCTTCGTCAGCGCGGCGAACGTCATGGCGGCGTCGTCGGTCACCAACCACGTCGAGGTCGCCGTGGGCCCGAGCGGCGACGTGTGCCTGTTCGTGAACGCGCCGATGCACGTCGCGGTGGACCTCAGCGGCTGGTACGGACCCGCCGGGTCGACCGACCTCCACGCGGTGACCCCGTTCCGTGTCGCCGACACCCGCGAGGCGGTCGGCATCGCCTCCCGCCTGGTGCGCCTGTCCGATCGGGCGCTGACCCTCGCGGGCACGGGCGGCCCGGGCGGCGTGCCGCCGCGGGCCCGTGCGGTCGCGGCGCAGGTGACCGCCGTCGACCCCGCATCGAGCGCCTACCTGACCGTGCACCCGTGCCGCACGCCCGTCCCAGGGTTGTCGATGCTGCGCGTCGATCGGATGCGCAACGCCGCGGTGCTCGTGACGGGCGTGCTGGACGGTGCGGGGCGCTGGTGCGTCACGGCGAGCGCGGCGACCGACCTCGTGGTCGACGTCACCGCGTGGTTCGGCTGAGCCGGGCGCTCAGGCCGCGGCGCGCAGCCGCGCGAGCACCTCGGTGCGCGCCGCCTTCACCAGCTCCTGGGCCTGGCCGATCACGGCCGCGGCCTGCTCGGGCAGGCGCTCGGCGAGGTCGACCACCGGGTTCGACCCGAGCGATTCGACCAGCTCTCGCCGGCGGACCTGCGCCTGCTGGACGGTGAGGACGCCGAGGCCGACGACCACGTACGCGGCGTCGCGCAGGACGTCGGCGACGCGATCGGCGTCGACCGGCGCGCCCGGGAGGCGGTCGAGGATCGGTCGCAGCTCGGCCAGGATCTTGGTGGGGTCGAGCGACGCGAGGTCCAGCTTCGACAGGTCCAGCTTCGACAGGTCCAGCTTCGACAGGTCGAGCGACGGGAACGTGGGGAACGTGGGCACGGGGGTGGTCCTTCCGAGGTGGCGGCGGCGGTGAGGCCTCCGGCGGTGTGCGAGCAGCATACCGCAACGTGCTAACTACAGCAAGCACTTCCCCGCTGCCGGTTGACGGTCCCGGCCGGAGGTGCACCGCTAGCCTCGTCCCCTCGTGGAACCCGCCAGCGACCTCGCGCCGCCCGTCGTCGCCGTGGTCGTCGTCCACGAGCCGGGCGAGTGGTTCGACGAGGTGCTCGCGGGGCTGGCCGCGCAGGACTACGCCAACCTCAGGACGCTCGTGCTCCTGGCCGGGGATCCGGGCAGCGTCCCCGACCGGGTGCGCGCGAGCGTGCCGGGAGCGTTCGTGCGCGGCGTCGAGGGCAACCCCGGCTTCGGCCGCGTGGCCGACCAGGTCCTCGACCTGGTCGACGGCGACAACGGCTTCTTCTGCTTCCTCCACGACGACGTCGCGCTCGAGCCCGACGCGATCCGCCTCCTCGTCGAGGAGCTCTACCGCTCGAACGCGGGCGTCGTCGGCCCGAAGCTCCTCGAGTGGGACGACCCGCGGGTGCTGCAGCACGTCGGCTTCGGCGTCGACCGCTTCGGCGAGGTCGACCCGATCGTCGAGCGCGGGGAGGTCGACCAGGAGCAGCACGACGCGGTCCGCGACGTGTTCGCCCTGCCCTCGGCGTGCCTCCTCGTGCGCGCCGACCTGTTCCGTGCGCTCCGCGGCTTCGACGACGCCATCTCCTACCACGGGGAGGACCTCGACCTGTGCTGGCGGGCGCACCTGAGCGGTGCCCGGGTCGTGGTCGTCCCGTCCGCACGCGCCCGCCACCGCGAGCGGCTCGAGGAGCGCCGCCCGGACCTGCGCCACGAGGTCCTCCGGGCCCGCCACCGCATGCGTGCCGTGGCGACGCTGACGGGCGCGCGCCGCCTCCCCGCGCTGTCCGTCGAGCTGGTGCTGCTGACGCTCGCCGAGCTGGTCGTCGGCCCGCTCACGGGCAGCGGGCGGCGGGGGTGGGCGGGGATGCGCGCGCTGCTCGGGCTGATCCCGCGCACGCCGGCGATCCTCGCCCGCCGCCGAGCCGTCGCGGGCGGGCGCCACGTGCCCGAGCGCGAGGTGGCGGGCCTCCAGTTGCGCGGCAGCGCGAGGTTCGCGGCCTACGCCCGGTCGCGCGACGTGCGACCGGCACCGGGACGGGACCTGCAGCGCACCTGGCGCGAGCGCGCCGGGGCGTCCACCGCCGTCGCCTGGATCGCCGTGCTCGTCGCCGTCGTCGTCGGCAGCCGGCACCTCCTCACGGGCGGGGTCCCGACCGTCGGCGAGTTCCTGCCGTTCGACGACAGCCCGGCGAGGATGCTGCGGGCCTACCGCAGCGGCTGGTGGGACCACGGCCTCGGTGGCGCGTCCGCGCCGCCGACGGGCCTCGCCCTCGTGGCGCTCGCCAGCGTGGGCACCCTGTTCCGGACCGCGCTGCTGCACACCGTCGCGATCGTCGGTCTGCTCGTCGTCGGACCGCTCGGCATCTGGCGGTTGAGCGCCTCGTTCGCGACGAACCGGGCCCGGATCGCGTCGCTGGTGGTCTACGCCGCGCTCCCGCTGCCCGGTCAGCTCCTCTCCGTCGGTCGCTGGGGCGCGCTCGTCACGTACGCGGCCATGCCGTGGGTCGTCGACGGCGCACGTCGCGCCGCCGGCATCGAGCCGGGCCCGGCGGCGCGCGACGACGAGCTCGTGCTCGACGTGCCGCGGCGGCGCCGGGTGCGGCTCGTGGCCGGCACCGGGCTCGTGGTCGCCGTGGCGGTCGCGTTCGAGCCCTCGTTCGCGCCGGTCGCGCTGGGCGCGCTGGCGGTGGTCGTCCTGGCGAGCCTCCTCGCGGGCACACCGGCGCGCGCGGCGGGACGGCTCGGCGCCACGGGCGCCGTGGCCGTCGGGCTCGGCGTGCTCATGAACCTGCCCTGGATCGCCGGCCTGACCGGCGACGGCGGCTGGCGGGCCGTGATCGGCCCCGAGCCCGCGGGCGCCCGTGGCAACGACGTGATCGAGCTCGCGACCTTCGACGTCGGCAACCTGCGCGGCGTGCTCCTGTCGCTCGCGCTGTTCGTGCCGGTGCTGGTCGGCCCCCTCATCGGCCGGGGGTGGCGCTACGCCTGGGCGGTCCGGGCCGGGACCCTCGTCGTGGCGTTCGGGTGGCTGGCGGTGCTCGACGACGGCGGCTCCTCGCCCGTCGCGCTCCCCGAGCCCGGCGTCGTGCTCGTGCCGGTCGCGATCGGCCTGGCCCTCGGGGCCGGCTGCGCCGTCGCCGCGTTCGAGCTCGACGTGCGCGGCGGGAGCTTCGGGTGGCGCCAGCCCCTCGGCGTCCTCGCCGCGGTCGCGATCGGCATCGGCATCCTGCCCGGCGTCTTCGCGCTCACCTCGGGGCGGTGGGAGACGCCGGAGACGACCATGATCGACCTGCTCGGCCAGCTGCCCGAGCAGCCGGCCGAGGGCGACTACCGCGTGCTGTGGATCGGCGACCCGCGGCTCGTGCCGTCCGCCGGCCAGCGGTACGCGCCCGGGATCGCGTACGCGCTGACCCGCAACCGCGACCTCGACGTGGACGAGACCTGGCCGGCGCGCCCGTCCGACGGCGACGACGCGGTGGTCGGCGCGCTCGACGCGATCGCGAGCGGCTCCACGGCGCGTGCCGGGCGGTTGCTCGCTCCCTTCGCCGTGCGCTACATCGTGATCCCCGTCGCCGACGGGGCCGTGTCGAGGACGCAGGAGCCCCTGCCGGTGCCCGGCGGCCTCGTCGACGCCCTCGGCGACCAGCTCGACATGGCCGAGCTGTACAGCCCGCCCAACGTGATCGTGTTCGAGAACGAGGCGTGGATCCCGATGCGGTCCGTCCTGACCGGCGAGGCCGCCGCGGCCAGCAGGGTCGCCGGTGCGTCCGCGCTCGCGCAGGCCGACGTCGCCGGGGCGGCACCCGTGATGCTCGGCGCCGATCACCTCGACGGTGCCACCGCCGACCTCCCGGCGGGCACCCTCCACCTCGCCGTCCCGTACGACGACCGCTGGGTGCTCGAGGTCGACGGTCGGGAGGTGCCGAGCCGCCCCGCGTTCGGCCTCACCACCGCGTTCGACGTCGAGACGGCCGGCGCCGGCACCCTCCGGTACGAGTCCTCGGGCGTGCGCCCGGTCCTGCTCGCCCTCCAGGCCGTGCTCTGGCTCGCGGTGGCGCTCGTCGCCGCCGACGTGGCGCTGCCGCAGCGCGGGCGCCGGCGACGCGGGCTGGCGGCGGCGGCCGGACCGGTGCTGCGCATCGACGGCCCCGCACCGTCGACGTGGGCGCCCCCGGCCCAGGCGGGTGCCGGGTCCGGTGACGAGACGGTGCCGTTGCACGCGGTCGCTCCGGGCGACGCGGAGGTCGACCGGTGAGCGGGATCGGCCGGAGCGCCGCCGCGCTGCTCGTGGCCGTGGGGCTCGGCGGGCTCGGCATCGTCGCCCGCGACGAGCCGTCCACCCTCGAGCCGACCTTCACCGTCCTCGGCGCGCCGACCATGCCGTTCGTGCCGACCGGCTCGTTCGTCACGTCGTCGTGGTTCTGCCCCGGCGTCCCGAACGCCGAGGAGGGAACGGGTGGGTCGGTCGTGGTGACGAACCCGGCGGACGAGCCGATCGACGGGCGGTTGACGGTCTACAGCTCCGAACCCGGCGTCGAGGCCGTCTCCCAGCCGTTCGACGTCGAGGCCCGCAGCAGCCGTGCCGTGTCGCTGGGGGAGGTCCAACCTGCCGGCGCGGTGCTGTCGGCGGTGGTCGAGATCGACGGCGGCGGCGGCTTCGTCGAGCAGGAGGCGGTGCATCCCGCCGGGGCCTCGGTGTCGCCGTGCGCCAACGCCGCGTCGTCCCGGTGGTACTTCGCCGAGGGCTTCACCGCCGGTGGCAGCACCGAGGTGCTCGTCCTGACGAACCCGTACCCGGAGGCGGCGATCGTCGACATCGGGTTCGTCACCGAGCAGGGGGTGCGCGACCCGTCCCGCCTCCAGGGGTACCCGGTCCCGGGTCGCTCCGTCCAGGTCGTCGAGCTCGGGGCCCGCAACGAACCGGTGCTCGCGGCCCAGGTGGTCGCGACGCGCGGCCGCGTGGTCGCGGCGCGGGCGCAGCACTACACGGGCGCCGGCCGCGCGGGCCACTCGGTCGCGCTCGGGGCGCCGTCGCTCGCGAGCCAGGTGTTCTTCGCCGACGGCGAGGTCGGTGACGGGATCACCGAGCGCTACAGCATCTTCAACCCCAGCGAGGAGGAGGTGGTCGTCGACGTGGTGTTCCTGGGTGTGCCCGTCACGGACACGTTCCTCAACGACGTCGAGCTCACCGTGCCGGCCGGACGCGTGCTGACCCTCGACACCGCCGACGTCGCCGGCCTCCCCGCCGGCCGCCACGGGGCCGTGTTCTCCACGTTCGCGGGCGACTCGATCGTGGTCGAGCGGGTGATCACCCGCCCGGCGGGCGACGCCGTGGCCACCTCGGTGGTGATGGGCTCCCCGTCGAACCTCGCCTCCACGCGCTGGTCGGCCGCGATCGGCACCGCGATCGCGATCGAGGACGCCCTGGTCGTCCTCAACGTGGACGCGGTCGACGGCACCGTCACCGTCAGCAGCCTCGGACCGGGCGGCCTGGTGCCGGTGCCGGGGCTCGACCAGGTCCCGCTGGCGGCGGGTGCGGTGCTCCCGCTCGCGCTCACGGACCCGACGTCGCTCGGGCGCCCGCTCGTGGTCGAGAGCACGCAGCGGATCTACGTCGAGCGGCGCCTGCCCCGCGGCGAACCGCCGCTGCGCGGCCGCTCGGGCTCGTTCATGCTCGCCGGCTGAGCCACGATGGGCGGCGTGGGACGAGTCCTCCTCGCGGTCGCGGTCGTCGCGGTCGTCGCCGGCGTGGCGCTGGTGCTGCGCCGGCGCCAGCGCCTCGACGCGCCGACCCAGGCGCGCCACTCGGCGCCGGTGCAGCTCGACCGGCGGGACTTCCCCCGCCCGGAGGCGCCCTGGCTGCTGGCGGTGTTCAGCTCGGCCAGCTGCCACACCTGCGCGGACGTGGTGCGCAAGGCGCAGGTGGCGGCGTGCGACGACGTCGAGGTGGTCGAGGTGGAGTACGGCGCGGCGCGCGCGCTGCACGACCGGTACGCGATCGACGCGGTGCCGACCCTCGTGCTGGCCGACGGCGAGGGCGTCGTGCGGGTCACCTTCCTCGGCCCGGTCACCGCGACCGACCTCTGGGCCGCGGTCGCGGAGGCCCGGGCGCCGGGATCGAGCCCCGAGCCGGAGCTCGGCCGGCCCGGGCCCTGAGCCCGGCGGATCCGCGCGTGCGCCCCGGCCGCGAGGCCGGACGGTCAGGGGCATGACGACCCACCGACCGCTGGACGACCTCATCGACGGGACGCCGGACATGCCGTGGCTCGACCTCGCCGCCTGCAGCGAGCTCGGGCTCGACCAGCTCGACCTGTTCTTCGTGGAGGCGGGCCGCACGATCGGCGCGAGCACCGTCGCCATGTGCCGGCGGTGCCCGGTCCGACGCGACTGCCTCGACCACGCCTACCGCCACGACGTCGTCAGCGGCTACTTCGGCGGGATGTCGCCCGGACGCCGCCGGGTGCTGAGCCACGACGAGGCGATCGCCGAGATCGCCACCACCGGGGCCTGACCCGCGGCGACGTCGCGCCGCGACCGTCAGCTGCCGGCGATCGTCGCGCCCGAGGCCGACGGCGCGGCGGCCGGCGAGTCGCCGATGCCGTCCTGCACGAGGCGCGCGACCTCCGAGCCGTCGATCGTCTCCTTCTCGAGGAGCGCCGCGGCGACCAGGTCGAGCCCGCGGCGGTGCTTCAGGAGCAGCTCGTGGGCCCGCTGCTCCTGCTCGAGCAGGATCCGCGAGATCTCCTCGTCCATCAGGCGCGCCGTCTCGTCGCTGTACTGCGACCCGCTGGTCATCAGGTCCTCGCCGAGGAACACCTGCTGCTGGCTGTGCCACGCCATCGGCCCCACCCGCTCGCTCATGCCCCACTCGCGCACCATCCGGCGGGCGATGCCCGTGGCCTGCTCGAGGTCGTTGGCCGCTCCCGAGTTCAGGTGCCCGAACACGATCTTCTCCGCGACCCGGCCGCCCATCGCCCGGCAGATCACGTCCTCGAAGTACTCCTTCGAGTAGGTGTGGCGCTCCTCGGGCAGGCTCCAGGTGACGCCGAGGGCCATGCCGCGCGGCAGGATCGTCACCTTGTGCAGCGGGTCGGCGTGCGGCAGCACGACCGTCAGCACGGCGTGACCGCCCTCGTGGTAGGCCGTCGCGGTCTTCTCCTCGCCGGTGAGCACCAGGCTCTCGCGGCGGGCGCCCATGACCACGCGGTCGCGGGCGTTCTCGAAGTCGATCCGCTCCACCTGCGGGCTCCCACGACGGACGGCGAACAAGGCGGCCTCGTTGACGAGGTTGGCCAGGTCGGCGCCGCTCATGCCCGGGGTGGCCCGCGCCATGACCTCGAGGTCGACGTCCGGACCCATCCGCTTGTCGCGGCTGTGCACCTTCAGGATCGCGTGCCGCTCCTCGGCCTCCGGGAGGGGGACGACGATCTGGCGGTCGAAGCGGCCGGGGCGCAGCAGCGCTGGGTCGAGGATGTCCGGGCGGTTCGTGGCGGCGAGGATGACGATCCCCTCGCTCGTCTCGAACCCGTCCATCTCGGCGAGCATCTGGTTCAGCGTCTGCTCGCGCTCGTCGTGGCCGCCGCCGAGGCCGGCGCCGCGCTTGCGGCCGATCGAGTCGATCTCGTCGATGAAGATGATCGCGCGACCCATCTTGCGCGCCTGCTGGAAGAGGTCGCGGACGCGGCTCGCGCCGACGCCGACGAACATCTCCATGAAGTCCGATCCCGTGACGGAGAGGAAGCCGACGCCCGCCTCGCCGGCGACGGCGCGGGCGAACAGCGTCTTGCCGGTGCCGGGAGGACCGACGAGCAGCATCCCCTTGGGCACGCGTGCGCCGATCTCGCGGAACCGCTCGGGCATCCGCAGGAAGTCGACCACCTCGGTGATCTCCTGCTTCACCCCCTCGTAGCCGGCGATGTCGGAGAACGTCGTCGACGGCTTGTCGGCGTCGTAGGTCTTCGCCCGGCTGCGGCCGACGGACATGATGTTGCCGGCCTGGCCCATCGCCCGCCGCTGCATCCACACGAAGAACCCGATGAGCAGCAGGAACGGCAGGAGCAGCCCCGCCCAGCTCCAGAACCAGTTGGTGGTCGGGGTCTTGAAGTCGTAGTCGACGTCGTTCGCGATCAGGGTCGCCTCGTCGGCCTCGCTGATGCCGCGGTCGCCGCCGCCGGTGGTGTGGAACTCGGTGCCGTCGTCGAGCTCGCCGGTGATCCGGCCGTTCGAGTTGTTGATGGTGACGGAGCGGACGTCACCGCGCTCGACGCGGTCGATGAACTCGGTGTACGTCAGCTTCTCGCCGTCGTCGCTCGGCCAGAGCTGCGGCAGCACGAACATCGCCACGATCACGGCGATCATCACCGGCAGGGTCCACTTCGGCCAGCCCGACCCCATCGTGCGCCGTCCACCGCGCTCGGGCGGCTGCGGGCCCGGCTGCTGCCGGCCGCCGGGCGCGCGCCCGGGGGGCGGCGGCGGAGGCGGCGGAGGGAGGTTGCTCATGTCCACATGTTAGGGCTCGACGCCGTCATCGTGACCTGCGGGAGCCCGCTCCGGCGGCGCCGCGCTGTGGCATCCACCACGCATCCGGCGGCGGCGGCGGCGACGAACCGCCCCCCGGCGCATCCACCACCCGACGGGGGAGGCACGGGTACCGTCCGGCGCATGACGAGACAGTGCTCCCGCACCGGGTGCGCCGCCGCCGCGGTGGCCACGCTCGAGTACCAGTACGGGCGCGCCATCGTCTGGATCGACCACCTCGCGGCCGAGCGGGAGCCGCACAGCTACGACCTCTGCGAGCGCCACGCGGCGCGGCTGTCGGTGCCGAACGGCTGGCACCTGGACGACCGCCGGGCGGGCCGGGGCGACGACGCCCGCCGGCTGGTGCACGCGAGCGGCGCGCACCGCCTCGCCGGCTGACGCGACCGCGCGGGGGCGTCCCCGGTCGCCGCCGCGCGGCGAACCCCTCGTCGGTACGATCGTCCGCCATGTCCTCGCCACGGCTGCCGGCGGTGCGCCTCGGCGAGGGAGCCCTGCGGATCACCGTCGGCGTCGCCGCGATGACCTGGCTGCTGGCCTGGCTCGGGGGCAACGTGCTCGGCTCCGTGGTGGTCGCGATCTCGGGCGAGGACCCGGGCGAGGTCGACACGCCCGTGTGGTTGACGGTCGCCGCAGCGGTGTCGCTGTGGGTGCCGATGCTCGTGGCGCTGCGCGAGGTGAGCCTGCGCTACGGCACCGGCTCGCCCGCCGAGGACTACGGCCTGTCGCTGCGACCGGTGGACCTCGTGGGGATCCCGGTCGGGATCCTGTCGCAGCTCGTGCTCCTGCCGCTCGTCTACTGGCCCCTCGAGGGCGCGTGGCCGGACACGTTCTCGAGGCCCCGGCTCGAGGAGTCGGCGCGGACCCTCTACGACAGCGCCGACGGGTTGGGGTACGTCGCGCTCGTCCTCGTCGTGGTCGCCGGCGCGCCGCTGGTGGAGGAACTGATGTACCGCGGCCTGCTCCAGGGGGCGCTCGTGCGGCGCGTGGACGACCTGATCGGCCTCGTCGTCGCCGCGGCTTGGTTCGCCCTCATCCACTTCCGGCCGGTGGAGTACCCGGGCCTGTTCGCGATCGGCCTCGTGCTGGGCAGCTGCGCCCTGCTCACGCGGCGGCTCGGGATGTCGATCCTGGCCCACGTCGCCTTCAACGCCACCGGCCTCGCGTGGGTGGCGTCCCGGTGAGCGGCGGGACCGGTGGTGGCGCGGGTCGCGGGCGTGACCTGCCGGATCCGGCCGGCGATGCGATGATGTCCGCCGTGGCAGACGGAGATGCCCCCGGCGCGGGCCGCGACCTCGGGACCAGCGGCGCCGAGCCGGCGTGGGCGAGCGGGGTGCTGACGCACCCGCCGTCCGCCCCCCCGGGCCCCGGCCCCGCCGACGTGGATCCCCACGATCCGCCGGCTCCCCTCGACCGGGAGCCGGGCCCCGCGCCGGCCGAGCAGCCGCTGCTGCGCGCCGCCCGTCGCGTCGTGCGGCGCGCTGTCCGGCGCCCGGTGCGGTGGGTGGAGGCCCCGTGGCCCGCCGAGCGCATCCTGCGCGTCGTGATCACGATCCTGCTCGTCGCCGGCTCCACGTACGCCGCGATCCAGGCCGTCCACCTGGACCTCGTGCTCGACGACAACACGCCGACGGGCGGCGACATGGGCGCGCACGTCCTCGGGCCGGCGTACCTGCGCGACCACCTGCTCGGGAACCTGCAGCTCAGCGGGTGGAGCAACGACTGGTACGCGGGCTTCCCGCTCTACCGCTTCTACATGGTCATCCCCGCGCTCGCGATCGTGGCGCTGAACGTGCTGCTGCCCTACGGCATCGCGTTCAAGATCGTGGCGGTGCTCGGCATCGTCACGCTGCCGGCGTGCTGCTGGGCGTTCGGGCGCCTCGCCGGCTTCCGGTACCCGATGCCCGAGCTGTTCGCGCTCGCGGGCCTGCTGTTCCTGTTCGACGAGAGCTACTCGATCTACGGCGGCAACGTGAAGAGCACGATGGCCGGGGAGTTCTCGTTCTCCATCGCGCTGTCGCTCGCGGTGCTCGGCCTGGGCCTCTTCGCGAAGGGCCTCGACACGGGCCGCTTCCGGTCGTGGGCGGCGATCGTGCTCGCGCTCGCCTGCCTCTGCCACGGCATCGTGCTCATCTTCGTGGCGCTCGGCGCGCTCCTGCTGTGGCTGGTGTGGATGGACCGGACGCGCTTCGTCTACGGCCTGACGGTGGGGCTCACCACCGTGCTGCTCGCCGCGTTCTGGGTCGTGCCGTTCCTGTTCGACCACGAGTTCATGACCGACATGAAGTACGGGTACCGGCCGTCGGGGCCCGAGGACTCGTTCTGGGACATGTTCTTCCCGCTCACCACGTTCTTCGACATCGTCATCACGGGCTTCGCCGTCGTCGGCTTCGCCGCCTCCATCGGCCGGCGCCACCTGAACGGTGCCTGGCTCGGCATCTGCACCCTCGCGCTGGTGGCGCTGGTGTACCTGACCCGCGACAGCCTGCCGCTGATCGGCCTGCTGTGGAACCCGCGGTTGCTGCCCTTCGTCTACCTCCTGCGGTACCTGCTGATGATGGTGGGGATCGTCGAGACCGCGATGTTCCTCGCCCGGGCGTTCCGCGACGAGCGGGTCCTGCCCGGGCGCGTCGCCGTCCGCCTCGGCTCGGGCGTCGCGCTGGGCGTGGCGCTGTGCGTGCTCGTGATCGAGCTGATGTTCTTCCGGGTGATGCCGGGCGCCGGCTACGGCACGCACAACGGCGAGTCGGTCTACCGGTGGGGCCCGATCTCGCTCACGTCGACCTCCACGGACGCCCTCAGCGACGCGTGGCCGCGCTACAACTTCGCCGGCTACGAGTCGCGGCCGGCCTACGGCGAGTACCGCGCGCTCGTCACGACCATGGCCGACCTCGGCGCCGACCCCTCGCAGGGGTGCGGCCGGGCGCTGTGGGAGAACAACGAGGCGAACGGCCAGTACGGCACGACGATGGCGCTCATGCTCCTGCCGCACTGGACCGACGGGTGCATCTCGAGCATGGAGGGCCTGTTCTTCGAGGCGTCCGGCACCACGCCCTACCACTTCGTGACCGCCGCGGCCATGAGCGCGAGCAGCTCCAACCCCGTGCGCGAGCTGCGCTACGACAACAACGTCGCCAGCCGGGGCGTGCCGTACCTGCAGGCGCTCGGCGTCAAGTACGTCATGGTGTTCACCCAGGCGGCGAAGGACCAGGCCGACGCGCAGCCGGAGCTCACCCGGGTCGCCACCTCCGGGCCGTGGAACGTCTACGCCGTCGCCGGCTCGGAGCTGGTCGTGCCGCTCGAGCACCAGCCCGTCGTCGTCAACGAGCGAGACGGCGACCCCCGCGAGCGCCACCTCGAGCTCGGCATGAGCTGGTTCCAGCACCAGGACGAGTGGGCGGCGCTGCCCGCGGACGACGGGCCCGAGGCGTGGCAGCGCATCGACGTCGTGGCCGACCTCGCCCGCCGCGAGGAGGACAAGGTCGACGTCGTGCGGCCGGCGACGCCCATCGAGCAGGTGCCGCTGCCCGTCGTCGCCGTGTCGGACGTGCGGCTCGGCCGCCAGGACCTCTCCTTCCGCGTCGACCGGGTCGGGGTGCCCGTGCTGGTGCGGATGAGCTACTTCCCCAACTGGGAGGTCGAGGGCGCGGACGGTCCCTACCGGGTCGCGCCGAACCTCATGGTGGTCGTGCCCACCTCGGAGGAGGTGCGCCTGACGTACGGGCGCAGCACCCTCGACGTCGTCTCGTACGGGCTCACGTTCGTCGGCCTCGGCCTGCTCGTGGTGTGGCGCCGTCGCGGCGACGTGGTCCACCGCGACGACCTGGCCCTCGCGCCGACGCCGATCGGCGCGGTCCTGCCCGACGTGCGCGACGGCGGGCTCGCCCGCGACGAGCGCCCCGACCTCGACCTCGACCCCGACCTCGACCTCGACGTCCATGCCGAGCCGCTCCCGGCGCCGCACCGACCGCAGGACGACACCCCTGCGGATCCGTCGGCGCCCTGGCGCCCGAACGGGGAGTTGCCGGCGGAGGGGCCCGACCCCGCCGAGCGCCCCACTAGCGTGTAGCGGCCATGTCCCATCCCGACGCAGCACCCCCCGCTCCGCGCCGTCGTCGCGGCGATCTCGACGCGATCGTCAAGGCGTACGACGTCCGCGGCACGGTCCCGGACCAGATCGACGCCGAGGTGGCGCACGCGCTCGGCGTCGGCTTCGCCCGCTTCACGGGGGCGGCCCGCGTGCTGGTGGGGCGCGACATGCGGCCATCGGGACCCGAGCTGGTCGACGCGTTCGCCCGCGGCTGCCTCGAGCAGGGCGTGGACGTCGTCGACCTCGGCCTCGTGTCGACCGATCTCGTCTACTACGCCGCGGGCACCCTCGACGCGCCCGGCGCGGTGTTCACCGCGTCGCACAACCCGGCGCAGTACAACGGCGTCAAGCTGTGCCTGGCCGGTGCCAGGCCGGTCGGCCAGGACACGGGGCTCGGCGAGGTGAAGCGGATCGCGCAGGACGTGCTCGACGGCTCGGGTCCGCCGCCGGCGGCGCGGGCGGGGTCGTCGTCCTCGCGCAGCATGCTCGAGGCCTTCGCCGACCACGTCCTGTCGTTCGTGGACACCCGCTCGCTGCGGCCGATGCGCGTCGTCGCCGACACGGCGAACGGCATGGGCGGGCTGGTGGTCCCGGCGGTGCTCGAGCGCATCCCGCAGCTCACCCTCGAGGTCATGTACGGCGATCTCGACGGGACGTTCCCCAACCACCCCGCGGACCCGCTGCAGCCGGCCAACCAGCGCGACCTGCAGGCCCGCGTCGTCGCGGGCGGGTTCGACCTCGGCCTCGCGTTCGACGGCGACGCCGACCGCGTGTTCGTGGTGGACGAGTCCGGACGTGGCCTGTCGGGCTCGACCACCACGGCCCTGCTCGCCAGCACGATCCTGCGCTCGCACCCGGGTGCGACGATCCTGCACAACCTGATCTGCTCGCGCGCCGTGCCGGAGGTGATCCGCGAGAGCGGCGGGGTGCCGGTCCGCACGAAGGTCGGGCACTCGTTCATCAAGCAGGTCATGGCCGAGACCGGTGCGGTGTTCGGCGGCGAGCACTCCGCGCACTACTACTTCCTCGACAACTTCCGCGCCGACAGCGGCCTGATCGCGAGCATGTTCGTGATCGACGAGCTGAGCCGGGCGAACAGCGACCTGTCCGTCGTGCGCAAGCCGTTCGAGCGCTACTCCTCGAGCGGCGAGATCAACACCCAGGTGTCCGACCTCGACGCGGTCATCGAGCACGTGGCGGGCCACTTCGCGGGCGCGGACCAGGACCGGCTGGACGGGTTGACCGTCGACGTCGGCACCTGGTGGTTCAACCTCCGCCCCTCCAACACCGAGCCGCTGCTGCGCCTGAACCTGGAGGCGCCCGATCGCGCGGAGTGCGACCAGCGCGTCGCCGAGGTGCTCGCGCTCATCACCAGCACCTGAGCTGCCGATACAGCTGTGGCGGACGAGCGCGGCCCGCACGGCGCCGCACCCGACGAACGGAGGACCAACCATGGCACTGGACGAGCGACTGCTGTCGATCCTCGCCTGCCCGCAGGACAAGGGACCGCTGCTGTACCTGGGTGACGAGCGCGGGCTCTACAACCCCCGCCTGCGCCGCCGGTACGAGGTGCGCGACGGGATCCCGGTGATGCTCGTGGACGAGGCGGTCGCCGTGGACGACGCCGGTCACGACGAGATCATGGCCCTCGTGCGCGACGAGGGGATCCGTCCGACGTTCGACGCGCCCGCTCGCGACGGGGCCGAGGGCTAGGGTCTGGCGATCATGAGCTCCATCCGCCATTCCGCGCGCGCCCCGCGCCGCCTCGGCCGGCGCCTGCTCGCCGTGCCGCTGCTGCTCGCCGCTGCCGTCGCGCTCCCCTCCGGTGCGCTGCCCGCACCGACGGTCGCGGCCGCCGACAGCCTCGGCGCCGGCGGCGAGTACCACCCGCTCACGCCCGCCCGCATCTACGACTCGCGCCCGGGCCTGCCCGGCAGCGAGGAGGGTGCCGGCGCGAAGCCGATCACGCCCGGCGGCTCCGAGTTCAGCATCCCGCTCCTCGGTCGCGGCGGACTGCCCGCGTCGGGCACCGACGTGCTCGCCGTCGTCGTCAACATCGTGGTCGCCGACCCCACGTCGCAGGGATGGCTGAACGCGTACGGCACCGGCGCCCCCGCGGGGCTCGCCGCGATCGTCAACTTCCGCGCCAACCAGACGGTGCCGAACCTCGCGATCGTCCGTCCCGGCCAGGACGGCCGGCTGACGATCAAGCTCGCCGCCGGGACGGGCACCGCGAACGTCGTGGTCGACGTGTTCGGGTGGTTCTCCACCAGCGCCGCGCAGCCCGCGACCTCGGGCGCGCGGCTCGTGCCCGTGTCGCCGGGGCGCATCCTCGACACGCGCTCGGGCCTCAACCGGAGCCCGGCCGGCCCGCTGAACGAGCGGGAGACCATCGAGGTGCCGGTGCGGGGCGTCGACGCCGCCGAGCCGGCGGTGGTCGACATCGTGCCGAACGATCCCAAGGTGGTCGGCGTGGTGCTGAACATGGCGGGCGTCAACGACCTGCCGACCAGCGCGGCGACGCACCTGTCGGTCGTGCCGGACCCGCTCCCCGCGGGCCAGTCGCCGTCCACCGCGAACCTCAACCTGGTCAAGGGCCAGGTCAAGTCGAACATGGTCATGGTGCCGATCGGCGCCGACGGCAAGATCCGGGTCTACAACAACTCGGCGACCGCCCACGTCGTGCTCGACGTCGTCGGCTACCTCATCGCGCAGCAGGACCCCACCACCCGCACGGGACGGGTCGTGCCGCTCAGCGCGCCGTACCGCGTGTTCGACACCCGTGAGGCGCAGTGGCTCGGGACCCCCCTCGGGGCCGGGCAGGCCGAGGACTGGAGCTTCTCCGACTTCGCCGGCTCGGTCACCATCGGCGGCGTCAGCGTGGGCAACCAGATGGGCGTGATCGGCAACCTGACCTCGGCGAGCCTCGAGCGTCAGTACCCGAACGTCCCGGTCGGCAGCTTCCTGACCGTCTACCCGGGCGGGCCGGGGGCGCAGCGGCCGACCGCGGCCAACCTCAACATGGTCGAGGGGCAGATCACCCAGAACATGGTGGTCATGAAGTACGGCCCGAACGCGACCGCGCAGGTGTACAACTACGCCGGCAAGGTGCACTACGTGTACGACGCGTCCGCCGTCGTCCTCGCCGACTGACCCGACCGCTCCCGCTACACTCGTCGCCCGTGGGCTGATCCGACCGTGCTGCGCACGGGCGACGAGCGTGCGCCAGCCGGCGCCGGCCCCGGCGGAGGTGCAGCCGCACCCTCGCCCGCCCACCGCCGCGCCCGGCGCGCCGTCCCCAGGAGCTGCCATGTCCACCCCGACCATCGAGCGTCGCGACTTCCGCGTCGCCGACCTCTCGCTCGCGCCGTTCGGGCGCAAGGAGATCCACCTCGCCGAGCACGAGATGCCGGGCCTGCGCGCGCTGCGCGCGGAGTACGGCGCGACGAAGCCGCTCGCGGGCGCACGGATCTCGGGCTCGCTGCACATGACCGTGCAGACGGCCGTGCTGATCGAGACGCTCGTCGAGCTCGGCGCCGAGGTGCGCTGGGCGAGCTGCAACATCTTCTCCACCCAGGACCACGCGGCCGCCGCCGTCGCCGTGGGTCCGGACGGCTCGGCCGAGGATCCCCGGGGCGTGCCCGTCTTCGCGTGGAAGGGCGAGACGCTCGAGGAGTACTGGTGGTGCACCGAGCAGATGATGACCTGGCCCGACGGCGACGGGCCGAACATGATCCTCGACGACGGCGGCGACGCGACGATGCTGCTGCACAAGGGCGTCGAGTACGAGCGCACGGGCGAGGTCCCCGATCCCACGTCCGCCTCGAACCCGGAGCTGGCGATCGTGCTCGGGTTGCTGCAGCGGTCGCTGCGCAGCGACCCGACGAAGTGGACGCGCATGGCGGCCGGGGTGCGCGGCGTCACCGAGGAGACGACGACGGGGGTCAAGCGGCTGTACAAGATGCACGAGCGCGGGGAGCTGATCTTCCCGGCGATCAACGTCAACGACTCCGTCACCAAGTCGAAGTTCGACAACCTGTACGGCTGCCGCCACTCGCTCGTCGACGCGATCTGCCGCGCCACCGACGTGATGATCGGCGGCAAGGTGGCCGTGGTGTGCGGCTACGGGGACGTCGGCAAGGGCTGCGCGCAGTCGCTCCGCGGCCAGGGCGCACGCGTCATCGTGACCGAGATCGACCCGATCAACGCGCTCCAGGCGGCGATGGAGGGCTACCAGGTCACCACGCTCGAGGACGTCGTCGGGACGGCCGACATCTTCGTGTCGGCGACCGGGAACGAGCGGATCATCACCGTCGAGCACATGCGGGCGATGAAGCACAACGCGATCGTCTGCAACATCGGCCACTTCGACAACGAGATCGACATGGCGGGCCTGGCCCGCGACGGCGCGACGCGTGACGAGCTCAAGCCGGGGACCGATCTGTGGACCTTCGACGACGGCCACGCCGTCATCGTCCTCGCCGAGGGCCGGTTGGTGAACCTGGGCTGCGCGACCGGGCACCCCAGCTTCGTGATGAGCTGTTCGTTCAGCAACCAGGTCATCGCGCAGATCGAGCTGTTCAACCACGTCGATCGCTACCCGCTCGGCGTGCACGTGCTGCCGAAGCGGCTCGACGAGAAGGTCGCCGCGCTCCACCTGGACGCGCTGGGCGTGAAGCTGACGCGGTTGACCGACGAGCAGGCGGAGTACATCGGGCTGGACCCGGCCGGGCCGTTCAAGCCCGAGCACTACCGGTACTGACGCGCCGTGCGGCGGCCGGCGGTGCCGGCCGCCGCGACGCGGCGCCGTCGTGGCTCCAGCGCGAGGTGCGGCAGGAACACCTGGACCAGCGGCCCGATGCCGAGCGCGAACGCGAGCGTGCCGATGCCCGCGGTGCCGCCGAGCAGGAGCCCCAGCGCCAGCACCGTCACCTCGATCGCGGTGCGGGCGACCCTGATGCTCAGGCCGCGCTGCTGCAGCCCCATCATCAGCCCGTCGCGCGGGCCGGCGCCGAGCCCGGAGCCGATGTAGAGCGCGGAGCCGAGACCGACGACGACCACGCCGACGGCGACCATCACGCCCCGGCCGAGCAGGTGATCCGTGTCCGGCAGGACCGGGATGACCAGGTCGGCGACGACGCCGATCTCGATCGCGTTGAGGACGGTGCCCACGCCCGGGCGCTGGCGCAGCGGGATCCACAGCAGGAGCAGCACGACGCCCGTGGCGACGATGACCCGTCCGATGGGGACGTCGAGCCGCTCCGCGACGCCCTCGTGGAACACGTCCCACGGCGCCGCGCCGAGGTCGGACTCGATCAGCAGCGAGATCCCCACAGCGAACAGCGCGAGGCCGATCACGCACCGCACGAGGCGCTCCGGCCACCCGGCGGCGCGCTGGCCGCTGCGGTCGCGGGGCGCCGGTGGGGTCCTCGGGGAGGTCGGCACGACGGGCGACGCTACCGGCCGACGGCCCGGCCGCCGGGGGAGTTCCGGGCGGCGGAGCCGTGGCCGCACGGGTGTCACACCCCCCGTGCACGATCGCCGCATGACGATCACGAACCTCCTCGTGCAGCGCTGCGCGAGCTGCGACGCCCCCGGGCCCGTGCTGTGCCGGGTGTGCCGGTTCTCCCTCGCGTCGACGGCGGCCACCAGCGTCCACGGCGTCCCGGCGGCGATGCCCTTCGACGGGGTCGCTCGCCGCGTGCTGCTTGCGCTCAAGTACCGCAACCGCCGCGCCGCCGCCCGCTCGCTCGCGGTGCTGGTGGTGGCCCGGCTGCGGCTCCGCGCCGGCGCCGCACGAGGGGTCGACGTGGTGACGTGGGCGCCGACGGGCCCGGAGCGGGTCCGAGCGCGCGGCTACGACCAGGCCGAGCTCCTCGCCCGCGAGGTCGCCCGCGAGCTCGGTGTGCCGTGTCGGCGGTTGCTCCACCGGGCGCACGGCGAGCCGCAGACCGGGCGCGACCGGATCGCCCGCCTCGTGGGCCCCCGCTACCGGGCGCGGCCCGGTCGGGGCGACCAGCGGGTGCTGGTCGTCGACGACGTCGTCACGACCGGAGCGACCCTCCGGGCGGCTGCGGCGGCGCTGGCCGCGGCAGGTTGGGCGCAGGTGCTCGTCGCCGCCGTCGCGGCCACGCCCGACGCGCCGGCCACGCACCCCGCCGTCGCGCCGCTCGCCCTCGCCGGCTGACCGTCCGGGTCACGCTCGCCGGCGGCGCCGCGGGCGCCCGCTGCCGGCGACGCCGCCTGCGGCACCCGCCGCGCAGGGCACCGGTAGGCTCGGACGCTGCATGAGCATCCTCGATCGCATCCTCCGCGCCGGCGAGGGGAAGAAGCTGAAGGCCCTGCAGGGCCTCGTCCCGGACGTCAACGCCCGCGAGGCGGAGATGCGCGCGCTCGACGACGACGCGCTGCGGGGCAAGACCGGCGAGTTCCGAGCCCGCCTCGAGCGCGGGGAACCCCTCGACGACCTGCTCGTCGAGGCCTTCGCGGTCGTGCGCGAGGCCGCCGACCGCGTCATCGGCCAGCGCCACTACGACGTGCAGGTCATGGGCGGTGCCGCGCTGCACTTCGGCTGGGTCGCCGAGATGAAGACCGGCGAGGGCAAGACCCTCGTCAGCACCCTGCCGGCGTACCTGAACGGCGTGTCCGGCAAGGGCGTGCACCTCATCACGGTGAACGACTACCTGGCCCGCTTCCACGCCGAGTGGATGGGGCGCATCCACCGCTGGCTCGGCCTGGACGTCGGCCTGATCATCCCGGGGTTCAAGGAGCGCCCGGCGGAGAAGCGCCAGAGCTACGCGGCCGACATCACCTACGGCACGAACAACGAGTTCGGCTTCGACTACCTCCGCGACAACATGGCGGGGACGCTGGCCGACAAGGTGCAGCGCGGGCACAACTACGCCATCGTCGACGAGGTCGACTCGATCCTCATCGACGAGGCGCGGACCCCGCTCATCATCAGCGGCCGGGTCGCCGACGCGGCGAAGCTGTACTACCGCTTCGCGAGCGTCGTGCGCTCGCTGCAGCGCGACGTCGACTACGACGTCGAGGAGGACAAGCGGGTGGTCGTGCCGCTCGAGAGCGGCATCGAGAAGGTCGAGGCGGCCCTCGGCATCGAGAACCTGTACGACGAGGTCCAGCAGAACCTCGTCCACCAGCTGTCGGTCGCGCTGAAGGCCAAGGAGCTCTACAAGCGGGACAAGGACTACATCATCCAGAACGGCGAGGTGAAGATCGTCGACGAGTTCACCGGGCGGATCCTCGAGGGCCGTCGCTGGAGCGAGGGCATCCACCAGGCGGTCGAGGCGAAGGAAGGGGTGAAGATCAAGGAGGAGAACCAGACCCTCGCGACGATCACCCTCCAGAACTACTTCCGCATGTACGACAAGCTCGCCGGCATGACCGGCACCGCCCAGACCGAGGCGGCGGAGCTGATGAACACCTACGGGCTCGCCGTCGTGCCGATCCCCACCCACCTGCCCGCGAAGCGCCTCGACCAGGCCGACCTCATCTACAAGGGCGAGGGGCCGAAGTTCGACGCGGTGGTCGACGACATCGCGGAGAAGTACGAGAAGGGCCAGCCGGTGCTCGTCGGCACGATCAGCGTGGCCAAGAGCGAGCACCTGTCGAAGCTCCTCACCCGCCGCGGCATCCCCCACGAGGTGCTGAACGCGAAGCAGCACACGCGTGAGGCGGAGATCGTCGCGCAGGCCGGCCGGCTGCACGCCGTCACCGTCGCCACGAACATGGCGGGGCGCGGCGTCGACATCCTCCTCGGCGGCAACCCCGAGGGGCTCGCCCGCCAGCAGGTGCTGAAGGAGGGCCACGCCGTCGAGGTGCTGGTCGACGCGTTCGCGCTGCCGGAGCAGCGCACGGAGGAGTTCGACGCGGCGCGCGCGACGGCGCTCGCGCGCTACGACCAGCTCCTGGCCGAGTTCAAGGCGCAGTGCAAGGCCGAGGGCGACAAGGTGCGCGAGCTCGGCGGGCTGTACGTCCTCGGGACCGAGCGCCACGACAGCCGCCGCATCGACAACCAGCTGCGCGGCCGCTCGGGCCGCCAGGGCGATCCGGGCGAGAGCCGCTTCTACCTCAGCCTCGACGACGAGCTGATGCGGCTCTTCGCGACCGGTGCGCTGAGCTGGGTGATGGGCAGGGCGCTGCCCGACGACGAGGCCATCGAGGCGAAGATGGTGACCAAGGCGATCGAGCGGGCGCAGACCACCGTCGAGCAGCGCAACGGCGAGATCCGCAAGAACGTCCTCAAGTACGACGAGGTGATGAACGAGCAGCGCAAGGTGATCTACCAGCGCCGCGACCAGATCCTCGAGGGCGCCGACCTGAAGGCGGCGGCGATGGAGTACCTGGCGGAGGCGGTCCAGGCGCTCATCGACACGCACTGCGCGAGCGCGGCGGAGGACGAGTGGGACCTGGACGGGCTCGCGAAGGAGCTGCGGACGTTCTGGCCGAGCGAGATCACCGAGGAGCAGCTCGAGGAGTGCGGCTCGACCAAGAAGATGTACGCGCTCGTCACGGCCGATGCGGCCGCGTTCTACGAGCGGCGTGAGGCCGAGCTCGGCTCGCCGGTCATGCGCGACGTCGAGCGGCAGGTGATGCTGCGGATCATCGACCAGCGCTGGCGCGAGCACCTGGAGGAGATGGACTACCTCCAGGAGGGCATCAACCTGCGTGCGATGGGCCAGAAGGACCCGCTGACCGAGTGGCAGCGCGAGGGCTTCGAGATGTTCGGTTCGCTGATGAAGGGCATCGCGCAGGACTTCGTCAAGTACGTCATGCACGTGCAGGTGGTGCGCAAGGAGGCGCCGGCGCCGGCGGTCCAGAACCTGCAGCAGACCTCGAGCGACGATCAGGCCGGCGGCGGCTTCGAGGCCGCGGCGCAGGCCGCGGCCGCGGCCGGCGAGATCCCCGAGGAGGTCGCCGCGACCGCGGCGCCCGCCGCCCCCGCGAAGCCGGCGACGGTCGTGAAGGACGAGTGGTCGAAGACGCCGCGCAACGCGCCCTGCCCGTGCGGGAGCGGCAAGAAGTTCAAGCTCTGCCACGGCGCCACGCCGGGGGCCTGATGCGCGACTTCTCGGACGAGCTCAAGGAGCTCCGGCGGCGGCTCGAGGAGGCGCAGGGCTACCTCAAGGTCGACACCGCGCGCTCGCGCCTCGTCGAGCTCGAGATCGAGGTCGCACGGCCGGACCTGTGGGACGACCAGGAGCTGGCCAAGCGCGTCAACGGCGAGTACGCGAACGTCAAGGCGGACATCGACCAGTTCGACGCGCTCGCCCGCCAGCTCGAGGACGCGGAGGTGCTCCACGACCTCGCCCGCGAGGTCGACGACGAGAGCCAGGAGCCGGAGATCGCGGCGGCGGCGGCGTCCATCTCCGCGGCCCTCCGGCTGCTCGAGCTGCGCAGCCTGTTCACGGGGGAGCACGACGAGGCCGACTGCATCGTGCAGATCAACGCGAAGGACGGCGGCGTCGACGCGCAGGACTGGAGCGAGATCCTCTTGCGGATGTACGGGCGGTGGGCGGAGCGGCGCGGGTTCGGCTTCGAGGTCGACGGCATCAGCGAGGGCACCGAGGCCGGGATCCTCTCGGCCGAGTTCACGCTGACGGGTCGCTACGCGTACGGGCTCATGACCGCCGAGCGCGGCACCCACCGCCTCGTGCGGATCAGCCCGTTCGACAACCAGGGCCGGCGCCAGACCAGCTTCGCCTCGGTGCAGGTGTGGCCCGTGCTGGACGACCCCGACGTGGAGGTGAACGAGAGCGACATCCGCATGGAGGTGTTCCGTGCGAGCGGCGCGGGCGGCCAGCACGTCAACAAGACGTCCTCCGCGGTCCGGCTCATCCACGAGCCGACCGGACTGGTCGCGAGCAGCCAGGAGGAGCGCAGCCAGCTCCAGAACCGCGAGAAGGCGATGAACCGGTTGCGCACGATGATCGCGGCGAAGGTGATCGAAGAGCGCGAGGCCGAGCTCGACCGCATCGCCGGACGCCAGGCGCAGGTGGGCTGGGGCAGCCAGATCCGCTCGTACGTCGTGCAGCCGTACCAGATGGTGAAGGACCTGCGCACCGACGTGGAGTCGAGCAACGTGGCCGCGGTCCTCGACGGCGACATCGACGAGTTCATGGAGGGCTACCTCCGGTGGCGACGGCGCGAGGGCGAGTGAGCCCACTAGGTTCGAGCCCCGCATGATCAAGCTCGAGAACGTGACGAAGAGCTACAGCACCGAGGTGACGGCGCTGCGCGACGCGAGCTTCGACGTCGCGAAGGCCGAGTTCGTGTTCCTGGTCGGGCCCTCGGGGTCCGGCAAGAGCACGCTGCTGCGGCTCATGAACCGCCAGGAGAAGCCCGAGCGGGGCGCGGTGTGGGTCGCGGGGCGGAACATCAACGAGATGCCCGACGGCAAGGTGCCGCACCTGCGCCGCAACATCGGCAACATCTTCCAGGACTACAAGCTCCTCACGAACAAGACGGTGTTCGAGAACGTCGCCTTCGCGCTCGAGGTCATCGGACGGCCGAAGCACGTGATCCGTCAGCAGGTCCCCGCGGTGCTCGACCTCGTCGGCCTCGCCGGCAAGGAGGACCGCTTCCCGCACCAGCTGTCGGGCGGCGAGCAGCAGCGCGTGTCGATCGCCCGCGCGTTCGTCAACCGGCCGTTGATCCTCCTGGCCGACGAGCCGACGGGCAACCTCGACCCGGCGACGGGGGAGGGCATCATGCGGCTCCTCGACCGGATCAACAAGACCGGCACGACCGTCGTCATGGCGACGCACGACCAGCGGATCGTGAACATGATGCGCAAGCGGGTCATCCAGCTCGACCGCGGCATCATCGTGCGCGACCAGGCTCGTGGTGTGTACGAGTAGATGCTGTCACGGGTCAGCTACACGTTCCGCGAGCTGCGGGCGAGCATCAGCCGCAACCTCACCCTCACGGTCGCGACGGTCATCACCTCCACCGTGTCGCTGCTCCTGTTCGGGCTGACCCTGCTCGTCCAGCGCGGCTTCGACAACCAGCTGTCGCAGTGGTCCGGCGGCGTCGAGCTGATCGTCTACATCGAGAACAACGCCTCGCCCGAGCAGTTGCAGGTGGTGCAGGACGCGCTGACGAGCACGCCCGACATCATCGACGTCGACCGCCTCCAGTACCTCGACGTGCCGGCCTCGCTCGCCGAGGCCGAACGGCTCTTCGCGGGGGATCCCCAGACCCTGGAGCTGCTGACGCCGGAGACGATCCCGACGCAGTTCAAGGTGGTGCCGGCGGAGGGGGTCGACAGCGAGGTGCTCGGCCAGCTCGCGACGAACTTCCGCACGTTGCCGAAGGTGCAGGCCGTCGCCTTCCCGAGCGACCAGGTCGAGGTGCTGTCGACGGTGCAGGGCATCATCGGCATCCGGCTGCTGCTGATCACCGGGCTGCTGCTCGTGTCCGCGGTCCTGCTGATCTGGCAGACGATCCGCACCGCGATGTTCGCGCGCCGGCGCGAGATCGAGGTCATGAAGCTCGTCGGCGCGACCGACTGGTTCATCCGTGTGCCGTTCATGCTCGAGGGGTTGCTGCAGGGCCTGATCGGCGGCGTGCTCGCGAGCGGCGCGCTGCTGGCGCTGAACGACAACTGGACGGGGGCCGTGCAGGGGTTCCCGTCCGAGTCGGGCTTCGGCGCGTTCGTGGTCACCGACGGCTTCCCCCTGTGGGTCGTGCTGTGGATGATCGTCGTCGGCATGGTCGTCGGCGCGATCGGCTCCGGCACCGCGGCGTCGCGGTTCCTCGACGTCTGAGCCGCGGCCGGCCGCCGCGTAGGGTCGGCCGGATGGAGCACACCCAGATCCGCTACGCCGTCGAGGACCAGGTCGCGACGATCACGTTGCACCGCCCCGACCAGCTGAACGCGTTCACGAACACGATGATGCGCGAGCTGATCGACGCGTTCGACCGGGTGGACGCGGACGACGACGTCCGCGCGGTCATCGTCACGGGGTCGGGCCGCGGGTTCTGCGCCGGCGCCGACCTGAGCGGCGGTGGCGACACGTTCGCCGGCGGGGGCAGCGACGAGCAGAGCTCCGTGCGCGGGGTGCCGCGCGACGGCGGCGGCCTCGTGTCGCTGCGCATCTTCGACTGCACGAAGCCGGTCATCGCCGCGATCAACGGTCCCGCCGTGGGCGTCGGGATCACGATGACCCTGCCGATGGACATCCGCCTCGCGAGCACGAGCGCGAAGTTCGGGTTCGTCTTCGCCCGCCGCGGCATCCTGCCCGAGGCGTGCTCGTCGTGGTTCCTGCCCCGCCTCGTCGGCATCAGCCAGGCGGCGGAGTGGTGCTACTCCGGCCGCGTCTTCGGCCCCGAGGAGGCGGTGTCGGGTCGCCTCGTCCGCAGCGTCCACGAGCCCGACGACCTGCTCCCGGCGGCTCGTGCGATCGCGGCCGAGATCGCGGCGAACACCGCGCCCGTCAGCGTCGCGCTCACGCGCCGGATGCTGTGGCGGCTGCTCGGCGCCGACCACCCGATGGACGCGCACCGGGTCGATTCGCGGGGCATCGCCGAGCGCGGCCGCAGCGCCGACGCCCGCGAGGGCGTGACGAGCTTCCTCGACAAGCGCGCCCCGCGGTTCCCGGTGAAGGTCAGCGACGGCCTGCCGGACATCTTCCCCGGTTGGGAGGATCCGAAGTTCTCGTAAAGGTGCCCACGCCGCGTGCCGATCGTTGTGTCTGAACCGCCGGGGTGAGCGGGAACGTCGATGCAGCTGCCAGTGGTTGCAGACGTCTGGAACGGAGGATGCGGTTGTGGACGTGATGACCGGTGATGTGGTCGAGCTCGACTCGGAGCGCGGTGCGCTGACGGCGCTCGTGCTGCTCGCGACGCCGGAGGCGGTGATCCTCGACGCGCTCGACGGGTCGACCCCGTTCGTCCTCCGTCCCGACGAGCTCCAGGGCAACGTCCGGGTCTTCGACGGCCAAGCCGCCTGAGCGCCGCGGGCGCCCGGCTCACCGCTTGCGGATCAGCGTCAGCCCGTCGCTGACGGGCAGCAGGTAGCTGTCCACGCGCTGGTCGCGGGCGACGGCGTCGTTGAACCGTTGCAGCGCGACGGTGTCGTGGTCGTCCGTCTCCGGCGTGCCGACGACGAGGCCGGACCACAGCGTGTTGTCGACCAGGATCAGGCCCCCGGAGCGGACGGCGGGCAGCAGCGTCTCGTAGTAGGACGCGTAGCCCGTCTTGTCGGCGTCGATGAACACGAGGTCGATCTGCTGGTCGAGCGGGAGCTGGCGCAGCTGGTCCGCAGCGGGGCCGATCCGCAGCTCGATCCGATCGGCGAGGCCCGCGCGCTCCCAGTACCGCTGCGCCACCGCGGTCCACTCCTCGCTCACGTCGAAGCACACGAGCCGGGAGCCGGGGCCCATCGCTTGCGCGATGCAGAGGGCCGAGTACCCGGTGAAGGTGCCGACCTCGACGGCGTAGCGGGCGCCGCTCAGCCCGACGAGCAGCGACAGCAGCGCGCCCTGGTCCGGGCTGATCTGCATGACCGACATCTCGCCGGTGAGCACCCGGGTCTCCTCGATCAGCTCCAGCTGCAGGTCGTCCGGGCGGGCCGCTCGCTGGGCGATGTACGCCGCGACGGCGGGATCGAGCCAGGGGGACTCGGCGCGGGAGGACATCCGGTCACGCTAACGCCGGCCGCCTCGGGTCGGCCGCTCCCCGAGCGCTCTAGCCTGGTGGCGTGACGCAGCCAGCGACGCCGGAGCCGGAGCCGACGCTGTACGAGCGCGTCGGCGGCATGGCCTTCTTCGAGCGCCTGGTCGACGCCTTCTACGACGGCGTCGCGACGGACGAGGTGCTGCTGCCGCTGTACCCCGAGGCGCCGGACCTGACGGGAGCGCGGCGGCGCCTCACCCTGTTCCTCGCGCAGTACTGGGGCGGCCCGACGGCGTACGCCGACGAGCGGGGGCACCCCCGCCTGCGGATGCGGCACATGCCGTTCACGGTGGGGCCGCGCGAGCGCGACCGGTGGCTGCACCACATGCTGTCGGCGATCGACGGCTGCGCGCCGGACCCCGAGGTCCGGGCCGCGCTGGTCGCGTACGTGGTGCCCGCCGCCGAGCACATGCGCAACGACACCGGCCTGCCGATCTCGTCGTCGCGGCCGCAGCGCTGACGGCGTCTCGCGAGGCACCGGGTCACTCGCCGATGTCCTCCAGCCAGACCTCGGGATGGCGCTCGACGAACGTGGCGAGCAGCTCGACGCACCGCTCGTCGTCCAGGACGACCACCTCGACGCCGTGCTCGCGCAGCCACTCGTGGCCGCCGGAGAAGGTCCGGTCCTCACCGACGACCACCCGGGAGATGCCGAACTGGCGCACGAGGCCGGAGCAGTACCAGCACGGCGACAGCGTCGTCACCATCGTGGTGCCTCGGTAGCTGCGCTGGCGCCCGGCGCGCCGGAAGGCGTCCGTCTCGCCGTGCACCGAGGGATCGCCGTCCTGGACCCGGCGGTTGCGTCCGGCGCCGAGCAGCGTGCCGTCCGCCCCGAACAGCGCGGCCCCGATCGGGATGCCGCCTTCGGCGAGCCCGAGCCGTGCCTGCTCGATCGCGACCTCGAGCATGTCGCGATCGTCGGTCGGCCCGGGCATCGCCGCGATGGTACGCCTCAGGCCGTGGCGCGAGCGGGTGCGGCGAGCTCGTGCACCCGCCGGAGGGCGGCGGCCAACACCTCGTCCCCGTCGGCCCAGTTGGGGCCCTGGTGGTCGGCGTGGACGAACGTGACGTCGTGGACGCCGAGGAAGCCGAGCACGTGGCGCAGGTACGGCTCCTGGAAGTCGTATCCCGCGGCGGGACCACCGGCGCGGAAGTCGCTCCCGCGACCGGTCACCACGACCGCTCGCGCCGCGGGCACGGACCCGACCGGGCCGAGCTCGCCGAACGTGATCGTGCGACCCATCCGCACCACGTGGTCGATCCACGCCTTGAGGTTCGAGGGGATCGAGAAGTTCCACATCGGCGCGCCGATGACGAGCTCGTCGGCGGCCAGGAGGTCGTCGACCAGCCGGTCGCTGAGCGACAGCACGAGGTCGTGCAGGTCCGTCCGGTCCGTGGGCTCCGTGAACCAGGCGCCGAGCTCGGTCGGCCCGAGGTGCGGGAGCCCGAGCAGCGGGAGGTCGTGGTGCACGACGGCGCCGTTCGGGTTGGCCTCCTGCCAGGCCGCGGCGTAGGCGGCCGTGAGCGAGCGGGTGGTGCTGTCGGGGCGGGGGCTGGCGTCGACCCGGAGCAGGGTGGTCATGGGGTTCCTCCCGTGGTATCAGTTCACGCGTGAACGGTTGACATGTGAACCATACCGCGGATCGTTCACGTGTCAACCTCCGGCGCCGGCGGCCTGGGTATCCTCGGCCCATGGCGGGCTGCGAGCAGGGCGACGTGCAGGTGTGGCTGGCGCTCAGCCGCGCGAAGGAGCTGCTCGACGACCACCTCGACCGCGCGCTGCGCACCGGCGTCGACCTCTCGCTGCACGAGCACTCGGTGCTGGTCCAGCTCGCGCTCGGCGGCGGCATCCAGCAGATGAACGCCGTCGCGCAGTCGCTCGTGCTGTCGAAGAGCGGAGCGACCCGGCTCGTCGCGAAGCTCGAGGAGGAGGGGCTGATCGAGCGGGTGGTGTTCCCGCAGGACCGGCGAGCCACCTTCGCCCGCCTCACCGACGCCGGCCGGTCGCGGCTCGAGCGCAGCGAGGCGATCTTCCACCGGGTGCTCGGCGAGGTGTTCTCCGAGCACCTGCGCGGCTCGGACCTGCAGCACCTGCGCCGGTCGCTCGACCGGCTGCTCGCCGGCAACGGCTGGGTCGCGGCGCCGCCGTGCCCGAGCTGGGCCAGCGACGCCGCAGCGCCTCAGGAGAACACGACGGTCTTGCGGCCGTAGACGAGCACCCGGTGCTCGAGGTGCGCCCGCACGGCGCGCGCCAGCACGATCGTCTCGAGGTCGCGGCCCTTGGCCGTGAGGCCCTCCACGTCGTCGCGGTGGGTCGCGCGGGCCACCTCCTGGTCGATGATCGGCCCCTCGTCGAGGTCGCTCGTGACGTAGTGCGCGGTGGCGCCGATCAGCTTCACGCCCCGGTCGTGCGCCTGGCGGTACGGGTTCGCCCCGACGAACGCCGGCAGGAACGAGTGGTGGATGTTGATGATCCGGTTCGGGTAGACGTCGACGACGGCCGGCGTGAGGATCTGCATGTACCGGGCGAGGACGACGAGCTCGACCTCGCGCCGGCGCAGCTCGGACAGCAGCGCCCGCTCCTGGTCGGGCTTCGTCGCCGGCGTCACGGGCAGGTGCACGTACGCCACGCCCATGTGCTCGCAGATCTCCGCGTGGTCGGGGTGGTTCGAGACGACCACCGCGAGCTGCGCCGCGAGCTCGCCCGTGCGCCACCGCGTCAGCAGGTCGTACAGGCAGTGCGGCTGCCTCGAGGCGAGGATCGCCATCCGCGGCCGCACGTCCGTGAGGTGCAGGTCGACGGTCAGGCCGAAGCGCTCGACCACGGGTGCGAACGCCGGCAGGATCTCGTCGCGCCCGAGCCCGAGCCCGTCGAGCTCGAACTCGACGCGCTGGAAGAACACGCCCTCCACCGGGTCCACGTGCTGCTCGGCGTGGACGATGTTGCCGTCGTGGTCGGCGATGAAGCCCGCCACCGCCGCGACGACGCCACGACGGTCCGGGCACGACAGGAGCAGGACCCCGGTGGGTCGGGGTCGGTCAGCGGGGGGCACGGTCGCTCATGTTGGCGGCCCGAGCGCGTGGCAGGCAATCGCCACGGCCGCGGCCACGTTCAGCGAGTCCACCTCGGGGGCCATGCGGATCCGCGCCCGCCACGTGGTGGCGGCGAGGACCGCGTCCGACAGGCCGCTGCGCTCCGCCCCGACGACGAGCGCGACCCGCGCCGGTCGCGGGAGGTCCTCGATCGTCGGCGCCGACGTGGCCGGTGTCAGCGCCACCGACGTGAAGCCCGCGGCGTGCAGGCGCAAAAGCGAGTCCGCGACGTCGACGGTGCGCGCGTGCGGGAACGCGACCGCGTGGCCCATCGACACCCGCAGGGAGCGGCGCGCCAACGGGTCCGCGCTCGTCCGGTCGAGGACGAGGCCGTGCCACCCGAGGGCGGCGGCGCTGCGGACGATCGAGCCGACGTTCGAGGGGTTGTCCACCGCCTCCGCGACGACGAGGTGGGTGGAGCTCGACGCGAGGTCGTCGACGGACGGCCGCGGCGGACGCTCGAAGATCGCGACGATCGGGCTCGGCACGCCGAGGCGCGTCGCCGCGGCCCGGACCCGGTCGCCGCCGGCGTGCACCGGGACGAGCTCCGCGAGGCGGAAGGCGACCGACGGCGGCCGTGCGCCGTCCACGAGGGCCGCCACGGGGCGGCATCCGGCGGACAGCGCACGCTCGACCACGAGGTCGCCCTCGGCCATGAACCACCCGGCGCCGGCGTCCTCGCGGCGCTGCGGCCGGTTGGACAGACCCCGTTCGTTGCGCCGGAAGGGCGCCAGGCGCTCGTCGTCGGGGTCGTCCACCTCGACGAACGTCATCGCTGGCGCACCGTCAGTAGTACCAGGGGTAGGGCGACCAGTCCGGATCGCGCTTGTCGAGGAAGGACGTGCGGCCCTCCTGCGCCTCGTCGGTCATGTACGCGAGGCGGGTGGCCTCGCCGGCGAACACCTGCTGACCGACGAGTCCGTCGTCGACGAGGTTGAACGAGAACTTCAGCATCCGCTGCGCGGTGGGGCTCTTGCGGTTCACCTCCGCCGCCCAGCGGAGCGCCTCGCGCTCCAGCTCCGCGTGCGGGACCACCGCGTTCACCATCCCCATCCGGTGCGCGTCGTCGGCGGAGTGCTCCCGGCCGAGGAAGAAGATCTCGCGCGCGAACTTCTGCCCGACCTGGCGGGCCAGGTACGCGGAGCCGAACCCGCCGTCGAAGCTCGCGACGTCGGCGTCGGTCTGCTTGAACCGCGCGTGCTCGCGACTGGCGAGCGTCAGGTCGGACACGACGTGCAGGCTGTGCCCGCCCCCCGCCGCCCACCCCGGGACCACGCAGATGACGACCTTCGGCATGAACCGGATGAGCCGCTGGACCTCGAGGATGTGGAGCCGCCCGGAGCGGCCGGGGTCGATCGTCTCGGCCGTGTCGCCGTCCGCGTAGCGGTAGCCGTCGCGGCCCCGGATGCGCTGGTCGCCGCCGCTGCAGAAGGCCCACCCGCCGTCCTTCGGCGACGGCCCGTTGCCCGTGAGCAGCACGCAGCCGACGTCGGTCGAGGTGCGTGCGTGCTCGAGCGCGCTGAACAGCTCGTCGACGGTGCGCGGGCGGAACGCGTTGCGCACCTCCGGCCGGTCGAACGCGATCCGCACGGTGCCGTGCTCGACGCTGCGGTGGTAGGTGATGTCGCCGAAGTCGAACCCGGGCACCTCGCGCCACGCGGCGGGGTCGAAGATCTCGGAGACGGCGCGCATGGCCCCATCCTGCCCGACGGCGCGCTGCTACGTTCAGCCCCGTGGCGCTGCAGATCTTCGGGGTCCCGGGCCTGCCGGAGATCGAGCCGGGCGCCGACCTCGCAGCGATGGTGGTGGGTGCTGCGGCCGGTGCGGGGACGCCGCTCGAGGACGGCGACGTCGTCGTGGTCACGTCCAAGATCGTGTCGAAGGCCGAGGGGCGCATCGTCGAGCTCGACGACGTCGATCCGTCGCCGTTCGCCCGCCAGTGGTCCGAGCCGTGGGACAAGGATCCCCGCGTGACCGAGCTCGTGCTGCGCGAGGCGAAGCGGGTCGTGCGTCAGATCGGCCCGGTCCTCATCACCGAGACGCACCACGGCTTCGTGTGCGCGAACAGCGGGATCGACCAGTCGAGCAGCGGCGCGCACGGCCGCGTGGTGCTGCTCCCCGTCGACAGCGACGCGTCCGCCCGCGGCATCCGCGCCGGCCTCGCCCGAGCGGGCGTCGACGCGGCCGTCATCGTGAGCGACACGTTCGGGCGCGCGTGGCGCGAGGGCCAGACGGACATCGCGATCGGGATCGCCGGGATGCAGCCGATCCACAGCTACATCGGCCAGGTCGACCCGCACGGCCACGAGTTCCGGGTGCAGGCGCTGTGCGTCGCCGACGAGCTCGCCGGCGCCGCCGAGCTGGTGAAGGGCAACGTGTCACGGGTGCCGGTCGCCGTCATCCGCGGCCACCGCTGGGACGCCGACGACGATGCGACGATCGCGCCCGTCCTGCGCGACCAGTCGCGCGACCTCTTCCGGTGATCGCGAGCGGCGCGATCGGCTCCTGGCCGGCGCGGCGCTGATGCCGGGCGACCGCCGCGCAGGGAGAGCGGTCGCACGCCGCTGGTCGGCGATCGCCGAGGTGATGCGCCACGGCGACCTGCGCCGGTTGCAGCTCGGGTGGGCGGCGTTCTTCGTCGTCGACTCGATGGCGACGGTCGCGCTGTCGGTGTGGGCGTTCGGCCGCGACGGCACCGCGGGCGTCGGCCTCCTCGGCGTGACGCGGCTGCTGCCCGGTGCGCTCGCGCTGCCGCTCGGGGCATGGGCGGCGGACCGCTACCCCAGGCGGCGGGTGGTCACGCTGTCGTTCGCGTCGGTGGCCGTCGCCCACGCGGCGATGGCCGCCGCCGTCGCGGGCGACGCGCCCGCGGCCGTGGTGTACGTGCTCGTGGGCGTGGCGAGCATCGCGGCGACGCCCTATCGGCCGGCGCACCTCGCGCTGTGCCCGGTGGTCGCGCGCTCCCCGGCGGAGCTCGTCGCCACGAACGTGTCGTCCGGGACGCTCGAGGGTCTCGCCACCTTCGCCGGACCCGCGATCGCCGCGGTGCTGCTGGCCGTCTCCGGGCCCTCGGCCGTCGTCGCGATCGCCGCCGCAGCAGCGGCTGGTGGCGCGTTCGCCGTCTCCGGCATCTCGGTGGCGCACGACCCGTCGCGAGCGGTGCGCCAGGCGGGAGCGCGGCCGCTGCAGGCCCTGCTGGGCGGCGTCGGCGACCTGCGCTCGGACGGCGACCTCGCGGCGCTCGTGGGGTGCTTCGTCGCGCAGCTCCTCGTGCGCGGCGTGCTCGGGGTGCTCGTGGTGGCGGTCTCGTTCGACCTCGTCGACGCCGGCGCGAGCGGCGTCGGGTGGCTCGCGGCGGCGATGGGTCTCGGCGGGATCGTCGGCGCCATCGGGTCGATCTCCATGACGGGACGTCGCCGCCTCGCGGGGCCCACGGGCGTGGCGCTCGCCGCCTGGGGGCTGCCGATCACGCTGATCGGCGTGGTGCCGGAGCTCGCCGTGGCGCTCACGGCGATGGTGGCGATCGGTGTCGCCAACGCCCTGCTCGACGTGTCCGGCCTGACGTTGATCCAGCGCCTCGGGTCCGACGTGACCCTCGGGAGGGTGTTCGGCGTGTTGTTCACGCTCGGGATCGCGTTCGGCGGGATGGGCGCCGCGGTCGCGCCGTCGCTCGTGTCGCTCGCCGGCGTGCGACCGGTCCTCGTCGGCGTCGGCCTCGTCCTCCCGCTGACGGCGCTGGCCCTGGCGCGCCGGTTGCGCTCGATCGACCAGCGCGCCGAGCCGGTCCCGGAGATGGTGGGGCTGCTGGCGGACGTGGACCTCTTGGCGGCGCTCCCGCCGACGACGCTCGAGAAGATCGCCGCGCGAGCGGGCCGCAGCGACCATCCACCGGGGTCGGTGCTCGTCGCCGAGGGCGATCCGGGCGACCGGTTCTACGTCGTCGCCGACGGCGAGGTCGAGGTCTCACGCGGCGGTGTGCACCGGCGACGCCTCGGCCGGGGCGACCACTTCGGCGAGATCGCACTGGTGCGCGCGACGCCGAGGACGGCGACGGTCACGGCCCGGACCGACGTGCGGCTGGTGGCGATCACGGCGACGGTGTTCCTCGACGCGGTCAGGAGCAGCGACGCCGCCCACGCCCTCGCGATGACGACGACCGACGCGGTGCTCGCTGCCGACGCCGGCACGGGAACCTGAGCCTCGGTCGCGGCGCGCACCGGCCGATGGCGCCGTCGATCCGCGCGTCCGCGGCGGGCGTCAGCGCCTGCTCGTCCGGCGCAGCTCCACCTGCACGGCCGCCACCGTCGGTCGGTGCGAGGCGGCGAACGCGCCGCGCACGCGCAGTGCAGCGACGGCGCGGTGGGCGGCGGTCCGGGGCACGGCGTCCGCGGCGAACAGCTCGTCCGCCCGCTGTGCCAGGAACGACGCGGCGGCCGTCACGGCGGCGCGCGCGTGCTCGTCGCCGTCGTCGAAGCGCCAGCGCACGACCCGATCTGCGATCCGCGGCTGGTCCTCCGACTCGAGGCCCGTCGCCGCGAACACACGGCAGTCGTAGGTGCGGCACGTGCGTGGCCGGTGGTCGTAGATCGAGCACCCGGTGTCGCCCAGCATCGGGCAGCGCCCGCGGTCGTCGTAGCCCATCAGCAGGTGTCCAGGCGGCAGGCCCGGCGCCGGGAACAGGAGCGCCGGCGGGATGTGGGCGAGGGCGGCGTGGTCGTCCGGCCCCACGTGGACGAACTGCGACGACTCGCAGCACGCGGTGCACCCTCCGCAGGGCACGACGCTGTCCGCCCCGCCGTCGAGCACGGCGTCGATGTCCCGGAGCCAGGCGCCGAACGACCCCGCGCTCACGGAGCCGTCACCGAGATCCACGCTGTCCATGAGGTCGACCAGCGTACGGAACCGGACCTCGGTCGACCCGTGCAACGGTGATCCGGTGTGGACGGTCGTCACGCCGCGTCGTCTCGGGCGCGTCGGGGTGGTCGGGTGATGGTCGTTCGGCGTGTGCTGGATCGGCGGGGTGGTGTGGCGGCTGGTTCGTCGTCGAGGTGGTGGGTGTGTCGCCATCGTCGGCGGAGTCGGTCGATGTCGGCGGGGGTGGCGGGGTGTTCGGGTCGTGGGGTCTTGTCGGGGTGGTCGCGCAGCGTGTGGCGGTTGTGGGGTGGGCAGCCGAGGCGGCC